>Ga0182030_10020270_pt1 | contig 12561 bp, 7 predicted proteins | sample 812S3MmetaG_FD_121299 | JGI IMG/M metagenome (GOLD analysis project Ga0182030, IMG submission 121299) | Permafrost microbial communities from Stordalen Mire, Sweden - 812S3M metaG (Illumina Assembly) | ecosystem: Environmental > Terrestrial > Soil > Wetlands > Permafrost | place: Sweden... | reverse complement strand
TGCTTTCGTCCTTCAGATCGGAATAATAATTAGCGACCTGTTCGGGCATCAACATGCCCTTGTAGATCATCGTCCGCACCGCGAGGCTGGAAACATAAAACCATTTGCCGCCGTCAATTTTGCTGCTGTAACGGATCTTCTGCTCCGCCTGTTTGCGGATGACGTAAAGCTTGCGCTCGAACGCCGCCTCGTCCTTCAGTTCGGGATTGCGCCCGATGAACACCTGCGCCATGTGCGGTTCGGCGGCGACCGCCGTTTTGCCGAGTGACGAATTATCCGTCGGCACTTATAAAGCGCCACGGAGTAGAGCGAATACAGGAAACCTGCGTCATGATGCATATCGAGAAAGCGCACGCAGGCTTTCTCACGATAAGCGGCCGCCAGCCGCAAGGTCTGCTGAAGGAAGTATTCCTCCTCGGTTTCGCGCCTCGCCAGCAGGGCCATGCCGGTGAAAAAGGAAGAGGCCCAGTTGCCGATCTCGTAGAAACCCTCTTGAAATTTGAAATAGTTCCCGTCCAGTGCCCACGCGCCGGACTTCGGTTCATCCGCCAAGCATTTGATATTACTGCGCGTCTTGCGAACGCATAGGTTGAAGGCACGCCGCAACTGGGCATAATCCGTTGCCATCACCGTGATGAATTCCTGTTTGCTTTCCAAAGGTTGTTTCATTGTTCAATTCACAAATATAAATGGTTCAGCCGGGTTTAAGTTCACGGCCCGACGATATTCTGTGCCGTGCCGGTGTAGGTCACGACTACATCCGCAGTGGTTGTATTGGTAATACCGGTGCCGTGGCCGGAACCCACCCAAACGATGCGGAAGGTGCGGCTTGTCAACATGCCGGGGAAACTTCCCTGCCGCGCGCCGAGGGTCAGCGTTTTCGTGGATTCATTCCAGGTGATCGAAATGGTGGCGTAGCTGCCGGACTCGTAGTTGTAATTGTCGTTCTCGTCCTCGTAGAGCGTGAAGCTGCCGTTCGCGCCGCGATAGACTCGTAACTCAATCGGGTCGGTGCTCTGCGTCGCGTATTGGATGTCCGGACCGTAAGGCAGAATTGAACCGGCGCGCACAAAAATCGGCAGGGTGTCAATCGCCGCCGCCGCGCTGATCATCTGGCCGCCGGCGTTGGTCGCGCCGGTCCAGAAGTCATACCATGTCGCGCCCGACGGCAGGTAAACACTGCGATTGGTGGCGCTCGCCGCCGTCACCGGACACGGCATAAGCGCCGGGCCGAACAGATACTGGTCTTTGATACCGAAGACATTCGTGTCCGTGCGGAAATCCATCACCAGCGGGCGCATCATCGTGTAGCCCTCGCTCGTGACCTGCCAGGAAACGGAATAGATGTAAGGCAGCAGGTGGTAGCGGAGCTGGTCGTAACTGATGAGAATGGTCTGGTTGGTTGCCGGAAAATTATAGATCGCCTTGTCGTTATTACCGTGGATGCGAAGCATCGGGCAGAACGAGCTGAACTGGAACCAGCGCGTGAAAACTTCGGCGTAGGCGGGATCCGTGGGCAAACCGTCATTGAACCCGCCGGTGTCGGTGTTCCAATATGGCACGCCGCTTACGGAAAAATTCAGCCCGGCGGGAATTTGATTCGCCAGATCCGTCCAACCACTGCCAATATCACCCGACCAGGTCACGGCCGCGTTGCGCTGCTGGCCGGCGTAGGCCGAACGCGTGAGGATGAAGACGCGTTTGTTGGAATTTTCCGCGCGCTGCCCCTGATAAGCGGAAGTCATGTGCATCAGCGGATAGGCGTTGAAAACCCGCGCGCCCGAACCGGCGGCGGTGGTGTAGTTCACAAATTCCCCCCAGTTTCCGCTCAGTTCCGGTTCGCTGGCGTCGAACCACCAGCCGTCAATGCCGAGGTTGAAAAGATTGGTGGCAATTTCATTCCAATAGACCTGCCGGGCACTGGCATTGAAAGGATCATACCACTGGCCGTAGCCGGCGGGATACACATTGGCCAGCACATTTGTGTAAAGACCATTCACCGCCGTCAGCACGTTGGCGTTGGGAATGTTTGTATCGAATCGCGCCCACACCGAAATGATCATGTGCGTGTTTTCGGCGTGTAGCGTTTGCATCATTTGCGCCACGTTTGGATAACGATTGGTATCGAATAGGTGCGAACCCCACGGGTTGGGCGTCCAATACTGCCAGTCCTGAATCACGCTATCGAGCGGGATGCTATCAGCGCGATAGGTGCTAGCCACGCCAAGCACCTCCGACTGCGTTTGATAGTGGTTTTTGCACTGCCAAAGTCCCCACGCCCATTTGCCAAACAGCGGCACGGCCCCGGTCAGGTTGCGATAGCCTGCGACCACGTCGTCCAGTTCCGGGCCATACATGAAATAGTAATCCACCGAGTCCGCCGCCTCGGATGTCCAGGTGAGATCGGTTGGGCTGCTTTGGCCAACGCTCACGTCGCTGATCGCCGGATTGTCCCAGAGCAAACCGTAGCCGCGACTCGAAACCAAAACGGGAATGGCGCTCTCGGTGGGATTTTTCTGCTGAAGATGAACGCTCGCGCCGCGATAATTCATCAGCCCCGCCGCGTGCTGGCCGAGTCCGTAAATCGCCTCGTTGGATGAAATTAAAAACTGCTGCTGGCTTTGCAGCGTGCTGATGTTGCCAATATTCGCGGGGGTCAGGGATTTTCCGCCGCTGGCCGGTTCGGTCAAAATCACCTCGCCGTTTGTGTCATAGAAACCGACCGCGCCGGTGGCGCGACTGACGTGAACCTGCAATTGCGAAGTCGAGAGCCAGACTTCATTCGCCGATGCTACCACGTTCCAACCCGAATTGGTGGACGACGCGATGACCGCGAGGCTGTTGGTCGGAACAGAATTGGTCGGGCTGTAAGCCACGCGGACGACACGCGGCGAGAATACTTGCAACTTCAGCGTGCCGGGATTCATCTGGAACACGAGGCCGTCCGCGTTCGTCTGCCACGAGACCACCGGGATCAATTGCAGACTGCTCGCATAGTGCAACCGGTAAAACGTCGCGCTCTGCGCCGGCACATCCACGGAGAAGTTTGTGCCGCTGATGGTGGAGACCGCGAGGCCGGAATAAGTCCACGGCGCGGTTAGATTGGTGGTGGAACTCAGCAGATATCCGACGTTCGTTGCGGGCCAGGAAATCTGGACCTGATTGCCGGAAACCAACCGGGCCGTCAGGAGCGGATGCGCCTGCGGCGTCAGTTGCGCCAGAAACACGCGGTCGCCGACAAGCGCGGTGAGCGTATTGTCCGGCGTGCCGGCGGTGTTGCCCTTGTAGGCCGCGCCGCCACTAAAAACATTCGTAGCATTGCCCTGCCATTCAAAGAAAATATTGTTGTTGCCCACGCTGGTCAGGTCGAAGCCGTAGGTCGTGTTCGTCGCCAGCAACAGCGGCGAGGCCAGTTTGAAATGCAGCCACATGCCATCGCCGTTCAACGTATTGGCCGGCGACGTGGGCCAGCCTTCCGCGCCCGTGGCAGAATAGGTTTCCGAACTCAAGACGAAGCCGGACGTTCCGGCCTGCGACGGTTTCGTGATCCGCAAAGTCAGACTGCCGCCGCTGGCCATCATCCACCAGGTGCCATTATCGCTGCCGAGAGTGTTGGCGGTGTAGCCCACATGTTTGACCCAGAGATCGGTCAGCAAATAGCCGCCGTCGCTCGCGCCGGTGGTGAAGGTCTGGCCCTGACCAGTGCGGTCGTTGGCGACGTAAGTGAATGCGTCGTTAGCCGCGCCGTTCGTGGCGGGTGCGCTGCCGGAGAGATAGACATTATTCATGTCCATGTTCGCCCCGGCGAAATTATAGATGTCGTAAGCTTCGGGCGTCGGCGACGCCGATCCCAAGAACAAGGTCACCGCCGAAACCGGCAACGAGCCGCCGAGAACGGCGCTCAACCAAAAGACAAAAAACTGACGTTGGGAGATTTGACCCATAAAACTTGGCATAAAATTGAAAATAAACCGGCCGTTTCTTAGGCATGGCTACGGTGACGGCAGTTCTGTGTTATCTACTCGATGGCATCTGAAAAAAGCCGGCTTGCGCGCGCGGCGCAAGCCGGCTGTGTTCTAGCTTATCTGAACTCGTTTACTTATTGGATCAACAACCGGTAAAATTTTCCGCCGCCAGTAATGCTGTCGGTGGCGGTTTTTTTGCCGTTTTGGGTGGTGAAGCTCAACCCGGAATCAGCCCACGGACCCGTCACACTGGAGCTGCTTTGCAAGTCATAGCTGGCCGTCCCCGCCGGCCAGGAAATCTGCACTTGGTTTACGGACAGCTTGACGACACTCAAGTTTGGCAGCAATGGCACCACTTCCGCCCAGCTTCCACCGACGCGGACTTCGTCAAAGTTCATGTTGAAATCCGTCCCGATCTGAACGCCGTTAAAGGTGATGGCGGAGTTAAGTGCCCCGAGTCCGGTCGGAACCGCCGGTGGGGTTGGTCCAACCACCGGGTCGGCATAAAAGGTCACCAACGGAAGGCTGCTGCTGCCCACGGTGGGGAAGTCCAGCCGATAGACCAACAGGTCAGTGTTAGTGCTTGGAACCACGCTGTTGGGGAAAACCGTCTCTCCGGCACCAGGTCCCTGATAACCCCACTTGCCATTATTCGGCACGCTGGTATCCAAGCCCATGCTGAACAAGGTTGAAACTCCGTTGTTGAGCAGTGTCACATAGGCATATTGCGGTGTTGAAGGAAACGCTCCCTGAATCAGGAAGCTGATCCACACTGTGCCACCGCCAGCTCCGCCATAGTTTCCATTCCGCACGGACAGAGTGCGAGTGCCGTTGCCAGTTCCGCTTGCGGCCGTCCCGATCACGGTTGCACAATTGCTGGAAGTAAGCAGACCGGGATAAGTCAAACCGGGGCTGGTCACCCCACCGCCACCGGCCCACGGATTGTCGGTCAATGTGTCGGTGAAGCCGAAGCCGCCGTCAGCGCCAGCCAGCCCGCCATCCGCAGCGGCGACATATTGGAATTCCTCAACCGCCGACACCTGGGTGGCTAAAGTTATCGAAGCCGCGTTCATCGTCGAATTTGAAGCCACGGTAAGCGTGGCACCGCCCGCCGCCAAAACCTGCACGTTGAGCGTTTGCACGTTGGTGGCACCCACGCCAAACGTCAGCGTCGTCTCGGTCGCATTGGTGGAGCTGATGCTGAAGGAAGTTGGATTGCTGTTGGTAATAAGCATCGTCAGCGGACGCACGGAATTGGCGGGAATGGTCACCGTCACCGCCGCTGTCTGGCCGACGGTCAGGAAAACGGCCGGGGTAGCCAGCACTGGCGTCGGCAGGCCGGGCAATTGTGGTGTGCCGACAATCGGAACGACGTTGGTCCAATCCGTCCCCATGCGAAGCTCACCCCAGGAGACGCTGCCGCCGGTGCCCAGTCGGATGGTGTCAAATGTGAAATTGCCCACATAAGCCGAAAACGTGGCCGTGTAAGGCGCGATGGCGCTCAACGGCGGATCGGCATAAAAAGTCACCAACGCTTGTCCGCCATTGGTGGCTGGAAAATCAATCCGATACACCAAAAAGTCCGTCTGGCCGCCGGGCGTCACGCTGTTGGCAATGTTATAGTTGCCCGCGAAACCCCAAGTGGTGCCAGGAATATCGCCCATAAAGAAATTTTCACTGCTCGTTCCCATGAAAAGTGACATACCACCCCAGTTGTTCAAGCTGCCCCCTTGAACCAGGAAGCTAACCCAGACTGTGCCGCCACCCACGCCACCATAAGTTCCGGGTAGGGCGCGAAAAACCTGGCCGGCGGAGGTAACCGTCACCGCATTGCTGGAAACCAGCACATAGGGATCAGTGCCATAGGTCAGACCGGCTACGATGGTGCCAGCGCTGTTGGCATCCGTCCAAGCCGCGCCAAAGCCGCTGCCGCCGTTGGCTCCAGCCAAGGTGGTCTGGACATTAGGATCATAGTCAAACGGTTCATTGGCGGCGATGCCGGAGCCAATTTGGATAGAGGCATCGCTGAATGCAGCGTTGGTCACTACCACGATGCTTGCTGCGCCGGTGCCGAGGACATAAGCCGTGAAGGTCTGCACGTTGGTCGCCCCGGCGGCGAACGTCAGGTTCGTGGTGGCGAGGCCGGCCAATGAAAAGGCCACGATGCTGGTGTTGGTGCTGGCCAGACTCAGCGTCACTGAACTGCTGGCATTGACAATTTGCGGAATCGTCACCGTCACCTGAACCGGCTGCCCCACCGAGGCAAAGCGTGCCGCCGAGCTAAGCGTCGGCGAGACTTGCGGAACCGTCTGGCTCAATTGAACCAAGAAGACGCGGTTGCCAACATTCAATGTTTCCGAATTGCCAACCGAGTTATCACCCGGACCAGTGTAAGACTGGCCGCCGGTCAGCGTGGCGGCGGCGCTGCCGAGCCATTCCCAATAACAGCCGGAGCCATTCCCCGTGCCGGTGAGATCAAAGCCGTATTGGGTGCCCGCCTTCAATGAAATCGGCGTCTGCAAGGTGAAATGCACCCAAATATCGTCGCCCGCTGAATTGCCGCCCCCGCCCCATTGCGCGCCAGCGTTTTCAGTGCCGGTGGCCGTGTAGGTCTCGGTGCTCATGGCAAAACCCGATTGATTCAATTTCGAGGGATCCGTCACCCGGATGGTATCCACGGCGCCGCTGCCCAGACTCCACCAAGTGCCATTGCCGCTGGTGCCGTCGAAGTTCGTATAGCCGCAATGCCGGGCCCAGATGTCGGTGATCAGATAAGTGCCGGAGCCGGCGGGCGTCGTGAAATACTGGCCCTGCGTGGGCCGACCGGTGGCGACATAGTCGGTTTGATCGCCGCCAGCGATGCTGGCCCCCTTATCGTCAGGTCCAGTGAAGTTATACACGTCAATAGGACCCGGTGTGGGTGCGGTGGTGGTAAGGACCATCGTCGCCGCCGATGCGGGAAGCGCCGAACCAAGGAGCGCCGTCGCCAGCGCTCCGACGGCAACGCTGCGCAACAGGCTGGTTTTTGACCTAGACTCAAAAAGGCGGTCAAAGAATGTTTGGGGTGTTTTCATGATGTTTTTGGTGGGTGGTTTGTTGGTTGTATTTGGTTGTTTGTTGGGAGAAAATATTTGAAATAATTCAGTTCACCGGCGTATGTTGGGCCAGCCAGATCAGGTCAGGATCGGTAAGTGGAATGGCAATTTCGATGGTATAGACATGGGTGACGGGCTTGTTTGAAAATTTGCCCTTCCACTTGTGGATTTCCGAATGGCCGTCGGCGAAGGCTATGCCGCAAGCACCGTCATGCTGGCATCCGGGTATTTCAATGAGCGGCGAAACGGGCTTGTTCGGCGTATAGAGAATTCCGTCGTCAATCGAGTCCGGATGCTCGTCAATAAACATCCACACATCGCTCGGTCCGGGCGTCCGGAAACCGGTGGATTTCTTCACCGCATGCCAGTTGGACCAGCCAAAATTATATTTGGCACCGTCCCCGCAAGCGCCGCTCATGGCCACACTGCGGACGCGGTGATCCCAACCAAGCTTTCGCTGCGCCGCACTCACAGAATTGGCTCCCGGACAGGCAAAGACTTTGTAATTGCGGCCCAGATTGTTGCCCAGCAAGGAATATTTGTCATTGATAAGGTTATCCGTGTTGGTGTTAGCCGAGGTGGGGTTGGCAAACCAGTCCATCCAGCCATTGATCCACGAGGGCGATCCATTGTAAGCCGCCGAGCCGTCAGAATTGATGGGCAGGTTGTCATTGTTGTCGTTGGCATACATCAAACAAGCCAAGCCGAGTTGCTTGCTATTGCTCATACATTGGGCGGCGATCGCCCGGATCTTGGCCCGGTTCAGGGCGGGGAGCAACATGGCCGCCAGAATGGCAATAATGGCGATGACGACCAGCAGTTCAATCAAAGTGAAGGCTGATCCGGCCAGTCGGTTTTGCCGATGCGCCGCACTGTTTCCGCTGGCTGTTTTAAGATGGATATTTTGCATGGATTTAAGCTTTGGGACAAAACAACATTTCGCCCCGCGAGACGCCTTGGTTGGCAATACACTTCATGGCTTCATCCTTACTTGCGAAAATCACCCGCCCATTCCTGCCAATTATTTTTACTATTTTGAAGAGCGCCGGCTAACCCGTACCGCGCAGAAGATTGGCGGGTTGTTCAAACCCGAATGAATCGGTGCAGATAGGAACCGCGAAACCGGTGGCGGATGATTATTTCGGAGATGGCGACGGGCCTTCGATTTTGGCGGTGGCTTCGCGCAGCAGCAGACACGATTCAATCCAATCAGACCACAAACCGGACTGGTCGTCGCTGATGGGCAGACCATGATCCAACCCGTCGGGAAGCCTTGTTTTAATCATATTCCGCGCACTGGCCAGTTCCGCCCGGGCCGGAGCGGATTGATTCAGTTTATTATATGCCATGCCCAGAACGGCGTGGCTCATGGCGATGCAGGTGGGCCGGTTGTCAAGGTAGGCCAGACTTTTTTGCCCCCACATGATGGCGTTGGGGTAATTTCCCCACCGATACTCGAACCGCGCCAGCGCCAAGGCACGCCAGGCGAAATAATAACTGCCCTTGCCGGATTGAGAAGAGGCCTCATCTGCGAAGGACTTCTCCGCAACCTTCGCCAACGGCTCCAGCGACTGGATGAGGCTTTGATTCATCGGTAAGATGGTGCCGGCTTTGATCAACTGCTCGGCTGCCACGGGATTTTGGGTTCCCGAAAAACGGGCGATGGTCGTCTCGATGAAATGCCGATAGTCAACCGTGTCACCAATCAAAACCAGGGCGGGCCCCACCTTGACCAGTTCGCGCGTCGCGGCATCACTCATATCCGTCTTGTCAATTTGATTTGCCTGCACCAACTTTAATAAACGATCCGCCGTCCGTTTCCATTGCCCGCGGGTGACATTCCAATCCGCTAATTTCCGAAACACGTCCGCCGCTTCCAAGGAGGGTTGGGTGACCGGCAAATCAACGTTACCCACCAGATTGTCTGCCTCGGCAAGTTTGTTGCGGCTGATTAAAATGGCCGCCTGCGTGATTTTCGTCTGGGCTTCGGCCTCGCGTCGCAATTTCGCCTCGTTACTCCGCGCCCGTTCAGCTTCTTCACGCAATAGGACTTGTTCCTGGCGGGCTTCCCGCTCCCGAAGGAAAAGCCAGGTGGAAGCACCCAGCCCGGCAATCAATGCCAGGCTCACCGCGCCAATGGCGGCAAAAACAACCTTGTTCCGGCGGACGAGTTTTTGAAAACGGTATAGCCGGCTCGGTGGCCGGGCCACGACCGGTTCATTGTTCAGATACCGCTGGACATCCATGCCCAAGCCGTTGGCCGTCTGGTAACGCCGGTTGCGATCCTTCTCCAGCGCTTTCATCACGATCCAGTCCAGATCGCCTTTCAACAACAGCTTGAGCTTGGGCGGCTCAATCTGACGGTGAACCGCCATCTGCGTCAATTCCTCCGCCCGAAACCCGTCGAGCTTGGTAGAGGGCCGGTGCGGCTCCTGTTCCCGCAACGTGCGCCGCATTTCATTCAGGCCCGACTTCAGCAATTCCTGCTGGTCGAACGGCGGTTTGCCCGTCAGCAATTCGTAAAGCAGCACGCCCAGGCTGTAAATGTCGCTGCGCGTGTCAATGTCCAGCGCGCTCATCTCCGCCTGTTCCGGGCTCATGTAGGCCGGCGTGCCGACAAATTGTTCGTAGGCGGTGAACACCGTCAGGTCGGTCAGCCGCTCGCCCCCCGTCGCCTTCGCAATTCCAAAATCAATCACCTTTGGCACCGGCACCCCATCGAGCATCGTCACCAGAATGTTCGACGGCTTGATGTCGCGATGAATGATGCCCTTCTGGTGCGCGTGCTGAATGGCCTGGCAAATTTGGATGAACAAATCCAGCCGCTGGCGCATGTCATAATTGTTCGCATCACACAATTCGGTGATCTTCGTCCCGCGGACAAGTTCCATGACAAAGTATGGCCGCCCCGTTTCCGTCGCCCCCGCATCGAACACACGCGCGATGTTGGGATGATCCATCAGCGCCAGCGCCTGCCGCTCGGCATTAAAGCGCGCGATGACGTTTTTTGTATCCATGCCCAGCTTGATGATCTTGAGGGCGACCCGGCGGCGGACCGGCTTTTCCTGTTCCGCCATATAAACCACACCGCACCCGCCCTCGCCGATTTTCTGAAGCAACTTGTAGGGTCCGATTTGTTTTTCGACTTCCTCGTCCGTGCTTGCCATCAAGTCAACCTGTTCACGAAAATCCGGCGCGTCGGCCAACTGCGAGATGTCAACGCCCGGATTGCCCTCCTGAAAAAAAACCTCGGCCTTGAAATACTTGGACAACATTTTCTCGACGCCCGCGCGCAGCCCGACATCCCCCGCGCAAATGCGATCCAAATATGCCTTGCGCTCATCCAGCGCGATCTCCAGCGCGGCGCAAAACACCTCTTCCACCCGCATTGTGTTGGCATCCGTCATAAATGCTTCATCTTATCATGCGCAGCGGAACCATGAAACCTGCCATTTAAAGTTGAAATTCAGCTTTCGGGACTGAGCTTGTCAAACAGCCACACCTTGGCGCAAACCCAGTGACGATATACCGTGCGCTCGCCAATCCCCAGCGTCTCCGCCACCTCCTGATTGGTCATGCCGCCGAAGTATTTTAGCACCACGATCCGCGCCCGTTCCGGGTGTTCCTTCTCCAACTGTTTCAACGCCTCGTTGACCAACAGGATTTTTTCATCCGCCGTCGTGGCGGCCAGTTCCAGATCCTCGATGTTCAACCGCTCCTGTTTGCCGCCATGTTTCAATGCGGCTTTTCGCCGCGCGTGCTCGATCAAAATGCGGCGCATCGCCTCGGCTGCCGCGTTGAAAAAATAAGCGCGGTTTTGCCACGTCCGATCCGCATCCTTCACTAACCGCAGCCAGGCTTCATGCACGAGGGCCGTGGGCTGAAGCGTATGGCCGGCGGACTCGTTCCGCATACGCGCCGCCGCGAGTTTCCTTAATTCGCTATAAACCAATGGCAGCAAGTCCTCCATGGCACGGTCATCTCCGCGTCCGGCGGCTTGAAGAATCAGTGTCACGTCGCTCATGAAATCAAATTAGCATGGAAAGCTGGTGCCGACGATGTTGCCGTTTTTTCCCTCATTGTCATGGAAATTGTGTAGCAAATCAGGATTGGCGTCAGGTTTGAGTGGCTAAAGTTTGGCATAGACCGGCTGCTAGACACGGCTTCCGACGCGGAAATTGCGCGCAAATTAAATCGCGGTCTTGCCAGCGTCTTCGCGCGCCGCCGCCAAAGCGAAAATTTCCGCTGCGGCTAAGGCTCGTTGGGCAAAAATCCGGGCGGCGAAGAAGTAATCCGCGAACGGTTTTTTAGTGCGCGCTGGAGTCTTAATCGATTTCAGCTTTTTTGTTTTATGGCGCAATCATCAACCATCCACGGCGCAGATATGCCTTATTGATTGCCCTCAAATCATCCGACGAACAACCCAGGGCCCCGCTGGGAAGCCAATCAGATGATGTTCAAAATAGCCGGCCAGATCCATCAACTGGTGGCGGGCAAGATCCTGTGCTGAATACTTGGGTTTGGGAATTGTGACTGGTTCGGCGACGGATGGCATACGATTATTAAAACAAAATATCCCTGCAATTGCAATGACACCAGCCCACAAATCGCAAAAACATCAATAAAATCAAAGTATTTATCTTGGCGCAGGGGTTTCGACCAGCTTTAATGAGGGTTTGGTAACAATTAACAAACAAAACAATTGATTCTATTATGGCAAAAGCACTGACCAAATCCCAAATCGCAGCTGAAATCGCGACCAAGAACAACCTCACCAAAACCCAAGCCGTCGAGATCCTGGAACACCTTACTTGGCTGGACAACAGCCGCAACGGCAGCATGAGCAGCCAGAACAAGAGGAATGGCTGGACAAAGGCCGCCAATCCTACCTAGCCCTTGGCGGTGAGCGCGGGACTGTTCAGCGTCTCAAGCGCAACCTGAAAATGAAATCGGCGAAAAACTGTTTGCCGTTGAAGCTATTTTCCAATCTCTATTCCCAATCCACCACGGGGAACATGGCCTTTTGCGGTCGGGAGTTTTTGGATTTTTTCAACCTGCGCGCTGGGTAAATCAGGGTCTCCGGCGGTTCGGAAAATTGAATTTGAAGTTGCCACTACCAACCCAAAACACCTTTTTACAGATGCCTGAAAAAGCTGGCACGAGCTTGCGGCTTGGCTCTTGCCAACAAAATGCCGGTTGAAACATGAATCACCGCGACAGTTGCAGCGCGACTTCGGTCACCAGTTCGGAGGCGAGCGCCACGTCGCTGACGCCCCAACTGGAGCGGGCTTGGACGGTCAATTGGGTGAGGTTTGGCTCCACGGCCTCGACGCGCACCCAGACGTTCCGTTCATTTACCTTGGCTGACAGGGCGCGCACGCTGTTGGTGCTGTCGTGCGGGATATATTCGGTGAGCACCACGCCGTTGTTCTTGATGACGGTGACCGCCGCCGCATAAACCTGATCCAAGGAACGCTCGTAGCGGGCGTTGATTTTGTCGG
>Ga0182030_10020269_pt1 | contig 12561 bp, 9 predicted proteins | sample 812S3MmetaG_FD_121299 | JGI IMG/M metagenome (GOLD analysis project Ga0182030, IMG submission 121299) | Permafrost microbial communities from Stordalen Mire, Sweden - 812S3M metaG (Illumina Assembly) | ecosystem: Environmental > Terrestrial > Soil > Wetlands > Permafrost | place: Sweden... | reverse complement strand
TAATATAGTGACCCTTGCTGTCGGTGATGGTGAAGCTCAGCACCACCATATCCACTTTGACGCGGAATGTTGGCCGGTCCTGCGCGACGGCGAGCGCGACCAGCACGAATAGGAAACTCAGTCTGCGAAGCAAAGTCGTATCCTCCGAGGTGAAATGGGACTTTCCTAATGGACCTTTCCCGATGACTCTAATTAACCGCGACCATCTGTTTACGGGCCTTCTGGACCACATCGTCGCCCACCTGGCGCAGCGAACGCAGCAGCGCCGGCCAGTCCTCCAAATGCGTGGCGAAGATATGCTCGACGGTCTGCTGCGTCCAGCCGGGCACCAGCAGATTCAGCTCCTCCGGCCGGATGTGAACCTGATCGGCCAGCGCCGCGTAGAACAACAGATTGGATTCCCAGCTTTCCGCCAGAATACGGCTGGAGTAGCCCATCAGCGTCGGGAACGTCCGCAGATTGAGCAGCTCGGGCTGATAGGAATTCGTCAGCACCGGCTTGGGACTGCCGAAAGTGTGCGAAATGACGCGTGGAGAAAGATCCTCGGGAGCCGCCGCCGCCAGCGTCCGGATCTCCTGCGCGATCGCCGAATCGCGATCGGCGGGCGATAGCTCTTCCGCCAGCAGATACATTTCCGAAGGAACCACGCGATCGAGCGCCGGGCGCACCTCGCCCGAGGCGAGCAGCGTTTCCACTTTCCGCAAACGCGCAGGGGGAACGTAGCGATTCAGCGTGGCGACGACGCGCTGGCGCACAGCGGCGTCGAGCGCGGCATCGGCGAGCGCGGTTTCGGCGTAGGACATATGCAATCCCACCCAGTGGAGCTGGACCGGCGTCACGTTCCAGAATCGCGGAATGACGGCGGCCTGCATCATCTGCGGAACCAGGTCGCCCCAAATGAGCGCCTGCTCGCGCGAGGGAATCAGGAAGTTCTGTTCCGCTTCGGCGAGCGAGTAGGGCAGCGCCGAGAGCGACCCCACCAGTCTTCCGCCGGCGTTGGCGGGCCACCCGTTGCCGAAAATTTCCGTGGGAGTCCACGTGCGCGGGCGATCCGGCGTGCCGAAGAAATCGTGATTGCGAACGAAAAGCGGATTGGTGTAAAGAATTTGCGCTCCAGGCGGAGCGTAGTGGATATACGCGAGGCCGACCAGCGTATCGCGCAAGACGGGAGCCAGCGCGCCGCGCACGTCGCGCAGCTTCTGCGGATCGGCCGCCGCTTTGTCGATCAGCGCCCGGAGATTCATCTTCCGCTCCGCGTCGATGTGGCGCTCGGTCCAAAAACCGGCTGACATTTCCGTGCGCTCCCGGGTGGTGATGGAGCTGCGCGGAAGCTGGATCTCGGCGATCCGCGACGCGAGTTTCGCGGTCTGCGCGGCGTCCGGCTTCTGCCCCGCGGCCGCGCCCTCCAGGCGATCGGCAAGCGAGAACAAAGTCTCGAGCGAAACCAATCGCTGCGCCTCGAAGGCGCGCGTCATATCCTGCAGCATGACTTGTTGCGCCTCGGAAAGATCGGCGCCGGCGGTCGGTTTGGTGCCGGCCAGAAGATCCAAAATGTGATCCTGCGGCGATCCGGATTGCGGCGCGTACGCGGCTTCGAGCAGCGCGCGAATCCCTTTCTGTCCCGCATCGAAAACTTCGCGCGCATTCTGGATCTTCGCGAACGGCCCGAGCACGGCGGCCAGAGCCGCGTCCGCATCCGCCGGCGCAATATTTCCCTGGCGCACGAAAATCTGCCAGAACGCGGCGAGCGCCTGCATGGTTCCGGCGGCGTCGCCTCGCAGAGCGAAATCCCGCGTCTGCGCGTTGGCGCGCGCGGCCTCGAGAAACGCCAGGATGGTGGCGTCGCTCACCGATGGAACGTCGGAAAAGAGCGCATATTGCGAGCCCAGTAAATTGTAACTGCGCACCAGGGCGTCGACCGTGGCGGTTTCGAGCGGCCGGGCGCGGTTGCGCTCCACGTCGGTCAGCGCCATGAAGATTTTGAGAGGCTGGTTGTCGGCGATCTTCTTGGCGAGGCCGAACAGAGCTTCGACCACTTCTTCCGGCTCCTTCCAGCCGGGCGCGGATTTGGCGAGCTTAGGATCGGACTTGGCCATGGTCTTGCCGGAGAACATGCTCTTCCAGACCTCCAGACCACCGGGCAGATGCGGCCGGCCATCGGGATTCAAGCGCAGCCGCGCAGTGAGTAAGACCAGATCCGTGCTCGACCGGAACACGGGACGCGCCGGACCGGGACTGGTGACGCGCCCGCGCAACGCCGTATAGAAGCGCTTCAGATGATCGGGCTCGGTGAGATAATCCTGCACGGGGCCGTTAATGCGCGCGAGGGCGTCGTAATATGCCGCCACCCATCCGTCGTCCTTGGCGAAGAGCCGCTCGATAAAGGCCGCACCGCGTTCCGGAGGCGCACCCACCAGATCCGCCCACGCCTTTTCCGAACGAGCTCCCCCGGGCGGCGTGACCTTGCCGCCGCGAATTTCGAACATCCCGCCGAAGAAATCCAGAACGTGCGCGTAGGCCTTGGCCTTCTGCGCCGGCATATCCTTGCGGATTTGCTCGGCAGTGTCGGGGTCGAGCGACGACAGCGCCGAGTACAGACGGCACAAGGAGGGATCGCCCAGGAAGGAGTCGATGAATTCGCCGTTTTCCTTCTTGGTCATATCCTGAATCCAATATTCGTATCCGAACAGAATGGGAAGCCGCGACGGATGGTAATCCAGCGTGAAAGGGCGATTGGTGCGCAGGGCTTCTTCGAGATCGGAAAGAGGGAAGCCGGAATCGATGGTGATAAACGCGCGCGAGGCGTTGACCGTTTCCAGCACGACGTCCGATCCGCAGCCGCCCCGCATGCGGTAGCCGAGAACGCGCAGCAGATCTCCCGTGGCGGAGGATTCGCACATCTCGACGCGCACGATTTTACCGGCGCCCGCGAGCTGTTCGATCTCGCGCGCCTGCGAGATGTAGCGCATCAGCAGCTTGAGGTATTCGGTGGGCTCGAGCGAATCGGCGCCGTGCGAGGCGGCGTACCCGTTCAGCACGATGTTATGGGACAACGACGCCAGCACTTCGTCCGGCGCGGCGTCGGGCGAAATCGCGGCCATGCGTCCGAACGAACGCAGCGGCCCCGGGATTTCCACATAGCCTCGCTGAGCGGGCGGAGGGACGCCGGGAAGCGCCAGTGCCGCGCCACCGGCCGCGCGATAATCTTCGGCGTGGCGCGCAGCGGCCGTGCGATCGCCGGCGATCAAGTCGAGCACGACTAAACGCCGCACTACGCGAGTGCGCTCACCGGCGCTAGCGCGATTGCGCGCCAGCAAATCGCTGAGTTTTTGATAGATTTCGCGCGCCTCCGGGTCGCGGTGGCGATCCAGGAAAACGGCGTAGGCTTCGAGCGCGAGCGGATCGTTCGGCCGGCTATCGGCCGCGCGGCGCAACTGATCCCGGGCGATGGAGCCGTCGCCTTTGGCCTCCAGTTTCCAGGACTCCCCGGTGAGGTCACGCGGGAATCCGCCGGAGTCTTGGCCCTTCAAACTCTGGCCTGCAAACGCCAGGCCCAAACCAGTCACCACGATGCTTGAGGTGACACCCAATCGCTTTATCCGCATCGCCCGTCTCCTTCGGCTAGCGTTTTCGACCAGTGGACGCCCCCCAAGTAGGCACCCGCCGCGTCTTGGTTCTTGGGACTTACTTTATCACTGCGGGATTCCAAACGGTAGGGTTCCCGGTCCTCGGCAGTGTGATGACGATGGAGCGGGCGAACATTTGCACAATTCCCAACGGGATCCCGGACAACTGCCGACGCCGAGTTTGGCATCGTATATACTGCGATAAGTGAACGGAGCGCAACAGATCCTGCCGGGCATCCGTCGAGCGCTGAGTCTCGCGCTGATCCTGTTGTTCGGCCCCGCGCCGTTGATTTCCCTGCTGGCGCAATCGGACGAACCCCAGTGCCAGATGGCGTGCTGCAAGCGCCAGGCGCGCATGTGCGCGTTGCACCGATCTTCGGCTTCGGATTCCGTGTCGGGCATCGGTGCGACCAATAGTTGTATCCCCGGCTGCTCCCATACTGCGGGCGTGCCTTCTCTGTTTGCGGGATTTCTTCCCGCCACGATCTCTTCTATTCCGCTTCGCGGCGCGAGTAACCGGCTCGCGCCAGCCGGAATCCGGCCTATCCGTAGCGTGGTCGATTCCTTCCTTTATCAGCGGCCTCCTCCGCTTCTAGCCTCCTAACATCTACTCGTTGATTTGGTTGGCGACTTCCCACTTCATCGTGGAGGCGTCGCGATTGTTAGCCAAAGACCACTTAAGGAGGTTTCATGCGTAAGTTCATATTCTATTTGTATCTGTGCGTTTTTTTAATATCCGGTTCGCTGCTCCACGCGACCATTTTTGGAAGAATACAAGGGATTGTTCACGACCCGCAGCATCGGCCCGTGGCGGGAGCGTCTGTCAAGCTGCAGGCCGTTACCTCGGATTGGAATCAGACCGGGCAAACGGACGATAACGGCGCGTTTTCGTTCACCACGGTGCCGGTGGGAGATTACAAAATCACCGTCACGCAAGCTAAATTCGCGACCGCGGTGCAGACCGTCACGGTCGTTTCCGGATCGTCGCCGATTCTGCACTTTCAACTGGAGATCGCGATCTTGAATCAAACGACGGTCGTCGTTGGCCAGGCGCAGGTGGCCACGATGGATTCGGTAACCCCCACGACGCTGATCGATCGCCAGGACATCGAGCAAACTCCCGGCGCCGATCGCACCAACAGCATGGCCATGATCACCGACTACACTCCCGGTGCGTACGTAACTCACGACATGCTGCATATGCGCGGAGGCCATCAAGTGGATTGGCTGATTGACGGCGTACCCGTACCCAACACCAATATCGCCACGAATCTGGGACCGCAGATCGACCCCAAGGACATCGATTACCTGGAAGTGCAACGCGGCAGCTACGATGCGCAATACGGAGACCGCACCTATGGAATTTTCAATATCGTGCCGCGCAGCGGCTTCGAGCGTGACAACGAAGCGGAACTCGTTACGTCATACGGCAATTGGAATCAGACTAACGATCAAATTAATTTCGGAGGGCACACCGAGCGCTTCGCCTATTACGCGAGTCTCAACGGAAATCGCAGCGACTACGGCCTGCAGCCTCCGATCGGGCAAGTGGTTCACGACGCGGAGAACGGTTACGGAGGATTCGCGTCCTTCATATACAACGCCAACCCCTCCAACCAATTTCGGCTGGTCGCGTCGTTGCGCCAAGATTACTACCAAATCCCCATCGACCCAAATCCCAATTCAGCAGGAAATCAGGTGTATCCCAGTTACGGCCTTCACGATAGCGAACGGGAGCCCGACGGGTACCTCACCTTTTCCTGGGTCCATACATTTAATCAAAATGTGCGCATGACGGTTTCACCCTTTTATCATTTCAACGAGGCCAGCTATAACGCCTCGCCGAATGACTATCCAGTGATCTCGACGGTCGATCAGACCGCCAATTATGCCGGTGCGCAAGCGAGCGTGAATGCAACTGTGATTAAGAACAACAGCATCGAAGCGGGAGTCTACGGATTCGTGCAGCAACAGAGCAACTACTTCAATAACGTTTTTCCGGATCCTTCGTATTGCACCCCGAGTTGTCAGAACTTCGGACCGTCCTCGGCCGCACTAACCGGCGGCCTGGCCGAAGCGTACGTCAGCGACCGATACAAGGTGACTTCGTGGTTGACGCTGATCGCAGGCCTGCGTTATTCGCACTTCGACTCCGGCTCGGTGAGCGGGGGAATCCAGCCGGCCGTCGTGGAGAACGCGGTCGACCCGCGCTTGGGGATTGCCATCAGAATCCCGCGCATAAACTGGGTCTTTCATGGCTTCTACGGGCAGTTTTATCAAGCGCCTCCCCTGTTGACTGCGACGGGTCCACTGCTGGATTTGGCCAGCAGTCAGACGGCGACGTTCGGTCCCCTGCACGGAGAACGCGATCACGAATACCAATTCGGCGTCTCGATTCCCTTTTACGGTTGGGTGCTGGAGGAGGACACCTTTCAAACCCGTGCGTCGAATTGGCTGGACCACAACAATATCGGAGAGTCGAACATCTTTTGGCCGATTACCTGGACTGCTGCGCTGATTCAGGGCTGGGAAACCACACTGCGTTCGCCGCGCATCTGGCATCGCGCTCAGATCCATGCGGCCTACTCGAATCAGATCGCACAGGCTGAAGGGCCCATCACGGGAGGCTTGATCTGCCCGACTCCCGTGAACCCCGCGTGCCCCGTGGCCATCCCGCCGGGATTCGCTCCGGTGGACCACGATCAGAGAAACACCTTGAACCTGGGCGCCAATGCACTTCTTCCCGGGCACGTGTTCGCCGCGACAAACGTGTATTACGGCTCGGGGTTCACCAACGGGAACCCGGACACGGAATATCCGGGGGCCTATCTTCCCCAACACACGACGTTCGACATTTCCGTGGGAAAGAGCTTTGGCGAGAACGAAAAATACAGGTTCTCGCTGACCGCGATGAATGTGGCGAATCGCCGCGTGTTGCTCGACAACAGCCTGACCTTTGGTGGATTCCACTTCAACGATCCGCGGCAAATTTACGGCGAATTCCGCTGGAGATTTCACTACTGAGGAACAACTTACGCCGTGCCCCGGAATTGTTTACACTGGAGCCGAGACGATTCACTCGATGATCGTTCGCGTCAAGCTCCGAAAAGGCCGCGCTCTCGTCCGGAATCGGAGAAAGAACACGCAGTTGGCGCTTGCCGGGAGCGCCCTTCTTTATCCGCTTTCGCTGATGGCGTACGTGCTGGGATTCTGGCGTGTGACCTCCGACATGAAACTGGTGGGTGAGTTCACGGCGTACGGCATCCTATCGCATTGGCAGGTATGGGTTGGCATGGGCGCGCTGCTGCACGTCGCGGCGTACGTGCTCAGCCGTTATGGGCGGGGCGAGCCGCTTCCGGACTTTTTGACGGCGCTGCGTTTCGGTAAGCCTCGTCCAGAATCTCAATGACGTGCGAGACGCGCTGGCCGCGTCCAAAGCGCTTCGCGCCCGCCTGTAGCTGCAGCATGCATCCCGGATTCGCGGTCGCAATGCGCGTGGCTCCGCTCGCGTTTACCGACGCCATTTTGGATTTAAGTACGTCCATGGACATCTTCGTCTCGACGACGTTATAGATCCCGGCGCTCCCGCAGCACACGTCGGCGAGCGGCATTTCGCGGAAGGTCAAACCCGGAACGCGTTTGAGCAGCTCGCGCGGAGCCGAGCGGACGCCCTGGCCGTGCGCCAAGTGGCAGGAATCCTGATAGGTGACGGTCTCGCGCACTTCACCCAATCGATCGTTCAGCTCTATCGACGCAAGAAACTCCGTGACATCCTTCATCTTGTTCGAAAATTCGCGGGCGCGCTCGGCATACACGGGATCGTGTTCCAGCAACTCGCGATATTCCTTGAGCGTCGATCCGCAGCCGGCCGCGTTGGTGACGATCGCGTCAAAATTCTGGTCCAGGCACGCATCGATGTTCTTCCGCGCCAAACCGCGCGCGGCGTCGCGCAGTCCCGAATGGACGTGCAGCGCACCGCAGCAGGTTTGATTTTCGGGAATCGTCACTTCGCAGCCGTTGGCTTGGAGGACGCGCACGGTCGCCTCGTTGAGCCGCGCGAAGGCGACATTGGCGATGCATCCGGCGAGGAACGCCACACGGTAGCGGCGTTCGCCTGAGACGGGCCCGGCGGCGGGAAAGACCCGGCCGATTTGATCGAAGAAGAACGGCGCTTCGGCGCGCGGAGCAAGGCTTTCCAGTTCGCGCAGGCGTGGCAGGAATCCGGGCGCTTTCAGTCCCTTGGCCTGTTGAATGCGTAGGAGCGAACCGGCCAGCCGTAACCACGACCGGCTGGGCAGCAGCGTCTCAAAGACGAAACTGCGCGTCAATCGCGCGAGCCACGAACGCCGGCGATGAGGCTCGATCTGCGTTCTCGCTGCCTCAATAAGGCGTCCATAGGCCACGCCGGAGGGGCACGCGGATTCGCAGCCGCGGCACGCCAGACACAGGTCCAAGTGACGGATGTACGATTCCGTGATCGGTGCGCCCGCTGCCACCTGCTTCATCTGGAAAATCCGCCCGCGCGGAGAATCCATCTCGATGTGCAATTCGCGATAGGTGGGGCACGCGTTCAGGCACAGGCCGCAGTGGACGCACTTATCGAGATCGGCCTGTTGGGGCGCATCGGCATCGGCGGCGATGTTCACGAGCGGCGCGACAGCATCAGAGGTAGCCATGCAAGCGCCCCCGGTTGAGAAGATTGTCGGGATCGAACATTCGCTTCACCTTCTTCATCATCTCAGCATCGTCGCGGATGGTGACCGGCGGAGGGTTCGTCGCGTAGTGAGCGTAGACGACTCCCGAGCCGGCTCGCGCGATGAAAGGCACGCCGAGCTTCTCGGCCACGCTGAGCCTTTCGGCAAGGTCGCGCATTCCGGCCAGCGAACAAGGGATCGCGACAAGTCCGCCCGCCGGATGCGCGTCGAGAAACCGCGGCGTGAACTCGAGGATCTCGCTCCATACGACGGCCTCTTCTTCGCCGCCGAGGATTGTGGCGTGCGCGAATTCGTGCGTGAAGCGTTCTACTACGGCAGGTGTTCCCATCGCGCGGATCAGCAAACGAAACCCACTAGGCCAATTCACTAAATCGATGGCCGCGGGCGGCATCTGGCTGCGCAGGACGCGGTCGCGTTCGGTAAACGCTTCGGCGGCCGTGGCGAATTCCATTACGAACGTACGCGAGGCGGGCGGAATCGGAAACACTTTGAAATTTACGGACGCGATGGCGGCCAGAGTTCCGAACGAACCGATCATCAGTTTGCTCATATCCAGGCCGGCGACGTTTTTCACCACGTTGCCTCCGGTGCGAATCTCCTGGCCCTCGATCGTGACGAACGTCATGCCGATCACCATGTCGCGCGCGGTGCCGTACAAGCGGCGCAGAGGACCGCTCTGATTGGCCGCGATCGCGCCGCCGACAGTGCCTCCCGGGGCGGGGTGGAGTGGGAGCATCTGTCCGTGCTCGGCGAGGGTGTGATCAAGTTCGGCCCACGGCATGCCCGCCTCGACGGAGATCGTCAGATCGCGCGGCTCATATTTCAGAAGACGGCGCAAGGAGGATGCAGAGATCGTTTCCTTGGCCGGACAAACCGGGGCCGGACAAACCGGACCGCCGATGCGACTCTTGGTGAAATTGCCGCCGAGACGAATCGTCCGCTGCGCGTGTGCGAAGTCGCGCAGAGCGTCGGCCAGCTGCGCCGTTGTGTCGGGGCGAATCGTTTCAGAGGCGCTCATTTTAGGAGCTGGCTCACTTCTTTATGAGTAAGCGCCCGATGCTTGCCGATTTCGAGCTTGCCGATTTCGATCGGCCCGATGCGCGTGCGGACCAGCTTCAGGACTTTCGCTCCCAGCGCCTCCACCATGCGGCGCACCTGGCGATTGCGGCCCTCCGTGATCGTGATCTCGAAAAACGTAAAGCGCGCCGAATCGCGCACTCGCTGAACGATGGCCGGGCGCGTCGGGCCGTCGGAAAGCTCGACGCCGCGGCGCAAGAGATCGAGTTGGTCGTCACTGAGCAGCATGGACGCTTTTACCAAGTAAGTCTTGGGCACCTTCGACGCCGGGTTGGTGATGTAGTCGCCGAGTGCGCTGTCGTTGGTCAGGATCAGCAGGCCGGTGGTGTCCAGATCCAGGCGTCCGACGGGGAAGACCCATTGTCTACCATCGTGGTCCTTCGGACCCTCATCCTTACTTCGATGTTTGCGGTCCCGGTCCTTCTGGTCGCGGTCCTGTTGACCTTCTAGCAGGTCGTAAACGGTGGGGCGGCCTGCGGGATCTTTGTACGTGGTCAAGTAGCCTTTCGGTTTGTAGAGCAGCAAATAAATCTTCTCGCGCGCACCGAGCGGACGTCCATCCACGGCCACGCGGTCGCGCTCGGGATCGACCCACGCGTCTGGCGATTGCACCTTCTTCCCGTTCACCGTGACGCGGCCGGTGCCGATCCAACTGCGGGCTTCGGTGCGCGAACCCAGGCCGGCTTTCGAAATGACGCGGTCCAAGGTTCTGCGCCGGTTCTCAGTCGATTCGGCTTTTGGTCCTGCTTTTGACCGGGACGGCTTGGGGTTGTGTTGAACGGCTCGCACTTCTTATGATCGTACAGCGAGGACAGCCGGATAGCGATGGCGATTGAATCCAGATGATAGAGTGCGTACCGAATTTTTCCGAAGGCCGCCACGCCGGCATGATCCGGGAAATCGTCGTGGAGATTGCGCGCGTGGCGGGTGTGACCATGCTGGGATGGGATGCCGACGGGGATCATCACCGCAGCGTCGTCACGTTCGCGGGACCGGCGGATGCGGTGTGCGAAGGCGCGATCCGCGGCGTGGGCGCGGCGGTCGAGCGCATCGACTTGAGCAAGCACCAGGGCGTCCATCCTCGCGTGGGTGCGGCCGACGTGGTACCGTTCGTGCCACTGGAAGGATCGACCCTGGAGGAATGCATCGACGTGGCGCACCGGGCCGGCGAGGAAATCTGGGAGCGCTTTCGCGTACCGGTCTATTTCTACGAAGCGGCGGCGCGCGTCCCAGAGCGCAGGCCGTTGCAGAACGTCCGGCGCAAGGGCTTCGACGGACGGCCTCCGGATATCGGTGACATCGCCGAGCATCCCACGGCGGGCGCGGTGATGGTGGGCGCGCGGCACTTTCTGATCGCCTATAACGTGAATCTGGCGACGCCCGAGGTGGAGATCGCCACGGAAATCGCGCACAAGATTCGCGAGTCTTCCGGCGGATTCCGATTCGTCAAGGCGATGGGATTGCATCTGGCGTCGGTGAATCGCGCGCAAGTGTCGATGAACCTGACCAATTTCGAGGAGATCCCGCTCGATGACCTGTATCGGACGATTGAGCAAGAGGCCGCGAAGCGGGGAACGTCCATCGCGGAAAGCGAATTGATCGGGTTTGTTCCCAGGGCCGCGTTCGATAAATCGCCCGAATTCTTTCGCCGCACCTGGGCGTTCGAGGAAGCGCGGATTATCGAGAATCGCATCTTCCGGCGCTGAATGGGCGTGTTCTCGCGGCGGTGTTCTGGCGATTGATGCAATCGAATTACCGCGCTCGTCAGCTCCGGAAACCTTTTCGCCATGCCGCGCGAACATCGGTCCTGGCAAAGTCGTCGCCTTTAAACAATAGGGGTTCGTCCATGGCCTTCGCCAGCGCGTAAGGGAAACAATCGCCCAAATTCAGCCGGGCACGATGACGTCCGCTCCCGAAGTCGTAATAGGCTTGGCGCGCCAACTCGCCCTGCTGCAAGGTCACCGGCTCGACGACGATAGAAGCCGCGCGCACGAACGCCTCGGCCTGCCGGGCGGCCTCCGGTCTCGCTTGCCGCTCCAGGACGATGGAGAGTTCCAGACGGCTCACCGCGCTGAGGCGGCAGACTTCGGCTTCCAGGATCAGGCGCGCGAAGTCCTCCGCCTCCGGCTCCTCGAACAGGACCGCAATCAGCGCGGAAGTGTCGAGAATCACTTGGGTAGCCCGTGCTCGTCATAGAGCAGTTCGCCATGGTCCGCGTAGGGACGCTTCACGGCCCGAGACGCCCGCCTGGCGATGGCCATCAGTTCCCCGAGGCTTGGCTTGCCCTTGCGGTTTTCGAGCTTGGCCTGCCGCTCACGCAGGGAATCGATGACCACTTTGGTCAGGCTGTCTCCGGTTTCGTCGGCAATGGCCTGAGCCAAACGATGGGCTTCCGGATCCTTGACGTTCAGACTCATGCTCTTGCTCCCTTTCTAGAAAATGCTCTACCATTCTACCATTGCTTGTCAGGATCGATCGATTTCGTACCGTGAGCTTCTGTCCATCTGCGGTCCGAGCCACCGTTGATACAATCGAAGTAACGTGCTCGTCAGCATCGAACCCAAGTCTAGTCCCCGGCCGTCCTGGCTCCGCGCGCCCGCGCCGGTGGGGGAGAATTACGACCACCTGAAGAAGCTGGTCCGGCGGCTGGATCTGCACACGGTGTGCGAAAGCGCGGCGTGTCCGAACATCGGCGAATGCTGGAACCGCCGCATGGCGACGTTCATGATCCTGGGCAATGTGTGCACGCGCCGCTGCGGATTCTGCGCGGTGCAGAAGGGCGGCCCGCTGCCGGTGGATTACGACGAGCCCCGGCGCGTCGCCGAAGCCGTCGCGTTACTGGGACTGAAATTCGCCGTGATTACCAGCGTGAATCGCGACGACCGCAAGGACGGCGGCGCGGAGCTGTTCGCGCTGACGATTCAGGCGATCCGCGAACGCCTGCCGGAGTGCGGTATCGAAGTGCTGGTCCCGGATTTCCAAGGCTCGCACGAGGCCATGGATATGGTGCTCGCCGAACGTCCTGATGTGCTCAACCACAATACAGAGACGGTGCCTCGGCTGTACCGCATGGTGCGATTGGGTGCACGCTATGAGCGATCGCTCGATATGCTGGCGCACGTCAAACGGCGCAATCCGGAAAT
>Ga0182030_10020268_pt1 | contig 12562 bp, 15 predicted proteins | sample 812S3MmetaG_FD_121299 | JGI IMG/M metagenome (GOLD analysis project Ga0182030, IMG submission 121299) | Permafrost microbial communities from Stordalen Mire, Sweden - 812S3M metaG (Illumina Assembly) | ecosystem: Environmental > Terrestrial > Soil > Wetlands > Permafrost | place: Sweden... | reverse complement strand
GATGTTGGACTCATCAGCGAGTATGACCGCGAGCCGGTCCATGCCCACCCCCAGCCCCGCGGTAGGGGGAAGTCCCCACTCGAGGGCCATGATGTAGTCCTCGTCGATCGGCATCGTCTCGTCCTCGCCCGCGGCGGCGAGACGCGCTTGGTCCTCAAAGCGGGCGCGCTGTTCCACGGGATCGTTGAGCTCAGAGAATCCATTGGAGAGTTCTCGACACGCGGCGTACGACTCGAAGCGCTCGGTGAGTTCGGGGTCTCGTCGGTGGCGACGCGACAGCGGTGACACTTCGACCGGGTACTCGGTCATGAACGTCGCGTCCCACAGGGTCTCATCGGCTAAGTGTTCGGCCAACTCGGCCAGACAGCGGCCCGCACCCCACGACGACTGCACGTCGATTCCGCGCTCGCGAAGATACCCCGCGAGTTCCTCGCGCGGCGTATGTACCGACACCTCGCGTCCGACCGCTTCGCTCGCCAGCTCAGCCATCGTTCGACGGGCCCACGGTGTTTTGAAGGACATGGGCTTGCCCTGATACTCAAACTCCGTGGTCCCGAGAACGTCCATCGCCACGCCGGCCACGAGCTCTTCCGTGAAGGACATCATGTCCTCAAAGTCCCAGTAGGCGGCGTAGAGCTCGAGCATGGTGAACTCGGGGTTGTGGCGGGGGCTCACGCCTTCGTTGCGAAAGACGCGCCCGAGCTCGAAGACGCGCTCGAAGCCACCGACGACGAGTCGCTTCAGCCATAGTTCGGGCGCGACGCGCAGGTAGAAGTCACTATTGAACGCGTTGTGATTCGTCACGAAGGGTCGGGCCGATGAGCCCGAGGGGATGGGGTTCAAGATCGGCGTCTCCACCTCCATGAAACCGGCCGCCCAACAGCGTTCGCGTACCGCGCGGATCATGTCGCTTCGCCGCTGCAGAGAACGTCGGGTCGTCTCATTCGCCCAAAGGTCGGCCTCACGATGGCGATAGCGCAGGTCGAAGTCGGCGATGCCGGCCCACTTGTCGCCAAAGTTGCGCACGGCTTCGGCGAGTCGCTCCCAGGTCGCGACCTTTACCGAGAGTTCGCCGCGCTTGGTGCGCACCACTTCGCCCACGACGCCGACCCAGTCACCCAGGTGGAGCTTCGAGAACTCCTCGAAGTTCTCGGCCACGCTATCGAGAACAAACAGTTGAATCTCCCCCGTGGAGTCGCGCATGGTGGCAAAGGCCAGTTTGCCCTGACGGCGAAGCAGCACCACTCGACCGGCCACGTGTACGACCTGTCCCGACTCTTCGCCATCGGCGAGAAACGAAAACGCGCTCTGAAGAGAGGCGGCGTAGGCGTCGTGGGCGAACTGGTAGGGCGTGGTCACGTGGTCTCTTTCGAATGATTCCTTTCATGAACGATACGCAATCCGTGCAGGGTCAACCACGGTTCGATGATGCGCACGTATTTCGTGTGGGGCGCGATGAGACTCGCGAGTCCTCCGGTGCCGATGATGGTGGCCTCGCCGAGCTCGTCGATAATCCGGTCGATGATGCCATCAACCTGCGCCGCGAAGCCATAGAGCACGCCACTTTGAATCGACTCAACAGTCGAGCGACCGATCACCGAACGGGGTTTCACGAGTTCCACCGAGCGCAACGCGGCGGCGTGGGTATAGAGCGCTTCGAGCGAGATGGCGACACCGGGCGCGATCGCGCCGCCGAGGTATTCGCCGTTCGCGCTAATGACGTCAAAGACGGTGGCCGTTCCCATGTCCACCACGATGGAAGGCCCGGGATAGAGGTCGTACGCGGCGACCGCGTCGGCCACGCGGTCGGCGCCGACTTCACGCGGGTTCTCATAGAGAATCGGCATGCCCGACTTTGTGCCTGGCCCGAGCACCGTGAGCTCCAGATCCGAGAACCAGCGCTTGGCCATGCGGCGTAACTGCGTCGTGACGGCCGGCGCCGAGGAGCAGATCGCGATCTCGGTCACCGTTGACTTGAGATCCAGTCCCTCGAGGTCGAGCAGTTGGGTCAGGGTGATGGCGTGTTCGTCTGGCGTACGCTCGACGACCGTCGACGTACGCCAGTGATAGGCCAGGCCGTGCTCGCCACTCGCTCGAGCGAAACCCATGGCTTCAGGGGCCTCGAGGTCCGCCTCACCAAAGAGTCCGATCAACGTTTCGGTGTTACCGACGTCCATCGCGAGCAGCATCAGTTCTCTCCCACCACGGTCACCGGACCGTTGTCGATCAGGCGCACGCCGTCCACGAATCCCGCGACCAGAGCGCGCTTCAGCCCAGACTCATCGTCGGAGGTGGGCCGCAACGTGCGCGGGTCAACCACCTCGGCGTAGGCCACGTCCACGCCCGCGTCGTCCAGAATCGTGCGCATGGTGGCGCGCAGGGTGCTCGCGCGGGCACTCGTCGTTGCCACGTAGGACAACGCTCGCGAGAGTCCGAGGGCGCGACGACGGGCGTCGCTGGTGAGTCGAACATTGCGACTCGAAAGGGCCAGGCCGTCGCCGTCACGCACGATGGGACAGCCCACGACGTCGATCTCGAAGCCGAGATCGTCCACCAGTTGACTCACCACCGCCAGTTGCTGAAAATCCTTTTCACCAAAGAAAGTCCGACAAGGACCAGTCACCGCGAATAGTTTCGCCACGACGGTCGCGACGCCGTCAAAGTGACCCGGGCGACCGGCGCCCTCAAACACGTCGCCGATGCCCCGCACGGACACTGTCGTCGGCGTGCAGTTGGGATAGTCGGGCCACATCTGCTCAAGCGTTGGCGTCACCAGACAGTCGACGCCGCACTCGAGGGCGAGAGCCCGATCGTGCTCCAGCGTGCGGGGGTAGTGCGCGAGGTCGTTCTCGTCGGCGAACTGAAGGGGATTCACGAAGATGGTCGCGATGACTACCTCGCTCTGGGCTTTCGCCGCGCGAAAGAGCGAGACGTGCCCCTCGTGCAGTGCTCCCATCGTGGGTACGAGCCCGACGCGTTTGCCAGCGGTGCGCTGGTCATTGGCGAACTGACGCCACGCCGCGAGGTCGATGAATTCGTTCACGGGGCGGACGCGAGTCGACGGGCTTCGGCGAGTTCGAAGGCGGCGTTCGCGAGCGCCACGTACGTCGATCGCTCGGATTCAGGGATCGCGGCGAGGTGGGCATCGATCGTGGCCATATCGGCCCGCGACGCCGGTCCCGTGAGCGCGCGCTGGGCCCCCATCGCGACGGCGTCGCTCAGGGCCTGTTCGATGAGGGGTACGAAGTCGCGAAACGAAAGTCCCGCCGACTCGGCGAGGACCTCGACGTGGCCCATGAGAGCCACTAGATGATTGGCGGCCACGGTCGCCGTCGCGTGATAGGTCACGCGCTGAGCGTCGCTCAAACGAATGGCCCGACCTTTCAGCGAGGCCACGAGTTCCGCGGTGACGTCGTCTCCCCCGACGCTAAAGGTCGCGCCGTGAAGCCGGCGGGCACCGAGCTCGCTGGTTGAGAGCATGGCGAGGGGGTGCATGAAGCCCGCGCGTGGGTGATTCGCTACCTCGCTCAGGCCTCTTGAACCGGCGACGTGGATAACTACGCGAGAGTCTCTCGGCTCCAGTGCCTGGGAGACGTGAGCGATCTCGTCGTCGGGTACGCATAGCAAGACCACGTCACTCTGGCCGACGCGCTCGAGTTCATCGTGATGGATCAGTTGAGCGTCGTGACCAACCTCCGTCAATGCCGTGGCGAAGGACGTACCCGCCCGTCCCGCGCCCACGATGGCAATATTCATACCGGCTCCATTCCCGTTCCGGCCCCGTAGGTGCCGTTCGGTGACTAGCGCAATGAAGAAAGTGTACCGAGTTCGACAACGTCCCCGACCGCGCTGGCCAGTTGCTCGTCGCTGACGAGTTCGGGTGCCAATTCGCGCAAGGGACGCAGCACGAAGGCCCGTTCGTGCATCCGCGGATGGGGCAACGTCAACTCGGGGTCACTTCGCACCTCGTCGCCCACGAGCAGGACGTCGACGTCGAGGGTGCGAGGACCCCAGCGCACCTCGCGCGTCCGGTGAGCGTCCTCTTCGGCGCGGCGCGCTCTCGCCAGCAACTCGTCCGCGCTGGCCTCGGTGGTGATCTCCATCACCATGTTCCAAAAATCGTCCTGGATAACTCCCCCGACGGGCTGGGTTTCGTACACGTTCGAGAGGCGATACGCGTCACCGGCCGAGAGGGTCGACAGCGCGCCGTCAAGTTTGGCGCCACGATCTCCGATGTTGGTGCCGAGCGAAAGATATGCGACGCGCACTACGGGCGAGTGACGGTACAGCGCACGCCGACCGTGGCGACGTCCTCGGCGACCGGTGGGTGCAACTTGCGAACGGCGACTGTCACCGAGGAGATCCACTCGTCATACGCGAGGATCTGGCGGGCGACGCGGTAGGCCAGCGTTTCGAGCAGCAAGAAGGCGCCCTCGGTCGCGACCTTGGTCGCGATCTGCAGAACATCGGCGTAGTTGGTCGTCTCGGCGAGATCGTCATTGATCGAGGCTTCTTCGAAAGGCCGTGCGATGTCGATATCGAGTGCGAGGGGCTGTGCGCGGTCGCGTTCTTCACTGAGAACACCCACCACGGCTTGGACGCGAAGCTCCCTCAGCTCAATAACGTCACTCACGAACGTCATCGGGCAGGTCGAAGAGAACGGAACGTCCATCCGGCCCGATCGAACGCTTGAAGAGTCGCTCCACAAGCGCGATGGACGCGGGCACGGTTCCCACCTTTTGACTCCACACGAGATATCCCGCCACGACGCCCAGCAGTCGATCGGACACTTCATCGCCGTGCAGCAGGACCGTGTTGTTCGACGACATGCAGTTGGCGACGTCGTGGTAACACGCTTCGAGGACCTCGCGCTGTTGCGGGCCACCGCGCAGCGCGTAGTGGCTTGCAGTGAGCCCGTGCTCAAAGTAGGCGCTCATGTTCTGCATCACGGGCAGGATCGAGATGACGCGCCCGAAGCCTTGGTGCTTCAGCCACAAGAGCTCTTCGTCACGTCGCACCTGGCGGTGCACGGTGGTTGATCCGCCCGGTCGTTCCGAGACGGCGAGTATTCCTTTGTACACCCAGGTGAAGCCGCGCGGTTCGATTCCGGCCGCCCACTTTCCCTTCACGGCGCCACGCTCTCAGGGGTCAGGGTGAGCAAATCTCTCAATTGAACCGTCTCTCGAACATCGTGTACTCGCACCATACTGACACCTTGAACCATGGCCCACGCTTCCGTGGCTAAAGATGCCTCGAGTCGATCGTCGACAGTGGCGGTGCCGTGACCCAGATGACTGAGAAAACTCTTGCGGCTGGTGCCAATCACGACGCCTGCGTCATAGTTCGCCGCGAGCGCCACAAAGTGGTCGCAGTGCGCGAGCAGCGCCACGTTGTGTTCCACCGTCTTGCCAAAACCGATACCCGGATCAAGCCAGAGTTGTCCCACACCGGCGCGGCGCGCCTCTTCGGCGACGCGAGTCAGAAAGTCACTTATCTCATCGACAACGTTGGAGTACGTCGGATTGTCTTGCATCGTGTGCGCATCACCCTGACGATGCATGGCGACATATCCGACGCCAAGCTCGCCAGCGACAGCGGCAAGACTGGCCGAAACGTCATTCAGCACGCTCGCGCCCGCCGCCACGGCGGCTCGCGCGACCGATTCCTTCTGGGTGTCGATCGACACCGGACCAAAGGGAGCCAAACCCCGCACGACCGCTATGACACGACGGAGTTCTTCGTCCTCATCGACGGGGTCGGCGTGTGGCCGTGTCGATTCTCCTCCGACGTCCACGATGTCGGCGCCCCAGGAAAAGTGATCCCGACCCCGCACGATCGCCTCGTCGGCGGTCACGGTACGCGAAGCCGGGAAAAACGAATCGGGCGTCACGTTGACGATGCCCATCACGGCCGGACTCAGCGCCACGTGGACCTTCGTTGGTGGATGTACTGCAGAGCTTCGGCGCGGGTTCTGGCGTCGTCACGAAACACGCCGCGCACTGCCGAGGTCACGGTCGTCATTCCCTCTTTTTTTACCCCGCGCATCGACATGCAAAAGTGCTCGGCCTCAATGACCACGATCGAGCCGCGCGGTTGTAGTTCCTTCTCCATGGCCTCGACGATCTGAGTGGTCATACGCTCTTGCACTTGAAGTCGCCGCGCGAATCCCTCGACCATGCGTGCCAGTTTTGACAAGCCCGTGATGCGTCCGTCCTCCCCGGGCAAGTAGGCGACGTGAGTGAAACCCACGAACGGGACGAGGTGATGTTCGCAGAGCGACGTAAAAGGAATGTCGCGCACCATCACCATCTCGTCGTGGCCGGCCTCGAATCGAACACGAAGATGTTCACCGGGATCGCTCTCGATGCCCGTGAAGAGTTCGTCGTACATCTCGGCCACGCGTCGCGGAGTTTCGAGAAGGCCTTCACGGGTGGGGTCTTCACCGATTGCTTCGAGGAGTTCGCGAATGAGCTCTCGAATCCGCGGCTGGTCGACCACGTCTACACCTCGCCGACGTAGGTGTAGATGGCGTCGAGGTTGCGGTAGCGCTCGTTGACGTCGAGGCCATATCCCACGACGAAGTCAGCAGGAATCGTGAAGCCCACGTATTTGAGCGACTGCTCGACGCGCTGTTCGCCCTCCTTCAAGAGCAGGGCGCAGACCTCGAGGCTCGCGGGGTTTCGCGCTCCCAGGTACTGGCGGAGATAGTTGAGTGTGAGTCCCGAGTCGACAACGTCCTCGACGATCACCACGTCGCGATCGGCCAAGTCGACATCGAGGTCCTTCACGATGCGCACGACCCCGCTCGTCTTGGTGGCCGCACCGTAGGAAGAGACGGCCATGAAGTCGACTTCGACCGGTAACTCGATGGCGCGCATCAAGTCGGCCATGAAGTTGATTGCGCCCTTCAACACGCAGACCAACAACGGCGGATTCTCGGCGTAATCGAGGGTAATCTGTCCTCCGAGCTCCGCCACGCGATCGTGCACTTCTTTCGCCGAGACCACGACCTCTCCCAGAACGTCCTGAGCCCATCTAGCGGTGAAGTCGTGCGGTGAATGCCTATCCATGACTGGTCAGCGTAGTGGAGCCGCCTTCGAGGGTCAGGCGCTGCGCGCGCCGAGAGAGCCGACGGCCCCCTTCAAGTTCGGCCGCGACCACGTCCCCGTCGACCACACGAAGGGCCCGCTCAATCTCGGCGCTGCTGGGAGGATGTTGATCACCAAGTTCGTCGTCAACGCAAAGCTGTGCGCGCAGCCATCGGCGAAGTCGCGCGCGCGGCCACTGTCGCAGTTCGCGACAGTCCACCTCACCAAGGGCTCGTGTCACGTCGCCTTCAACGAGACTGTTCAACCACGCTCGATCATCGAAGATCACGTCGGCTTGACGGGCGAGGAGGGGCACCACGTCGCGTTCAGCCACTTCACACAGGAGCGGCATCAACTGGTGACGGACGCGATTGCGGCGAAACGAGAGGTCATCGTTCGACTGGTCATGACGTGCCTCGAGACCGTACTCAGCGACGAGCGCGGCCACATCACGACGTCTGAGACGTACCAGAGGCTTCGTCGGATCGTTGACCAGGGGGGAAAGTCCATCGAGCCCGGCGCCTCGAATCATGTTCAACAGAACGGTTTCAGCGAGGTCGTCCATGGTGTGGCCGGTCAGTGACCCTACGGGCAAGACACGGCGCCGTTCGCTCCGGGCGCGAGCCTCGAAGTTCGCTCCAGGAGAGACGATCACGTCGTGAACTACGACCGGTACATCGAAGCTTTCTGCGAGGGCCGTGACGAACTCGGCGTCGGCGGTGCTGGCGGCGCGTGCGTGGTGATCGACGTGATGGACTCGCACCTCGAGCCCGGCGCCACGGGCGAGAAGCAGGAGCCCGAGTGAGTCCGGTCCGCCCGAGACGGCGAGGTCGACACTCGTTCCCGCAGTCGGGAATCGACACGCGGCCAGCAACTCTTGCGCGCTCATCACGCCCCTACGTTACGCACCGATCAAGACGCGCTCTGGGGCCCCGGCGCTCGCGCGACTTCGTCGCGATCCATGGGTCCGACGCCACGCCAGGAAGAGCCGCCCGATGACAAACGACGCGGCGCTGTAGGAACCAACGTAGAAACCGACGGGCCAGTTTGTTGTGTAGGAACAGGCAAGGGCTCCCCAGATGGTCAGAAGCGCAATGATGACCGACAGACTCATGGCCACGAGGGCGCGATCGCTGAAACAGCGCGCCGCGGCAGGTGGTCCGATCATCAACGTAAAGATCAACAGCGCGCCGACGACCGGGACCGTCATCGTCGTGGCGCACGCCAAGATGACGAGGAAGATGACATCGAGTCGCTCGGGGCGAAGGCCCTTGGCCGCCGCGACCTCGGGCGCGATCGAGGTCAAGAGCAGCGGGCGGTACAGCACGCTCACGGCCACGACGCAAACCACACCGAGCGCAATCACCGGCCACAGCTGTCCCGTGCTCACGCCGAGGATCTCACCGAACAACAGCGAGAAAATCGCCGGTTCGTACTCGGTGCTCTGACTAAGGAAGGCCGCTCCCAGGGCCAGCATCATGACGAGTGCCAACGCGGTTACCGCATCTGCTCGACCGCGCCGAGAGAGTTTGGCGATACCCAGCGCCGCCGCCAGGGAAAAGACACCGAGACCGACGAGTGGGTTGATGCCGAGAAGATTGGCACCCGCCGCACCGGCAAAAGCTCCGTTCGGGATGGCGTGAGCCGCAAAGGCCGAACCTCGCATGACGACAAAGAAGCCGACGACGCCGGCGACGATCGCGACGATCGATCCGATCAGCCAGGCGTTGATCATGAAACTCGAAAACATCAGGCCGCCGCTCCCACGGGCTCGCGCGTCGGCTCCGCCGCGACCGGACTGCTCGTGCGTCGACGAAGGGCGGGAAGACCCGAGAGGAGATAACCCAGGAAGATCAGCGCCACGATAAAGAAACTGACCGGCAGACCCTGGCTCGACGGAAACCAATAAAAACTGTCGTAGGCGAGAACGATGCCCAGCCAGGTCGCAACCACACCGAGCACCGACGCGACGACGAGCGCGGCACGCAAGTTTCTCGTGACCCGCAGCGCCGTGGCGGCGGGTCCGATTAACAAAGCCGTCGATAGAACGGAACCAATGGCGATGGAGGAGAGGCCGACCGCGACCGCGAGCGTGAGCATGAAGAGGACCCCCACGACACGAACTCGTATCCCCCTCGCCGCCGCGAGATCCGGACTGATCGAACTTAGGAGGAGCGGCCTGTAGATAAGAGTGAGAACACCGAGCGTGATCACGCTCATCACCACAACGAGGGGAATTGTCGTGGGATCGAGCGTAAAGATCGAGCCGAAGAGAATCTGCTGACTGACGCCGGTCGTCGCGTTCTTTGTGGCGTCGAGGTACAAAAACAGAGCGGCCAGTCCCGTCGCAAAGCCGAGCACGATTCCCGTCGCAATATCTCGACCACGCAAGCGTTCCACACCCACGAGATCCATCGCGCTGGCCCCGAGCACGCCCGCTCCGAGAAAGCCGACGAGGGGGCTGAAGTTGAAGAAGAAGGCGCCCGATCCTCCCGTCGTCGCCACGTCGGTGAGGGCGTGGCCCGCGAACGACTGGCCGCGCATCACGGTGAAGACCCCCACGATGCCCGACACCAACGCGCTCACCGCGCCTACGACAACGGCGATGTGAACCGGGCTGCTGGAAAAGAATCCCGGCTCAAAGAGGTAGTTCACGTGACTCAGTTCACGGTCAACGTCGGGTGCTCGGGAATTTCCGCGTCGTCTTGGCCGGGTTCGGCGACCACGAGTACTCGCCCGTGCAACTTGAGCACGTCGACATGATGCCCGTATAGCGCACTCAACACTTCAGAACGCACGACTTCGTCGGTCGTACCACTCGCGGCGCGTCCGTTCGTGATGTAGACGATGCGGTCCATCACCGGCAACAGTGCGTTCATTTCGTGCGCCGATAGCAAGACGGCGACGTGGTGTTCACTGGCCACGCGGTGGAGCAAGGCGACGATCTCCTGGACGCTCTTGGGATCCAGGTTCGCGAGGGGCTCATCGAGCAGCAGCAAGGCTGGCTCGCTCACGAGGGCGTGGGCGATGAGCACGCGCTGCTGTTCACCCCCCGAGAGACTGCCCACCCGACTGTCGGCGAAACGTTCGGCGTCCACGTCGCGCAGTATCTCCTCCACTCGAGCACGTTGCGCTGGCGTACGTCTCGAGAATCCGAAACGATCCGCGTCGAGACCGAGCGCCACGAAGTCGCGAGCGCGCATGGGGATATCTGGATCCAGGAGCACCTTCTGCGGAACGTAGCCCAGCGGGTGGTTGTGGCGAGAGAGGGACTCACCTTCCACGCGAATCTCTCCGCCGTCGAGTCGTTGGAGACCCAGGATCGAGCGCAACAGTGTCGTCTTCCCTGTACCGTTGGCGCCGATCAAGCCGGTGAACTCACCGCGGTGAACGGCGAAACTCACTTGATCGAGAATCGTTCGGCCGCCAAAGGAGACACTGACGTGGTCGACATCGAGAACGGGAGCGACAGCGGCGACGTCGCTCATAGTTTCTGCGTCGAACGATGAGACGCCACGGCGGACTCGATCGCCTTCACTTCGGCCAACATCCATGTCTGATAGTCGTAGCCGGGCGTGGGCATCGTTTCATAGACGCCCACCACCGGTACATAGGACTTCTTGGCCGTGTCGCGAATCGACGCGGTCAACGAGTCGACGACTTGCTCGTTGTAGCAAAAAAGTTTGACTTCATGCTTGGTGAAGAAGTTCTCTTCGAGAGTGATGTCTTCCGGAGCCGGGTCCACGCCGTTCATGATGTCGGCCTGAAAAACGAAAGGGGTGAGGATATTGGCGCCCATCGCTTGGAGAAGATAGTCGGCGACCGGTTCGGTGACCGCAACGGGCGTGTGGGGATACTTGGACTTGAAAGCCGCGATCGCGCTCAGCCAAGGATCCAGTGATGCATCGAAGTTCTTGAGGTTCGCACCAAAGTATGCGGCGTGACTTGGTGCGAGCTCGTCCAGGTCCTTCACCATGACCTTCGCCACGGCGGGCATCGTCGTTGGTTTGTACCAGAGGTGCGGATTGGGCGTATCCGTGGGGAGGCCCAGAACGTCTTGAGCGACGATGAGTTTGCGCTTCGAATTTGGAGAGGCGGCTTCAATGTTGTTCATGAAGCTGTCGTAGCCCACGCCGTTTTGCACGATGAGCTGCGCCTTCGCAACTTCTTCGGCCACGCTCGCGCTCGCCTCGAAGGTGTGCGGGTCAGTGTTGGGATTCTTCAGGATGGCCGACACCGAGACGTACTTGCCGCCAATTTGGCTCAGCACGTTGGCGTATTCGTTTTCGGCGCCGATAGCGACGATGAGTTGGGTCGAGACGCCGGCTGAGGCGGAACGCGTCGACAACGCCGTCACACTGAGACCCGTCGTGAGAAGCGCCGCGACGAGCGCTATTCGCGCCGGAACTCCCGTTTTGAACCTGGTCATAGGGAAAAGTGTAGATTGAGACTGAGTCTCATTACAATTGAGACCGAGAAGAACGAGAGGGATATGGAGTCAGGGGTTCGTCCAGTTGATCGCGATACCCATAACGCCCATGTCGACTCCTCTCACGAGGAACTTCACGAACTCGTCGAGGTGCATCTACGCCGAATCGATCAGCGCTACACCTCCGGGCGCCAGGCGGTCGTCGAACTTCTCGCCACGTCTGGTCGGCCACTCAGTATCTCGGACATCGCCAATGCCATCCCCGACGTCCCACGCAGTTCCGCCTATCGCCATCTGTCGGATCTTCAAGTTGCCGGCGTCGTTCGGCGTATCGCCGCCAACGATGAGTTTGCGCGCTTCGAACTAGCGGAAGACCTCACCCATCATCACCATCACCTTCTCTGTTCATCGTGTGGGCGTGTTATCGACGTCACGCCCACGTTGGACTTCGAGCGCACTGTGAGCGCCATGGTCGACGAGCTCGCACGCCAACAGGGTTTTCGGGCGTCGTCGCACGCCCTCGACGTCATCGGGCACTGCGCCGCATGCCAAGGGACGTAGCCCTGATCGCGCAGCAGCGCGACACGTTGACGGTGTATCCCGCGGCGACCTTGGCCGAACTCGGTGTCGACGTCTTTGTGACCGACCGATTCAACGGCGTCAGCGCGGGACCCTATGAGTCATTGAACCTCGGCGACCATGTCGGTGACGACGAGATGCATGTGCGAGAGAACCGGGCACTCGTCGCTCGCGCGGCTGGCGTTGACTCCGAACACTTGGTCACGGTTCGCCAAGTCCACGGTGCGACCGTGCTCGATGGTGCGTCGGTCACCGAGATCAGTGAGGCGGACGCCCTCGTGACCGACACGTCTGATCTCGCGCTGGCCATCCTCGTCGCCGACTGTGTCCCTCTCGCGCTCGCCGACACGTCGTCCGGCCGCGTTGCCCTCGTGCACGCCGGCTGGCGCGGCCTGGAAGTCGGCGTCGTTGCTCGCGCCCTCGAAGGCTTCGATCTGCGCGCGACGCACGCTTTTATCGGGCCGTC
>Ga0182030_10020267_pt1 | contig 12562 bp, 10 predicted proteins | sample 812S3MmetaG_FD_121299 | JGI IMG/M metagenome (GOLD analysis project Ga0182030, IMG submission 121299) | Permafrost microbial communities from Stordalen Mire, Sweden - 812S3M metaG (Illumina Assembly) | ecosystem: Environmental > Terrestrial > Soil > Wetlands > Permafrost | place: Sweden... | reverse complement strand
TCATTATCGATGTTGCCGATGACGAGCTTGTTTTTAGCAAAGACTCAGCCGCCCCTGCGCCATCACCTGATGACGCCAAAGGCGATAATCTGGGCGCCGATGTGAAAAAAGTCGTCGCCGGATAGTTCGCGGCAAAATCAGATCGCCCTAATCTAACGGATGCTCTCCAGTGAAAATGCGTGTGTCGCGCAATATCTGGTTTACAGCATCCTTGTCTTCGTCTCGTTTTGCGAGCGCGGCTTCTTGAACGACATCGGTAGAACCATATTGCTTTTTGATTTCTTCAACAAGCCCACTCAGGCTCTCATTGCTGGGAGCGGCAAGAAGGCACAAGTAAAGATCGCGATAAGCGCGAATTACATGCTCGTCGTTTTTATGAAATAGTTTGAGGGCAAGGGCAAGCTCCTGTTTCAACATGGGTATCGCGGCGACGACCTTGCCATCGGCGCGGCAGATGTTCCCGTAATCAGAATAGAGGTCGAGAAGGTCAGCGTTTTCCAAATTAGCCTTTAATCTCAGTTCGAGCGCTTCTTTAAATAAAAGCTCACTCATGGCATACTCTGCCACATGGGCATGAGCATCGGCTGCATTCCTGAGCGAATCAGCAATATGAAGGTCGGCTGGGTTTAGAGCCTTTCTGCGAATGCGTAAAGCACGATCAAGGCAGCTAATCTCTTCGGCATGGTTGCCGGCTTTGCAATAAGCGTTCGCCAGTGAATGCAAAATTGTTAGCAGCTGAAGACTGTCTTTTTCGTGAAGCTTTTCTGTGCTTTGCAGATAATGAAGATAGCTTTCTCGTTCTTTCACAGCCAGACTTGCTCTGAATTCATGGGCGCTCGTTGTTGTTGCTTTACCGCGAGATTCGCGGTTGCCATGGTTGGCTGAGAATTTGGAAAGCATTAGTAGGCAAAGGAAAATAGCAAGACAAATACCCGTGTACTTGAGAATTCTGTTTTTAGAAATTTCGAGCGGAGTTTTGCTGGGAGTGCATTCCAAGTCAGCGCTGCTTATTTGGCTGCTTGCGCTAAGCAGATTGTCATAAAATATCTTCGCGGATGCCGGTCGCCCGGTTGGATCTTTCGATAGTCCTGCAAGAATCAGTGTTGCCAGGTTACGATCAATTCCCGCACGGCGTGAAAAGTGAGCCACCGAGGGCGGTGCCATCATCAAATGCTGTTGCATTATCTCAACTGCGTTAGTGCCTGAAAATGGAGCACTGCCGCTGATCGCTTCGAACATTGTGCAAGCTAGTGAATAGAGATCAGAGCGCTCGTTGGTGTTTGCACCTTTGCATTGCTCTGGGCTCATATAGCGCGCCGAGCCAATCACGGCTCCTGTTTGCGTTACTGCCCCTTTTGTTGTGGCGCAGTTCGTTAGCGCTTTGGCGACACCGAAATCTAATATCTTAATTCGTGGATTTCGCGCTACCGTCGAGTCAATCATGATGTTGGCCGGTTTAATATCACGGTGAATTATGCCATTTCTATGAGCATAGTCGAGGGCTTCAAGAATTTGTAGAAAAATTGTTTTGAACTCGAAGAGGCTAAGCTTTTGTTTCTTCCTGAGATATTCTGCCAGGTTTTCGCCTTCCACAAACTCTTGAAGCAAAAACGGCGTTCCGTCTTCTGTAAGACCCATTGAAAGCGTTTTTACAATATTTGGATGATTTAGCTGGTGGGTCAGTCGGGCTTCTTTTTGAAAGCGTTTCAGCGCAAGAGCGTCGAGCTGATTCAATCCTGCGAAAACTTTGATGGCAACAATTCTGTTCAATCTCAGTTGCTTTGCCTTCCAGACTTGCCCGTTGCTCCCTGAACCCAGATGTTCAATAATGTCCATCTCCGCTATTGCCGGTGCTTTAATTCTGTCAATATGAAGTGGCGTCGTATGTTTAGCGGGCGTCAAGACTATTTTTGGTTCTATCGATTGCATGATTTCATCTCGGCGTGCCCTGGGAGTGCCGGCTTCCAGCCGGCTTTTAAGGTTCCCGTGCATAGCCTGGTGACCAATTTTGGTGTCAATCAAGCCGCTGGGCAAACCTATGCGTACATAGTACGGATGCCCGCGTGAGTTCTGTGTGACTTTCGGCGCGACGTCAGGGGCGGAGCTAATCCTGTGGCAGGGCTGGCTGCCGGTGTTGCTATTGTGGCTGTGGGCGGGCGCGAGAAAAAGGGTTCCGCATTGCGCGCATGGCGACGCCCCTACTACCTGTGAGCTCCAGTCTCATACGGTTTCGCGGCGAAGGAGCGGCGCCTCGCCAGTCTCATATGGCTTCGAAGCGTAGGGCGCGGCGCCGCCCTACGCACTGGTCGCTGTAAATCGCTATAAAATAGAATCGAACGCACATGCGAATTACGTGTGCGTTCTAAATACAGTCCTACATTTTCGCAACAGCAGCAGCAGCAGCTGCCACTTCTTTATCAAGTTTAGCAACGCAGGCTAAGCGTATCTCTCGTGCGCGCGTATCGAGCCTGTTCGCCAACGAAACTCGCTTGGTCTTACGCAAAATGGTGGCGTACGTTTCAACGCAAGCCGCGACCGACGGATGGTAAACCCCAAACTGCACCACCCGCGATTTCAAAGCATCTTTGATCAAAGGCTCGGCGTCTGCATATTTTCGCAAGCCCAAATACATATTGCTGAGGCTCAAGGCAAGCTGCGAAAGCAGAGGATCTCCCGGAACCGAACTGCGCTGTTTAATAAGAATCGCCCGCTTATACAATGACTCAGCTTGCTTGAATTTTTTCTGTGCCCGCATAAACTCAGCCAGCGAACTCAAGACTTCCCCAGCCACGGGATTGTGTGGCCAAAACAAATCTTCATTTTCAAGCATGGTGCACATGCACAGCTCTTGCGCTTCCAGCTTGCGATCTTGTTGAAAATAAAGATTGATGATCTCAGAAAGACTCAAATAATCGACCGTGTAGCCGATCGCACATTTGTCTTTAACTATCGCTGCCGCTTTCTCCATATACTGAGCTGATTCATCACCAGCCCCACGGGCTTCGGCGATTACTCCCAGAGCGACAATCGCATAGGCAACCTGGTAAGAGCTTTCGTGATTCGGTTGTTGATAAACGTTGAGCAGTTTTTTTAGTGAATCATCAGCGTCTGCTAAATTGCCAGTTTTCAAATAAAAGTAAATCAGCGTGCGAAGCGCCTGTCCGATGCCTTCTTCGCTGGCGTTTTGGTCTGTTATCATTACTTCGAACGCTTGCAAAAAATAAGTTTCAGCTTCGTCGAATTTTTCTTGGAGGAATTTCGACCAACCAAGTTTTTGCCTTGCCAGCTTTACTTTCTCCGGGCTGGAGGGCGACTCACCTTCCTCGATTGCCGCAGCTCGTTGCAGCAACTCGTTGGCTCGTTCGTAGTTTCGTTTGAGCAAATGGTATTCTGCAACATCATTGAGCGGACCGAGAATTGAAGGGTTGTCTTTGCCGTTAACTTCTTCGGCGCTTTGAAGGCTAGCCTCAAGGAAACTTTCTTTCTTTTCCGGGGCTTCAGTTCTTACTTCACTCATGGCGTTCTCCGATTGTTCACAGCAAAAGTATCGCTGAAATTATTCTTCCCGTTTTTGCTGAGCAAACGCGGCTAATGCACGTGCGTTTGCCTCTTTCAACGATACATCTTGAATCATCGCATATTTTGCCAAATCTTCGAACTCCGGGTGGGCATTGACTACCTTTCCGTTACGGTCGCAGGCAAGCTTTATGCGGATGTTGCTGCCATCATGCATTGTTACAGTCGCAAACTTTCGTGCGGCGAGCAGCCTCCGCGCCCTGATTGCGCGGGCGCCGATAGATGAGGTCTCTGTAATCACCAACTCTTGTAACCTGCATTCATCTTCAGGCTTGCAAAGAACGCTCAAAAGGTGCCCGCTGCGGCTTTTCTTCATTGTGGCTGCAACAACGATGACGTCCAGTGCGCCAGCTGCGAAGATCTTGTCAACGGCAAACGCCAGGGCCTGTGGGCTTTGGTCGTCTATGTTCGCCTCAATTATTGATATCGGCTCGCTTTCGAACCTGCTGTCGTCAATTTCAGTCGTTTCCCCAATAATTACCCGGCAGACATTTGGCCAATTGCTGGTATCTTTGCTGCCAGCGCCGTAGCCGCTGTCCACTATTTTTGCAAATGCGGGTTGTTCGTCCCACTGCTGAGTTATTTCGCAGAGAATCGCAGCTCCGGTGGGAGTGAGACATTCAAAGCTAATGTGAAACGCTGAACTTGGCGCAGCAACTTCTTCCAGCAATTTCACCACCGCTGGAGCGGGAACTGGAAAAATTCCATGCGCTGTTTTTACCCTGCCTGAGCCGAGCGGAACTGGTGTGCAGCTAGCGTGTGTGATCTTCGCAAGATCGAAGGCAATGGCAAACCCGACAATATCGATAATTGCGTCAATGGCGCCGACTTCGTGAAAGTGAACTTGCTCGGGGCTCACGCCATGCACCGCTGCTTCAGCTCTGGCCAGGCGAGTGAAAATGCGAGCCGAAAGATCTTTAGCTGCGGAGCTTATCTCTGAGGCGCTAATTATTCCAAGGATTTCGGACAGATGGCGCTCATGCGACGCGTTATTCTGCTTTGAACCAAATGTTGGATTGTACTCGGGTTGCTTTAGAAACCCCGGGAGCGAGGGCGTCCCGTCCGCGTCGTTCGCACTCGATGGGCCACCGCGATGGTCCTCACGGTAAGAGTGAGCCGTCTCCTCAAGGTTCAGCGAAACTATGTGCGAATGCGAAGGATCCGTGCTGTGCAAATGCGCTGGACCCGTGCTGTGCGAGTGTGATGGATCCGCGTCGTGCGAATGTGATGGATCCGCGTCGTGCGAATGTGATGGATCCGCGTCGTGCGAATGTGGTGATAATAAATGCGCGCCCAGATCAATCTCCAATTTCGTTGCACGAATGCTGCAGCGATAAACCGATTCAACGCGAATTTGAAATGAATTCTCAGGCAATGCTAATTTCTTTATCTCACTTAGCCATGCTGTTTGATCAACTCCAGCATCGAGCATTGCCCCGAGCAGCATGTCCCCGGCGGCGCCGAATTGACAATCGAAATGGGCGCGGAAACAGCGGTTAGTCTTTCCGTTCATTTTTCTCAGGCACCAGGGGCAGTGTCATGTCCCGGAGGCGTACGTCTCCCGTTATCGTAAATTCATGTTGGTAGACTGGTGACAGGTTCGAGTACATTTCGTTTTTTATTTGAAGTATTTTTTTTCCGGGAGTTAGAATTAGCGTAAATTCGCCATTGTATTTAGTGTGCGTATCTCCGCCACCATGTATAGTGGCACTGTGTCCCTCGCCCTCATGCCCCAGGGCCGTAATTTCCAGACCTCTAAGCCCCTGCCCTTCAGCAAGAACTCTACCTGTGACGCGAAATCCCTTGTGCAATTGCACGATGAAATGCTTAGTGATGTCGCCGGCTACCTGTGCGTAATGTGCTGTGGCCAGCCCGGTTTTCTCCGGCGGAAATACGTCGAATGTCAGGGAAGTGCAGGGCTCATGCTTGATTTCAAAATCCCCATCGCCGTCTGATCGTCCGTTTATTACCGTTCTTGAATCATCATCGTGTACAACAATGCGCGCTCCACCGATAGGGCGACCTTCTGAGTTGACAATCTTTCCCTGCAATTTGGTTGTTTCTTCTTGTTCTTGTGACAAAGCGGCGTCAGAGTTGGCGCATGATAAAACAGTTATTGCGAGCAGAAGTCTTTTCAGGTGGCGCATTCGTTTATTCATGTTGGGGGATAAGCCACAATAATATCAAGAATATTTCGTTTGGCGCTTATCTACTTGCAAGCCTTAACTTTTCGGCACGATCAGAGTAAATAACATAGTTCCTATTTCGCCCGGAACCAAATGCGTACCTTTGCTTTCAGTCCATGAAAAGCACTGAGCTGCATTACTTGTGCTTTGTGTCAAAAAAAGGAAGACGCATTGGCGTGCACATTTCAGCGCGGTGCCAACCGTTTTTTGTCGACGCTAATTTGGGGGTGATTCTGCGCTGGCTCTGCAAAATGCTTTTCCTTGACGCTAGGTTCGGGGCTCTTTTGAAGAGCGTCCGAGATATGCCTTTGGGCATCTGCAACTTCTGCTGGGTCCTGCGACTCGTTTGCGGCGTCAAGCGCTTGCTCGTAAAGTTCAACGGCATTTTTGCTATTTCCGGAATAGAGCATGCAACGACCATATGCAAGCAGTGTAGAAAATCTCAGATGAGGCTCCAGTCCTAGATCTATGGTATCTTCGTATATCTTCTGCGCCTTGGCGTATTCTTTCTCTCTATAGTAAACTTCTGCTAGTTTGAGAGCGCCGATGGGGACCTGTGATAAAGTTTGATCAGCGGTTTCTTGACCGATTTTGTAGGCTTCTTTGAGCAGTGGCTCAGCCTTTGAAAGTTGTTCGCGTTGCGCATAAAAAGCTGCTAAGTCCATTAAGCCATCTGCCACTGTGCGACGGTTGTCATTGGGCAGCTCTCTTCTGAGCACAAGACTTTTGTTAAACAATGTCACCGCTTTAGAATCTTGCTTAGTTTCTGCGTAAGCTTGTGCTTCGGTTGAGTACGCGGCCAGCTCTTTTTGCTTTCCCAGCTGCGGGTTGCTTTCGCAAAACGTAATCGATTTTTCAGCCATTCGCAGCGTTTCCGGAAATTGCTTTAACATAAAACAGCACCGAGCGATTTCGGTCAACCATGCAGCGTACAGTGACTTTTTAAATATTTCGTTGTTTCGATTGGGCGTTTTATCGTAAAGATCTACAAGTTTCTCGTATTCGATTTTTGATTCGCTATATCTACTGTCCTGCCAGAGCCTTTCTGCAAGACGGTTTCCGTAGTCAACTCGCTCTGCAATGGAAAGGTTCGGTTTTGATAATTTTCTTCGAAAAGCTTCAATATTGTTCTTGTCCTTCGCGACAATTACATCATTCGAGTGTCTCAATTTATCTGGAAGTGTTGATTTGCCTTGTCTGTTTTTTAGAAAAGAAAAGATTGCAAGCGTTATTACGATGGTTGCGCCCAGTGTGGCTGCACCTTTTATAAAGTTATTTTTTGTAGTCTTTGAATCACCAATATTTAGTTTAGGAACGATTGTCGTATCAACTCCGCTTAGACACTGAGCTAATCTTGCGGCCCATTCGCAAGCGGAAGCTGGGCGATGGCTCTTTTCCCTTTCTAACCCCCAGAGAATGCTTTTCGCTAATTCTGAAGAGATATTCACCGCACGAGTGAAATCTGCCACTGTTGGTGGTGCTGCCGTCGTTTTCTTTTGCAGCAACTCTAGAACTGTGTCGGCCGTGAAAGGTGGTTCGCCTCTTAGCGTTTCATACATCACGCAAGCAAGCGAATAGAGATCTGATGCCCCATCTACGTCTTTGCCGATGCATTGTTCTGGACTCATATACAGAGGCGAGCCAAGGGATATTCCAGTTTTGGTCAGCCCCTTTTGGTCGCCACCCTCGCGAGGCAGCAGTTTTGCAATGCCGAAATCGAGCAGTTTTATTGAACAATTGTCGTTATCCGCGCTTGCCTCGCAAATCATGATATTGCCCGGTTTTATGTCGCGATGAATTACGCCATTCTTGTGCGCATAATCCAGAGCGCTCAGTGCCGGCAAGAATATGCTTTTGAATTTTGCTAGCGAAAGCCGACCATTCTGTTTTAGTTCAACATCGAGAGATTTCCCCTGTACTAACTCCATCGCCAGATAGGGTTCGCCTTCTTGCGAAACTCCAAACGAGATGACTTTAATAATATTTTCGTGCTCGAGAGCGCTGGTAATTTTTGCCTCATTCTGAAATCGTTTGACTTGGGACGGTTCGCTTAAATTCATTCCCGACAATACTTTTACAGCAACAAGTCTCTCAATCGTTTTTTGCCGCGCCTTGTATACGACTGACATGCCACCGCGGCCGAGCATCTCGATGATTTCGAAACCGCCAATTTTTGGTGCGCCAAGCGGTGGACCTGGCTCCTGGTTGATAACGTTTTCCTCGTTGTCTATGGTCATGGCAGCAACCGCTTCACTGGCAACAATATGTCAGCGCGAGGGCCAACTCTGGATATTTCAAAGCCTGATATTGCTGATATTTCGTTTGTGGTTTTGCATTACTTTTTTTGCATAGCTCATTGCACAACCAGTCGAGCACAAGCAAATGCGCGAATTCGGAATACTTTTCGAGATATTGAAAGCCCTTCAGGCTCAAGCCGTGATAATTGTATCCGTCAAGAAATGCTTCAGTCTTGCGTGAGCTGAATAATTCCTGGTCGATAATTCCATCTATCGGTGGCTGCAAACAGAACATGAATAATGCGTACCCCAGGTCAAGCATGCTGCTTCCTACGCTTATATATTCCCAGTCGACGACAGCCAGAATCGACCCGGTTGAGAAAAGAATATTGCCTGGGTGGAAATCTCCATGGTTAATCGTTTGAGTCAAGCTTGTTTCGATCTTCAATAGCTCTGAAGAAAGCGTTTCGGCTTTAGCGCACAGGCGTTGGGCGGGCAATTGTTTAAGTAATGTAAGAGCGCTTTCTCTCGCGTTCTGTGCTTTATTTTTTTTGCTTTTTAACTTAGTCGATTCTGCAGGTGGGTTATTGAATTCAAAGTTTCCCAATATTTCAAATGTTCGGCGCAGTTTTTCTGCTAAGCCTGAAATTATAGTTCTCGTCTTATGTGTTTGGGAAAACTGAATGCCATGGTGGCGCACCGCTTGTGCTCCAATCGCGTGCAGTTTAGCCAGCGCTTCGCCCGCATGAAAGCAATGCTGGGGCGGACAATCAAAATCAAGCCAGTCGTATGAGAATTCGCTGCCGACAAACGGTTGGCAGGTCCAGTATCGTCCCGAACTGGCTTGCAAACTTGCTGAGTCGCGTTCGCATTCGATATAGTCTGGAATGAGGTCGAAGCCTTCTTCGACCAGAGTTGAGAGAATGGCAATCTGCGTGCTTGGATTTGTCTTGCACCATTTGAGAATCAGGCTATTGTTTCTGTTTTCACGATCGGTCGCGCTGACTATCACCACATGCGGTGACTTCTGGTTAAAACTAACTTCGTGGGGAATGAAGCCGTAGCTGTGCACCGTAGCTTTCGCTTCGTCCAGAATCGAGTTGTCCCAATCTTCTTCGTTTTCAGTCTTGTCTAAATTGTCGGACATGCTTTCTCATCAGCTTACTTTCAACATAATATTCTCTTGGCTGCAAGCTTTCCAGCGCATGTTGCTGTTGTTGTTGTTCGATTTCACTCGGCGAAGTGGCGGCTCCGCTGCCGCAAATCGGGCAAGCTTAGGTCATTCAATAGAAAAGGCGAAGCCGGAAACCGTGAATGGTTGATGCATTCGAAGCTTTTACCAAGGCGGCTCTTGGCAGCTCGTGCGCCCTGATGTTAGCCTGGCGCAGGCTCTTGATGCTACGCGGCGCTTGCCTAACGAATCGAACCCGGCGATTAGTTTTGACTATGGGCAAAAGGCTTACTCCTGGTGGGGAGTGCCTGTGCCGGATTGGGTGATAAAACGGCGCCGCATGATCACAATCATAATCGTCTGGGCTAAGGTTGAACCATGATCCGCGAGACTGAGATCCAGTTCTGCAACTTAAGCAAGAGCGGCCATTGAGTTTTTCGCTGAAAGATCAATCGTTTCGGAATCGATTGCAGACTCCGATGCCGTGAAGCTATCAGCAACAAAATAATAGGCGCTGAGACCAAACCAGATTTCATTGCCCGAGTAAATCGGCACAAGGGTATTAGGCGTCAATGCGGTGTCGTTGACCTTGGTTCCGTTGAGGCTGGCAAGATCTTCTATGTGAAAGGTTCCGTTTACATTGATAATGTTGGCGTGCTGTCTGGAAATAAGGTCGCCGGCTACACGGATATCATTGTCTTCTGTGCGCCCGATGGACGTAACAAGCCGCGAGATTTCCAAAACTTCATTGCTGCGCTTGTTGATTAATCTAGCACTCTTAGCCATTGTCCCAATCCTCACGAAATTTGCTGCAGTCATCGCTAACCGTGCATGCATAATCGCATAGCTTGTGTGTGAGCAGCGTGAGGAAATTGGTTTAATTTGAAATGCCTTTCATTTTGATTCGTTTCCGAGTGTCCACTCAGCTTTTCCCAATTCACGACGGCTTAGGCGATAGTAGCCATCAAGCGTTTCGCGGATAGATTTACAGTGTCACAATCTATTGCTGGGGCTGATCGCTTGAAGGTATCGGCCACAAAATAATATGCTGTGCGTCCAAACCAGATTTCATTTCCTGAGTATATCGGCACCAGGGTGTTGGGCGTCAAGGCTGTGTCGTTGATCTTTGTCCCGTTGCGGCTCGAAAGGTCTTCGATGTGAAAAGTTCCATTGATATTGATGATGATGGCGTGCTGTCTGGAAATTAGGTCGCCGGCGACGCAAACGTCATTATCGGCTGCGCGTCCAATCGAGGTTACTATTCGCGAGATTTCCAAAACTTCATTCGTGCGCTTGTCGATTAATCTAGCCATCGTCCCAACCCTCGCCCAACCGTTTGCTGAGCCATCACTTAACCCGTGCAAACATATTCACATGGGGAGCGTGCTAACAGCGTGTCAAAGGCGGACTGATTTGACACAATTGTCGATTTAATCTTTCCCCAGGCAGGCGCTCGAACCGCTGGCGCTATAATCCCTCTAGCTTTTGCTGCTAAAGCAGCGAATTTAATCTTCATGTCGGAACTTCGAAAGCCGACTCTCATCATCACTTCAACACTGGATAGATTGATCTGGATCCAGGAAAGGGGGATGGCCGTGGATATTCGCGTGAATCAAGCGGTAAGCGCACTGAGGTCGAGGATTAACGACATCCAGTCCCTCGTTGTCGCGAATGCGTCATTCGATTCTGCAGAGGTGCATCTAGTTCGGCTTAAGATCAACGAATCACTTGCCGAGATTTTTGGCACCGGCTCTGACATTTGCCGCAACGGTGAGTACAGCTGTCTCTTCGACGCGATGTTGTTCTACAATGCCAATACATGGGCGGAACGCCAATTGATTTTTCAGGCTTCGCTTCCACTGGCTCAGACCAAAATTAAATTTCTGATCAAGAAGATCCTCGACCGGAGCGCCGCGACCAGCGCCGCCACCTTGCTCAAATCCCAGGCTTTCAGTTCTGGCGATTCTGCAGCTGCCTGAGGCAGGTCAGGCTCATTGCTGAATGAACTGAAACAATTTGATCTCCAGCCGCTCTCAAACGCGCGCCCCTGCGTTCTCATAGTCTAAAATAGAGACGTAAAAGGTTCTGGCGATTGCTTGTCGCCATTTTAAGGCAATCCTGATGTCTGTTGTTGTTGGTTCTTTCGAGCTGAAAAGTCGTGTGTATGTGCCGCCTATGGCTGGTGTCACCGATATTGTTTTTCGCAATATTGTGCGCCAAGTTGATAAAGAGTGCTTACTGTCTACCGAAATGGTCTCCAGTCGCGGTTTGATGTATCGCAAAGAAACACACATTATGGATCTCGCTGAAAACGAGCATCCCATCGGCATTCAAATTTTCGGTCACGAGCCAGACGTTATGGCGCAAGCCGCACAAATGGCTCAGGCTCGCGGCGCCGATTTCGTTGATATAAACATGGGCTGCCCCGTGCCCAAAATCACTAAAGGCAAGGACGGCTGCGCTTTGATGCGAGAGCCAGACCTTGCGCGCGAAATCGTCCAGACAATAAAGGCGGCTGTGAATATTCCCGTGACGGTGAAGTTTCGCCTCGGCTGGGACGATGAGACGCGAAATGCCGTTGAATTTGGCGAGATGATCGAGGCTGCCGGCGCCTCGCTCGTGACCGTGCATGGTCGCACTCGCAAGCAGCTCTATTCCGGAAAAGCCGATTGGTCTTTTATCGCGAAGGTCAAGAAAGCCCTTTCGATACCTGTGTTCGGCAATGGTGACGTTTTCGAAGCAGAAGATGCGCTGCGTTTGTTAGAGCTCACCAACTGCGATGGCGTCGCCGTTGCACGTGGAACTCTGGGCAACCCCTGGTTGATTCCACGCATCACGAAATTTCTCGACACTGGCGTTATGGACGAGGCTCCTAATGATGTCGAAAGGCTAATTGTGGCGTTTCAACACTGTCTCGGGCTCGTGCAGTACAAAGGTCTGCGCATCGGTACAAGCGAAAGTCGCCGCCATATGACTCATTACACCAAAGGAATCATTGGTGGAGCTGCTTTTCGCAATCGCTTGACTCAAATTTCAAAAGTGGAAGATGCGCTCGATGTTCTGGCCGATCTGTCTGAACACGTTGCTGGTCCGAGCGGGCGTGAAGGCTTCTTATTTGGCGTAGAGCGCGCATATCTCGAATATTGCAAACATCCAGGCAAAGGGAACAGCGATCGTGAAAACTGTGTCCATGCCCCAGTTGATGTCTACGCCGTCGCGCCAGTCACAAAACCATAAGATAGCGTTGATGAATGGAGTCATGGTCCAGCCCATGATGCCAGCCATGAAAGCAAATATCAGCATTGTTACTGGACTTTGGCATAAGTAATATTCGAGAGATGTCAGGCTGGCCTTTTCCGGCGCCTGATGCTATCTTAGCCAGATCCCTTGAC
>Ga0182030_10020266_pt1 | contig 12563 bp, 9 predicted proteins | sample 812S3MmetaG_FD_121299 | JGI IMG/M metagenome (GOLD analysis project Ga0182030, IMG submission 121299) | Permafrost microbial communities from Stordalen Mire, Sweden - 812S3M metaG (Illumina Assembly) | ecosystem: Environmental > Terrestrial > Soil > Wetlands > Permafrost | place: Sweden... | reverse complement strand
GGCGAGGTTGACATTGCGATCCAGCAAATCAGCGAACTTCTGCCGGTGAAGGGCATCGATTATGTGGGCCCACTGCCCGCCGAGGTCCAGCGCATTACGATTTTTTCCGCTGGGATTGCTACCGGCGCCAAGAATCCGCAAGGAGCAAAGCGTTGATTCAGTTTTTATCGTCGGCAGAGGCGGTCCCGGCAATCAAGGAGAGCGGCCTCGAACCTGTGTCGCGGGGGCTTGGACATTAGGCTTGGCCGAGGCCAGCCTGCACTCCATCATTCTCGCTCCGACCGGGGACGGTTGAACGCCGTCGACGAATCCCATCCTCAACCGCTCGGCACAGGAGACAGACCGTAAAGGAAATCGCGTAAGAAGGCAACAGCCACGGCCACCACCAGGACTCGTCCTGGGCAATCCTCCACCAGTTCAAGCCAAACGGTACGACGAGCCCTAGGAGTGCTCCACCGGTTCCGATCCAATCGATTCGTTTGACAAGTCCCGTCCGGCTTTTGACCAGATAATCTGCGGACACGACCGCAGCCGTTACCACGAAAACAGACGCAAAGATTTCGAAAACCCGAGCCGAGTCACCGCCGCCAACCGGTCCCTTGTAAACGGGGATCAGTGCAACGATCCACGACGAGATAACGAGCAGGCTCGCTCGCCCGACCTTAGACCCTCCCGGGACTGTCTCTCGAAGCAGGTTCATCCCGAACCGAACCGCGCCAATCACCGGGAACGCGAGGATCACCATGCGTCCCAACACTGCGTTCCTGGATGCCCTCCCGAAAAGAGCCATGTTAACGCCGGCGAACAAGCTGGGCTGATAAATGACGGAGTGACTCGTCACCACGCTGATGACGCCCAGGATCGAGAGAACCCCACCTAGAGGAAGCACGATTCCGGTAAACGTCAAGCGCAGAACATCCTGACGCGTTGTCACACGCCGGCCATAAGATGCCCCCAAAAATGCCACTGGGGCTACTCCGAAAGTGATTGTCGAGAGACCATGCCATCCCTGCGCCGCCAGTGAGTAGCGCGCATCACCCGAGCTGAAAGTGACGCGAAGAGCTGCCGGCCAACCATCCCGAACCCGGATCAGTGCGGCGATCAGAATGGCGATCGCCACGAAGCAGGTGAATTTCGCAAGCTGCCCCCTCGTTGGCAAGCTCTGGGCACTGGTGAAAAAAGCGAATGAGAGAATCACCCCGACAGCTAGTCCGATTTCCCAATTCGCCGTGGCTCGACTCGCGAAACGGGCGCCCCACCACAACACAGGCAGGTCCAGCAAAAAGGCGAGCCACAGCGCCAAGTAACCTATTCCCGCGCATCGCAATACAAAGCCAGGGAGCGTCCCTACGGAACGATCCACGATTTGAAAAATCGTCTGTTCCGCGCGCTGCGCGGCCAATGCTGGTCCAAGAAAGAATAATCCCGCGACGATGAGGGCAGCAATCACAACAACTACGGCATAAATGGGTAGGGGATAGAGGACCCAGAACGCCGTCTCGAAGGCCGTCCAGAAAAAGACGTTCAGGAACAATGTGGCTAGGATCCAAGACGCGTGCCGCCAGTTCTCCGGTGATTGGAGATCGTCGGGATCCGGATCAAACCAGCGGATTCTTCGCACGGTGGTTTTGGACACCGCGTCCCGCCGGAAAGTTCCCGCACACCCGCGCGCCGAATCTGATCTAAGAAGACTTGCTCGCGCGCCATCTACGCCCCAGCGCCGGAATGATCGCCCCTCCCAGATTGGCCAGATTCACATCTGGAAGCGGCGGTCGCTCGGCCCGTGGGTTCAGGGACCGGACAATGGATCCAACAAAACGTCCGAAGGCTTTGACTCGATCGCGAAGAGGATGCTTCAAAGGACGGCCATTGGCGCGGACCACGAGAACAGTCACATCGTCGTCGGTCAGATTGCCGGGATGCCGATCGGCGATTTCGCGCAGTAACTCCGTGGTTAGTTTTTGCGGCTCGACATCGCCGAGCAACCGCGCGATCCGCAACACTCCCGCTTCGCCGAGCATTTCCCCATCGGCGTCATAAGACTCAATCAGCGCATCTGTGAAGCTCACCACCAGGTCCCCGGGCTCGAGCTCGACATCGAAGTGTTCGTACGCGGACATATCCATTAAGCCGAGAGGGATGTTGCCGGGCGTCTGTTCCGCGCGGCCGTGGTGCCCCAGATAGTCCCACTCGCGCTTGGCGGCGCGCCACATGATCGGGCGTGGATGGCCGGCGTTGCATACCGTCAAGCGGCTGCTGGGCTCGAAGAAGGTCGTGATGATCGCGGTGGCGAAAACACCGGCTTTCGACATCGACGTGAACTGCTGATTCAGCAGCCGCACAAATTCATTTTGATCCAGTCGATTAACGAACCGGCGCATCAGGGTTCGGAGATCCGCCGCCGTGGCAGCGACCGAATCGCCGTGTCCCGCGACATCGGCGAGTAGTAAGCGGCTGATGCGTCCGGTGGCGCAGCTGGATGCATAATACACATCGCCGCCGCTCGAGGCTTCGCCGTAGGGCTTGCTATACACCCACGCGTCCAACCCGCCGAACTCGACCCCGCGCTCGGTAAGCTGGCTGCCACCCCACACCTCCATGCATTGCATGTGTTGCATCGGTGCTTCGCCCATGGGACGAATTATAGCGGCAGATGCGGCCGGAGAGTGAGTCCGATAGCGATCTCAACCTTTTCACGTGTCGCAGCTACTTCGGACGGAGGGAAAAACGAAAAAAAGGGCAGCCCGCGAATCCACCGCTGCGGCTGCCCCACTCTCGTAAATCGGTCTGCGCTTGGGCGATCCCTAGGAAACCATCACCTTGCGCGGGAACTGCGAATTGTCTTCCAGGAACGTCTTCTTGAACTTATTCAGCGGGCCGGCTTCGGGTTGAACGTTTCCGGCAGCATCGGTCGCGCGGGACACGATGGTGTGCTCGCCCGGCGTCGCGCCCTCCCAATTGAACTTGAAGAGCTTCCAGGCGTACTTGCCGCCGGATTCATCGATGGTTGCCTTCTGCCACGGCCCGTCGTCGACCTTCACTTCGACCGACTTGACTCCGGAACCGTCGTGCAGGATGAATCCCGTGATTTCATTGCCCGAGCCCTTCTTGGTCACGCGCGCGATCACGGATTTGATGTTGAGATGCGTGATCTCGTTGTCTTCCCACTGGGTCGACCCATCCGAGTCCTCGCCCGTGCCGCCCGTTCCACGAATGGTGCGATACCAGCGGGCTTCGAATTCGCCCACATAGCGTTGTTCCTGCAGGTGAATTTCAGAGACCCATTTCACGTTGCAGACGCCGTACCAGCCGGGCATGATCAGGCGGAGCGGGAAGCCCTGGGCCTTGGTCAGCGGCTCGCCGTTGAGCGCGTATGCCAGCAGCGGTTCCGGCTTCATGGCCCGCTGAATGGTCAGGCTACGGCCGAACTGCTGGTTGAGCTTGAACGTCTGCGTGCGGAAAACGGAATCGCGCACGCCGCGATCCGTGCCGAGCAGCACCACTTCGGCGGCGTCGGGATGAACGCCGACATGCTTCAGAACCGCGTTCAGCGGCACGCCGCTGAATTTTCCGCTGGAGGACAATCCTTCCATCGACCGGGCGCTGTTGCCGGAGCATTCATAGCCCGCGGCCGTTTCCACCACGGGTTTCATCACCTTGATCTCGGCCAGGCTGAGTTCCATCGGCTTATTGACCATGCCGCTCAGTTTCAGGCGGTAGGCGCCGCCGTCGATCTCGGGCTGAGCGAAGTGCTGGATCGCGAAGAAGTCATCCTTCGGAGTCACCATGCTGAGCTTGCGAATATCCAGCATGCGCGTCGGCGCGCCGGGAGGCGCGGGATTAAAGTTCTTGGGAATATCGGTAAACGGGACTTCGACCTCGCCTTGCGCGAGCGCGGGCGTCGCCCAATCGGGCACGAGGGCAAGCAGGCTCGTTAAGGCTAGCCCTTTCGCGAGGGTTTCTCTGCGAGTCAGTTCCGTGGACATACTGGGTCTCCTTGCGGACGAAATATGAGCGACATTGTCCCTCCATGATACAACCGCTCGAACCTGCGGCCGCAAGCCGGAAATCTTCCGCCAGCCATAGAAGACGATGACTCGCAAAGACGACACATCCAAGAAAAGACAAGGAGTACGCCCGGCTCCGGCAGCCCTGCAAAATGGAAGTGCGGCACCAAACCGGAATAGGACCGGCCGCGAGGTGTACCCCGGGGTGTACCCTCAAGATATGGCAATCATTCCAGAAGTAAACACTCCCGACGCGGGGACGCGGGATGCGAGCGTGGTCACAGCCGCGCGATGGGAACAGGGGCTCGCGTACGCGGATTTTCTGGCGCAGGCGCCGGTGAATCAGGATAAGCTCGAGGCGGCTTACAAGAGCTGCCCGCTCACGCCCGAGGACGTCGCGTTTTTCAAGGCGGCCGTCGCGCTGCCCCATGGCCCGGCCAAAATGATGGCGATCGCCGAATCCTGGTGCCCGGATGTTTGCCGCGAGCTCCCGTGCGCGGTGCGAATCTCGGAATCGCTGGGATTGCCGCTCAAGATTTTTCTGCGCGATCAGAATCCGGACATCATGGATGAATTCGTCAGCAACAACGGGAAGTCCCGCGCGATGCCCGTGGTGGTGTTCTACACCTCCGGCATGAAATACATTACTCATTTCACGGAACGTTCGAAAAAGGCCAACGCCGATCTTGCCAGGAATATGGACGAGGTGCGCGCCAAATTGAATCTGCCCGCGACGGCGAATTTCGGGAACCTGCAGGGTGACGAACGGCAGGCGTTCATTCGCGAACTGGTGGGCCGGCTGACGCCGCTTGCCGTCGAATGGCAAAAAGCGACCTTACAGGAGATACGTCAGCTTCTATCCATTGCTTTGAACATCCCCGGCGCGTTGAACATCCCCAACCCCGCGTAATTGGACGCCATTGAATGACCATCCCCATTGTTTACACGATTCGCGGTTGCCACTCCTGCACCAAGTTGATCGAGAAGTGGAACTCGGAAGGACAAGCCTACGAGGAGCGCCGCGTTGAGCTCAGCCAGGCCATCATGGACGAGGCGCGCAAACTTGGGGATATGGTTCCGATCATTGTTTGGCCGGACGGCAGAGTCGAGCAGGGATTTGAAGGTTTGATCGGCTGCTTCCTCTAGGCCTCGCGCCTCGATCGCCACCCCGTACGATCCGCGCGCGGCCGCCGCGGCGATACGCCGGACACATTTTGGCCTCCACGGCTTTAAAGATTTCAAAGTAACACACCTGTCACCCGACGAACCGCGGTTCTTTTTATGTCGATCGAGCGGTCTGAGGTGACCAAACCGAGCCGTGACCGTCAGGGAGCGGTCATTTCTAAAAGAAGATTTCATTTCGTAGCGATACTTTTTGAATAACCGCTCCTTCACGGCCGCGGCTCGGTTTAGGTCCTGAAAGGCTGAAGAAGGGGAAAGGTTCAAGCTGCTTCTTAAGCAACCGCTCAAGTTCGGTAAGCCCGCGGGGGTTGAGATGAGAATAGATGGCGGGAACCGGGAACGGACGAAACGCCACGCCGTACTTGCCTCCGATTGCGGCGAAGAGTTGGATGTACTCGGGATTTCCAGGCGGCAATTTCCCGAATCTTCCTGGGAGGCTCGCTTCTCGGTTCCCTCGGGTCACTCGCCGCTATTCCTCTGCCATTGGCCGACTTCGGGGAACAATCGCCGGAGGAAGCCCGTATAGTTTTCGAAGATAGTTCTTCGTCTGCCGAGGGCTGCTTTATGGCATTTTTTTCAAATGACGTTGTTCAAATGACGCACAGCGCCCGAACCGATTCGGGCTCGGCAGGCTCATGCTAACCTCAGGTAAAAGCAAGTCTCGATCCGTAAGCCGCCCCAGGGGTAGACGATTTACGGATGTTTTCGCCAAGTCCTGTCGATCGACGATGCAAGGGATGGCTCCGTGTGCCATTAGCGAGGCGCCAAGAACCGTAGCGTTCCGGACGCATCAGATTGGTTCTTTCCATGTTGAAATCAGCTCATAAAATGTCCTCCTCGAAATTCTTATCAAGAGCCGCAGGGCAGGCTCCCGCGCTGCTCGTTCTGTCCGTTCTTCTGATATTCGCCCGGCCGGTGGCGGCACAATCGACCACCATCCGCATCGATCCCGCAGAGGGAGGCCATCTCAACTGGCTGACGCGCCCGTATCGCCCGAGGACCGTTCCGCCCATCAATCTCTCCGACTCGTCGCGATTAGACTCGCTGGTGCGCGCCGGAAACCTGTATCTATCTGCGCAGGATGTCATTGCCCTCGCGATCGAAAATAATCTGGACGTCGAGGTGCAACGCTATGGTCCGTTACTGGCACGCGAAGTACTGAGGCGCGCGCAGGGCGGTGGTGCGCTCCGCAGCGTCGGCGCGGGTGTCGCGGCCGGCCCCCAGAGTGTCAGTCTGCAAGGCGTCAGCGTCAACACCAACGGACTGGGCGGCGTCTCGGGATCGGGCGTGAGCTCAGGCGGGGGGATCGTGACGCAGCTCGGACCGGCGATCTCTTCGTTTGATCCGAACGTATCGTTTTTAGCGAATTTCCAGCACGCGACCAGTCCGCAGAGCAACACCATTCTTACCGGGACCACGGCGCTCGTCACCAATACACGCACAGCTCAGGCGCAATATCAGCAGAATTGGACGTTCGGTTTGAGCGCTCAGGTCACCTATTTCAACCAGTACACGAAGCTGAACAGCCAGTTTTTCGATCTCAATCCGTTCACTTCCGGCGATCTGGATCTGCAGGTGACGCAGAACCTGCTGCAGGGGTTCGGGACCGCGGTCAACGGGCGCAACATCCGCGTGCAGAAGAACAACCTGAAGGTCACTGATCTCCAGTTCAAGCAACAATTGATCACCACCATTTCCGCGGTGCTCAACCTCTACTGGGATCTGGTGGGTTTTAACGAGGATCTGGAAGCCCGGCAGCGTGAACTCGTGGCCGCGCAGGACCTGCTCGAGAACAATAAGAAACAGGTGACCGCGGGATCGCTCGCCGAGCTCGAGATCACGCGCGCCGAGGCTCAGGTGTATAGCAGCCAGCAGGATCTTCTGATTTCGCAAACCAACCTGCTGCAGCAAGAGACGGTTTTAAAGAACGCGCTGAGCCGCCACGGCGTCGCGGATCCCAACCTGGCTGCGGTGCGCATCATCCCGCTCGAGCGTATCCCGCCGCCGGGTGCGGATCAGCCCAAGCCTGCCGATGATTTGATGCCGGAAGCGATCGCTAATCGAGTAGAGGTGGTGCAGAGCAAAATCAATATCGATAGCAACAAGTTGAATCTGGTGGGAATCAAGAGTTCCTTGAAGCCCACGTTGCAGGCGTTCGCCGAACTCACCAACAACGGCCTGACCGGTAATTTAACCGCTCTCGGCGCCGTGGTCCCGTCGACGGCCTACCTGGCCGGCGGCTATGACAACCTGCTGGCGCAGATCTTCCGGCGTAATTATCCCAACTACTCGGTCGGTTTCGCGCTCAACATTCCGTTGCGCAACCGGGCCGCGCAGTCCGATTATGTGACCAGCCAGCTGGAACTCCGCCAGAACGAGCTCGCGCTTCAAAAGAACGTCAATCAGGTCCGCGTCGACGTGCAGAACGCGCTGATCGGATTGCGCCAGGCCCGCGCACGATACGACGCGGCCACCAGAGCGCGGGTCCTGCAAGAGCAGGTTCTCGATGGCGACCAGAAGAAATTCGCCGTCGGGTACACCACCGCATATCAAATCGTGCAAGACCAGCGCGATCTCGCAAGCGCCACAAGCAGTGAGGTCCAGGCGCTGGCGAATTTCAGCCACGCCAAGATCGCGCTCGATCAGGCAATGGGTGACACTCTGGAGGTCAACAACATTTCAATTGAGGAGGCGATGTCGGGACAAGTCAGACGGCAATCCTCCATTCCGGAAACGCTGCCGCCGGTGGTGACGAGATGATGAGCGCGAAGACTGAGGCAATATCGAGCGCGATGATGCCCGACAACGTCAATTTGTCCCGCCAGAATTTGTCCCTCGGGGGAACAAGGCGCATCGGACTTTCCTTCGCGGGTGCAGTATCCTGCGTCTGCTCGGCTTCCCTGCTCTGCGCGCAGATGGCGTGGGCGCAGGATAGTTCGATCGAACCCATTCGCCCGAAATCGACCGTGTTGTTGCGGCCGTATCAGGCTCCCACCATCCCTCCGGTGCGACTCGCGAACTCCGGACGGTTCGGCGATTTGATGCGCGGAGGGAACTTGTACCTGACGGTTCAGGACGCCATCGCGCTGACACTCGAAAACAGCATCGATATCGAGGTCGCGCGCTACAATCCCCTGATTTCCGCATGGCAGCTCGAGCGATCGCAAGCCGGCGGTGCGCTTCCCGGCGTCCCGAGTGGAGCGTCGGCGGCGGCCTCGGTTGCCTCGGGACAAGGCGTGGCGGGTAGTCAGGCCGCGGCCGGGGTGACGGCGGCGGGCACCACTACTTCGACGACGTCCGCGGGGAACGCCACGGTCTCTCAAGTGGGTCCCGTGGCGCAAACGCTCGATCCGTCCATTCAGCAATCCAATATCTTCAGTCATAAAACGACGCCTGAACCGGAAACGATTCAGACCGCGATCCAGGCCCTCCAATCCAATACGCGGGTGTCGAATACATCGATTCAAGAGGGGTTTCTTACGGGCGGAAGTGTGACCGTCGCCTACAGCGAGCACTACCTGAATGAGAATACCCCCACGGACGTATTGAATCCGTCCGAAGCGCCGAGCCTTTCTTTCTCGATCCAGCACAATCTGCTGCAGGGCTTCGGAATCGGCGTGAACGCGCGCAACATCGAAGTCAACCGGGTCAACCTAAAGACCTCGGACTTGAACTTCAAGACGCAGGTGATCAATACGGTGGTCAACGTGTTGCAGCTGTATTACGGCCTGGTAGCCGCCGACGAAGATATTCGCGCCAAGCAAAGCGCGGTGGCCGCGGCACAGCGTCTCTACGAAGACAACCAGAAGCAGGAACAACTCGGTTCCATGGCTCCGCTCGATGTCAGCACCGCGGAAGCCCAGGTCGCATCCGCCCAGGGGGACCTCGTCGTTTCCGAAACGAACCGCGAACAGCAGGAGTTATCGCTCAAGAACGTTCTGAGCCGGAACGGCATCGCCGATCCGACGCTTGCCGCCGCTCACATCATCCCGCTCGATCAAATCGTCGTGCCTGCGAAAGACGATCTGCCGCCGCTTCCCGAAATGATTCAGAAGATGGCCGAGAACCGGACCGACATCGCCGCCCAGCGCGCAGGCATCACCACATCTGAGATTTCCGCGCGAGGGACGGCCAATGGCGTTCTGCCGTCGCTGCAGGTGTTCGCCGGGGAGAGCATGGCCGGGTTGGCGGGTGTGCCCAAAGCCGTATCCGCCCAAGGATTCACGGAAACCGCCGACCCTTACTTCGTCGGAGGGACCAATCAAGCACTGGGTCAGATCTTCCGCCGCAATTTCCCCACGCAGCGCATCGGAGCGTTCTTCATTGCGCCCATCGGAAACCACCAAGCCCAGGCCGATTATGGGATCGATCAACTGCAGCTCCGCCAGTCCCAGCTCGCGATGCAGAAGAGCCTGAATCAGGCCGCCGTGGACCTTTTAAACGACGCCGTCGCGCTGCGGCAGGCGCGTGCGCGGTATGAATCCGCCATGAAGAACCGCCAATTGCAGGATGAATTGCTCGACGCCGAACGCAAGAAGCTACCCGTGGGCTCTACCACGGAATACAACATCGTCAGGCAACAACAGGACTTGTCCGCTGCGATGTCGGGTCAAATCGCGGCTCTGGTGGCCTACATCAATGCCCGGATCGCACTCGATCAGGATTTGGGAACCACGCTCGAGGCGAACGGTATCTCGATCGGCGACGCAAGATCCGGTAAGGTGGCACGGAGTTCCAGCTTGCCTGCGACCGTCCCGGCGAGCACAATGGCTCCGCGGTAGACGCACTCGCGCCCACACTTCGCGCGAATGCCAGGCGCCAAAAAAAACGGGGAGCGGTCTTCGATGCAAATTGCGCACCGTTCCCGCTCCCCGCGCCTCCGAATTTCAATCTTTTAGAGCATCAGCATGATCGCGCCGAGGAGCGTGAAGCGCGGCGCTGCCACCGGCGTCGGATTCGCCGCGGTTGGCGTTGGGAACCGGGCCGACGTGGATGCGTAGAAGGGCGCGAACGACGTGGTCACCAGCGCGACGCCAGGGCTGCTGATGGTGAACGGAACGTCGGCGTATTCGATCGCGAACGGATCCGAATACAGAACTTCGTAGACCAGCGTGCCTCCGCTGAACGTGTAATTGCTGCCCGGCGCGGCAGTGTAAGGACCGGCTCCGTTCGGATCGAGACCGGTTACCAGCACCATCACGCCGGCCAAACCACCGCCGCCCGCGCGATAGAGAAATATTTTCGTGGGAACGGTGACCGTCTCTTTTCCGATCGTCGTCACCTGGAGAGCGAGACGGGTGCCCGCTTCGGTTTCTCCGGCCTTGCTGATCCCAGTGCCCGTGTAAACGGAATTGAGCGGGTACGACGTATCCAGGGCCGCGAAACCGCTCGGGCCGTACTGTGGCGGCGGATTCAAGCCACTCGGACTCGGCGGAGTGCTGATTCCGCTGGGAATCGGACTCGATGGATTCCACTGGAAGCCCTCTTCCACGTGGTACAGCACGCCCGGAACGTTCTGAGCCAGATCGGCGGGATTAAATTCGGTTCCGATGTAGGTGTAATTGATCGAATAAGTTGAGTTCGCCAGCGAATCCGCCAGGTTTCGCGGCTTCCATGCGCCCGAGAATCCCTCTTCGAAACGAACTGTTTTCGCCGCGGATAGCTTCGCCATTAATCCCTGCTGCGCAAACCCGACCTGTACTGTCGGCGTCGTGATGGTAAAGGAGGAGTTGCCCATCTGGGTGATGGTTAAGCTGATCGGAGCCCCTCCCGACAGACCAAGAAACTCCTCAGCATTGACACGAATGTTCGTAAACCGAAGCGTGCGGGTGCCACCCGCGGCCGGAGGATCGAACGGCACTCCGATGAAATCGATTTCGTTCGATTGTCCCGGGATCGTCGGCCCGACGCGGCCCTGGAACACGTTCGGCCGTCCGCAGCCGTAGGGAGGCTGGATATAGGTGATGCCGATCGTGCTGCAAGCGGCGGTCGAACTCCCTTGGACGCCCGGCGTTCCGTCGTAGGTCTGCGCCGGATTTCCGGTGCTGATGATTTCGCACACTCCCGGTCCGGGGGCACCCGTGTCAGGCGCGCCCGCCTGGCCGCAATTCAGAACTTTATGATGGATCGCGTCGACGTTCTGTACCGGCTGATTGGGTTCGTCGACCAGCAACAGGGCTTCATTAAAATTGGCACCCGATACGGTCGCGGTCACTTGGCTGGTGGCGTTCGAGTTTAGAATTACGCGGAAGTTCATCTGCGGCACGGGATCGTTCGCGGGCGTCGGTACCCCGCCGGTACATTCGAGCACCAGATCTCCGGTGAGCTCCGTGTTCCCCTCGGACCGGACGAGTTCGGGAACGGCAACCGAGGTACAAGTGGTCTGCGCGTTCAATTGAGAGACCAAACATCCTGCCGCCACGAGAGCGGCGAATAAGAAACGATTTCGTGCGGATACCATTTTGAAGCGGTCCTCCTTGGCCGATGCCAGATTCGGGCCGTCCCAACGACGTGCGTCCGAATCATTCACTGGATCGTCTCTATCCGCGCAGGAAGCGCAGAATCCGGATCATCTGGATTTGAGAGGGAAGAAATGCGGGTTTGGAGGGAGAAGAAACGCGAGCGGAACGTCGGTCGCGCCGAGCGGCACAACCCATTCCAATCTCAAGAGATACACGTCAGAAGTTAGTAGTTTGCACCGTGCTGAACGGCGACGCGCTCGCGCCCTACAGAGCCCGAACCCGCAACCGCGCGAATGATTTCGATTGCCTCAAGAATTTGCGCCTTCGAAATATTCAGGTAGGGGATGGCGCGGACGGCGTCACTCCCGGTAGCCAGGACATAGAGGCCCTTGGCATACACCTGATCGACGAACGGTCCCGCTTCCATATTGGAAAGTTTGAAGCGAACGATGTTGGTTTCAACCGTACTGGGATCGAGATCGATCCCCTGTGAACTCGCGATCCCCTCCGCGAGCAGTTTCGCGTGAACGTGATCTTCCGCCAGACGTGTCCGATGATGCCGCAGGGCGTGCAGGGCCCCTGCCGCGATGATTCCGGCCTGACGAAATCCACCTCCGAATTGTTGTTTGAATCTACGGGCCCGCGAAATGAAATCGCGTTTCCCACACAAAGCCGAACCCACCGGAGCGCCTAGCCCTTTCGAGAAGCACACGCTGATGGAGTCGAAGTATTGTGCGTAGGTTTTCTCGGGCGTTCCCGATGCAATGCTCGCGTGCCACAGCCGCGCACCGTCCACGTGAAGTTTTAAACCGCGCTCGCGCGCCGCGCCCGTGACGGATTTGATCTGATCCAGACTCCAGACCTTCCCGCCGCCCATGTTATGCGTGTTCTCGACACAGAGCAGCTTCGGCGG
>Ga0182030_10020264_pt1 | contig 12563 bp, 6 predicted proteins | sample 812S3MmetaG_FD_121299 | JGI IMG/M metagenome (GOLD analysis project Ga0182030, IMG submission 121299) | Permafrost microbial communities from Stordalen Mire, Sweden - 812S3M metaG (Illumina Assembly) | ecosystem: Environmental > Terrestrial > Soil > Wetlands > Permafrost | place: Sweden... | reverse complement strand
TGGTCACGAGAACCGTTGGATCAACCCGTTCGACGGGCTTCCCCGCCGCAGACCTGCCTCCCGAAAGAGGCGCCGGTCCGGCCAAAGTTCAAAAATCTACGTTTTCAGATGATCGCTAACAGTTAACCACGCGGGGGGGGCGGATTGGCATTTTTTAACTCCGTTAGGACCACAAGAGGTCGTCAAAACCGTCCAGGTGTTGCTGTTCGCGGCGTGGGCACCGTGCGAGACTCTCGCAAAGCTCAACCGCTGTTTCACCGCCCTGTAATCCCAAGACCGGACAACTCATGGTCGGCTTTGAAGCAAGGTAATTCGATCGCCGACGGTCGGCTCGCACTGAATAACTCTCGGCGTCATTGAGTTTTCAAGTACCAGTAGACCACCAGGGACTTCACCGGAGTGGGGCTCGTGAGCGTGATGCTTCGCTTATCGGCGGAGATGGTGTAGCGGACTGCCGACGGTGCGATTATCAGTTTCACATCCCGCCCCGGGAGGGGGTTCCCGCGCAAGCTCCCCGTGTCAGGATTCAGGTTTGTGATCCGGAGCTGCTTGTTGGCTGGAAGATAACCGGACCAGACCATGGCCCCATTGGTTGATGTGGCATTTTTCGTGACAGGAATGCCGAACTGGTCCAAGGGACGAGGGGGAACGAGTGGCAGACGTTGTGGAAGGGGCGGCGAAGGTTTACCGCCGTCCTGGGAACTATCCTGTGGGACGGAAGGTGGAGTTGAGAAGCGAGGTTCCACCTTGCGCGGCGGGTCAGGCTCCGGAGGAGGCAGGACAGGCACCACGGTGATTGCCGGTGGATTCGATCGGACCGCGGTGGGGGTGCCGACATTGGCGGGCGGGTCCACTGGCGGAGGCGGCGTCACTGCAGGGGCCTTCTCAGGCGGCGCCGATGGGAACGGTGGAGAAGCGGCCTCATGCCGAGGGATGATCAGAGGAGTTGCTACAACCGCGTCTTTCATCCTCTTCTTCGTTGCGCGGGGGACGACGGCGGCTTTCGGGGTTGGAACTGTCTCCTTCGGTGCTGGCGCGACTAGCAAACTTGCGGCGCCACTCAATGCAGGTTTACGATCCTGGGTACTCGTACTCGCGTCTTCAAGTGGTGATGGCTTCTTAGTCCGGTCGACACGGCCAGTCGTTGTGTCTGGCTTCGGCAAATCGGCAACAGCCTGGTTTGTCACGGGTGGCCCCCGATGCGGTAGAACTCGCCAGGACCAGAGACCCGCAGCCAATAGGGCGGCGGCGAATGTCCAAAAGATAACAGCGCGACGGCCGCTGGAACGCGGGCGTACCGAAACCGTGGCCGGATAATGAAAATTGCAGTGCCAACACCGCTCGGGTGTACTGTTTGAAGAGCCCGGCCGTATGCGGGGGGTTCCGCAAACCCGGCAAGTTGTCGCTGTCACCGTATCCGTCAAGAGCGCGCCTCCAGTTAGACGATCGGACGCCTAACCTCCCGGCTTTAGTCCCCCAGGGCTGCCGCGATCTCCTTCTGATAGGTAGTGATGAATTGCCCCAGCCATTTGGCCGCTAGCCCCGTGCTGCCACGGTCGATAACCATGGAAAAGACTATCCCGCTTTTCAGAACCGATTCATCCCCTTCCCATTTGACCATAGCCAGTACCAGCCGGCTCGTATTAGGCACTCCCTTGCCGGCCGGCAGAGTACCAGTCTTAGCATAAATGCGATAGCCCGAATGCGCTTCGAGGAATTTCTGCACGGCTGGTGCTTCGGCGCCGAACTGTTTCCAGACCGTGCCGTGCGAATCGCTGTAGGCGGCCGACAGACCCCGACGGACCTTTCGAGCTTCCTCCACCGTGCGGATACGACCGGAAGCAGGAGCTTTGGACAAGCGGACAATGTGTGGAATCACCGGGCTTCCGAGGACCGCTGACGCAAAAGCGCCCGCGAAGTCGACATTCGCCCAGCGGTTGGCGCCACCTCCTAGGAGAACAGTCACAAAGTCTCGCGGCGAGCTGATTTTGTCGAGGGCCAGATTGACCCGTTGCGGCGAAGCGCCGTACATGGCCGCCCCTAGAGGGGCCATCCGATTATCATCCTGTTCATCGCCCGTCCAGAATGAACTGCGAACGAAGGACTCGTTGGCATCCTTAATCTGGACTCCGAATATCTTCTGCATCTGGATGGCAAGCGGTTGAGCATCTACGTGAGCCAGCCTGCGTGGTTGGTCAGGTGAAAACATAAGCTCCGCCGGGAACACTGGATATTTGGTCCACGGGGTGGACAAGTCGATCGTCTCGCGCGCGTCGTCGCCCGTGGGCTTACGGTCCGTCCCCTCCCGTGGCGAATCTCCGTTCCACTCCGCCAGGCTCAGGAAGCCGAGCCGTACGTGGTACCGGTTATCCGAAATCGCCAGGTAGCTCCTAAAGTCGCACCAGCCTCCGTTGAGCCCTGACGACACCTGATCGATTTCCCAACCCTTTTTCTGGGTTACAGGAATACCGAAGATCTCCTTCTCGGAGCCACTGTGCCCCGTCACTCCGAGTTTGCTATCCAGGGAGGGGTGTACGTTGACGGCGGCAGTTGCCCAGAGCGGCTTGGTGCTCGATCCCATCAACAGCCGGTCGAAATTTCGGTCACCGCCATAGCGGACCTGAAGCGACTGAGGCGCCCGGGACTCCACCCACTGGGCCGGCGGAATCAACTCCTCGCCTTCTGCTCCGCCCTGCCAGGCTTGGCCTGGAGCCATGCGCGGAAAGCCGCCAAGAGCAAGGACCTCCCCGTTTTTCATGTTCAGGATTGTCAGGGCCGCACGCGGTGGCTCTATGCCAGACGGCTCCCACGCGGCCGTCTGCCCCTTGCGGGTTGATGGCTTCACCCCTTTGAGGAGTTCATCGTGCCACGGCGTTGCCATCCGCGGCAGGAACTCCTGGGCAGCCTGTTGCAGCGCTATGTCGAGCGTCAACGTAACCCGACCAGACTGATCGGCGGGAGGACTATAATCCCCCGATTCGATTCCGGTTCTCAGGTAGCTCAACCACGGGATGTTGGCATCGGGATTCACCACTCCTATGGTTCGACCATCTACCCAGGCAGTTCCGATAACAGGGATGGGCGGCGAACCCACGTAGACCGCGGGCGCAGCCTGAACTCTTTCTTCGAATCGGCTGATCGAAACGAATTGGCCATTGGCGCGGATCTTCAACGCCAGATCCGGCCCGAGTATGCATGGATCGGCGGGCGCAGCATCGACGCTCTCTTCCGTGTCTTCTTCCGCGCTGTCGTCTCCACCCCAATCGTCGCGGGAGCGCTGCAGCACGAATAATGATGGAGCGACCCGCGAGTGAAACGGCCGGTCGGCATTCCGCAGTTGGGTCATGAGCGCGTTATAGCCTGCAACGCTACGCACATCGCGCGCTTCTCTACAGAACTGCTCCTCCTCATCGCGCGGAAGACCAGTTATCTTTTCGGCGTCCGTCAGTTCATTAAAGCGCGCCATTTCCTGCAGAAACAGAAGGTCGCCAGAGCGCTTGATCGCGGGTGAGGGCTCAATTCGGCCCTTCGACAAGACAAAGTCCTGCTGCCTGATATGAGAATCCGTTGCCTCCAGCAGCCCCTTCCAGTTCAGTTCCTTCAATCGCGGATCGTGAATCAGTTTCGAGTCGGCAAGGGTGACGATGACGAGGGCGATAGCCACGCCAGCACCCCAAGCGACCGACGTCACCGAATACCGAACTGGCGTGCGAGATTGTGGGGGGTGGTCCGAGAGCAGCGCGGGATCTTTCGAGTAGCCAGCGTCCGCCGAGTTGATTCTCCACATTAAAGCTTGGGCGGCAATCCGAAAGAAGATGAGCCAGCGCAGTAGATCGGAAATGGACTTCACCGCAAGTAGAGGCATGCTGCGGCCTGTTTCCGGAAGCGCACCCAGGTTCATGAGAGCGTGGGAAGTAGCTTCCAGAAAAAAGGAGGAAGCTATAATAAGCGCGAGCGCATGGCCGACATCCAGCTTTCTCCTGGCACTGGCCACAATAATCAGCAGCGGCAGCGAGTAGAGTCCAATCAGCAGGACACCGCCGAGAAGGCCGTGTTCGCTGACGACGAAAAAACTGAATGTGCTGTCGTATTGCAGTGTGTCCTGACGAACCTGGGACTTGCGCACCGGCGCCGCGCCGAACCCTAATCCCGCATAACCGCCAATACGCGCAATGGCCTCCATTTCCCAGAGGTGCTGGTGGGTCTGGCGCATTCGCGTGGCGCTGAGCGGAGGCTGGAGGGAGAATGAGTTGGGGCGGGCAATCCGTCCAAACAGAATGCCCTTTTCGACGCTGCTCGAGTCGGCAAATTCCATCACCCGTAACTTCATTTCCCCCAATGCGGAAGCTGCCTGGAGCGCCGGCTTGAATTGCAGCGCCAAAAGAGCGACACCGACTAATCCGGAAACCAGGAATGCGCCGGTGAGCGCGGCGATGCGCCACGGAGCGCCACCCATCAGAAGAATGATCGCGGTCGGTAGAAAGAGGGCCGCGGTGACCACCAAAGCTCCCGGATCTCCGAGAAGCAGAGGGTAAACGACCGAAAGGAGGATGACCAAGGCGGCAACCTGGGCAGCGACACGCCAAAAATCGGGTTTCTCCGTTGCAGCCGACGTTGAACCCGCCGGATAGGCTAGGCGGGAGTTGAGGAGAAAGCAGATTGGGGGCAGGCACAAAAGAGCAGGCGCAATCACTTCCTTCAGCGGCTCAACCCCGGGCCAGATCATATGGCCAAGCCAGTACAAAAGCCCATAGATCGCCAGGAATACCAGCATGCAACTGGTAAACACCGCGTACGTTCGCCAGAACTGTTTGCCCGGCAACTGGCTAGAATACGTTCTCTTCCACAGCGGCACGTTCATCGAACGGGCAAATTGCGCGTATCGGGTGGAGAAATCCAGAACGAAGCGGTGGATCTGTTCAGCCAACTTGCCGCCGGAAGACGAAGTCTCCTCGTCCCACGTGTATTCATGGTTGATTCGTACCCACGTCCAAAGAAAAACGATCGCAAGAAAGATCAGGAAGAGGACCCAGAAACCCGCTCCGTGTCGAAATTGCGGCAACAAACCTGGCCAGAAGCCATGTTCCACTAAGGCGATCTCTAGTGCGCCGACCGTCAGGAACATCGCCGTGAGCTTTCGCATCCGGCGCCCGTCATCGGGATTCGGATCCTGCACTTGAACCAGCCACATCATAGCTGATCGTAAGGCGAAGGGCGGAATCACCGCCAGACCGAAAAGTGCCCAATCGACTCCCTGCACAACCACCGAATCCAGATGAGCGGAATCCCAAGAGTATCGTACGGCCAAACCGAGCCGCAGCAGCAGAAACGTCCAAAGAACCACGGACAGAGCGGCGAGGGTTTTGCGATCTTCCAGGCGAATCCCCTGGATTTGCTGGTAGCGGGCGCGATTCGGTTCCCGCAGTGTGGAATCCAGCGCATAGGCAAATGTAACCCACGCAGCAAGGATGCCGGCCAGCAGTAGCCAGAATCGCGGTTGAATCGGAATGGTCTCAAGAACCGCTGACTCAGAGCCGACGGCGATTGCAGCGCTCGACGTTGACCCCGAATCCGGAAGTAGGTTAACCGGCGCCTCCGGAGCCCGTTGGCGATTCAGCAGGTCTTCCGGGAGTGGCTCGCGAGTGGCCGGTTTACCTCCCTCCTTTCGCGTTTGCGACAAGCGGCCATCCCGAATTGCGACCGCTTCACGCCGGGTGCTGTTCCCCAAAGGAAGAACGAATGCCACCTCGCCGGGATGAGCCTGTCCGCTTACCGTCAGGATAACCTCGCCGCCGTGGCCCAATTCTTCGGGCGGGACCGGGCTGGAACTCTGCCATGGGCCTCCGAACTTCAAGGACAGACGGCCTTCCGTCGATCGTTCGAGAGCGGTATGAAGAGTTCGGCCGGGCCACAACACGTCAATAGACGCCGGGAGTTTCACGTCTTCCGAGCGCGGCTTAAGGGACGATATGAACACAAGGTTGGTTCCCAGAGGCCCCACGTGCGCGGGAAAGACATTGAGATCCCTCGCCCATCGCTCCAAATCCATGGCCACTTTCGCTAGCTCGGATTGACCGGGGACCCAACTGTCCCGCCGTAACTCGGCCATAGGAGTAGAGAGCAGGCTGGTCATTGTCTCCGGGCGGACTTCCCTGCCCAGGCGCTCCGAATAAATCGTCTGACCGCCCGGAGTATCTATACGAAGGCGAGGATGAACCCAGCCGGTTTCGATCTCGAAATGGACCAGAGGAATGGTGACCGCTCCGGAAACCAGCGCGACGGCAAAACCGTTCACTTTCAGGGGCCGGTACCGATATAGAGCATCCGCATTGAGGATCTGTTTATCTCCCCCTGGTAATGAATACTGAATAAATCCGTTGGCGCCGTCCATGTCGAGTTTGCATACATCGCTTTTCCCACAAGTGGCATGTAGAAACGGACCGGATAAACCGTTGGGCCAAGCAATAGTCTCTTCGGCACCATTCTCCTTCTGCAGTGCCGGCTCCCCGACGCTGAGTTGCTCGTTCCTCGATTCGACGCCGGTCCATGCGATCACGGCGTCTCCCCTGTGCTTGAGTGGCCACCCCACTGAGATAACGATTAGCAACGTAATCGCCAGAGCTGCCAGGGCTGCGCTGGCGGCAGGGGTGGTTAGGCCGCTGGCCGGCGACTTGGCACGAAAACAGAAGATCACGAATGCGGCACAGGTGACAAACGCGAAGAGGAACATGCTCATGGCAAGCTCTCACCGCCGAGCTTTCGTAGCCGTACTTCCGCCGCCTTTTTCATTTCCTCATAGTTTTTTCCGTATTCGGATTTCGCCAAGAGCGTCTTGGCTGGGTGCAGTGGGCCTGAGATAATGAATTTGAGTAGCGCCCGGCTGAAGGCCCCTTCAGGCAAGGTTCCGGCAATCGCAGAGGACATTAGCCCGAGCCCATTATTCTGCTCGTCCAGTAGCGCCTCGAACATGCCGTCGTGAAGATCGGGAGGAACCGCCGAAAACAGAGCGTCGAGTTTAGGATCTTCTTGGTTATCCGGGAAAAACCGGGCCGCGAAGGTTGTCCTGTTCGGCGAATTCAGGCCTCTCTGAATCGCGATCTGCAGCGCATCCGCGAAACTAAGTTCATTGCACCACTCGCGGCTGATCTGATCTAGGATTTTCACCGAATTGCTGCTCAGGATCAGGTTTTCGAACAGATGGCGGTATAACCAGTCGCTGAGCACATTTCGATCGATGTCATTGGGCCGCAGGTTCCATTCGTGGTTATGCACTATCTGGGTCTCGATGTAAGTAAGCCGATTTGCCTGATAGGTGCCACTGGCTAACCACGTCTTTTGCGCAGCGATCTGCAAGCCCATCATCCAAGCCTCGGTAATCCGGTCCGGTGCGGGCCGGAAACTAAGCAGTAGGGTGCGAGTTTTTTCGTCAAGCAAATGCTTGCATTTGAGAAGCTGTTCCAAGTTAGGGGTTTCCCCACGTTTCAGAATTTCCTGGATCTCCAGGCGCAGTGGTTCCGCATCCTCCTCGGCGACACTGGGAAAAGCGACCGATTCCCCGCGCATCAACTTCGTCACCGCGCGAAAGTCTTTCCAGCGGTCCCCGTCGCGGCCGTCGACAGCGGCGGCAATGAGCGTCTTCTTGTCGATGCTCAGGTCCTGGCGGAGTTTGGAATCATGCAGCGCATTCAGGAGGGGGACCACAAAATCGCGCGTTGTTGAATTGAGGAGTCTATCCGCTGCAGAGTCAGCATCTTTGCTGCCGATGGCAGCCACGACATCCTTCGCACTGACTTCATCGCCGAAGGCAAGGCAGTCATCGAGCCACCCTTTGCAGCGCGAGGTGACTCTTCGCCCGCACTCAGTGCGAATTACTTGAAGGAAATCGGGCCACTCTCCCTGATCGATTACCGGCTTCCAGTCAGACAACCGAAGCGGCTCATCGTTCGCCGGGTTATCTGCATAGTGGGCCCAAGCGGTGTCTCGAAACTGAGCCCTTTGTTCGGGAGACCATTCTTCTTCCTTCAGGATCTCAAGCAGAACGGGTACGATTCCATCCCTCGCGGTTTGTAGTTGCTCGAGGCGGTTATCGAATCGCATGTCATGGGGGAGGCCCAAAAACTCGGGCACACGATTGTTGTAGTCTTCACGGATGACTCGCCTAAGGGCTTTGGTGTCCAGCTTGGACACGTAGCGGGTAAGCGAGCGATCTCTCCGGGCGAACGCGCGAATGAGAGCTATGGTGGTATTGAAGTCCAGTTTGGTTTGGCGACGGTCGAGAGCTGTCTCGGTGGCTTTTAGAAGCAATTCGCCAAAAGGATCGATTCCGGAATCCTCCAGCTTACGAACCAGTTGCATTTCTTCGTCCTCCTTTTTCAACCAGGTACTCACTACCTGGAGCGATTCGAGGTTGACGCCAGCAGGCCAGGTCCTCACCGGAAGGATAGTGTCGACGACTGGCTTAAGCCCCACATCAGACGCGATTTCGGAGAGCCACGCGATCGGCGCCTTTGCCGTTGATCTTAGGCGTTTAACGTCCGCCGGCAGGTTAAGGCGTTCGTCATCAAAAACCAGGGACGCGCCGAACTCCTCGGCTTGCGCCGTACCGCCCCCAGAAAGCCAACCCCGGCTCACGCGAAAACAGAATGGCAGGCAATCGATCGCCGCCTGCATCTGACATACGGTCGGCCTGGCGGCCAGGCCGACATCAGACGGGGCAACGGCCGCAATCTCTGCGGCGAGAAGCCCCGCTCCAGCGACGCATTCCGCCAATCCTCCCGCGCTCTCGTCAGGACAATTTGCTTGCGGCGGTTCGCAATCGCCAAACCACCTCTCGGCTTCCGCCGAAGTTACCCTTTCGGGCGTTTGCAGGAATCGAGCCGGGGTCGAGGCCGCATCGTCAACGGATTCTAGAATTGCAGCCAACAAAGCAGCCGCGTTCCACGAGAATCGCTGCCATACCAACTCACCCGGATCGAGAAGCAGGGTGAAGGGATAGAGACGTCCGATGTTCGCCTGAAGCTCACGCCAGATCAGGAATGGCGTCCCTCCGGCCACGCCTACTCCAAAGATCTTACGATTGTTCTCGAGGCCGTATTTTTCTTCCAATAATTCGGCATGAATGTGGGGCCAGGTTCCAATTCTGGCGCGTTCCGCAAGCATTGTCCCACCATGTGCCAGCAGACGCAACTCTACCTCCCAGTGGCGCCGGGATTTGCGGCCCTAAGTCCAGGCAGGCACCACCCATATACAAAATTGTGAATGCCAACCGAGTATCGATTGCCGGTGTCGATATCTTCGGTCCACACAAAATGAACGGGCCATCGGCGCTTCCTGAGCCGTATCCCGATCCCTTTTTCGGTGTTATTGCCCATGTCCAGCACTTGGCAGAGCAGATCCCTTTCGGTAGCGGGAGTTATGGGACGGTAGTCTGCCGGCGCGGTATTGTGCTGCGCCCAATAATTCGCCCAGACCGGCGGGCTGGTCTTTCGGCGAACTGCATCGATGTGAGTGACGATCAAAGAAAATGGCTTCGGAAAAGAATCGAAACGTTGCATTAATTTATTAGCAACGTCCACGGAATTCCGCCGCGTCGCGATTTGCGCGGAACCGGTCTGTCCTCCGAATAGGCTCAGATCCTCAGCGCTGATGACGAAGGCGATTCGCTCCAGTCTGTGAGCCAAATCTATCAACTTACCCGATGCAACGTCGACAGTCTCACCTTTCAAATCATAAAAAACCACCGAAGAGATCGGCGGGGGCAATTCGATCCGCGATGACGCCGATCGTGAGCCGGAACCGCCCCAGATGGCGACCGCCGTTTGGGCGAACACCTTCCTGAGATTCTGGGCGTTGAACATCTGCAGACCTCCGCTGCCGGGTGCCGACCCGGTGGGAAGTTCGTCCGCCTCGTAGCGGAGAAAAAGCGCGCGAATATTGCGATCCAGGCTGGGAGTCTCGGCGATTAAGCTGCCCGAGCCTCGCTGGAGGGCCGCCATACTCTCGATGAAATGCTCTTCGCGGTTTTGTCCGACCGATGAGGGAGAAACGTAGACATAATCGCTCCGCTGGATAATCCCTCCGCCGGGGAGAGCGCCCGTCCAAGTCTCCTCTCGCAGGGCCATGGTTGCCATCACGGACTTGCCGGCTGCCTGACCGCCTAATAAGAGAACGGTAGTCGCGAGTGACGTTTCATACTGCTCATGAAATGCCCGGAATAGCGCTTGGGGATACCACATTTCGCGGTTGATGCGAAATTCATCCGGCACTTCTCGCATGGCTTCGAGCAGCCAATGGTGCAGCGCGCTAGTGCCACTCCCCGAAGTGTTGGGATCGAGCTTGTAATAAACAGTGGGAGGAACCTCGAATTTTCCGGACGCGGTATCCCAAAAGGGGTTCGTTTGTTTGCAGCCGACATGCAGCAGCAGCGGGCCGATATCGGCCGGACCGATATTGCAATTCGAGTTTCCGGGGCAGAAGATGGCGCCGGGATCTTTTGGGTCGATATCGATGCACCGGGTTGACTCTCGATGCACCCTGCAGAACCTTACCAATTGTGCGCCCGGCTCCAATTTCTCAAGGCACAATGGACAATAGTAGATCACATCTCGCTCGCTTGGTGCACCATAATAACACGTTCAACATGATGCTCCAGTGCAACCGAACTCCTGCTAAAGTGGTGGGGTCCAAGCCTTAGATTTCAGAGGCATCATGACGCTGAACCTCATTCAGGGGAACCCTCAAATCCCGGCCAACTGTCCCGTTTGCGGGGCTGCATTGCATTTGGCCACCACGTGCCCGAAGTGCGGGCGCAGGTTCGTCGCCCAAATCCAGAAGCCCCCCGGCGCAAACTCGCGCTGGCCCTTATGGGCCGCCGGAGGGGGGGGCTGTGTCCTCGCCGTTCTTGGTGTCGGACTGGCACTTCGTCAACCTGGTAAAACGTATGTGCCACTGCCTATCCCTCAGACGCCACAAACTGTCGCCAACGAGCCGCATTCCATTTCGATTCCTCCGGAAATCCAGCCGATCCATAAGGGGAAAACAGCCCCGGGCAAGACGCCGAGCAAGAAGTCCCCCAGGAAGAAGAACACACGCGGCGCGCGAAAACAGAAAGGAACTTAGCTCCTGTAGAGTTTCTGGTCTGTCCCACCACCCCCCGAAGCCTTCTTGCCATGCCCTATTTCTCCAAAGGGCAACCTGGCTACGTCGCTCGGGTAGCCCCCAATCTCGTCCAGGTTCGCGATCTTTCGCTCGATATCTCAAGCGCTTCTTCAGCCAGTGCTCGATCCGAGAGCCGCGCGACTAAATCCTGCGCCCTCCTCGACGTTTGACAGGGTGGCCCTTCATTGCTTGCTCAATGAGCGGGACTCTCGAACCCAACCGTGCGGTGAGATTTGAGCGCCGGCACACGCAAGCAGCGGGCCGCTTTTGGAGTATGATTAGCCCTTCCTTGCCCGGCGGTGCCATTTTCCCTCAGTGGTCGCCAAGTTTACATAGCTGTCCATTATCGGCAGTGGACCTCGCCGTGGGTGGTCTTGCCAAAGATCCGCCGGTCCGGGAACGAACCCTAAGATTGCAATCGTTCCTCAGGTAGGATTCGAACCTACAACCCTTCGGTTAACAGCCCCGGAAATCTGATTTTCAACAGAATATTGCGGTCTTGCGACCGGTTGCGACCGATTGCGATAACCTGCTTGTAAACAATGAGCTACCTCTGCTCTCGCAGCGCGCGGCCGATACCAAGACAGAGCCCGAGTGCGATAGATTGTGACTGGATTTTAGGTGCTGTGGGCAAAGAATTGGGCAAAGTGAACATGCCAACGGTGCGGGACGGCGGCGCGCCTAAGCGGATAGATACCTCGGAGAACGTGTATAATATCCGATAGAACTATCCAATGCCAAGTGTAAGCCAGACCGCTCTGACAAAGGCGCGGCAAGTCTTCACCGAACATGGTGGGATGCTGCGCACGACGGAGGCGCTTCATCTCGGCATCCACCCGAGAGATCTGTATTCGCTTCGTGACCGCGGTGAGGTCGAAGAGCTGGCAAGAGGCCTATACCGGCTGGCGGCCGCGCCGCAGCTTACGAGTCCTGATCTGGTTTCCATCGCTGTTCGGGTTCCCAGGGCTGTGGTTTGCCTTGTCTCGGCTCTTGCGCACCACCATCTCACGAAGGAAATCCCCCACGCCATCGATATTGCCCTACCCAGCCACTCTCAGGTGCCCAAGATCGGCGGCATCCCGCTGCGTGTTTTCTGGTTCGCCGAGTCCTCTTTCAGTGCCGGCGTGGAGACCGCCATCATCGACCGCATCCCGGTACGCGTATACTCTGCCGAAAAAACTGTCGCCGATTGTTTCAAATATCGGAACAAAATCGGACTGGACATTGCGGTAGAAGGACTGCGCGCCTACCGGGAGGGGAAACGCCGGCCGAACATCAAGGCCCTCACGCATTTCGCTCAGATCAATCGAGTGTTCAGAGTCATGCGCCCGTACCTGGAGGTGATTGTGTGAGCGGACCCGATCTCGGCGCTTCGGTTCGTCAGCGCTTGCTCAACCGATCTCGGG
>Ga0182030_10020263_pt1 | contig 12564 bp, 11 predicted proteins | sample 812S3MmetaG_FD_121299 | JGI IMG/M metagenome (GOLD analysis project Ga0182030, IMG submission 121299) | Permafrost microbial communities from Stordalen Mire, Sweden - 812S3M metaG (Illumina Assembly) | ecosystem: Environmental > Terrestrial > Soil > Wetlands > Permafrost | place: Sweden... | reverse complement strand
GATCGCGCTGGAGGCGTTGCGGGCAGGAACTGCCGACTCCTCGAACGGTGACCAACCCTCGCTCGATGTGGCCAGCCTTGAGGTGGCCATTCTCGACGCCAGCCGGCCGCGTCGGGCATTTCGGCGGATCAGCCGCTCCCAGCTGGAGGCTTTGCTGCGGGAAGTGGATTCGAACGGCTCGGACTCCGACGACGATTCGCAGGACGACGCGCCTTAAACGCTGGCTGGCCCTCGGTGTTCCACGCGGTAATTCTGGGGCCAATGGTGCTGCTGAGAATGGTTCGGCAGGCCGCACCTGGCCCGCAATTGCCTGACTCAAACGGCACCGAAAGCATTGCCAATCGCTCGAAGAGCAATCGCGGGCGCGGCTGCTCACCTTCGCGCTGAGACAACCAGTACCCTCGAATGTGTGCAGCGACGAATCATGGGCATCGAGACCGAGTTCGGTGTTACCTGCACATTCCACGGTCATCGCCGACTGAGCCCGGACGAGGTAGCCCGCTACCTGTTCCGCCGGGTGGTGTCCTGGGGTCGCAGCTCCAACGTTTTTCTGCGCAACGGCGCCCGCCTTTACCTCGACGTCGGCAGCCACCCCGAGTACGCCACCGCGGAGTGCGACAGCCTGGTGCAGCTGGTCACCCACGACCGGGCCGGGGAATGGGTGCTGGAAGACCTCCTGGTGGATGCCGAGCAACGGCTTGCCGACGAAGGCATCGGCGGCGACATCTATCTGTTCAAGAACAACACCGACTCCGCGGGCAACTCCTACGGCTGCCACGAGAATTACCTGATCGTGCGGGCAGGCGAGTTCTCCCGGATCTCGGATGTGCTGCTGCCGTTCCTGGTCACCCGCCAGCTGATCTGCGGGGCCGGCAAGGTGCTGCAGACGCCCAAGGCGGCGACGTTCTGCCTGTCCCAGCGCGCCGAGCACATCTGGGAGGGCGTCTCGTCGGCGACCACCCGCAGCCGCCCGATCATCAACACCCGCGACGAGCCGCATGCCGACGCGGAGAAATACCGTCGGCTGCACGTCATCGTCGGCGACTCGAACATGTGCGAAACCACCACCATGCTCAAGGTGGGTACCGCCGCGCTCGTGCTGGAGATGATCGAAGCCGGCGTGCCCTTCCGCGACTTTTCGCTGGATAACCCCATCCGCGCTATCCGCGAGGTCAGCCACGACGTCACCGGTCGGCGGCCGGTGCGGCTAGCCGGCGGGCGCCAGGCCAGCGCGTTGGACATCCAGCGCGAGTACTACACCCGCGCCGTCGAGCACCTGCAGACCCGGGAGCCCAACGCGCAGATCGAACAGGTTGTCGACCTGTGGGGCCGCCAACTCGACGCCGTCGAAAGCCAGGATTTCGCCAAGGTCGACACCGAAATCGACTGGGTGATCAAGCGCAAGCTCTTCCAGCGCTACCAGGACCGCTACAACATGGAGCTGGCCGACCCGAAGATCGCTCAGCTGGATCTGGCCTACCACGACATCAAGCGCGGCCGCGGTGTCTTCGATTTGTTGCAGCGCAAGGGCCTGGCGACACGCGTGACCACCGACGAGGACATCGCCGAGGCGGTCGAAAATCCGCCGCAGACCACCCGCGCCCGGCTGCGCGGCGAATTCATCAGCGCCGCCCAGGCGGCGGGCCGCGACTTCACCGTCGACTGGGTCCACCTCAAACTCAACGATCAGGCGCAGCGCACCGTGCTGTGCAAGGACCCATTCCGAGCGGTCGACGAGCGAGTCAAACGCCTGATCGCGAGTATGTAGGCTAGGTCAGTTTCTAGCGCTCTCCTGCGCCTTGACTGCGACCAGCTGGTCCTCGATCGCGGTGGATGCACCCGCACGGTCTTTATGGTTCTCCTCGTAGCGCAGCAGGGCGGCCAAGGCGTCGGAGTCGGTGAGTTCTTGAACCTTGGACTCGACTTCGGTGACGGTGAGGTCGTCGTAGTTGTCGACGGGCAGCTCGTTTTCACTCAGGGCGCCGGCGAGTACGCGGGTCCGGTTCAGGGCGGACGCGATGGTGCGTGCTCCCCTGCGGGTGGCGATCTGCTCGGCTTGCTGCAGCCCGGCGTCGCGGCCCGCGGTCAAGGAATCGACGGCAGCTCCGGTGACGGTGGCGACGCGCGAACGGGTGCGGGCAACGGCTTCGGCGGTCGCGTTGATCCGCGCGGCAGTCCAGCGGGTCGGGTAATTGGCGGCCCTGGTGAGTCGACCCACGGCCTTTTGCACCGGGGTGGGCCGCACCGCAGTGGGCCGTCCCGCCGCGTCTTGGGCGAGGACCGAGGTGATCCACTCGATGGTCTCTTGGTGCGCGGCCTGCAGTCGTCGCGCGAGCAGTCGGATGTCGTCATGATCGGCCGCATCAGCGAGGGCTTCGAGATAGGTTGCGCGGTCGAGCAGTTGATGTTCCAGGGCGAGGTCACCAAATAGGGCGCCCGCTAGTGGTTGAGCCTGTTCGACCAGTGCCTTGGCCAGCGCGGTAGCGCGGCCCAGCGCGGGGGCGACCACGTCGGGAACGCCGCCGAGTTCACGCAGTGCCGCCACGATCAGCCCAGCGCGTTCTTGCGCGTTCGCCGCGTTCGTCGTGAATTGTTGGCGCACACTATCGTCACGCGCCTGTGCCAGCCGGGTTTGCGCGATCTGAATCTCGCTGTTGGTCAGCTGATGCAGTATGCGAAGTTGGCCGATGAGCTTATCGGTGTTGGTGTGAGTCATCGTTGTCTCCTGAAGAGTTTGGGTTCGGGGCCTTGGGCTGCTTTGGGGGAGTGCCGCGCTCGGTTGGCGCGAATCATATTGTCGGGCTTGAATTTTGAAAGATGCTGGCACTGACGGAAGCGATGTGGCCTGCCGCAGTAGCGAACGGCAGGCCACACCAAGGGCGCTTACTTGAATACGTCCTTGACGTTCTCGCCGGCCTTCTTCACGCTGGACTTGGCTTGGTCCTTCTTGCCTTCGCCCTCCGTGCCCTTGTCGCCAGTGAGCTTGCCGGCCTGCTCTTTGGCTTTGCCCGCGACGTCCTCAGCGGCATTCTTGATCTTGTCGATGATTCCCATGGGATGTGTCCCTTCTGTGGTGGTCGGCCGCGGACGCGGCCGGCCGTGAAACGGCCCCGAAGGGCCGCCCTCGACTCGCCACCCGGGTCAGCCCGGGCGCGAGAGATTGCGTTATTGTCTTGTGCTGCTTGGATTACGCGTCGTTGCGGTGACGGCTGCCAGACTTCGCCAGCCCGCGGCTGACCATGTAGCCGATGCTGAGCAGCACGACGTAGAACCACGCCCGATCCGCCATGAAGTAGTCGGCATGACCGTCGGTCGCTTTGACCAAGTACGAGGCGAGCAGCACGCCAATGACGGCGACAACGAATACGGCGAACTCGGACGTCTTGAACGATGCCTTCGTTTCGTGTCCGACCCGTGAGCGGACTCGACCGACGTCCGTGCCTTCGGCGCTGTACGCGGCCGGTGCGTCGGCGCGGTGTGTCGTGCCGGGGTTGGTGAAAGCCATATTTATTCCTAAGGTGTGTGAACCTGCCAAAGCGTCCGACCGGGCTGATCGGACGCAAACCTCGACAGAGTTTTCGTGAAAGCCCCTGGCGGCGAATACTTTTCGTGTTGCCGTCAAAAGACGGGGTTGGTTCAGAAGCGCATCATTGACTGCGCCCAGCCGCGTCGGAGGCACGCGAACGGGCCCCCGGAATCGACTGGTTTGTTAGAGGTCCGGCTGGAATCGTTGCTTGCGGCTCATATTTAACCGCCCCGGACTGGGAAAGAACCAACGAGGGCAACGCTACGCGCTGGTAAGCCATTTGGCCACTCCGGCAATTGGATACGGCTTTGCCGGTTCGGGCGTCAAAAACCGGGTATCCTGCCTCCGTTGGCACGCGAGCCATCCAGTCTGCTTTCTCCTTTGCGGCCTATCGCCGGGGTGGCGCCAACCGGCAGCTTCCAACGGAAGAATCGACGGCCCGGGTGCAGCGCAAATCGGCGGTTAGTGAATGGTGGACGGATGATCCCGGGGACGAACTGTCAGGTCAGTTGCACCGACTTGGCCAATGTGTGTCCGGGTCACTTTGACAATCCATGAGCAGTTGCTGGCCGCAATCGCAGGTGAGCGGCGACTAGAAGCAGGCGACCGGCTGTGCCAGGCCTGCGTGCAGCTGCTCGATGTCGATGCCGCGGCAATCTCGCTGGTCTTCGATGGTGCCAACGCTGCAACGGTGGGAGCGAGCGGACCGCAGGCGCAGGTTTTTGACGAACTGCAGTTCATCCTCGGCGAGGGGCCATGTTTGGACTCGGTGGCCCTTCGGGCTCCTGTCCAGGTGGTCGACCTGGCAGACCCGCACGACGTACGGTGGGCGGCGTATGGGGCCGCGATGCTGGAACACCAGATCCGAGGGGTGTACGCGATGCCGGTTCTGGTAGCCGGCGAATGGGTCGGAGCGCTAGACCTGTTTTGCGCCCAGCCGGGTGCGTTACGCGCAGAGCAGCTAGCCGGCGCAGTCGCGGCCGCCGAGTTGGCGGCCATTCCCGTGCTCGATCTGATGAGTGCAGACCTGAAGGACGCACTGTTCGATCCCAGCAGCACTGCGTGGGCCGAACTAAATACCCTGTCTCGCGCGGAGGTCAGCCAGGCCACCGGGATGCTCATGGCGCAACTCGGCATCGACGCCGCGGAGGCCCTCGTCCGGCTGCGGGCGCACGCGTACGCCACCGACCGCAGCGCCATCGATGTCGCGCGCGACATCCTGGACCGTCGGCTGATGCTGGAGGATGATTGATGCGGTCATTATCTGAGCGGCCAGCCTGTCGGCGCGTCACGCGGGACCATCAGAGAAGGGGCCGAAGATGATTGACAATGCGCGTGAGACTCGAGTCCTGGACGCCGTCGTAACGCTCGTCGACAGTCTCCTTGACGACTTCGATGTGGTCGATCTGTTGACCGAACTCACAGAACGTTGCGCGGAGCTATTGGATGTTGCTGCCGCCGGGTTTCTGCTCGCTGACCCGCTGGGCAACCTGCATCTGTTGGCAGCGACTTCGGAGAAAGCGCGCGAGTTGGAGCTCTTCCAGCTGCAGGCCGACGAAGGACCCTGCCTGGACTGTTACGCGACCGGACAGCCGGTTTCGGTGGCGGACGTTTCGGCAGAGTCGCCGCGTTGGCCGCGGTTCGTCCCGGCGGCTGTCGAGGCGGGCTTCGCCTCGGTGCATGCGGTGCCGATGCGCGCGGCCGGAATCGTGTTGGGCGCCTTGGGCCTGTTCGGTGTACGTCCGGGCGAACTCAACGAGGCCGACCTGCTAGTCGGACAAAGCCTGGCGCACATCGCGTGTGTGGCGATCGTGCAGGAACACGCCCCGACTTCGGCTGCGGTGACGCCACGGCTGCGCAATGCGCTAAGCGCCCGCGTGGTAATTGAACAGGCCAAAGGCTTCGTACGCGAAATACTGGACGTGTCGGTGGAAGACGCGTTCACATTGCTACGTCATTACGCGCGGTCAAACGGCGATCATCTGACCGATGTTGCCCGACGGCTCATCGCGCAGCCGGATTCCCGTCCCCCGATACTCACTGCCATGGCGGCGATGAATGCCTCTCCGGCGTAGACACTTTCAGCGATAGCTACGGTCAGGAGAGGTGGCGGGCGCGGGCCCGCCGCACAGTTACCTCGACCAGTCGCTCGGCGACGACATGTAGCTTGACGTTATCGTCCTGACTGATCTTGATCAGCCGGGCGAAGGCCTCCTCGGCGCTGACCCCCGACCGGGCGCGAATGATTCCGACCGCCTGGTCGATGACCGACCGGGTACCCAACGCCCGCTGTAACTGCTCGGCGCGCTGCTGGGCCGCCGTCAGCAATCGCGCGTTGTGCACCGCCACAGCCGCTGGCCCCGCGAACTTTGTACCCATCGCCACCGCATGTTCGGCGAATGCGTCGAGGGTGTACGCGTAGGCGTTAATGACGCCGATCACCTGCTCACGGAGTACCAGTGGCAGGGACAACGCCGAATTCACGCCCAGGCGCAAAACCGCGCCGCCGAAACGCGGCCAACGAGCGTCGTCACTGATCGACCCACTGACGCAAGGACGGGCGGTGCGCATAGAAGTGATGCACGGCCCCTCGTGGTGGACCTCGTACTGAAGTGTGTCGATCTTGCGGACGAACTCGGCGGTCACGGCCCACGACTGGATACGCAGTGGCACCGCAGACGGGTGGGCCACAGTCACACCGGCACCGTCGGCGCCGGGGATCGCATGCGCCGCGAATTCGGCTATGTGGGTGAGTGACTCGTCCACCGTCAACGCGTCCACCACAATCGCGGCCAATCCGCTCAGCCCCGCCTGCAAATCTTCCTCGTCGGCGTCATGCTGTGCCTGCGTGAGCTCGGGCTCCGGCGGGGAAATTCGGCCGGGCCGGCTGTCGTACTCAGCCAACACCCACTCCTTCCTCGCTGCGCTGTGGACCCGTTTATTACTCGACCACAGCGCCGGTCAGCGCCTTGCCAATGACAGCAGATTTTCCTGCGCCCGAGTTAATGAAACCGCGCCGCACCCCTAAGCTGCTATGGGTGGCGACCTCGAAAGTCGAACGGCTGGTAAATCTCGTGATCGCTCTATTGTCCACCCGCGGCTACATCACCGCGGAAAATATCCGGACCAGCGTGGCGGGGTATTCGGATAGCCCCAGCGTCGAGGCCTTCTCCCGGATGTTCGAACGGGACAAAAACGAACTGCGTGACCTCGGCGTCCCCTTGGAGGTCGGCAGGGTGTCGGCGCTGGATCCCACCGAGGGCTACCGGATCAACCGGGACGCTTACTCGCTGCCCCCCGTCGAGCTGACCCCGGACGAGGCGACTGCGGTGGCCGTCGCCACCCAACTGTGGGAGTCACCCGAACTGATCACCGCCACCCAGGGCGCATTGCTCAAGCTGCGCGCCGCCGGGGTGGATGTCGATCCCGACGCTCAGGTGGCCATCGCCTCGCCGGCCGGTGTGCCGGGCTTGCGCGGGTCGGAAGACGTTCTCGGAATCTTGTTGTCGGCCATCGATTCTCGGCAGGCCGTGCAATTCCCGCATCGGCCGTCGCGGGCCGAGCCGTACACCACACGGACCGTCGAGCCGTGGGGTGTGGTCACTGAAAAGGGCCGCTGGTACTTGGTCGGCCACGACCGCGACCGCGATGACACCCGCACCTTCCGGCTCTCCCGGATCGGTGCCGAGGTCGCGCCAATCGGACCGGCCGGCGCCGTCACCGTGCCCGACCACGTCGACCTGCGCAAGATCGTCGCCCAGACGGTCGCCGAGACGCCGACCGGCGTGCAGGCGCGGGTATGGGTCGCCGACGGGCGGGCCACCGCCTTGCGGCGCGCCGGAAAATCGACGGGCGTCCAGGAATTGGGCGGCCGCAGCGGCGAGGTGATCGAGCTCGACATCGGATCCATCGATCGGCTGGCCCGCGACATCGCCGGCTATGGCGCCGACGCCGTCGTGCTCGAGCCGCAATCCCTGCGCGACGACGTGCTGGCCCGGTTACGCGCCCATGCGGGAGTTTCGGCATGACGCCCGTGTCCACCCGGCTGGTCCGGCTGCTCAACATGGTGCCGTATTTCCAGGCCAACCCGCGGATCACCCGGACCGAGGCTGCGGCCCATCTCGGGGTGTCCGCCAAGCAGCTGGAAGAGGACCTCAACCAGCTATGGATGTGCGGGCTGCCGGGATATTTCCCGGGCGATCTCATCGACTTCGAGTTCTCCGGCGACACCATCGAGGTGACGTTTTCGGCCGGCATCGACCGGCCGCTCAAGCTGACCTCGCCCGAGGCCACCGGCCTGCTGGTGGCGCTGCGGGCGCTGGCCGATATTCCGGGCGTGGTCGATCCGGAGGCGGCGCGCAGCGCGATCGCCAAGATCGCGGCCGCCGCGGGCACCGTCGGACAGGACGCCTCGAGTTCGGTGGCCGCCGTCGACGAACCGGCGCCCATCGAGAACCGTGCCGCGGCCGCTGTGCGCGCCGCGGTGCAGAACAAACACGCGCTGTCCATCGACTACTACTCGGCGTCGCATGACACTCTGACCAGCAGGATCGTCGATCCCATCCGGGTGCTGCTGATCGGCGGCCAGAGCTATCTGGAGGCGTGGTCACGCGAGGCCGAAGGGGTCCGGCTGTTCCGGTTCGACCGAATCGTGGACGCTACCGAGCTGGGTGAGCCGGCCGCTCCGCCCGAACCGGTGTTGCAGGCCCCGCCGGACACTTCGCTGTTCGACGGCGATCCCGCGCTGCCGTCGGCCAAGCTGCGGGTGGCTCCGTCGGCGTCATGGATGTTCGAGTACTACCCGATGCGTGACGTGCACGAGCTGCCGGACGGGCGGTGTGAGGCGGTGATGACGTATGCCTCGGAGGATTGGATGACGCGCCTGGTGCTCGGATTCGGTTCGGCGGTCCAGGTGGTTGAACCGCAGTCGCTTGCGCAGCGTGTACGGGATGCCGCGGCCGCGGCCCTGGAGTCCTACCAGGCTGTTGCCCGGTAGGGCCCCGGCGCGGGCCCACCGGTCGTGGGCCTCGCTGCGGTAGCATCGGGTGGACGTCTGGAGGTAATCAAAGTGGGCAGTCTTAGTCCGTGGCACTGGGCGATCCTCGCTGTCGTAGTGATCCTGCTCTTCGGTGCCAAGAAGCTCCCCGATGCAGCGCGCTCGCTGGGCAAATCGATGCGCATCTTCAAGTCCGAAATGCGTGAAATGCAGAGCGAGGGCAAGCCTGAAGCACCTTCCATCGCAACACCTGCGGCGGCCCCTCAGCCCGTGGACTCGCAGCGGGTTGACCCGCCGGCGGCTACCGAGCACGGTCACACCGAGGCGCGCCCGGCTTAGCCTGGGCGTCGCGGTCGCGGTGCCCGAGCGCCTCTGACCGAGCGTCGTGAACGTTTTCAAAACTTCAACCCGCACCGCTGCCGCGCTGAAGCGGATCAATCCGCGCAATCGGCGTAGTCGCACCAATCCCGAAGCGACCATGTCGCTGGTGGATCACCTGACGGAGCTGCGCACCCGGTTGCTGATATCGCTGGCCGCGATCCTGGTCACCACGATTTTCGGCTTCCTGTGGTATTCGCATCCGATGTTCGGGCTGGAAAGCCTGGGTGAGTGGCTGCGCCATCCCTACTGTTCGCTGCCACAGTCGGCGCGCGCGAGTATTAGCGCCGACGGGCAATGCCGACTGCTGGCCACGGCACCGTTCGACCAATTCATGTTGCGGCTCAAGGTGGGGATGACGGCAGGCATTGTGCTGGCCTGCCCGGTGTGGTTCTACGAGCTGTGGGCGTTCATCACGCCCGGTCTCTACAAAAAGGAGCGCCGCTTCGCGATCGGGTTCGTGGTCCCCGCCGCGGTGCTGTTCGTCGGCGGCGCGGTGCTGGCCTACTTCGTGTTGTCCAAGGCGCTGAACTTCCTACTGACGGTCGGTAGCGACGTGCAGGTGACCGCGCTGTCCGGCGACCGCTATTTCGGCTTCCTGATCAACCTGCTGGTGGTGTTCGGCGTCAGCTTCGAATTCCCGCTGCTGATCGTCATGCTCAACATGGCGGGCATACTCACGTATCAAAAGCTCAAGGCGTGGCGGCGCGGGCTGATCTTCGGGATGTTCGTGTTCGCAGCGATATTCACGCCCGGATCCGATCCGTTCTCGATGACGGCGCTGGGGATAGCGCTGTCGGTGCTGCAAGAGCTGGCCATTCAGATCGCCCGAATACACGACAGACGCAAGGCCAAACGTGAAGCGCAAGTGGCGATCTCCGACGACGAAGCGTCGGTTATCGACCCGGCCCAGCCGATATCTCAGTCGGTATCCGGGCCGGTACCCGAGCCGTCCTTCACCGCCGGGCAAAATGACGACGTCACCTAAGCGCCTGCCGCACGCGGCGGCGGCGTGACCGAACTCGCCGAGCTGGACCGGTTCGCCGCGGAACTGCCTTTCGCACTGGATGACTTTCAGCGGCGGGCCTGCGCGGCGCTCGAACGCGGCCACGGCGTGCTGGTTTGCGCGCCGACCGGCGCAGGCAAGACGGTGGTCGGCGAATTCGCCGTGCACCTGGCGCTGACGGCCGGCGGTAAATGCTTCTACACCACGCCGCTCAAGGCGCTGAGCAACCAGAAGCACACCGACCTGACCGCGCGCTACGGCCGCGACCGGATCGGCCTGTTGACCGGCGACATGTCCGTCAACGCCGACGCGCCGGTGGTGGTGATGACCACCGAAGTGCTGCGCAACATGCTCTACGCTGATTCGCCTGCGCTGCAAGGACTTTCGCACGTGGTGATGGACGAGGTGCATTTCCTCGCCGACCGGATGCGGGGCCCGGTGTGGGAAGAAGTCATCCTGCATCTGGCTGACGAGGTGCGGCTGGTCAGCCTGTCGGCCACGGTGAGCAACGCCGAGGAGTTCGGTGGCTGGATCCAGACCGTGCGCGGCGACACGACGGTGGTCGTCGACGAGCACCGGCCGGTGCCACTGTGGCAACACGTCTTGGTGGGCAAGCGTCTGTTCGACCTGTTCGACTACGAGAACGAGAAACCGGCCGCCGATCGTCACCCGCGGGTCAATCCCGAACTGCTGCGCCACATCGCCAATCGCCGGGAGGCGGACCGGATGTCGGACTGGACGCCGCGCCGCGGTTCCGGGCGGGGGCGGCCCGGACGACCGGACCGGCCGCGTTTCTACCGGCCGCCGCCACGTCCGGACGTGATAGCGACCCTGGATGCCGAAGGGCTGCTGCCCGCAATCACGTTCGTGTTCTCCCGGGCCGGCTGTGACGCGGCGGTCCAGCAGTGTCTGCGCTCGCCGCTGCGGCTGACCAGCGAGGAGGAGCGGGCGCAGATCGCCGAGGTGATCGATCATCGTTGCGGGGAGCTGGCCGAGGCCGATTTAGGCGTGCTGGGTTACTACGAGTGGCGCGAGGGGCTGCTGCGCGGCCTGGCGGCTCACCACGCCGGGATGTTGCCGGCGTTCCGGCACACGGTCGAGGAGTTGTTCACCGCAGGCCTGGTCAGGGCGGTGTTCGCCACCGAGACGCTGGCGCTGGGCATCAATATGCCCGCCCGCACCGTGGTGCTCGAGCGGCTGGTGAAGTTCAACGGCGAGGAGCATGTGCCGCTGACGCCGGGGGAGTACACCCAGCTCACCGGGCGGGCCGGGCGGCGCGGCATCGATGTCGAAGGTCACGCCGTGGTGCTGTGGCACCCCGGCGAAGAAACCAGCGAGCCGTCCGCGGTCGCCGGGCTGGCGTCCACCCGGACCTTTCCGCTGCGCAGCTCGTTTGCGCCGTCGTACAACATGACCATCAACCTGGTGCAGCAGATGGGCCCCGAGCAGGCTCATCAGCTTCTGGAGCAGTCGTTCGCCCAGTATCAGACCGACCGGTCCGTGGTCGGTTTGGTCCGCGGCATCGAGCGGGGCACCCGGATGCTCGAGGAGATCGCCGGCGAGCTGGGCGGGGCGGATGCGCCGATCCTGGAATACGCGCGGATGCGTGCGCGGCTTTCGGAGATGGAGAAGGCGCAGTCGCGCGCGTCTCGGCTGCATCGGCGGCAGGCCGCCGGCGAGGCGCTGGCGGGACTGCGCCGTGGCGACATCATCACCATCACCCAAGGCCGGCACAGCGGGCTGGCGGTGGTGATTGAGTCGGCCCGCGACAGCGACGATCCTCGGCCGTTGGTGCTGACCGAACACCGGTGGGCGGGCCGGATTTCGTCGGCCGACTATTCCGGCGCGACAGCGCCCGTCGGGTCGATGTCACTTCCCAAACGGGTCGAACACCGCCAGCCACGGGTCCGGCGCGACCTGGCGTCGGCGCTGCGATCCGCTGCCGCCGGGCTGGTGATCCCGTCCACGCGCCGCGGTGGCGGTAGCCAGGAGGACGGGTTCCACGATCCGGAGCTGGCGTCGTTGCGTACCCAACTGCGCCAACACCCCGCGCACAACAGCCCGGGCCTCGAAGACCGGATCCGCGAGGCCGAGCGCTACCTGCACATCGAACGTGACAACGCGCAGCTGGAAAAGAAGGTCGCTGCCGCGACGAACTCGCTGGCCCGCACCTTCGACCGGATCGTCGGACTGCTCACCGAGCGTGAGTTCATCCGGGGGCCCGCCTCCGACCCGCGAGTCACCGACGACGGGCGGTTGTTGGCCCGGATCTACAGCGAGAGCGATCTGCTGGTCGCCGAATGCCTGCGCAGCGGCGCGTGGGCGGATTTGAAACCGGCCGAGCTGGCGGCCGTGGTCTCGGCAGTGCTCTACGAGACCCGCGGCGGTGACGGTCCCGGTGGTCCGTTCGCCGCCGAGGCGCCCACACCGGCACTGCGCCAGGCGCTACAGCAAACATCGAGGCTGTCCATGGCGTTGCGCGGTGACGAGCAGACGCATCGGATCGCTCCCAGTCGCGAACCCGACGACGGCTTTGTCGGCGTCATTTACCGGTGGGCTCGCACCGGTGATTTGAGCGCGGCACTGGCCGCCGCCGACGCGACCGGCACCGGCTCGCCGCTGTTGGCCGGCGATTTCGTACGGTGGTGCCGCCAAGTG
>Ga0182030_10020262_pt1 | contig 12564 bp, 6 predicted proteins | sample 812S3MmetaG_FD_121299 | JGI IMG/M metagenome (GOLD analysis project Ga0182030, IMG submission 121299) | Permafrost microbial communities from Stordalen Mire, Sweden - 812S3M metaG (Illumina Assembly) | ecosystem: Environmental > Terrestrial > Soil > Wetlands > Permafrost | place: Sweden... | reverse complement strand
TGGCAATGCGCCTGCAGTTACCATTCCCGACGATGGATCAATAGCAACTATTGTATTGCTGCTGCTCCAGCTGCCTGCCAATGGTGAGCCTGTCGAACTATCAGTGAGCATAGATGTGGTGCCCACGCATAAACCGGTTACGCCCATAATTGCAGATGGTGCAGCATTTACAGTCACCGGGAATACAGCATTGCACCCGTCAGGCAGCGTATATGCTATGTTTGCCACGCCGCCTGATACGCCGCCCACAATACCGGAGGTACCTGCCGTGGCTATCGCTGAATTGCTGCTGCTCCAGCTTCCGCCTGGTAGTGAGCCTGTCGAACCTACGGATAGCGGTATGGTAGTTCCGGCGCACAGTATATTTGCGCCGGATATGGGTGCAGGCGCAGGATCAACGGTTACCACTATGAAAGCCGTACACCCACCCGGGCTGGTATACGTAATCGTTGCCGTTCCCACAGCCGCAACGTTGCCGCCGGCAACTATCCCGGAAGCTGTGCCTACAGAGGCAACGGATAAATTGCCACTGCTCCAGTTGCCCCCGGTTACTGGTGAGCCTGCCGAACTATCACTCAACGCAGTAGTGGTACCACCGCATATTAATGCGCCGCCGGTTATGGACGTTGGAACAACGTTCACGGTGACGATAGTATTCGTCGCACAACCGGTAGGCAACGTATAGGTTACTGACGAGGTTCCGGGGGAAACACCGGAGACCACACCTGTTGAAGACCCAACGGTGGCTATACTGGTACCGCCGCTGTTCCAGGCGCCACCCGTAGTGCTGTTGCTGAGTGTGGCAGTTGCCCCAGTGCAGACGCCAGCAGTTCCCGTAATAGCACCAGGCAACGGATTGACCGTGACAGTAGCCGTCGCAACACAGTCGGCAGGCGATGTATAAGTGATCATTGCTGTCCCCGCGGTTATTCCCATTACAATACCGGCGCTGCCTGTAGTAGCAATGGCGGTGTTGCTGCTGCTCCAGGTGCCGCCAGTAGCGGCGTCGCTTAGCGCAGAAGTGGCACCTGCGCAGAGGTGCCCGGCCCCTGTAATTGGCAGCGGCGAAGACAATAGCACATGTATGGTAGTAATATCAAACATACCTATACAATCAGTGACCTGGACTGTAAAGGAATCGGGGCCGGTATAACCGGCGGCCGGTGTATAGTATAGCCCCGCAGGAGTAAGGGTGTCTCCTGTAGATGTGCCGGTATATGCAACCGCTGCAATGCCATGTGCTGGCGCGGTCACTGCACTCCATGTTTCTCCCTGCAGTATGTCAGAGTCAATGATCGCCAGCAGCGAGTCGATGGAATTAGGGCCTGAGTCGGCACAAAAACTGATACTTTGACTATGCCCGCCGGTAAAGTGAGGCTTCTTGTCAAAAACAATTTCGCGTATGCGGTAATTAGCACCATCAGCGATATATATATTCCCCGAAGCATCTACGGCCACGCCTACCGGATCGTTTAACGCCGCAGCAGTAGCGGCGCAATGATCACCGCTGTAGCCACCAACGTAGCCAAAAACGGTTGAATCGGATGCATCTCCCGCTATCGTACTGATAATGCCTGAGGCATTGATCTTACGGATCCTTTGATTTTTTTCATCTGCAATGTAAAAATTGCCCGTTGGATCTGCAAAAACATCGTATGGTGCCTGTAGCCTTGCTGCAGATGCGGGCCCGCCGTCGCCGCTGAAGCCGACTCCCCCCATACCTGCTATGGCCGTAATAATCCCTGAAGCGTCCACTTTAAGTACTAAATAGCCATAATTTGCAGCTGCATAAATATTCCCCGCGGCATCTGCACACAGGCCGCTCAGTTGCCCAATACCGGTTGCTGTTGCAGGGCCCCCCAAGCCGCCCGTAAAGCCGGCGCCATTTCCTGCCACGGTGGTAATGATGCCGGAGGCGCTTATTTTGCGTATATAATACAATCCGTCGGAGAAATACACGTTGCCTGCAGCGTCCAGGGCTATACCATTAGGTTCGCCAATGTTTGCTGCTGTAGCGGGCCCGCCATCACCGCTATGGCCCGCCGTACCGGTGCCACCGATAGTAGTGATGATGCCCGACGAGCTGATCTTTCGAACGCGGAGATTTGAATAGTCTGCAAAATATACATTGCCCGAATCGTCCGCTCTTAAACCCGCAACGGTTAAGTCTGCAGCAGTAGCAGGGCCGCCATCACCGCTCCAGGTAGTACCTGAGGAGCCGCCTATAGTCGTAATAATGCCCGAAGGATCTATTTTACGAATTTTCCAAAAACTGTCCCCAATATATATATTCCCTGATCCGTCTAAAGCTATCGAGACTGGGGTGAGGGTAGCCGCTGTTGCAGGGCCGCCATCACCCGTATGCCCTCCCGCTCCGGTTCCGGCAATGGTAATAATCATATTTGGTGTAGATGTTAGCGTACCCACTGTTATTATGGTCGTTGCCATACAGCCTGGTGACCATGAGTAAGTAATCGTTGCAGTGCCTGCTGCCATACCTGTCACTATGCCTCCGCTCGTTACCGTAGCTACACCCGTATTGCCGCTGCTCCATGTGGCCCCGGTAGTGGCGTCAGTCAGGGTTGTTGTCGCAGCTACCGCAAGAGAAGTTGATCCGCTGATAGCCCCTGGAGGAGGGTATACCGTTACATGCACAGTTGTGGTATCAGATACATATCCGTCATTCACCGTCATTGTAAAGGAGTCCGTACCACTATACCACGTATTTGGCGTGTAAAATAAGCCGGTAGGAATTACAACACCAGCATTGGAACCGGCGGTGGAAGAAGATGCCGCCGTGCCGTTTATCGGCCCTGACACCAGGTTCCAGGTTTCCATCTGGCAGTAGTCGGAATCACGGACAGCCAATAATGAGTTGGTAGAATCGCCCACACTGTTCTCACACACTGCAAAGGTAAGGTTATGCCCGCCGGTAAAGGCCGGTGGCCGGTTTGGTTTTATCACACGAATACGATTATCATTATCATCACAAACGTATACAGTGGAATCGTTGGCCCGCGCCAGGCCGAAAGCATAGTTGAATGAAGCTGCGGTAGCAGGACCGCAATCGCCGGCATAGCCAAAATCCGCTCCTCCGGCAATGGTGGTAATAGTGCCTGCAGCATTAATTTTACGCACACCTGTATAAATACCTCCCGAAGTCGGGTAACTAATAAATGAAAGATATACATTCCCGTGCCTGTCAGTGGCTAAGCCATGTACTTCGCCTGTTGATGCAGCGGTGGCCGGGCCACCATCACCTGAATAACCGACTGATCCGTTCCCCGCAAACGCATGAATGATGCCGGCTGTATTAATAACTCGAATACTATAAGCAGTTATTAGTCCTGAACTAACAACGGAAAAATACAGATTGCCGGCGCTGTCAGTGGCAAGGGCACTGGGTTTAACTATTTCTGCGGCTGTTGCGGGGCCGCCGTCACCACTGGTGCCCGCAATTCCTGTGCCTGCAATAGTGGTAATAATTCCGGATGTATTGATTTTGCGGATGCGATTGCTGTCAGTAATGCCGAAATATATGTTCCCGGCGCCATCCGTAGCAATACCCCCATTAACTAGTATTTGGGCGTCAGTCGCCTGCAGGCCATTGCCGCTGTAGCCCGGTGATCCGTTTCCTGCTATGGTGGTAATGATACCAGACACATCTACCTTACGGATGCGGTAGTTACCATCATCACAGATATATACATTACCGGCGGCGTCAGTGGCTATAGCATTACAATCATCTAATTGAGCGGCTGTTGCCTGCCCTCCGTCACCGAAAAATCCCGGTGTTCCGGTACCTGCAAAGTCGGTAATAATGCCGACTGCATTGACCTTACGTATCCGGTGAATATTATAATCTCGAATATACACATTTCCCAACTGATCGGCAGCCACGTAAACGGGTTGCTGTAGTTCCGCGGCTGTAGCAGGCCCTCCATCACCGGTAGAGCCATACGTGCCATTGCCCGCAATCGTGGTAATCAGTAGTGGTTCTTGCCCGCTAGCATTGGTGCAGAGAGCAAGTACAATAACCAGACAGGATAGTATGGAAATATACTTTTTCGTACAAAAAAAAATTGTCTGAAAAATAGTTTCAAATAACGACCTAATCAAAATTAATGTTTATTATTAATAATAACAATATTTTTATCCCTCTCTGCAAACAATCTCCCTATTGCCGCTCATAGTATGTGTTGGTTTTTATTCTCGATAAAAGAGCTGCCCCCTGGCCCATGATGGCGCCTTTTTTTCGTGCAGATCGGGCATAAAACGATTCCTTGATAAATGACGGCCAGTTAATACACATTAGCTAATCAGCTAATCAACCCACGAAAATATTCCTACCAGTAGCAACGGGAAAATCACATACCCCGGTCGTATATTTGTATCACGCAAAAAATAGCATTAATCCGGCTGCCCGGGCCGCCATTAAAACAACAAAAAAAGAAAAGCTCCACTAGACAACCACCCGGGCAAAACAGACAACCACTAATGGGTAAAAAGACATGCTCAAAGTACACCGGAAGACATGCAAAGGACAACCATTGAAATCTGCAAAAACCTCCAAATTAGGTTATACCGATAGAAGGCGTAAATAAATATAATAAAATAACAATCATAAATGTATTAGAATGAATAGAATAATACTAAACACTACTTCCCCAGGCAATCTCTCGAAATTATTTTCTCAGTGGCAACGCCGAAAAGACATGTTTTGGCATGCACCGGAAAAAAGACACCCAAACTCCGCCCTTTCAACTCCATCGCAGTAGATTTGAAAATCAGGAACCCGAAATCTGCGTCCTGGGTATGCGCAAAAACTTTCACTTCCCTCCGATAGCTATCGGAGCTCGGAAATGATAGGGTAACCAAGCTGACCTGGCAGTACAAACCATTATTTAGTCATCTTCACTTACCCATAAATAATTTATCATTAATTTAGCGCCAAATATCTCTTATGAAAAAGACTGTTTACCTGCTTATCTGCCTGTTACTATTGGCATTTTCATACGCTTCATATGCCCAGGTGCCTGCTTTTACGGGTGGCCATACGCAGAACCTTGTGGTTTGTAAGAACTCCGCAGCAACTTCTATTGATACGCTGATGAAGGTAAGCGATACCAGCACCGGCCATAGAGTTGTATGGAGCATATTCGTAGCGCCTGCTCATGGTACTTTAGTGGCTGCCGATACCATCACTTCCACTGGCGGCACGCTTACTCCTGCAGGCATCACTTATATGCCGGCCACCGGCTATAGCGGTACTGATGTATTTACGGTAGAATTTGCGGACAGTGGTGAAATAGATACCACTATGATTACTGTTACCGTCGATACACTACTTAACCCGGAAACAATAACGGGCCCTTCAGGCGTATGTATAGGTGCTTCGATTACTTTATCTGATGCTACTACAGGGGGTGCGTGGGGCATAAGCAATTCATCGGCATCAGTTAGTGGAGCAGGTGATATAACCGGCGTTCATGGGGGCGTAGACACTGTCAGCTATTCATTATCAAACGTATGTGGTATTGTCAGCACTACTGCGATGGTTACAGTAAATACATTGCCCAATGCCGGCCGCCTTGCAACTCCTGACAGTGTATGTGCAGGCGGACACCTCGCATTAAGGCCCCGTGGCGACGCAGGGGGCATATGGCACAGTGCTAATATTGTGAGCGCAACAGTAAACGATACTGGCCTGGTAGCGGGGATTGCACCTGGCTCAAGCAGGATAACATATATAATTACTAATGGTTGCGGATCGGATACCGCATCTGCTGAGGTAAAAGTACAAATACCTGTATTGCCAATAGTATTATTAGGCATTGATACCGTATGCCAGTTCCAGATGCTCACGTTAATAGACCCCTCAGCAGGCGGTGCATGGACCAGCAGCAGCTTTTTTGTCGCAGCCGTAGTGGGTGGGATCGTTATCGGCGTTACGCCTGGAGACGCTACCATTACCTATACGCTGCACAATGCATGTGGCGCTACTACAACTACCCAGGATGTTGTTGTAGAGCCAACTTCGTATTGTGCCGTTGACACTGTTACTGCTGTGGATGCAACGGCTACGGCAAAAGAAGGGCTTAGTATATTCCCCAATCCAAACAACGGAGCGTTTACACTTAACATATCTTCCGGCACAAATAGTTCGGCGACTGTTGTCATCACAAATGCTGTTGGAGAAAAGATCAGGGAATTTAGTACAAATACCAATCAGGCAATAGACGTACAAATGGACAGTCCTGCTGGACTTTATTTTGTAAGGGTATCTACTGCCAATGGTAGTTTGTATTCAGCAAAGGTCATTGTCCGGTAATAGCCAGATGTACTGGCCTGGCTTATGACAGCAACTTTTCCAGCTTTAAAAATCCATCTGATGGATTCAGGTTTTCCCAAAGCATTTTATAAATGAATGTAGCAATAGGAATTGGTATGGAAAACTCTTTGGAGACAGATTGCATGCCCCTTGCCGCATAATAGCCCTCGGCCACCATATTCATTTCGAGCATAGCGGCTTTTACAGAATAGCCCTTGCCTATCATAGTGCCAAAGGTTCGGTTGCGGCTGTGCAACGAATAGCAGGTTACCAGCAGGTCACCAAGGTAGGCACTGGTATGAAAGTCCGGGTGTTCGTTGGAAGGATGCACTTTCTCAAAGTGGTCTTGCAGGAAGTGAAACATTTCGCGGTAGCAGTTGGTAATATAAACGCTAAGGAAATTATCTCCATAATCGAGTGCGCGTGCTATTCCCGCACCTATGGCGTATATGTTCTTTAATACTGCGGCAAATTGTGCCCCCCATATATCGTGGTTGCACATGGTGTTGATATAGGTATTACCAAACACCTTGGCCACAGCACACGCCAGCCCGTCGTCAAGCCCGGAAAACGTAAGGTATGATAAGCGTTCCTCGGCCACTTCTTCCGCATGACACGGCCCCATGATGGAAACATATTTTCTGAGATCGCAGCCTAAATTAGCAGTCAGGTAATCATTGAGCAGCAGGTTAGTATCCGGTAAAATGCCTTTGATGGCAGAGATGATGTTCTTATTTTGCCACAGGCGTTTATCCACCTGTTCTATTACTTTCTGAGCGTAGGCAGAAGGAACTGCAACGATCACGGTATCGCACGCCTGCAACATTGACGCGAGATCATTCGTCGGCAGTATCGTATCAGGAATAAACCTTACAGAAGTAAGATAATGCGGGTTGTGATGCCGCCCTATCAAATGATTGACCGCTTCCTCATTGCGCACCCACCACCTGATCGTATGGCCGTTATCAGTCAATATCTTGGCGAGCGCTGTGCCCCAGCTCCCGTTGCCTATTATGCCTACTTGTCCTAAATGTTTTATGCTCAAAATTATTTTGGTATTTACATGGACAAAAATAAGAGATAAAGGGTTCAGTAGTATGTGGGGGATATTATGAGCGATATGCGGATATAAGGAGGATATTAGTTTTTCACTAACTTTACAGATATGATACGTACAGTAATAACACCGGAAAATAAAGATGTTCATATTTTGATCCCCGATGATTATATAGGCAGAAAATTAGAAGTGCTTTTATTTGCAGCAGATGAACCTACAGACATAGCGCCTGAAAAAGTGAGTACGATGGCTGGGTATAAAGGTATATTGACGCCAAAAGAAGCAGAGCAATTACAGGAATATGTAAAAAAATCAAGAGAAGAATTGGATTGAAGTATTTAATGGATTCAAATGTAATTATTGACTATTTGGGAGATAAGCTTCCTGCAAAATCTACACTTTTAATAGAACGACTTCCCATAATAATCTCCGTAATTACGCGTATTGAAATTATTGGATGGTATAAAGCAACTGACCAACAAATAGACAAACTGACTTCATTTTGCAGTCGGGCATTTATTTATCCGCTCAATGAGGAAATAATTTTGCAAACAATTAATATTCGTCAGAAACATAAAATAAAGTTGCCTGATGCGATAATTGCAGCCACTGCAATAATGAACAAGTTAACACTTATAACGCATGATGTTGATGATTATTCCTTTGTAAAGGATATCGAAATTATTGATTCCTGGAGGATGTAGCAGGTAAATAGTATTGGCAGGAATGTCCTAAAATTTTACTCCTTCTTCGCTTCAAATAGCTTATCCTTATCTACAACCGTCACTTTTGCTTTATCCGTTAGTGTGCGGGCAATGGCACCATAGGGAGCTATTACCACCTGCTCATTTTCTTTCAGGCCATCGGTCACCTGTAAGTATTTGTTGTCCTGCAGGCCGGTCTTCACGTCCCGGATATTAACGGTGAGTGTTTTGGGATCAAATACGAAAACCACCTGTCTGATGTTATCATCTGCAAAAAGCGATGCGTTCTTATTTTTGACACTGTCAGGCCAATCGCGCGTCGTTACTGCATTTACAGGCACAGAAAGTATATTGTCCTGCTTGTTGGTCTGTATCTCCACCGAGGCGGACATGCCCGGTTTAAAAGGGAATTTACCCTTAGGCATTTTTGCAGCAAGATCAGCATAGCTGGAGGGTAGTATCAATACATGCACCGTATAATTGGTTACCTGGTCGGTACTCGTACCGGTGGTAGTTCCAGACTTACTGCTGCTTACAGCTACCTTTGAAACTACACCCTGGAATTTCCTGTTTCTGTAAGCGTCAGCATCAATAATAGTGGTATCGCCGATCTTTACCTTAGATATGTCTGTTTCACTCACATCCACGCGCACTTCTATGCGGCTCATATCGGCTATGGTAAGCATTTCCGTTCCGGCCATTTGAGCAGTACCTACCACGCGTTCCCCTTTTTTTACATTCAGCTCAGAAATAATTCCCGAAGTAGGCGCAATAATGGTTGTTTTCAGCAGGTTCTCTTCGGCCTGCGAAAGACCTGCCTGGGCGCCCTGTACGCCATATTTGCCACCTGATGTACTGGCTTTAGCTGCATCCAGCGAGGCTTTGGCCGACTTAAAGGATGCTTCACCTTGTTCAAATTCAAGCTGCGAAATAACCTTTTGGTCAAAAAGCTTTTTATTCCGGTTGTAGGTGGCTTGCGCCAGCGCATACTGCGATTCCGCCTGTGCCATCAACTCTTTTGCGTTAGACGCACTGGCTCTTGACTGCTCCACCGTAGCCGAAGCCTGGCTAACCATCGAGTTATAAATAGCCGGATTTATTTTAACGAGCACATCACCTTTCTTTACGCTATCTCCTTCCTCTATGTTCAGCAGGGTGATCTCTCCACTTACTTCTGGCGCTATTTTCACTTCCGTTTCGGGGTATATTTTACCGCTCGCAGTTACGGTCTCTGTAATCGTATGCAATGCTGTTTTTTCAACAGCAACCTTGGTACTGTCATTATTGCGGTTCTTTGCAATAACTATCAGTATCACCAGTAGCACCAAACATCCAATAATGATCCACCATGCCTTTTTTGACTTCATACTAAAGAATTAAACCCTCTCCCCCTAAGGGGGAGTCATAAATTTAGCTTAACTTATCAACTATTCAACTTTCCAAAACAAATTGAGCAGACATTACCTCCCTTTAGGGTCGGGGTTCTACCTCACCTCGCTTCCATTGTTCGCTGTTTCCAGCGGCGATACGAAGATAAGCCTGCCGTCGGCATTTTGCGCCATCAGTATCATGCCCTTGCTTTCAATACCCCTCATTTTGCGCGGGGCAAGATTGGCTACTACTGTTACCTGCTTGCCGATGATCTCTTCCGGTTTAAAATGCAAAGCTATTCCCGAAACCACCGTCCTGATTTCATTGCCCATATCCAGTTCTAACTTCAGGAGCTTGTCTGCTTTTTCCACTTTTTCCGCTTTGAGGATAGTGCCAACACGCAGGTCCATTTTTGCAAATTCATCAATGGATATTTCCGGTTTTGTCACCGGCGCCTCTGTTGTGGCCGCATTCGTATCTTGCAGTTTGGGATCAGTGCTATTTGTATTTTCCTTTTTAGCACCAGCCTGGTTTAAATTATTTCGTAGTTTCTGCACCTGCGCAGTTACTTCGTCATCTTCAATTTTACGAAACAGTATTTCCGGGGCATTCAGCGGATAATTCACTTTTAACAAGTCGATTCTCCCCGCATTTTCCCAATCCAGCATGCGCTCTACAACCTTCATTTTCTTGCACATTTTATGGGCCGTGAACGGAAGGAAGGGGTTAAGCAGTATAGCAAGGTTAGCAGTCAGCTGTAGGCACAGATGCAGGCAGTTGTCTATTCTTTTTTGGTTTTCCTGTTGTTGCTCCGGTGTTTTAGACAGGCTCCATGGAGCATTGTCCTGCAGGTATTTATTGCCTTTGCGAGCGAGGTCAATAATATTAAAAAGCCCGTCGCGGAATTTATATCGTTCTATATCGTTCTCTACTAGGCTTTTCGCATTTTTAATTTCCGCGATCAGTGCCGTGTCAGACTCGGTGATAGCGTCCGCATGCAACGGCGGTACTCGGCCTTTGCACAGCTTGTGCATCATCACAAACGCGCGGTTCTCAAAGTTGCCAAGGATGGCGGACAACTCATTGTTCACTCTGTCCTGGAAATCTTTCCAGGTGAAATCATTGTCTTTTGCCTCCGGGGCGTTGGCGCAAAGCGTATAGCGCAATGCATCCTGCTGGCCGGGAAAATCTTTCAGGTACTCATCTACCCACACCGCCCAGTTGCGGGACGTGGATACCTTCTCTCCTTCTATATTCAGAAACTCATTTGCAGGCACATTCTCTGGGAGCACAAAACCGCCATGGGCCTTGAGCATAGCCGGGAAAATGATGCAATGGAATACTATGTTATCCTTCCCTATAAAGTGTACCAGCTTGGTATCTTCCTGGCACCAATAGTCTGCCCACTGATTAGTCAGTTCTTTAGTGGCGCTGATATAACCGATAGGAGCGTCAAACCATACATACAGCACCTTGCCCGCTGCGTCTGGCAGTGGCACGGGTACGCCCCAGGTGCTGTCCCGCGTCATGGCGCGGGGCTGTAGGCCGCTGTCCAGCCAGCTTTTACATTGGCCGTAAACGTTTGGTTTCCACTCATCTTTCTTTGCCTCTATGATCCATTCTTTCAGCCACGGCTCATATTTGTCAAGAGGAAAATACCAATGCTTGGTCTTGCGTTTTACGGGCACGGCACTGCTAAGAGCACTTCGGGGATTGAGCAACTGTTCGGGAGACAAGGAACTACCGCACTTTTCACATTGGTCGCCGTAGGCATTTGCATTGCCGCATACTGGGCAGGTGCCTATGATATAGCGGTCCGCAAGAAAAATTCCTTTAGCCTCATCGTAGTATTGTTCGCTTTCGCGCTCATCAAACACATCATCCTTATACAGTTTTGTAAAGAAAGCCTGCGATGTATCATGATGTACCTGGTTTGACGTACGTGAATAAATATCAAACGATATGCCCATGTCAGCAAAACTGTCCTTGATGATCGTATTGTATTTATCAACTACGTCCTGGGGCGTAACGCCCTCCTTCATAGCCCTGATAGTAATTGGCACGCCATGCTCATCGCTGCCGCAAACAAACTTTACATCTCTTTTCTGTGCCCTCTGGTAGCGCACATATATATCAGCTGGTAGGTAGCACCCGGCCAGGTGGCCTATATGCACAGGGCCATTGGCATAAGGCAGGGCAGCTGTAACCAGGTATCGTTTAAAATCCATAATGTTTTAAGTCAATAGTTAAAAAAGCCGAATGCTTAAAGTATTGTTGGCGATTTTTGACGTTGTTCAGGCTGCAAGATAATTAATGTATGCCGCAGTTAGTGATTGATTCATTTTTCCGGGACATTTTAAGAAAACCATAGTGTTTGATTGATTGGTTCTGATAATATTTCTGTACATTTGATATTCTCTAGTCATAAAATCGCCTGTCTTATGAAAAATATACTATTACTATTAGTAGGATTTACGGTTGGAATTAATGCAATAGCTCAACCTACACTTACTGCAGCTACCGGAAATCCTGTCGTCGGCAATGTGTTTTATGGTCATGATCAGGCTGATACAACTGGGATATCAAAGGGCGCATCGGGGGCTGGCGTGATATGGAATCTCGCTTTCCTGGATACAACTACAACAGACACTACTTTATACCTTGCATGCGCCGGTACGCCGTATTGCGATAGTTTTCCGGGCAGCACCTTGGCAATTTTTGAAGGGGAGGGATATTACCTTTATTTTATTGCTGATGCCAGCGAGTTTGCAATTTCAGGTCAAGGGGAGCCAGATACCGGGGCCGGGGGCGGTGGGTGTTTGTATTACCCTGTTCCGCAGAGTTTATTTAACTACCCTACCACTTACGGTTCGGTATATGCTGATTCTTTTTATTCTGATCAGCCTGTTGGTCATAATTACAGTTACGGAATAGATAGTTTTATAGCGGACGCTTATGGTACGTTAATCCTGCCTTCCGGCACCTACAATAACGTATTAAGGTGCACTTAATCAGTTATGAAACAGATATTTTTTATCTGACGTCACCTACCGATACTATCTTTGATACTACATCATACAGGTCAGAAACTTATTTATGGT
>Ga0182030_10020261_pt1 | contig 12564 bp, 23 predicted proteins | sample 812S3MmetaG_FD_121299 | JGI IMG/M metagenome (GOLD analysis project Ga0182030, IMG submission 121299) | Permafrost microbial communities from Stordalen Mire, Sweden - 812S3M metaG (Illumina Assembly) | ecosystem: Environmental > Terrestrial > Soil > Wetlands > Permafrost | place: Sweden... | reverse complement strand
TGTCGCTGCCGGCGTCGGTGGACACGCTGGCGCTGTTCTGCGTCTCGGAGGCGCGGGCCGGGCGGCTGCATTCGACCATCAGCCGGCACGCGGCGGCGGTGGCCTCGCGCCACGCGTCGGCCGGGCTGGTGTCTCCGCTGGGTCCGGACGTGCGGGAGGTCCTTGCCGGCATCGGGCGGCGGGTCGGCACGGCGCCGCGCCATCAAAAGGCGGCTCTCTCGCTTGAGGAGTTGCGGCTGCTGCTGCCGGCGTGCGGTGATGGGGCCCGCGGCGCGCGCGATCGGGCTTTGCTGCTCGTGGGCTTCGCAAGCGGGCTTCGGCGCAGCGAGCTCGCCGCGCTCGACCTGGCCGACGTGGCGGAACGCCCCGAGGGCCTCGTGCTGCGCATCGTCCGGAGCAAGACCGATCAGTCCGGCCGCGGTCGCCAGGTGGCCGTGTTCCGGGGTCTGCATCGCGCCACTTGTCCGGTCCGCGTGCTTGCGGCTTGGCTCGTGGAGCGTGGCGACTGGGCGGGCCCGCTGTTTCCTCAGCTTACGATGCCGGGCGATGCTGTGACGCACAAGCGGCTTAGCGGTGAGGCTGTTTCGGCGGTGCTCAAGGCGGCGGCGCGGCGGGCTGGCCTTGATCCCTCGAAGTACGGCGGGCATAGCCTGCGGGCTGGTTGCGCGACGGCGGCGGCGGCGAACGGGGCTAGCGATCTTACCATCATGGGGCGGACCGGTCATCGGAGCTCCGGGATGGTGTCGCGGTACGTGCGGCACGGTACTCTTTTCGCCATCGATGCGCTTGCGGGTGTTTTGTAGCCTGTTCGCCCGTGGGATAATGGCGGTGGAACAGGCCCGCCGCCGGTGGTTCCCCTTCGCGCCTGACGTGCGGTCACGCGTGGGGGTCCTGGCAAACGGCGGCGGGCCCCGTTTCCGCTGCCGGCCTGGCTGAGTGGTTGTAGCGACTCTCCCCCGCGATGTCCTTCCGGATTGCTTCCATGGCCTTGGCGATCGCTGCGGCCACGGTTCCGTGGCTGATGCCTCCAACCTTCTCGGCGATCTCCCGGAGCGTGAGCCCTGCAACCCGCGACTGGACCATGAGGCGGCGGCGCGGGGACAAGTGCAACAGGCGGCCGTGTATGGCGCGCTGGTGCGCGGCCATGTCGCCGGTGGCTTGCTGGTACAGGGCCTTTAGTGTTGGTGGGGGAGTGCTCGGCCTTCCCTTCGGCCGGCGATCAGTGGTTTGCATGGCTTTATTTTCACTGGTTTACCGCCTGTTCTGTATCCCCATTTCTATGGATAACCGCGAGTGGGCTACAAAATTCGACGCGGAGCCATGGGTGGGTTTTATCCTCGGCGGCGTTTTGAATGCCGTTAAGAAGGCAGGCCAGGAGGCCCGCCCCACCGGGTGTTACGGTTGGATCGTGGCGGGCAAAAAAGAGGCGGAACAGGCGCCGGACGGGGCGGGGAAGGTGGCCGCGGGCGCCGTGGCGCCCGGCCCGCAAGGGCAGCGGGCACCCCGGCGGGCGTCGGGGCAGTTTCGGGCGGGCGCGAGTGGTAACCCGGCTGGGCGTCCTCCTGGATCTCGTAACAGGCTGTCGCGGGAGTGCTCCGATTTGCTGGCGGCCGAGAGCGGGCCGATCATGCTCAAGCTGATCCGGTTGGCGAAAAAGGGCGATCCGGTCGGCATCCGCCTGGCTGTCGAGCGGCTGCTACCGGCGCGGGCGTCTCGGGACCGGTTCGTGACGTTCACGCTTCCGGAGTTGCGCTCGGCGGCGGACCTGGTCGACGCGGCGGCGGCTGTCATCCAGCACGCGGCGGCCGGCGAGATCTCCACGAGTGAGGCGCGGGAATTCATGGCGCTGATTGAGGGTCAACGGAAGGCCTTGGAAACTTCCGAGATCGTTGTGCGGCTTGAAGCGCTGGAGTGTGGGCGGGCTGGGGGTTCGGGTGCGGTTGGGCCGGATGTGCGGGCGCGTGTTCGCCGGCTGATCGACGAGAGCAGGGAGCCGTTATGAGGTTGATAAAGCGTCTTGATGCGATTGCGGCGGCCGCGGCCGCGCGTGAAGCGGAGCGCGTTGCCGGCGCGGACCTGGCGGTTTGCTGGTCGGTGCGAGAGTCCCGCGTCGATGATGGCGACCTAGAGGCTGGCGATTATGTCGCCTGTGACGTCCGGTACTTGGACGAAGGGGCGGCGGCGCTCGATGCGTTGCCGGTGGGGGTGCGTCCTATCGATTTCACGGCGCTCTTGTCCATCACTGAGCGCATTACCCGGGATGAGCGCGACCTTGGCTATGTGTACGATGCCGGGGGCGTGCGGGTGGGGCGCGTGGTGGCGGTGGATGGCTCGATGCTGACTCTGCGGCACGATGCGGAAGAGGCTGAGCTAGGGGAGGGCGCGGCGTGAATGATTGGCAGGTTGTGGCGGTGATGGCGGCTGTCTTGGCGTCGGGGCCGTTTCCGCCGAGTGATCCGGTTGCGTCCGCTTTGCAGCTCGAGCGCGCGGCGTTCGAAGCGGTCTGCGCGCGGCGGCTTGCCGATCGCGCGGCCGGCGATCCGCTGGAGCCTTAGCGGCGGAAACCTCACGAGCTCGTGAGGTTTTCAGGCTTGCTGGTCTGCCGGCGAGCCGCTGAACGCCTGGCCGGCCCCGAAGTCGGCGGCTGCCGTTGCCGGGTCGCTGCTCTCGAACGGGCCGCTGCTTTGGAACGTGCGCGGGCCTGGCGGTGGCGGCGGGGCCTTCGTCCGCTTCCTGGCGCCGCTCTTGAACTTGTCGAGCTCCTTCCGGATCTCTTTTCGCACGGGCGCGGCTTTGTCGAGCGGTCCGCCGCTGCTGTGAGGCCGGGGCGCGCGCTTTGCGCGCGTCCTGGTGGTTTTCTTGGTGGCTGCCATGGTGCGGCTATTTCTTCTCCTCGCGCTTGCGGGCGTCTTCCTCGCGCTTGCGCTTCTCTTCGGGCGTCTCGGTGTGGCCGGCGTGCTCGTGGCCTTTCTCGGCGGCTTTCTTGCGTTGCTCTTCGGACTCGGGCATTGGTGTGGCTCCTCTCAATTTCAGGTGTAACAGGTGGCTCGCCTGTGCGGGAGTAGGCTACGCGCTGGGTTCGGCGCCCATGTCGCGGATGATTGCGCGGACGTGGCGGCGTGGGTGCGGTGTGCGCGGGCTGGCCGCGGGCCGCTTCGCGGCCGTCTTTGCGGCCGTCTTCTCTGGCTTGCTGTCGGACGGGTCCGGTGGCGCAGCTGGTGCGGCTGGTGGCCGTGGGGGGGCTGGTGGCGGCGGTGTGGCGGGTTTGAAGTGGCCGGGGCTGTGGGTGTGGCCGTCTTCGGTGGTTACGGCGCCGGTGCGGGTGTCGAGGGTGATGCGCTCGGGCCAGTCGGCCGGGGCTGGCTCTGTGGGCTTCACTTGTGGCCTTTGAGGTTGCGGCCGCGTGTGATTATGTGAGTCGCGCCGAGGTCCGGATAGATGCGGTGGACGGCTGCTCTGATGCGGCGTTGCTTGGCTTGGCTCTCGTTGTGGAGCTCGCGGAGCGCTTGCTCGGCGTGGGCGCGGTCCTCGATCGGATATTGTCTGGTCTCCGGAAGAGCGAACGCGTAGCGCGGCAGCGCGTCGCGTTCGGCTTTGGTGAGTTTCGCCATGTTGGGAAAAGGGGCGGGGGCGGTCCTGCACATGACAACCTGGAAGGAGTACCGGGACCGCCCCGCGCTTCCCCCACTTTTACGTTTAGCACGGCGCCGGGGCGCCCTCTGGGCCCGCTACGCGTCCGGCCGGCCTTGCCGGCGTTTCGGCGCGGATCGCGGGGGTTGCCGTGCGGGCCGCCGCCGCTGGCTGCAGGCCGCCGTGCTGGTTGCCGGGTGCGTGGCCCGCAGGCCCGCGCGTCCGGCCGTGTGCGGCGCGGTCCGCCGCGGCCGGCGCCTGTGGGTGTGGAGCCTGGCCGGCTGGCCGCTGGGCCTCGCCTTCCGTAGCTCTTTGGTCCTGGGTGGGCCTTACTTTGCGTAACGCGTTGATTCTGTGGGGCGTTTTCCCGATTCGGCGGAATGGGCTACAAAAGCGGCGGGCTGTGGGCGCCGCTGGTGTGCGGCGCCCTGGTGGGCGGTTATTGCGCGGGCATTCTGCGGATAAGTTCGCCGATGGCGCTTGTGAGGTCGTGGATGCGTGCGTCGGTGTCCTGGGCGAGTGCGCGGAGTAGCTTGCCGGTGGCGGCGATCTGCTCGGCGGTGCGTTGCATCTGTTCTTCGGTTCTGGCCTGGGCTTCGATTAGGTGCACCATGGCGTTTTCGAGGCGGGTTACGCGCGTCTGGATGGTTTCGGGCATTGCGGGCTCCTGGCTTTTTCATTGTACGCCACGGGGCTACAAACCCCGTGGCGGTTGGGTTGGCGGTTACTTCCTGTTGTGTGCCTTCCATAGTTTCCAGGCCTTGGTGATGCGTTCGCGCTCGGCCTGGCGTGCGGTGGCGTCCTGGATGTTGCGTAGCTGGGCCGCGAGTATCGAGGCCTTGAGGTCCTCGGCGGCTTTCTCGCTTTCGAGGATCTTCGCCAGCGCCGCCAGGTGGCGGCGCTGGTCTGCGGCTGTGCGTGGGTCGAAGCTCACGCGGTCTGGCCTCGGCTCTTCCATGGGCTGACCCTGGCGCTGGCCGCCCATGCGGCATCGAGTACGGCGCCCATGTGGTGTTCCCGGATCAGCGCTTCGATGGCGCGGTCCAATTCGGTGAGCGGGTCGGCCTGGCCTTCGGCTTCGCGCTTGCGTGCGGCTTCGACGGCGGGCGGGACTGGCGCTTGGTGGGCGCCGCAGTGCGGGGCGGCGCCTTCGTCCACTACCGCGAGGCGGCGGCATCCTGGAGCGGTGCATCGGGCGGGCTCGTGGTATTCCGGCGCTGGCGCCGGCGTGGTGATGTGCATGAGGGCGCCCGCTGGCGCCGGCCTGGGCGCGGTCTGCGCGCGCTGGCGTTCGTACCGCTGCTGGTCGCGGTCCTTGGCGTACGCTGCCATGGCGTCCTGGTCGGTCCGCTGGCGGAGCTCGGTTTCGTAGGTCTCGATCTTTTTGAGGCTGGCGCGGAGCGGTCCCGTGTGGCCGTAGGTGCGGTAGCGGTCGGCGGTGGCGTGCATCCCGAGGAGTTGCGCGCGGAGTTGCATGGGCGAGAGTTTCGAGGGCGCGGCGGGCGCTGGTATGGTCTGCGTGCGCGTCGGGGCGTGGAACACTGGCAGCGCTGGCGCGGGCGGTTCGCTCGGCTCGGCGCGGAGCCTTGCGGCTTCGCGCGTGCGTTCGATCTCTTCGCCGCGCTGGATGTGTTCTTGCTCCGTGGGCGGCGCTTCGGCGTAGTCTTCGTACTGGTTGTGCGTGGCTCTCATGGCTGGTGGCTCCTTAGCGGGTCGCGTGGATGAACAGCGTTGCGGCCATGGCGCGGATATCGCCGGTGTCGAACCCGAGCGGGCGCCCGATCTGCTGGGCGAATTTCTCGGCTTCCGCCGCGTCGCGGATGGCGGCGCATAAGCAGCTATAGAGCGTGGTGCTGTAGGGTTCGCCGGTGGCGTCGGGTAACCTGCCCTGGCGCGTGCTGGTGTTGGCTGGCGTGGCTGGCTGCGGCGCGGGCCGTGCTGCTGCTGGGCTTGGCTGGCTGGCGGGTGGCGTGTAGGCTGGTGGTTCGTCGGCGTGTTGGATCACTTCCCAGGTGGCCGCGTTCTTGCCGCTCTTGCGCTTGGTGATCGTAAAGCAATTGCTCTGCGGGTCGGCCTGCGTTGCGCGTTGGATGGCGCGGTGGGCTTCTTCGGCGACCCACATAATGCGGCCGCCTTCCAGCATGTACCGGAATTCTGGCGTTCCGTCTCGGCCGGCCTGCTCGACGCCGGCGCTTTCGAGTGTCACTGTCTGCGGGAGGTTCGGCTCGTAGCTGACTCTCTCGCGTAGCTGCCTGGGTGCTGCTGTTGCTGTTGCCATGTGTTTCGTCTCCTTCGTTTGTTTGTGTTGAGGTGTTCACCCCCCCACACAATCCATACACAGGAGTCTTCTCCCGCGCCTGGCTTGCAAGGTTCGCCGCGGTTTGTGCGGCGACGGCCGCCTATTTTTCCTGCCGCCGCTCGCCTTGTAGCGGCGGGGCTGTCAGGAAAAATCGAGGTTGCGGCCGCTGCGACCTTGCCGCCTGAGGCGCGGGTGTATTCGTTTTAAGGCGGATTGAGTGGGGGGGGGAACGCCGCAGACACGCGCCCTGCGATGCTTCGGCGAAGCGCGGCGGGGTTTGGGGCGCCGCCCCATTCAAAGAAATTCTTCTCTTGATCGGCCCCGGCTGGGCGCGCGATGAGATAGCGCGTATTATCGGACCCGAAGGGCGCCGCTTCGGCGAGCCGCGGCGGGGTTCCAGCGGCTTCCGATAATACTCTTCGCGTTATGTCAGAGCGCGCCCGGCCGGGGCCTTCCGAATTGACGGTGTTTCTGCGCGCCTGCGCATGACGGCCGCGGGCTGTGCGTGTGGGCCCGGCGCTGTGCCCGCGAGCAATGCGAGCGGCCGGGCGGCTTGCTCTTCCCGCGAGCGTTGCACGCGAGCGCTCCGGATCTTGGCTAGCGCCGTTCGGCGACCTTCAGGAGCCGATTACTTGCCCTGCCCGTGCGAGTGTTGCGAGCGCGTTACTTGCCCTTCTTCGTGAGCAGGGCGATTGCGGCGCGGACCTGGGCGGGCGTCTTGCCTTTCGCCGCTGCCATCAGTTGCTGGTAGATCTTCAGCGCCGCGGGCATCGTGCGCTTTTTCTTCGCTGGTTTCTTGGCTGCCATGTTTGTACCGTAGCAGCGCGCGCGGCGGTCTTCGTGGTGGATCCACTCCAGCGCCAGCGACGGCCGCGACGGGTTATCAGCGGTCGGCGACGGTTGGCGCGGCTGGGCACGGGGCGACGGCGTCACTTTTCACTGGATGATTTTCTTCTGTGGCTTCCTCGTCGTGATCGCCGGGATGCTCGGGGTCGCGGCGACGGACCGCCGCTCTAAAAAAGCTGTGCGGAAACGCCGGCTTGGTGGCTTTGCCCTGGCCGATGCTGCCGGCGAAGGAAGACACCACATTCACGAATTCACCGTGGCTTGGCGAAAGCGCCTTGGCTTGCTGGCCGTCGACGTGATGCGCGCCCGTGGCTGGTATAGCTGCGGCTGCGCCGGGGCGGCGCAAGAAGTGGCCTAGCAGCCTGGCGCGGCGCCTGGCGGCGCGGAGTGGCTAGCGCGGGGTGCCGTGGTTGGCGTGGCCGGCCTGGCGGCTTCGGCCTGTGGCGCCGTGGGTTCGGGCGCCACAGGCCGAAGCCTGCGAGCGCCCGGCCTGGCCTTACCAGGGGCATTCCGCGGTGGACACTTCCGGCGCCGCCTGGCCTTCGAGCCAAGCTTCGTAGGCCGCTTGTTGCGCCTGTGCCTGGGCGAGCCGGCGCTTTACCAGCCTGCGCGCCCGCTTCACGTTGAGTGCCTGCAGGGCCTGGGCGATTTCTGCGAGAGCTTCGGTGACTTCGTGAATGTGCATGGTGTGTTCCTTCCGCTCTCTCGCCCGGCCAGGGCATAGCTAGGCCCGCCGCTGTTTTCCATAGCTTTTTTTTGGCGGGCCGGCGACGCGAAGGGGTTACGGGAAAGGGCTACAAATCCCGTATAGCGTCGTTGATCGGGTGGTTATTGAGGATCGCCAGGCGGACAGTCTCCACGACGTCGGTCCCTCCAGGGTGCGTGGGTGAGGGTGACTGGTCCTGTACTGGTGGCGCTTGTGGCGTGCCTGCGGTGAGGTTCGAACCGCTGTCGGTGGTCCTGACGGCGCCTTGCTGGTCGTAACTGACTCCCGAGCTCGAGAGCTTGCCGGCGCTGTCGTTCGCTGAAAAGTCGAGCGCTGGCGGCATAACGTACTTGGTCAGCGGCTGCGGTTGTGGGTCGCTGCCCTCGAAGAGCCCGGCTATCGCGAGGCCGATCGCTACCGGCATGCTGACCAGTGCCAGCAGGTCTCCCGCGATGGATCCGCCGCCGCCGCCCCCGCTGCCTCCCCCTGCTGGCGCAGCCCCGCCGCCGCCCTGGCCGCCGCTGCCTCCTCGCTGGCCTTGCTGGCCGAGCAGCTTCCCGCCGCTGCTGCCGCGGCTTGGGCCGTAGGTCTGCGCTTCGTCGTCGCCGAAGGGCTGGCTGTTGCCGGCTTGCTCGGCGCTCTCGGCGTTGTAGACCAGGTCCTCGGCGTCGGTCGGGTTGCTCGTGCCGTCGCTTCCCGCTGCGTCTTCGAACGCGGCGAGTAACTGGGCCTGGGTGTCGCTGCCGTCTGCCATGGCGTTAGCAGTCGATTTGCGCGTGGGCGCTGAGTGCTCCCGCGGCGGTGAGGGTGAGGACGTTCACGCGGAGTTTCGACGCGGCAAGGGCCACGGCGGCGGCGGGGAGCTCGTACGCGCGCTTTACGAATTCAACCTGGCCCGTGTTTGGGCCTCCTGGCATTTCGGCGGCGCCGATGGGCCCGGAGAAGTGGAACACGGCGAGGGGTTGCGCGTCGGCGAACGTGCCTAAGACCGAGTCCTCAATGGACACCCGGGCGACGGCGCCGGCCGCAAGGCCGGTGCATGTGCAATAGAGCGTGAAGTCGTGCGGGGCGGTGCCGGTTCCGAAGTCCGGTGTGGATGTGTCAAAGGTGCCTGGGAGTACGCCTGGGGCGTTCGCCGGCGTGGTGGCCGTGGCTCCTGTGTCGATGTCGTGTCTCATGGCCTGAGGGTAACTCTTTTCATTTTGGGCTACGGGGCGCTTGGCGTTATTGTTGCGGATGCGGGGGTCTTGAATGGCGCAGCGTGAGACGGTCGCCGAGTTCCTGGGGGCGGCTGCTATGCTCTCGGGGCGACGTCCGGATGTGGATCTGGATGACTTGACGCCGGGGCAGGTTCTGCGGTTGTTGCAGGCGCTTCGGTTGCGCCATGCGGCGGTGGTTGCGCTGATAGCTGCTCTCGAGGGCGCGCGTGACGCCGGCTGCGATCTTAGCTACATGCAGTGCCTCGGCTGCAGTGGCGCTGGGCGGGTACCGGTGAAGTTGCCGCCGCTGCCTGCGGCTGTTGGCCGGCCGCCTGGCCGGCGCTGTGCGCTGGTTCCCCCGCTCAAACGAGTAGAGCGGTAACTAGCGTGCTGTCTGGCTGCGCCCCCTGGATTTCCGCCATGACTCCGGCGATGTGTTTGAGTTGGCCGGCTGTTAGTTGGTTGATCGGCTTGAGCAGCAGGGCCTGGAACTGGGCTTCGGTTACTCGCGGGTCGGTGGCCGGCGCGGGTGGTTTTTGTGGGGTCATGCCTCACGGTAGCGCGAAGTGGCGTGCGGCTGGCGTGTGGACTGCTTAGGCGCGCCGGCCGCTTCGGCCAGGCGCGCCCCCGGGATGGGGCGCCCCAGGCAATGCCGGCCGCTTGCGGCCGGCGAGCCGCGGGGCAGATGGGCGTGCCTATGCGACGCGCCGGCGTGCTGGTGGGGGTGGCGGGGCGCTGCTAGCCGCTGGTCGGCGTAGCAGCCCGGCCGCGGCGAGGTTGCGGGTACGGTAACGGCGCTGGTTTGGATGGCCGCGCCTGGCTGGGTGGCCGCCTGCGCCCTCGCCCGCCGCCTGGCTGCACGGAGGCGGCCGGCATCGGCCGCGGTGGAATGCTAACCGCTTTGCTGGTCGCCGCGCCCTGCTGCCACGGAGCGGCCGACATCGGCCGGCCTATTACTCGCCTGTGCACTCGTGGCCTTTGCTCTGGCGGCGGCGCGCCGCTTCCGCCCTGGTCGCGCCTGGCGCTGGCTATTCGAACGGGCTACAAATGGCGCGCTTGCCTGTGCCCTCGCGTGTTCGCTGGTGTGGATCGATGCGGGGCTGGTGTTTTGTATCCCACTCCGGGGCATGTCCCATTTTTTCGAGAGGGGGGGTGTTGAATCAGGGGGCCTCGCGGCGGAAGCGTGCGTGCGGGCGGCTGGCCGGTGGGCTGCTTCAGCGGGGCGCGCGCCTGTTATTTGCAGGGCCGAAACAGGGCCTTTCGATTGCAGCGGCGGCCTGAGCGGGTGCGGTGCGTTCGCGGCTGGCGCGGCGGGCAGCTTCAGCGGGGCGCGGGCTTGCTTGGCGGTCCGCTGCTGGCGGGCTCTTGGTGGGTTTGTAACGCTGGTCTTTACAGGGTGATTTCTGCGGGAAATCAGGCGGCGTGTCTGGCGTGGCCGCCCTGGCTGGCGATCTCTCGGCGGGTGCGTGCGGGCACTTTCGTTAGGCGTGCCCGGCTTCGCTGCTCGGGGCTGCTGTTGTAGCCTGAGCAGCGGGCGCGTCGGGCTGGCTGTGCGGCTCTCTTGGCGGGGTCGTACACTTCCGATTTTAGCGGACTACAGGCGGGGCACGGCGGCCGCGGCCGCGGCCGGTGCCTTGCCGCCGATGACTTCAGGCCGGGGCACGGCAGCCGCGGCGGCGGCTGGTGCCTGGCCGGCCGGGCGGGCGCGACGTGGCCTCGGCACCGCTGCGATGCCTGACATGGTGCGCAGCTTGGCGCGGAGGTCGTCGGCCTCCTCGGGGTGGCGGTCGGCGCTGATGAGGTAGCGCAGGCGGCGGAGCTCGTACGGCTCGACCTTCATTGCGGCTCCTGCGTTGGCCTGGCCGCGCCTGGCGTGAGGATCTCTGAGAGGCGCGGGCATGTTGACCACTCGATGTGGACGCCGGCGCGCTCAAGCTCGCATGGTGCGTGCGCGGTGGTGATGATGGCGCACTGGTTGCCCGACGTCGGCGCCAGTAGAAACGGCGGGTCGGTCCGGAGCCTGATAAGGGCGCGGCCGTAAAACGGGCAGTTGGGCGGCTTCACTTCCACGGGTGCGGCTCTCCCTTCTCTGGCCTGCAGGCTTGCGCGATCGCGGCGGCGATCGCGCCGGCGACGGCGGCGGCCTGCAGGCCGAACCAGGCGATCAGTAGCGCGCGCATTGCGGCCCTCTCCTGTCTTCGCATCGGAGCGCGAAGTCTGTTGACGCTGCCGGCCACACGGCGCGGCCGATGCGTTGGACGTCGCAGTGATGGAGGCGTAGTCACGCCTCGCGGCATCCGCCGCGGTGCGGCCTGAGCAGGTAGCCGCGGAGCTCGTACGGTTCGGCGCGGGTGATCACTGCCAGCATTCCGCCATAGGCGCGGTCTGCGAAAGGGCGGATCTGGGCGATATCGCCGGGGGTGAGGTCTGGCGCTTCTTCGGGCGCGATGGTGGCCGGCTGTTCGGCGGCGCGGGCCAGCAGGGAGCGGAGTACTTGAGTTTCGAGCGCGGTGAGCATGTGGAAACATGATCATCGGCGGCCCATGCTCTTGGCGTTAGCGAGGTTATGGACGTCGGCGCGCAGCTGGTCGACGGTGGGCGGCTGGTCGGCGGCGCGCGGCTGCTGGCTCTTCTTGTGCACGTGCCAGTCTGCGGTGGCTTGGGCGGTTTGGCTCCAGTGGATGTGGTGAATTCTTTCGAGCGCGATGGTGACAAACCAGCCGTAGCTGCGGGGTTGGAGCGCGTTTTCCTGGTGGGGGTGCATGGCGAGCTTCTGGCCGGCTTCGGACCATAGATCGTCGAGCAGCCGGGCCAGTTGGGGCGGCTCGGCGGTTGCCATAAGGCGGGCGAGGATGGCTTTATCGGGCGGGGGCGGCGGCTCGCCTGGGGTGTCGAGGAAGGCCCGGCCGTCGTCGTGGCGGCCGAATTTTGCCATGTAGGAGTGCAGGCGGTGGCCGATGTACTCTAGGGTTTGTCGGTCGTGGTCTCGGACTTCTGATTTAAACACTCGATCGAGTATTGGTATCGAGGGGTGAAAATCGGAATTCGACGTTTCGCGCGCGCGGGGCATTGGCATGGCGGCGGCGGCGGTTTCTGTCGCAGAATCTGCGTCGTCTTGTCGCTGGATCAGCGACAAGCGGCCCTGTTCTGTCGTCAAATCTGCGACGTTGGCGGGGGGGTTTGTCGCAGAATCTGCGACAACGATTGTGTTCCACCAGCCGACCGCGTAGCGGTTGGGGTGTCCGCGGCGGACGGTGATCAGGTTGCGGCTTTCGAGTTCGGCCAGGTCTGCGCTCACCGTCGCCGTGCTGGTTCCCGCAGTCTTGCAAAGGTCGCGGGTTGTGATGCTTACCCCGTGGCCGTGGCGGTTGTGGGTGAGGTCTGCGAGGGCCAGGAAAACGAGGCCTTGGCTTTGCGTGAGGCTTCGGATGCGTAGCCGGATCTCGTGCAGGAGGGCTCCGGGCGCGGCTTCTGATAACGAATAGTTGGTTTGGTGCTCGGGTGGCGGCGCGGGGGCGTGGTCACGGGCGGGCTGGTTCATGCGGTCGGCCTTTCGTAGCGTCTGGCATACGCTGGGCGGGTGGATCGCCTGGGCATTGTATCCCCGTGGCGGTCCCCCTTTCTGGATAATACCCGATTATCGTGGGCGGCGCGTCGGGTTTTGTATCCCTTTCGGCTGATTCTGGCGTAAGCTGGAGGTTTGCATTCAACTTATGCCAGGGGTTGAGTCGGTGGCGTTGGAATTCTCGGGTCTTGGGGCGGCCGTCGTTGTGCGCCCCGAGGCGGTCCAGCTTTCGCTTTTCGATGTGGGCGTTCTGGACATAGGGGCACTTCGCATGGAGCGGGCGGCGTTGGCTGAGAGGCGCTGGTCGGCGAACACGAGG
>Ga0182030_10020260_pt1 | contig 12565 bp, 21 predicted proteins | sample 812S3MmetaG_FD_121299 | JGI IMG/M metagenome (GOLD analysis project Ga0182030, IMG submission 121299) | Permafrost microbial communities from Stordalen Mire, Sweden - 812S3M metaG (Illumina Assembly) | ecosystem: Environmental > Terrestrial > Soil > Wetlands > Permafrost | place: Sweden... | reverse complement strand
TGCTGATCGCCGCCGCCGCGCACGCGCACGCATGCGCGTATTTGGGCCGAACCGTCTCCTTGCAGACGAGCTTGGCGGCCATGTATTCGTATTCGGTGGTGACTTCCTCCCCGATGTTGCGTCCGGCCACCTGACACGCGCCACAAACTTTGTCGGCGGGTTCGAGCACGACGCGCCGCCTGCCCGCTGACACACGTCAGCGGCCATTCTGCCGGAGGCTTCGGACAAAGGTTTCCGGGGTTCGGCGGGGCATTCCTTTGCTGCTGCTTTGCTTTTACGACGGCTGGGGGAACGGCCGGCCGCTTCCAGCGGCTTTCCCGGCTCGAGACCAACGGGGAGGGGGAAATGAAAGACAAAATTCAACAGCAGCAAAGCAATTATGCGTTTCAGCGATCCCAGATCTTGGATGGGGACGTGCGAGATTTTTTAACCCAATTTGATCCGGCCCGGCTGGCCAACAGCCGGGTGGCGGAACTTTTTGGCGGCATCCATTTAGAATTCGAATGTGTCGCCGAGTGCGAAATTCCAAATCACTCTGAACTTCGGATTCTGCTTCGCAGACTGCACGCGATCTGGCCGTGGTCAGGGTATTTTCTCGATCTAACCCGGCCGCTCGGCCCGGTGACCGGCGTGAACAAGACTCCGTTGCTGGCCATGGCGTTGTGCGTGGCTGATCGTTGGTATGACGACACCCAGGCAAGCCGTGTGATCAAACCCCAGCTCCGGCGCTTCGCATACGACGCCAACGCCGTCATCGACCGTCTCGCTCAACGGGCGGGGCTGGACGCGGAGGCCATCGCCGCCCGGCATGCGGCCGTGAACCACCAATTTCAAAAAATTCTTCAAAAATGATGAATAATTATAACTGGGTCATTACCAAAAAACAGATCACGGACTGCGATGTTGACAGCGCCATTATTCCCGTCGATCCCGAGCAAATAGCCGATGCGGCCATCCATGGACTCCATGGCGCGGTACGGCTTCGCGTGGAGAACGTGATAAGAGCAAGGGACATTTTCATGAAAAAGGAAGCCCGTAAATTTTTTCGGGCGCTCCACGTCCGGTGGCCTTATGCGGGATTTTTTCTGCGGCTCACGCCCATCAGCAAAAGCTTAACTCCGGACCAAATCGTGGACGTGAGCCTGTTTATGGCACTGGCGCTGTGCCATGTGGGGAATTTGGCCTGCTGCGAAACACCCAATGGAATAGCTCTGCGATGCAATATGGACCACCTCGCCAGACATTTGGCCGAGGTGGCCCGCCGGGCCATGGACTTGGCCGACTGCATCGGCATTTCCGAGGAGGAAGTGCAAAAACGCGACCATTTGATCACTGCTTCGGCGGTCAGTTATTTTCGCGCCGGCCAACCGCTTGGCCAAAGAATCAAGAAACATGGGAAAAGCCGATGAAAAGCAACCGCAACACTGAACAGCTGGGCATTTTTCGCCCGGAAATAAAACCCCAACACCAGGAGGTCAAAATAGTCCTCAAGAGCAAGGATGGGAATTCAAATTGGACGACCACGCTCGATTTGGAAACCGGTCCCAACACCCCGCCCAAAATGCTGATCCTCGAACTCCCGTCGCGGGCAAATCAACCCACCGGAGAAATGCGGCAGATTTCAAATGCCCAGTCTGAATTCACCGTCGACCTGGTCGGAGCTGCGTCACCGGCGACCCTGACGGACCTCTCGGCCACCCCCCGGCAAAATTGGATGGCAACCATGTTCACCAAATTCGCCAGTTGTCCCGCGGCGATCGCGGTGTTGGTCACCCGCGGCACCATCAGCGTCACCTTGCACTCTGAAGAATAGCATGACGAAACCTCAACTGTGGGTGCTGGAGCCAAACCAATACTCGTACCGCATCATTTTCAACTTTGTAGATCACGCCGGAAGACTCGTCCGTTCGAAAACATGGCAGATCCACAAGGAGGCGTCCGAACCCACCAAAATCATGCTCTTGCAGGCCAACGCCACGATTTTTGCCAACGCAGGAAAGCCTGAACTAAAGGAACTCGCCCCCAATTTTTTGGAGGTGACGACCGTTGTTTCGGCCATTGATGGAGACCTTTATTCAACGACGGTGGCCGGCTTCGATCACCCCAAATTGGTTGCGGATCAAATCATCGCCTATCCGCTCACGATGGCACTCGTCGTGGAAAACTCCGGCATCCACTTTACGCTTCACTTCACGAGGCCCACATCCTGATGAATAAATCATACCATTTCAACAAGGCAAACCTGGCCGAGGCGCAGGCGGCGATGGCGAAACTGCTGCCCAACCTGCCGATGCCCAGGGTCAGCGAGCAACTCGATTGCGGCGAGATCCAGTTGCCGCAGATTTGCATCGACACCAACTTGCCGTGGCAAGAACACCCGTGGGCGATCATTGAGAGCCTCAATCCCTTTGTGCGCAGGTTGTTGCCTGATAATTGGTTGGCGGCCTATGACGCACACATAGAACGAAGCCGAAAAAGTTCCCAATTGGTCATGCTCCACCCCCGATGCAGGCCAGACGAACCCACCGGACTGGAATCCGTTGACGGGGTTGTCGCCGGGGTGCTGTTGATGTCGCTCCGCCCGTTGCCGGGAGCCTTGCGCCAGGAGCTGTTGCCGCGCTGCCTCACCCATTGGTGGGGGGCCTATTTTGCCGCTCGCGGCCTCGTCATGGCCGGCGAGATGGAGAGGCTGTTGCGCTGCATCAGCAACGATCCCCGTTTGGTGACGGCATTGTGGCTGGCCAACCCCGAATTTGCCGAGCCCCTTGTCCCTGTGGCCATGGGCCGAAGCGACCTGTGGAGCTCGATTATTGCTCTGAGCCAACCGCTGTCGGACCTGTGGCTGGGCAGGGTTGCCATTCAAGCCGAACACCATCAGCTTTCCGCTGTGACTGCTTTGGTGCTTCAACCGGCGGCGTCCAGCGAGCTCAAAGCCAGATGGATCAACCGGCTTCGAAGCGGACATCCACGATTGGCGTATCTCGCGGTCAGATGGTCCCGATTTACCTGGGCGGCGGGTTGGGAACAACTGCGGGACGAGCTGAAATCGCGCGCCTGTAGTGACCTGGGCCTGGCCTGGTTCCATTGGCACCGCGACATCGACCAGGCACCTGCCGTCGTGGATGAGGCCCTGCGACAACGCGCCGTGGAGGTGCTTTGGCAGGCTGAACTGGCCGCCCTCACAAAACACCACGGGCAATATCTGCATCAACAGATGCTGTTGCATCCAGACCAAAATGAAGCCCGGTTGATGTTTGATTGGCTGCAGCGGCGCCTCAAACCCAGACCGTAAACTCCTTAAAATCAACCAAAGCGATCGGAGCACCTCAATATGATTTCCAAATTCCGCATTCACCAAAAAGACCATTTCACCGCCACCCTTCAGTTTGGCGGCAAGAAGAGGCCGGGGCCGGTAAAAATTGAACACGATCCCCGGAAAGACCCGCCGAAAACTTCGATTGTCGTGCCCTGCGATGGCCGTGAAACTTTGGTCCTGACCGGGGTCGAAATTTGCACCGTATTCGGTGAAAGCAAAACCATCACATTCCAGGGCAAGCAGGAATTCTCGCCACAACGGTCCATCCGGATCGACGCGGACAAAAATGGCCTGAGGATCTCCGGGATGGAAAGTCCCCAATAGCCGAACCCTGTGCCTCCTTTTCCTCTGGTGTCGTTCAAATCCAAAATTCCCGGCCCGACGGCGGCCTGAGCCGTGCCCAGCCGCAGCCTTCCTCCGCAGTGACGGCGCAACCCGCCAAACCCCTTTATGAACACGACGCGAAATCGAACCCCTCAGCCGCATATCAATCCTTCCACCACCAAAGGAAATTACAGGAGGCCACATGGAGCCATTGTTTGACCTCACTGGCCGCACCGTGGCCGTTGGCGGAGAACTGCCGACGGCCGCGGTCATTGACGCGCTCCTCCGAATGAATGCCGACGCGAAACATTGGCGCACACCAATCACCGTGTATTTGGGCGTCGGTGGCGAACATCGGCGCGGGTTGACCGCCATCGAGGCCGTCCAGATGTGTTCCCTGCTGCCCTCACTGCGGTCAGCGGTGCATACGGTGGGGCTGGGCCTCCTCCATGGTTTTGAGCCGCTCGTTCTCGCCGCCGGACATCCAGGCCATCGTCACCTGTTGCCTCATGCCCTGATCAGCATCGGAGGGCTGGAGGTGGAAGGAGTCCCCCAACTCCCCAATGGGACTGTCGGTCTGGCCCACCATCACCAGGGCCTGTCGCTCCGGGAACAGGCCAAAGCCATGATCACGACGCAAATCCGGCAGCTTTCGAAAGATTTTCGTCTGCCTCGAGACCTCTGGACAAACCCGCGGGTGATCACCGCCGCACAGGCCGTCCAGGTCGGCTTGGCCGATGCGCTGGTGCCGTCCATAAACCCACAACGCATTCCAAAATTTGAAAAACCCCATGAAAAAGAAACTGCCCTCGCACCAACCCAACCATGACACGATCAACTTTCATGGAATTCGAATCCCGGTTGAAGATTTGTTTTCCCATGTTGTAATCACCGGCCGCCCGGGGGCTGGAAAATCACGCTGTTGCGTTCGTCCCCTCCTCCGCCAACTGGTCAAACTCAACGCAAACCGCCCGGAAATGAAGGCCGGCCTGCTCCTGCTGGACGGCAAGGGCGGGGAACTGCGCGGATTTCTTGAGGAGGCCCTCCAGCGCGCCGGTCGTTCAAAAGATCTGGTCGTGGTCGGGCCTGCGGACGCCACGTTCAATTTCATGGACCATCGCATTCCCGATGTAAAAATCGCCAACCAGTTGATCTCCGCAGCAAATCACCTCGGCGAAGAAGCGGTAAAGAAAAGCGCGGACCCATTTTGGGACCATTCCCTGCGTGACACATTGACAACCATGGTCGCGCTTGCCAAAAACATCCACGTCGCAACCAAATGCGAGGAACCGCTGTCCATCCAACATCTGGTGCGTTTGCGCGCCACGCTGACCAAAGACAGCGGTGCGATGGCCGAGACCATCGCCGGTTTAACTGATGATGTCGGCGAGGACACCTTAACAGCGCTCATTGAGTTTGCCGCGCTGCCAGACAGCACCCGGCAATGTGTCGCCACGAGTGTCGGGGCGCTGCTGGCGCCGTTTGGACGAACGCCGTTGAAAGATGTGCTGATGCCCCATGAAGGCCGACCGGAAGTGGACCTGAAAAAAATCATTGCTGACGGAAAGGTCGTCCTGCTGGATTTGGCGGACGCCGAAAACGCTGTGGAACTGCTCCCGGCCGCCATTCTGTTAAAAGCCTGCTTTGCCCGGCTGATTTTGTCCCGGCGCAAAATGTCGGTGAATCAGGTCCGGCCAATTTTCGTGTTTATGGAGGAATTTCAAAAGATCATGACCGCCCAGCCGGAAAGCCCGGCCTGCGAGGCCAACTGGCTGGACACCTGTCGTTGGTGCGGATGTGGTGTGGTCCTGTGTACGCAGGGAATCTCATCTTTGCTGGCGACGGCGTCACCGCCCCTCGTGGACAAAATCATCTCGCTGTGCGCAACCCAAATGTGGATGGGGTCCGCCGATCCGGCCTCGGCGGCGTATGCCGCCCGGTCCTTGGGCCGCAAACTGGTGCATAGAAAACATCGCACGATCAGCCCGCCCACACCGCCACCATTGCTTTTTCCCCGGGACGAATCAGCGCCCCGGCCGGAGGAGAGTTATGTGCTTGTGCCCACGCACGAGCCCGTGTTGTCGGCCGAACAGCTCGCCCTGTTGCCGCCGGGTGAAATTCGCCTCCGGTTCCGTGCCGGCCAGGTGAAAACGCTGCACACTGATATCGCCGCCGACTGACCCTCCGCCGTCTTGAAATGCCGCCATCCGTTGGCGGGCATCCGAGTCCGCATTCATCAATTTCGCGGCCGAAGCCCGGTAGGAACCGGGCCTGAAAGCCGTAAAACCACGCCGCCCAGGAGCGATCGGCATGGAAAAGTCACCGCTCAAAACATAAAAAAATGGAACAAACACCAAACCAAAATACAAATCCCCAACCGCAACCAAGCCAGACCGGCGCAGGAGCGCCGATTCCGACAAAACCCGATAATTCGGCATCTGGCGGGTTGCCAGTGGCCAAAGAAGGGACAGCGCCGTTGGAACCGGGGGAAACCCGGCCAAAACTGGCGCCGCCAGACGCGCACACTGTTGCGGACACCGTTGAGCCAATGGACGAGACCGTGTACGAATCGGAAGACGGCCAGTTCAAGGTCCGGCAACTGGTCCTGACGGCCAAGAAGTACCCGCCGAGCAAGTACCCCTGCATTGTGCTGCGGTGCAAACCCCGGCAACACACCCGGATTCGCCAGATTGATGGCGACGCTGTGGAAATCATGCCGTCAAACGCAGAAGTGGAGGCCCTGATCGACGCCATGAACTCGGCGGCCGTGGCCTCCGGAAAAGGCCGCCTCTACCAGATTTTGCAACGGGTGCCGGGAAAATCAGCGGCGCACAAAGCGCGGTGGCGCCGCTACAACGAAGCGCGGGTGGGCAACCACTGCAAAGGTGGCAAGAACGGAGCGAAATAAACGATCAGGACCAAGCCGGGGCGGAGGGCATGCCGCCCCGGCTCTTTCTGCAAAAGCAACCGAAAATCAGACAAAGAACGTCTTCTGATTTTGCCGGGTTAACTCGCCGGGCATTTCAACGAAAAGGTGAATGTGGGCGGCAACCAGAGCCAGGGCCGGGGGGCGCAGTTCACTGGAACAAAAAAAATTTAAAACCTATGACACAAAAAACCATAACACAGCTAATCAACGCGGTCATAACGGGAAAATATTCATCCGGCACAACTGCATGGGAGCTGGCGTCGATCAAAGACACCAGCTCCAAATACGGCGAAACCGTCCTTCACCATGCAGCACGCCTGGGAAGTTATCCGCCGGGAACAACCAATGCCGACCTCCTAATCGTCAGGGACAGCAATGGACGCACCCCGCTCCATTGGGCGGCGATAACTGGCAATTTTTTGCACGACACAAAGGTGGCCGACCTGGCACATACTCGTGACCACGACGGTTTCACCGCCCTTCACATTGCAGCAGCAACCGGGAACCTGCCCAAAAACACAACCATACGGGACCTGGCAAACACCTTTGACAATTATGGAAATAGTGCGTTGTTCGCCGCCGCATACACGGGAAATCTGCCGGTCGGGACCACAGCCCAGGACATGAGAAACACTGACAACAGGCGCTCCCTTGATGTGCTGACCCAAAAACAGGTGACGATGGTGCTCACCAACACGAACGCCACTGACGAGGACGAAGTTCGCTGGTTCTTGAAAGTCATCGGTGAAAAATATCCGGTGGAAACCCAAGCATGGGCGAAAAGGGAAGCAAACCGGCTCGCTGGCATCTCGCCAACGCCTCCTTTGAACCAACGGCAAGGGGCCTCCGCCTGGCTTTGATGGGGAGAAACGGGCCGGGGTATGTCCAAAACCACCTCGGCTTTTCTCGTTTGACGCCAAATGGACCTTTTAAAACGTATGAACCTGGAAATTGCAAACTCCACTCGGATACAGAACAGACGTCAGATATGAGTAGCAAACACCCAAAACAGAACGACTTTCGCAAAATCCTTGAAGCCCTTTCCCGGCACCATGACACGCGGCGTGTGTTCGATGCGTTCATACGTTTTACCGCCTGTGCCGTGGCTGCCCAGACCCGCGAGGCAGAATATCTCGAAGAGGCCAAACGATGGAATCGGCAGGAATTGACAATTTTTGCCGAGGCAATTGGGGCTCTGGTCAATGAAATGGAGGCCAAGCCCTTCGAGGACGTGATCGGCGGATACTACATGGAATACGCCCTTTCCGCGAGAGGGCGGCAATGGAGTGGGGAATTCCACACCCCAAAAAATATCTGCGATCTCATGGCGAAGCTGACCCTGGGAGACGCGGCATTGATTCCCGCCGAAGGGCCAATCACTGTCTGTGAGCCGGCTTGCGGTGCCGGAGCCCTGATTCTGTCGTTCGCCAAAGCGTGTCCGCCGGAAGTTCGCCATCGGTTGCGCGTGACGGCGATGGACATCAACCACACCGCCTGCGACATCGCGTTCGTAAACACGACGCTCTGGGGCATTCCAACACGGATCATCCACTGCGACACCTTGACCATGAAATGCTGGGCGGCCTGGTCAAACATCCACTGCCTCATGCCGTGGTTGCCGATCGCCATGAAAATCACGTCGCCCGATGTCTGGGAACAGGGCCAACCCCCATCCTCCGCCGAAGTGGAGCGCCTCAAAGCGGCTCTTGGCCAAAGGAAACGGCCTCCGTCTTTGCCTGAGCCATAAAATGAAGTTTTGTCAGTTTCCCGGTTAACTGGCCGGCATTTATAGCGATCTGGTAGTTGTGAGCGGCATCACAAACCCCGCGGCCGCCGCCCCGGGCGCTCACAAAAACGAAAATCACCAAAAGCAAATGAAACATAAAGCAACCAAAAACCTGATGAACGCCCTCAAAACGGGAAAATACCCGCCCGGCACAACCGCAAAGTATTTGGCTGCCAAAATCGTCAGCGACGCTGGCGAAACGGCCCTTCACGGCGCAGCCTATTATGGCACTTTGCCGGCCGGAACCACCAACGCCGACCTTATGAGCGTTCGAGATGAAAAGGGCAATACGCCGCTTCATTTGGCGGCGGTGGGGGGCAACTTGTTGCCGGGCACAACCGTGGACGACCTCATCCGCTGCAAGAACAATCGTGGCTGGACTGCTCTTCACGAGGCCGCGGGTTGGGGCAATCTGCCACTAAACACAACCGTCCAAGCCTTGGAAAGCACATGCACCGACGATGGAATGACCGCGCTGATCGTGGCTGCATTACACGGAAATCTGCCGGCTGGCACAACGGCCCAGGACTTGAGAAACGGCAAAAAGTTCAATGGGAAGAGCCCTTTGGAGCTGTTGGCCAAAGACCAAGTCATGACGGTGCTGAACAACCTTGGGGCTGCCGACGGGGATGAATTTGCTGGATCCTTGGAGTGTTAAGCAAGAAGCATCCATTGGAAGCCCACGAATGGGCGGAGCAGGCGCAACCCAGATTCGGCTTGATGAATTAACGGCAAAAATGCGGCTCACGGGAATTACTGGGGACAGCCTGAATTCAAACCCCGTCGCGGATGATCGCGAAAACAAGCCGGGGCGGGTTCACAACCGCCCCGGCTTTTCAAAGAATTTCGGGCCGGCAAATATTTGCGGTTAACTCCGAGATCAATTCAACGAGGAGGTATTTGTGGGCGGCAAAACCAAAACCTGATGCCTCGGCTGACGGCCGCTGCTTGCAAAAGACAAAAAACACCGATGAAAAGTCAATCGATAGAAACAATAAGGCTCGCGCTCAGATTGGGAACCTTTCCCTCCAGCACAACGGCAAGGGACCTGGCTTCAATTAAAACTCAAAACGGCTTCAATGGTGAAACAGCACTTCACATTGCAGCTTTTATTGGCAAGTGTCCACTGGGAACAACCAATGCCGATCTCCTTGGCCCCCGGGACGCCACGGGCTTAACTCCGCTCCATTATGCGGCAATGTCGGGGAAGCTGCTGCCTGAAACGACGGTGGACGATCTCATCCGAGCCCGAGATGACGGAGGTGTCACGGCCCTCCACGCTGCGGCTACCGCCGGCACATTGCCCCAAAACACCACCGTCGAGGACCTGAAAAATACTTGCGATGACAACGGAACGAGTGCGCTATATGCTGCTGCACATTTTGGAAACCTGCCCGGAGGGACGACAGTCCAGGAATTGGGAAACACGAAAGCCTTCGACGGGGAAAGCGCGCTGGCTGTGCTGGCCGCAAACCAGGTGAGCATGGTGCTCAACAATACGACGGCCATCGACAAGAACGAACTCCTGTGCATTGTCGCAATACTCAGCCAGAAATATCCAATGGAAACCATGGAATGGGCAAAGCGCGAAAAAAATCGACACACGGAGATGAACTAGCGGAAAGCAGGGGGCTAATGGAGCTTATTGGGAGCCGCCAGGTCCCCAATTTCAGCCAAAATCGCAAACACCGGCCGGGGCGGCCTTAAAATCGCCCCGGCCATTCAGCGAATTCCAAGGCCGTAAAAATGTTGGTTAACTCCCTGGTCAGTTCAACGAAGAGGTAATTGTGAGCGGCTCAACAAACACCAGGGCCAAGGCCAACGGGCGCGGCTGACAAGACAAAAACGAAAACATATGAATGCAAAAAACAACCCAACGAGCGTGGATAACGACAAAACGGAAACCGTCACCATCATATCGCTGTGGACGAGGCGGATGAGAGGCCCGGAGGCGCTCCATCGATATGACGTATCTGTTCCCGTGCGCCCGATCAGGGAAATGCTAAGCGAAGCGTACGACCAAACGAACATTGACGGTCGGCCTATGGAATGCTCCATATGCGCAACCACTTCAGGCGATCTCATGGTCGTTGACGGCGTCTACTATCTGGTGGCAACCAGGGGATTTCGCCGGCTCACCAGCGATCAAGCTGCAAACGAAATCTGGTTCGCGGACACCTCTGAATGGCTGGTGTGGAGCACCCGATCTCTCAGGCTGGAACAACAGCCCGGTGTGGACATCTAAAACAACCAAACATCAAAGAAAGCATATAATATGAGCCTTAATATTGACCTCTACGCTGTGACCCACCGCGATGGGCATGAACGCGCAACACCTGAGCAGCGGGAAACCTTCGCCAAAATCCTGGACCTGGTCGGCCTCGCTCCATTCAATCCAGTGGACAGCATCCCTTATCTTGCGGTGAATATCCATGTCGCGGACTGGAACCATGCTTGCCAAATCTCCCGGTGGTTTACCGACCACTTGGAGGATGGTGAATCCAGCGAAGAGGAAGTTCCGGTTAATCGGGAAACACTGCGACAATTGCTCGACACTTGCAACAAAATATTGGTCCGCCGCAACCGAAAGGAGGCTGAGGCGATGCTGCCGTTGCCCCATGATTTGTTCGAAGACAAAGCTGAAGCAAGAGCATACTGGCGCGAAACATATTGGCACCATGTCGAAGAAACGGTTCGGCAACTGGATCCGATTCTCAACAACCCCAAGTTCACCGCCCAGTGGGAATTCCGCGGCCAGTTTGGCGGTTAGTCGCAACTATACACAATCGTGCATGGTCGCGACAATGCGAACCGTCAAGTGAGGTGGAGGCGCGGTGATGGACGGGTCAATGGCTTTTTTTTGTGTCAGCTCTTGCGAGCGTCGAGGCGAAATGGCCATCAGACCGTTCACTCCGTTTCCTCCACCCCAGCAACGGGCTCTCTGCCAAAAATCAAACGCGGCGCATTTTTCGCAATTTTGCACCAGCCGCAATGCATTGGAGCCGGAGCTCGCTATTGGTTCGAATTATACCAGGATATCCCCCCGTGGGAGCAGAGGACGGACAAAGAGAAAAAAGCGGCCAAATCGTCCGCGTTAAAACTGATTAGAGTTGCGCTGGCTTCGGGACAGGTTGACCGGAGTGCGGTGGTGGACGCAGCAATAAGCGATCCAATGTTGACCAGCATGCTTTTGTAAAGCCTCGACACCAAACCAACAGCGCAGGGGAAACCGAGGCCCCCCTCGGTTTCCCCTTTCCGCACGGCCGTGGTTGGCCGCTGATTGCCGTGTACCACCGGCGCAAGGGGTCTTTGCGGCTGTGGCCGTGGATATCTTTTGGAGCGCGATGATTGAGCCTTACATGACGGCGATCCCGAAGGATTGGCTTTCATCACTCATTCCTGGTTCCGGCTGGACGGGGGCCGAGTGCAGCGCCAGGAGCAAATCGCTCAATTCCCCCGCACACCCTCCAGCTGTTCTTTCCAAAGGAACTCCAATTCCCGCAAGAAGTGATGATTACACAGGGCATGCAGGCATTTCGGGTTGGTAAAATGAGGCTTCCAATGATCCGACACCACCCATTGCCGGCACGCGCCGATGACCCCCAAAGCCGCCATCGCCTCGGACCCCCTTTTGGGATGGACCTCGTGCAACGTCCAGTCGGTGGTCGCGGCCACAGGCAGCCAGTGCAGCGCCCCCGCCGCGCGCAGGCCGCTCTCGTCCAGATGGACGACCGGAGCCTGCGCCACCCGCCGGACCAGCGCCCGGGCGGAGGGTGCCAAATGTGCCAAGGTCCATTTGTTGGCCACGGCCAGCGTGCCCGCATTCAAGGGCTGTCCAAAAGATCTGCGCACAACCGGGCCCAGCCGGTCATTGGGCAGCAGTTGCTGCTGGTTCAAATGCTCCAGTTGGCCTTGAAAACGTGGCCCCTATTGATGAAGGAGTCCGACCAGAATGGCGCTTAGATAAGGTCACGATTTTTTGCGGTATTTGCTGCGGTGCTGCATTTCTTTCATCTGGTGGCGGGGACGATTTAGCTTTTGGTAAGGCTTGGGGCGCCGCTTGACGGCGCGTGGCTCGCGGCGTCCAGGCCGCTCCGGGACTTTGTCCTTGGCCATCAGTTCCAAGAGCCGGGCCAGCAACTGGTTTTTTTTCCTGCGGGACCGGGCCTGGGCGATGGCGATGCTAAACTGCCGCAGGGAATCGACCGTG
>Ga0182030_10020259_pt1 | contig 12565 bp, 15 predicted proteins | sample 812S3MmetaG_FD_121299 | JGI IMG/M metagenome (GOLD analysis project Ga0182030, IMG submission 121299) | Permafrost microbial communities from Stordalen Mire, Sweden - 812S3M metaG (Illumina Assembly) | ecosystem: Environmental > Terrestrial > Soil > Wetlands > Permafrost | place: Sweden... | reverse complement strand
GAGTGGGCAATGATCTGCACCGCCCACAACCTCCTGAAGCTGTTCACCCTCGCAAAGGCAGCCTGAGCCGGCTACCCTGTAACAAAATGCCCGTCGCATTGCCTATCTGGACGGGCTCCTAGACAGCGGTTCGCCTGCATTGGCGCGGGCGGCGTGGAAAGGACTGGCTGCGGTATTCCCGAGCCCCCTGCTCCGCCCGGGCAGGAACACCTTGAAAGCGTCAAGCCGTTGTTCTAGGCTGGTTGAATTAAATGTAAAATACAATCTCGATCACGCAATCGCATTCGTCGCGGCGGCCAATGCAAGATCGCTCCAAATGGCATCGCAGAGGTCTCAGGCCTCGCGCAGCACAGGCCCGCGCCAACCCGCGCCGTCTCCGGCTCACCCTGCCGATCGAACACACCATGGAGATTGAACCGAAGCAACCGTGAGGAAAGGACGATGGCAAAGCCGCAAGCTTTTGTCGCAATGGCGTTTGAGGAACCGTTCAATCAACTCTATCAGAACGAGATTCGATCCGTCCTGGCCGGCTGCGGCTTCGACGTGTTGCGCGCCGATGAACTCGTCGGTTCGACCCCCTGGTGGCCGGATACCGAAGACAAGATTGCGAAATGTGATCTGTTCGTCGCGGACATGACCGGTCACAATCCGAATGTCCTCCACGAATACGGAATAGCCCGAGCCCTGCGTAAGGACGCTATCCTGCTGGTACAGGATGCCGACACGGTCCCGGCCAATACCAGGGCGATCAGGCATCTCAGCTATCGCCCCGACGACCTTCCGGCGCTGAAGATCGAGCTGGAAAAATGGGTAAAGGCATCGAAGGCCTACACCCTGCGCGCCAGACGGATTACCCCCCAGGTCATGACCAGGGGCGATATTTTCACCAATATCACCGACGCCACGTTCTACATGCACCACGTGCTGAAGGACGACAAGGCGGAGATACTCGGCTTTATTCACGGCCGCCGGCTGATCCCGCCGTCATTTCTCTACCGGTTCGACCGCGGCGCAGCGTTGTGGCTCGACCTGTGCCGTGACCCGCAATACCATTATTTCACCAAATCCGTCGGATTTTTCCAATCAAACATCGACGACATTCTCAAGACCATCGGCGACGACGTCATCGCCGATTCTCCGGACCTGATCAGTCTTGGTCCCGGCAACGGCATCAAGGACCGTATTTTTCTAAGTCGCCTCGTCGACAAACAGCGCGATGCACGATCCGACATCTACTACTATCCCTACGATATCTCCCCCAGCATGATATCGACGGCGATCGGCACGGTTTCCACCACAGAGCGAATCAGAAACCGGCTCAAGGTGAAGGCCGTGGTCGCCGACTTCAACATGCTGAAGCTGTTTGAGCCGGTTTATCAATACCGGCCCGAGACCAACATTTTCACGCTGCTGGGCAACACCCTGGGCAATATCGAAAACGAGACCAACTTCCTCGATCAGATCAATCGCGCGATGTTTCCCGGCGATTTCCTGATTGTCGAGGTGCGGGCCAAGACGGCGCAGGAGGCCATCACCGACAACATCGGGGGCAGCTTCGAGACCAACCGCAAATTCGACTTTACGCCGCTGGATTTCATCGGCGTGCATTACGAGGACAAAAAGCTCAGCTACCAATCGGCGCAAAATCGCAGCAACATTCCGGGATCCAAGACCGTCATGGCATCCTACAGCAACTTTCATATTCCCGGGGAGCCCAATCAGATCGACTCGGCCTATCTTTCCTATATCCACGAATACGACCCGGACCAGCTTGCGACCGTGATGAAGAATCTCGGTTTTGACGTCTTGAAAACCTTCTTCGGCGTTCCCGGCGTGGCTTGCTTCGTTCTGAAGAAACCAAGTGCGGCCAGCTAGGTTCGACGCCGCGACGTCGAATTCAGTTCCCGGCGGCCTCGACCGCAACCGCGAGATGCCGCGACCAGGCCTGCTCGACCGCCGCCGTCGCACGGCGGACCAGTTCGGTCATGATGAGATAGAGAAGCGCCGCATAGAGATAGATCGAGAAATCGAAGGTCGCGGCAAAGATCGCGCGGGTCTGGCCCATCAGGTCGAGCACCGTCACCATCGCCACCAGCGAACTCGCCTTGATGACGCCGATGATTTCATTGCCAAACGGGCGCAATGCGACCCGCAGCGCCTGCGGCCAGACGACGTGCCGCTGGATGCGGAATTTCGACAGGCCGAGGGCGCGCGCGGCCTCGACCTGCGCGCCCGGCACCGAACCGAGGGCGCCGCGCATGATCTCGGCCTGGTAGGCCGCGGTGTTCAAGGTGAGCGCGAGAACACAGCAGAACAGGGCCTCTCGAAAAGCCCCCCAGAGACCCAGCGAGGTCAGCAGCGGGCGCAATTCTCCGGCGCCGTAATAGAACAGATAGAGCAGGCACAGCAGCGGCGTCGCCCGGAAAAACGTCACGTAGCACAGCGCGATGCCGGTCAGGACCACGTTGCCCGACATCCGCGCGGCGCAGATGGCATAGGCCAGCACGAACCCCAGCGCGCAGGAAATTGCCGCGATTTCGATCGTAACGCACAAACCCTGGAGCAATCTCAGGCCATAGGAGGAGAGCAGCGCGACGTCGAGGATCGCGAGATATTCCTGCAGGTAATCAGGCAAATGGCCCGGCATCATGTCGCTGCTTTTTTGTCGAAGCGGACTTCGATGCGTCGCTGGACCATCGCCGACGCAACACCGAACACGACGTAGACGGCGGCGGCCGCACCGTAGAACAGAATCGGTCTCGCCGTGCTCCTGCTCGCTTCGGAAGCCGCGCGCAAGAGATCGACGACCGCGATGGTGGAGACGATCGAGGTGTCCTTCAGCAGGCTGTTCCAGATGTTTCCGAGCCCGGGCAGCGTGATCGGGCAGATCTGCGGCAACAGCACGGCAAACAGGATTTGCCTTTTGTTCAGGCCGAGAGCCCGCGCCGCGTCGAGCTGGCTGCTCGGCACGGCGGCCAGTGCGGAGAACCAGACCTCGCTCGAATACGCCGCCGCGACCGCGGAGAGCGCGACGACGCCGGCAGCAAAGGCGTTCAGCTCGATATGCGCATCGACCGCCAATGCCTTCTCGACCCGATCGACCAAGGCCTGCAGCCCGAAATAGACGATGAACAGCACCAGCAGATCGGGGGTACCGCGAAAGAAGGTGATGCAGGCTTCGCTGCCGGTCCGCACCGTGCGATACGGCGCGAACTTCAGCAGCGCCAGCGCAAGCCCGCCGCCGAAGCCAAGAGGCAGGGTCGAGATCGCCAGCAGGATGGTCACTCCCGCCCCTTTGAGCAGAAGACCGCCCCAGCCGTCGGGTCCGAAGAGCAGCCCAGACCAATCCATATTTTCAGCTGCCGTTGTCGAATCGAACATTCACATTGGAGATCCGGCCGTCAGGCTCATTTGCCACGAACATCATCCTTGAAATATTTTTTTTCAATCGATTTGTAGGTGCCGTCGGCGTCGAGTTCGGCGATTGCCCGATTGAACTTGTCGCGCAAATCCGCGTCATCCGGACGAAACGCAGCGCCGACACCGAACCCCAGGGTTTCCGGATCTCGCTTGACGCTTCCGATCACCCGACAACAGCCGTTGCCCGTGGTATCGATGAAATTCTGCTCGACCACGCTTTCGCCGAACACGAAGTCGATGCGGCCGCTGGCGAGATCGAGGTTGGCTTCCTGCAGGGTGGGATAGAGCTTGATGCTGGAAGCCGGATAGAATTTGGCGAGATAATTGGCAAAGGTGGTGGAGGATTGCGTGCCGATGGTCTTGTTTTTCAGCGCCGCCGCCGAGATATCGTCGCTGTGATCGCTGGCGGGTGCCGCGAACACCGGCGGTGTGGAATAGTAGACGTCCGAGAAGATAACCTTGGCCTTGCGAGCTTCGGTGACGGTCATGCTGGAGAAGATCGCATCGAACTTGCCGGTGAGCAGCGCCGGAATGATGCCGTCCCAATCCTGGTTGACAAAGCGACAGCTCAGGTTCAGTCGCGCGCATAGCGCCATGGCATATTCGATTTCAAACCCGACGATCTGTCCCTTGGAATTGACGGTCTCGAACGGCGGGTAGGTCGCGTCGGTGCCGATGCGAACGGTCTGCCACTCCCTGGCGCCGGCCAATGCCGGCAGCAGGCCAATCGCCACCGCGATGAAGCACGATGATTTCGCCATCGATTTTGCCCGGGTCCCGAACCGCGTTCGGCAAGCATGTTAGCCTGAAGCGGCGAGCCGGCCAATCCGGCCCGAGCGGAGGCTAGTTTGGCGCTCCCTTGTGCCGGATGTACGCGGTGACGATGTCCTTTTGCGCCAATTCGATCGCGTGGTTGGCGGTGGTCATATGCTCGCCGGCATCGACGCCGGGGAATTGCATCGACAGATAGTCCACCAGCATGACCCGGAAATTCTGCCGCTCCGAAGGGCACACGCTGGCGATGTGGCGGGTGAAATCCTGGCCGGACATGCCCTTGTTGCTGTTGTACTCCTGGGCCAGGCAGTTCCAGTAGGAGTCGCGCCCCGATATGGCTTGCCGGTGCGCGTCATCGAGATCATCGGCCATCGCCACCGAAGCCGTCATCGCCAAGGCCGCCGCCATCATTATTCGCATCCTGGACTCCCTTTTGCGCATCCTAGCTTGCCACGAAACATAGTTGAAGGCGGCAACGTGCATATCGATCCTGCGGCAATATACCCGCGGGGTCGGTCCGGATTTCCAGTTCCAAGCATATGGCGCGCCGCTTTTCATCCGCCCGGCGGCCTTACCAACATTTCATCTGCGGCCATGGTTGGCTCCCTCAGCCCGCCACCTACCTTGTGAGCAGGAGGCCGCCATGAAGCAGTCCGATCACTTCCGCGAAAATGCTGAAAATTGCCAGCGCCTGGCCGAGCGAGCGCCCGATCATCCAACCTATCTCCGCTACAAGCGCATGGAAGACGCCTGGCGCTCGCTGGCCGATGCCCAGGACTGGCTCGATGGAGAAACCCCGCCGGTCGCCATCGCGCTTTAGGACACACCGTTCAGCGAACTGGCCAATCGCGCCCGATTTGATTAGGCTCGCACCGGAGAACTCTTCACGTTATCGCGACGAGACCGGCAAGTGAGCAAGACGCCCAAAACAGCTGCAAAGTCTGCTGCAAAGAACCCTGCCAAGGCCGCGGCACACCAGGCCGGCAAGATCTACATCGGCGTAGGCGGCTGGACCTTCGCGCCGTGGCGCGGAGTGTTTTATCCGGACAAGCTGACGCAGGCAAAAGAGCTGGAATATGCCGCTTCGAAACTGACCTCGATCGAGATCAACGGCACCTATTACGGCTCGCAGAAGCCCGAAAGCTTTCGCAAATGGGCGCGCGAGGTGCCCGACGGCTTTGTGTTTTCGGTGAAGGGGCCGCGCTTTGCCACCAATCGCCGCGTGCTGGCGGAGGCCGGCGATTCGGTGAAGCGGTTCTATGATTCCGGCGTGCTGGAACTCGGCGACCGGCTCGGCCCGGTGCTGTGGCAATTCGCGCCGACCAAGAAATTCGACCAGGCCGATTTCGGAAAATTTCTCGAATTGCTGCCGCGCAAGCTGGCGGGGCGCCTGCTGCGCCACGTGGTCGAGGTCCGGCACGACAGTTTTTGCGCGCCCGATTTCATCGCGCTGCTGCGCCAGTTCGCAACGCCCGTGGTGTTCGCCGAACACGGCCACTATCCGGCCATCGCCGACGTCACCGGCGATTTCGTCTATGCGCGGCTGCAGAAAGGCAATGACGAGATCAAGACCTGCTATCCGCCAAAGCAGCTCGATGCCTGGGCGAAGCGGCTGCAATTGTGGGCCGGCGGCGGCGAACCTGACGATCTGCCGCGGGTCGATCCACCGGATGCCAAAAGTGCAAAGCAAGCGCCGCGCGATGTCTTCGCCTATGTAATCCACGAAGGCAAGGTGCGCGCGCCGGCCGGTGCGATGGAATTGATCGCACGGGTGAGTTAGCTGGAAATCTGATGGCCAAGACCAAAAAGCTCTTCACGATCGGCTACGAGCAGACGCCGGCCCAATCGGTGCTCGACGAACTGGCGCAGGCCGGCGTGAAGCTGTTGGTGGATGTGCGCGCGGTCGCCGCCTCCCGCCGTCCCGGCTTTTCCAAGAACCAGCTGGCGGCCGGGCTCGACGAACGCGGCATTTCATACCTGCATTTGCGCGGGCTGGGCACGCCGAAGGACGGCCGCGAGGCCGCGCGCAGCGGCCAATTCGACGCGCTGCATCGCATCTACGCGGCGCATCTGAAGACCGCGCAGGCCAGGGAAGAACTCGACGAGCTGTCGGCGCTGGTCAAAAAAGCCGGACCGGTCTGCATCCTCTGCTACGAGCGCGATCACCAGCACTGCCACCGGCAGTGGATTGCCGAGATCATCGAACAGCGCGACGGGGTCAAGGTCGAAAACCTGGTCGCAAAGCAGGCCTGAGACGGCGCCCTTCCGCCTCACCCCTCGCCGGCGAGCTGGAAGGTGCCCTGCATCATCCGCACGCAGCGGCCGCCGACATGCGCCGAGACCACCACGCCGTTTTGCTTGCGGACCCGCGTCAGCAACAGGCTTGGCCGGCCCATGTCGACGCCCTGCCCGATGCGCAACCGCAGTTCTGCATCCGGTTCACCCGCCAAACCCGCGAGCAGCGCCGCCGCGGCCACGGTGGCGCTGCCGGTGGCAGGATCCTCGGACAGGCCGCTGGTGCCCGGATGAAACATCCGCGCCTGCAGATCGGCTGGCTGCTCGCCCGGCGGCACGTCGCTTGTGTAGAGATAGATCGCATCGCTGCCCTCGCAGGGGAACGTGCGGGCGAATGCCGCGGCGTCGGGCCGGGCGCGTCGCAGCGCCTGCCGCGAGGCCAGTTCCGCCACCAGAAACGGCAGCCCGACCGAAACGATCTGGGGCGGATGCCGGTCGGTCGCGATGTCGGCGGCCGACAGCGTCACGCAGGCCGCGGCCTGTTCAGCGCTGAACGCCGTCAGCCGGCGCAGCGGCTGCGGCGCGGTCAATTCGGCGCCGACCGGCTTGCCCTGCTCGCTCAGGATCTCCAGCGGCACGAGGCCCGCGCCTTCCTCGAACAAGAGCCGCGCCGGCGGTTTTTCGGACCCGGCCGCCAGCACGAAGGCGGTACCGACATTGGGATGGCCTGCGAACGGGATCTCGCTGTTGACGGTAAAAATCCGCACATGGGCGTCATGGGCGGGATCGCGCGGCGGCAGCACGAAGGTGGTCTCGGAATAGTTGAACTCGGACGCGATCGCCTGCATCTGCGCGGTCGAGAGCCCGCCGGCATCCAGCACCACCGCCAGCGGATTGCCGCCGAAGGCGCGGTCGGTAAAGACGTCCACGGTGACATAGCGCCTGAGCATCCAAAGTCCTCCGTCACCCGCATGCATGAACTAGTGCAGCGTTTCCCAGGAATCATATCGGCATCGTCCCACAACCTCATCCCGAGAGGATGAGGTCAGAGAGTTTGAACCGATCGGTTTCATGGAATTGCTCCACTAGCTGTGAAACTTCAACCCGTCGACGATCTTGTCGATCACCTTGCGCTCGGCCCGCATCGCCAGACCGACCAGATTGAGTTCGGCGCGGATCACTGCCTTCACCGCCTCGCGGTTGGCCGCATCATGCGTGGTTTTGAACATGTCCTCGGTATAGACCGCGGGCTTCACGTCCCTGGCCAGCGCGCGCTCGAGGGCGCGGGCCAGCGCCGGCCGGTCGGCACCATAGATCAGGATCGGCTGACCGATCAGCGACAGATAATGGGTGCCGGAACCGTCCTGATAGGCTTCGCCGATGCATTGGGGAAATGCCGCGGCGATGCCGCTGCTCAGGAAGGCGGCGACGTTCAGCTTCTGCCAGGGCTCGAGGTCGGTCCGGATCACGACCGCGATCTTGGTATCGAATTGCATGGGCATTATTCCAGTGTCATTTCGCGGGACGTCCAACGGTCCATCAAGGACTGATCACAGGCGCCGACGTGAACACCATGTTACCACCATGCTACTTTGCATGGGATTGTTTTCGATATTTTGAGTTGCGAGCGAGCACCGCGCCGGCCTTGCGGCTGCGTTTCCCGATGATGATCGTAGATGGCATGCCGAGCGGTTCTGGGCGAGGTTCAGAGTACGGAGCCGGTCGGGATTCCGGATTCGCCGCATCGGGCCGCGCTTTGCGCGGACCCGTTGGCGCCGCCGCGGAATGACGAGCGCTAGCCCTTGGCGTCGCAGGCCCAGGCGCGGATCACGCATTCCTTGCCGCCGAATTCGTAGCACTTGCGCGTCGCCTCGTTGAGCGAACTCGAAATCCGCGGCTTGACCGCGTAGCCATGCGCGCCGCAAGGGTTGGTCATGTCGACCGCAAACGCGGCGCAGGCGCGCTTCATGGTCATTGTGGTGGTGCACTCGCCCTTGCATTGCTTGCGCGCCGCGGCCAGCGCGCCGGCCTCGCCGGCAAAATCATAGGCCTGCCCGTAGGCGCCGCATTTGCCGATGGCAAAGGCGCCGGCGGCCCAGGCTTCGGTCACAAAGCGTGATCCAGCCAAAGCCAGAGTCAGAGCAAAGACAAACATGGCGCGGCGTTGCGCCGTGGTGAAGCACGTCAAGATCCCCTCCCGTAAGGCCGAGCCGGCGGAATCTAGCGCGTGGTCGTTTCAACTTGGTGAACGAAGGATTGAAGCAAGGCAGGGCTCCGCCGGCTGCGGTCAGCCCCGCTGGGCGTCCGCCAGCGCCTGCGGCGTATCGATATCGAGAAACGCGCCAAAACCCTCGACCGGGACTTCCGCCACCGCCTCGCTGTGACGGGCGATCAGGTGGCGGGCGCCGATATCGCCGTCGAGCGCCATCAATTCGCTGAAGAACCGGCGCGACCACAACACCGGATTGCCGCGCCTGCCATCGCTGACCGGTACCGCGATCAGATTGCCGCGGTCCGGCGCAAAGGCATCAATCAGCCGGTCGATCAGATGCGCATCGATCAGCGGCATGTCGCCGAGGCAGATCACCGCACCGTCGGCGGATTCGGGCACCGCCGCGATGCCGGCCTTGACCGAGCTCGCCAGCCCGGCGGCGAAGTCCGGATTGCGCACGAACTTCACATTCAGCCCTGTCAGCGACTTCTCGACCTCGGCGGCCTGGTGTCCGGTCACCACGGTCACGCCGGATGCCCTGGAAGCCAGCGCCTGCTCGGTGACGGTCCGGACCAGTGTCTTGCCGCCGAGTTCGGCCAACAGCTTGTTGGGACCGCCCATCCGGGTGGAGCGCCCGGCCGCGAGAATGATCGCCGCGATATTGCGGTTGCCGTCCGGGCCCACCGGCTTGCGCGGCTGCGGCCGGGTGACGATCTCCATCAGCAAGCCACCGACGCCCATGCCGGTGAGGTCGGCACGGGTGACCTTGAGGCCCGCCAGCAGCCGCATCAGGACCCAGTCGAAGCCGTTCTCGACCGGGGAACGCGCGCAGCCGGGCGCGCCCAGCACCGGGACGCCGCCGGCATTGCCGATCAGCAGCAGGTTGCCGGGATCCACCGGCATGCCGAAATGCTCGATGGCGCCGCCGATGCCGGCGATCGCCGCCGGAATCACGTCGCGCCGATCGGCAATCGCCGAGGCGCCGAACACGATCACAAGCTCGGCGCCGAGTCCGAGCAACTGCTTGATCGCCGCCGCCAGCGCCGCCTCATCGTGCGGCACGCGACGCTCGGCGATGATGGCCGCCCCGGCGGGCGCCAGCCGCTCGGCGGTGACCCGCAGGGTCTTCTCCACCACTTTCGGCGCCAGCCCCGGCAGCATGGTGGAGACGATGCCGACCCGCCTGATCCGATAGGGCGCGACGCGCATGCGGCCGACTTTCGCCGCGGCGACCGCGGTATCGCACAGCGCGGATTCAATCCCGAACGGAACGATCTTGACGGTGGCGATCATCTCGCCGGCCACCACGGCCTTGAATGCCGGCAGCGTCGCAAAGGTGATCGCTTCATCGACGCGGTTGATGTTGTCCACGGCCTCGCGATCGATCACCAGCACGCCGGCCTGCGCTGCGAACAGGTTGGACCGCCCGGTGAAGGCCCGCTCCACATCGATGCCGTCGCCGGCAATGGCGCGGGCGATGCCGGCCGCGGCGACGTCTTCGGAGATGTCGCCGTCTTCCAGCCGCACCACGACGATTTCCTTGACGCCGGCGCGGGTCAGCGCCTCGACCTCGGCGGCGCCGATGGTAGTGCCCTTCTTCAGCACCAAAGATCCCTGCCGCAGGGTGTGAACGGTGACGCCGCCGATTGCGTCCGCCGGGCTGGCGGGACCGAATTTCATGCCGCGTTCTCTTTCGGCAGCCGCAATTGCGCGGTGATCTCGGCCATGATCGACACCGCGATTTCCGCCGGCGAGACCGCGCCGATATCGAGGCCGATCGGCGCGTGAATGCGCGCGATGTCGGCTTCGCTGGCGCCCTGCGCCTTCAGGCGTTCGCCGCGCTTGGCGTGGGTCTTGCGCGAGCCGAGCGCGCCGATATAGAAACAGTCGCGCTGGAACGCGTGCAGCAGCGCCGGATCGTCGATCTTCGGATCGTGGGTCACCGCCACGAACGCGGTGTAGGGATCGACATTGAGCGGCGGCAGCGCCACGTCGGGCCATTCGGCGATCAGCGGCACATCCGGAAACCGTTCCGGGCTGGCAAACGCGGTCCGCGGATCGACCACCGTGACATCGTAGTCCAGCGAACGCGCCAGCGGCGCCAGCGCCTGGCTGATATGCACCGCGCCGATGATGACCAGCCTGGCGGTCGGCGCGTAGACGTTGAGAAACAATTTCCTGCCGTCGGCCTCGATCATCCCGCTCTTGCCCATGCGCAACTGTCTCGAAAGATCGGCACGCAAGGGATCGGCGGCGATGTCGGCGGCCTTGACCAGCCGCTGCTCGCCATTGGCGGTGTCGGTGACCACGATCACCGGCCGCCGCGCGGCGCGCTCGGCGTTCAACGTTGCAAGCGTCTCGAGCTTCACGATTGGCCGACTTTCTCGACGAACACCCGGATGGTGCCGCCGCAGGACAGGCCGACATTCCACGCGGTCTCGTCGGCGACGCCGAATTCCAGCATTTTGGGCTGGCCGCTGGCAATCACGTCGAGCGCTTCGGTAACCACCGCGCCCTCGACGCACCCTCCGGACACCGATCCCAGAAAGGTGCCGTCATCGTTGATCACCAGGCTAGAGCCCGCCGGCCGCGGCGCCGAGCCCCAGGTCTCGACCACGGTGGCCAGCGCAACGCCGTGGCCGGCCTTCCGCCAGTCCTCGGCCGCCCGTAGAATGTCCTCGTCGCGATTGAGCATGGGAGCCTCCTTCAAGCAGCCGGCCGGATCAGGCTGCGGTGGTGCGGCGGCGACGCCGACGAGAGTGCGGCAATCAGCCCCTCGATCGAACTCAAATTATGCACCGGACGGAATTCGTCAACGTAGGGCAGCATCATTTTGATGCCCTGCGCCTTGGCCTCGAAGCCGCCATAGCGCAGCAGCGGATTGAGCCAGATCAGGCGGCGGCACGACCGGTGCAGCCGGTCCATCTCGAACGCCAGCCTGGCGTCGGCCTCGCGCTCCAGCCCGTCGGAGATCAGCAGCACGATCGCGCCCTGCCCGAGCACGCGCCGGCCCCATAATTTATTGAAGCTGTGCAGCGAGGTGGCGATCCTGGTGCCGCCGGCCCAGTCCTCCACCACGGACGAACAGCTGGCCAGCGCCTGGTCGGGATCCCGCGCCCGCAAGCTGCGCGTCACATTGGTCAAGCGGGTGCCGAACAGAAACACCGAAACCCGCTTGCGGGCATCGGTGATGGCATGCAGGAAATGCAGGAACAGCCTGGTATATTCGCTCATCGAGCCGGAGATATCGAGCAGCGCCACGATCGGCGCGGGCTTTTCGATCCGTCCCAGCCGATGGATATCGATGATGTCGCCGCCGGTGCGCAGACTGCCGCGCAGGGTGCGCCGCAGATCCAGCCGCAAGCCCCTGCTGTCGGGCTGATAGCGGCGGGTGCGCAATTCGGCCTGCGGCAGTCGCATCTGGGCGATGGCGCGGGTCGCCTGCGCGATCTCGGCAGCACTCATCTGCGCGAAATCCTTCTTCTGCAGCACTTCCTTGTCGGAAACCGAGAGCCTGATTTCCTGCTGCTCGGCCTGCGGCGCCTCGCTGATGTGCGGCTGCGACATCGCCTCCTGGACCCGGCGCGAGCCCGGCGGCGGCTTCTTCCTGGCGTGGTCCGGCAGCGGCACCGAATCCAGCATGTGCTGCCAGTCTTCGGCGGCGCGGAAGAACAGATCGAAGGCCTGCGCGAAAATCAGCGCATGCTCGTGGCGCTTGACGAAAACCGCCTCGAGGGTGGTGAAGACGTCGGCGCGGTTGCCGATCTCGATCAGCCGCAGCGCGTTCAGCGCGTCGATCACGGCGCCCGGACCGACCGGAATCCCGGCGGCGCGCAGCGCGCGGGCAAAGCCGACGACATTGTCGGCGAACAGGCCGGATGGGGGTGGCGTGGGATCAACGGCCATGTTCGCTGCTCGAAGCTG
>Ga0182030_10020258_pt1 | contig 12565 bp, 14 predicted proteins | sample 812S3MmetaG_FD_121299 | JGI IMG/M metagenome (GOLD analysis project Ga0182030, IMG submission 121299) | Permafrost microbial communities from Stordalen Mire, Sweden - 812S3M metaG (Illumina Assembly) | ecosystem: Environmental > Terrestrial > Soil > Wetlands > Permafrost | place: Sweden... | reverse complement strand
TGTGGATGTCGATTGGTACGTGGGAGACGACCAGCCGGAATACCGCCTGTTGGTGGATAAAGAGAAGGCGGCGCTGAACGGAATTTCCGAGGACGACATTGCCCGGACAATGGCGCTGGCCTCTACCGGATACCAGGCGGGGCTGCTCCATTCGGATTCCGCCAAGGAAGACGTACCCCTGATGCTGCGCCTCGACCGTGCCACCCGTTCGGACCTGGAGAAGATCCGGAATCTCAGAGTAGCCGGAAGAACGGGCCGGCTGGTGGCGTTAAGCGAACTGGTGCACAGCCAGGAAGTGGTGGCGGACAAGAGCATCTACCACAAAAACCTGCTGCCGGTTACCTATGTCACGGGCGACGTGGCGGGCGCCATGGAAAGCCCGGTGTACGCGATTCTCAAGCTCGGACCGGAAATGGACAAGTTCAAGGCGCCCGGCGGGTACGCGATCGAGCAACATATGGCGACGCTCCCCACCGATGCCGAGCACTATTCCATGAAGTGGGACGGGGAATGGCACATCACCTACGAAGTGTTCCGTGACTTGGGGATTGCCTTCGCGGCGGTGCTGATCCTGATCTACGGCCTGGTGGTGGGTTGGTTCCAATCGTTCATCACGCCGCTGGTCATCATGGCCGCGATTCCGTTTTCGCTGGTCGGCATCCTGCCCGCTCACGGCTTGATGAATGCGTTCTTCACCGCCACTTCCATGATCGGGTTTATTGCCGGCGCAGGAATCGTGGTGCGCAATTCGATCATCCTGGTCGACTTCATTGAGCTTCGCTTGCAGGAAGGGATGCCGCTGGATCAAGCGGTGATTGACGCCGGAGCGGTCCGCTTCCGTCCCATGATGTTGACCGCGGCGGCTGTGGTTGTGGGCGCCAGCGTGATCCTGTTCGACCCCATCTTTCAGGGTCTCGCCATTGCGCTGATGGCGGGAGAAGTCGCATCCCTGGCACTGTCGCGCATGACGGTGCCCATTGTCTACTTTGTTGTGAACCGAAGGAGAAAAATCGCATGACCATCGAACGTTACTTGCGCCTGATTGCCGGCTTCTTTGTGATGTTGAGCGTGGCCCTGGGTTATTGGGTCAACCCGGCATGGTTTCTGTTTACAGCTTTCGTCGGCTTGAACCTGTTCCAGTCGGCATTCACCAACTGGTGTCCCATGATCACGATCCTTCAGAAGCTGGGTGTCGGAGCTTCGCCCAACCACTCGTAGCCGGAATCTCGGAACGGAGAACGAAAAAATGAACTATCCCGTTTGGGACGTCACGTTCGGCGCAGGGCTGCTGATCGCGATCGTGTCGATCCTGCACGTGTTCGTTTCACACTTTGCCGTCGGCGGCGGCCTCTTTCTTGTTTTGACGGAGCGCAAGGCCCTGCGGCAGAACGATACTGGCGTTTTGAGCTGGTTACGAACGCATACCAAATTCTTCGTACTGGTCACGGTGGTCTACGGCGCGATCAGCGGCGTGGGCATCTGGTTCACCATCGGATTGATTCATCCCTCGGCCACCAGCAGCCTGATTCACGCCTACGTCTGGGGGTGGGCGATCGAATGGGTGTTCTTCTTTATCGAGATCACCGCCGCCTTGCTGTACCTCTACGGCTGGGACAAACTAACGCCGCGGCTGCACCTTTGGTACGGCTGGATTTACTTTATCGCCGCGTTCGCCAGCCTGGTGATCATCAACGGGATCATCACTTTCATGCTGACTTCGGGAAAGTGGATCCAAACCCATGACTTCTGGACGGGCTTCTTCAACCCCACGTATTTCCCGTCGCTAGCCGTGCGGACTGCCATCGCCCTGGCGCTGGCCGGCATCTACGCCCTGGTCACGGCCAGCAGGCTCAAAGATCCGGCTCTCAAAGCGCGATTGGTCAGGTGGAGCGCGGCGTGGATTCTACCGTCGATGGCGGTGATGCCCGCGCTGGTGTGGTGGTACATCCGGCAGATTCCGCCGGATCTCTGGAACAGCGCGAGGGGAGCCATGCCGACGGCCTCTCACTATGCTGTCGAAGCCGCCGTTCTCGCGATTGTGACCTTTGTGTTGGTGCTGCTCACGTTAGTTAAGCCGGCCCGCTTGCATCTTGCCTATGGTCTGACCATTATGCTGTCGGCGCTCGGCACAATGGGTGCTTTCGAGTTTGTGCGGGAAGCGATCCGCAAACCATTCGTAATCGCGAACTACCTCTACGACAACTCCCTCTACGCAACCCCGTCGGCCACGGACGGTGGATTCTCCGTCGAAGCCATCGACCAGGCGGGCGTGCTGAACACCGCCCGCTGGGTGCACCACCGGGAGCCCGGCAAGGGGGGCGACGTTGCCGCCGGACGGGAGATCTTCAGGGTGGAGTGCCAGAGTTGCCACACAGCGGATGCCTATCGCGGCATGCGGCGGCTCCTGACAGCACGGCAATGGGATGCGACGGCGCTCAACGCCATGTTGAACAGTCTAGACCTGATGCACAACGGCGTCATGTCTCCGTTTGCCGGCACCGATGCCGAGCGCGCGGCGCTGGGCTCTTACCTGGCCACCCTCTACCAGGCAGGCGCGCCACCGTCCGACGGACAACACCTTTTCGAGGAGAACTGCTCGGTCTGCCATGAGGCTTCGCCTGGAGACTCCGCGGTCGCCACCATTCGCGCCATGGACTCTCAGAAGGCTTCCGATAGCTTGACGAGTCTGCCTGACCTGTTCGTTCGGATGCCCGACTTGAAGCTTACCGAACAGCAGCGCATCACTCTGGTTCAGTGGATCAAAACGCAAGTATCAGCGGCCGCAACAATGCCTCAACATTCGGTAGCGGCCGAAACTGCAAGGAGGTAGCCGAAGATGCCGTTACATAATTTCGTTCCCACGCTCGATCCGATTCCTCTTCCCGCTCCTTATTGGGTCTTCAAACTGCTCCTGATAGTGACCTTCACGCTGCACATCGTTGCCATGAATTTCATGCTGGGCGGCATGGTCCTGGCACTGGCGAGCCGGTGGAGCGGCAGCCGCGAACGCGCCAATAGGCTGTTTACCGACGTCGCCACAAAGCTGCCTTCGCTGTTGCCGGTGACCGTGACCCTGGGTGTCGCTCCGCTACTGTTCCTGCAGGTGATCTACGGGCAGTTCTTCTACACCTCGTCGGTGTTGATCGCCTGGCCCTGGTTCTTGGCGCTAGTGATGCTGACGATCGCCTATTACGGGCTGTACTACGTTTCCGCCCGGACGCATCGACTGGCAGGATCGGGGCGCGGAGTGCTGCTGGCGAGTTTCCTGTTGATCGCCTTCATTGGGTTTCTGTTCAGCAACAACCTGACGCTCAGCCAGACGCCTTCCGCCTGGGCAGGCAAGTACTTCGCGGACCCAAGCGGCTGGAATCTGAATCTTTCGGAGCCTACGCTGCTACCGCGATACCTGCATTTCGTCACGGCCGCTGTGGCGGTGGGGGGCCTGCTGCTGATGCTGCTGGCTCATTTCAAGCGGGAGAGCGACGGGGAGTACCGACAGTATGTTTTCCGTTTCGGGGGACGTGCCTTTGAATTCGCCACCATGGCGCAGTTCGCGGTCGGCTTCTGGTTCCTTCTGAGTTTGCCGCGCGACCGGCGTATGCTGTTCCTCGGTGACAACGTACTGGCGACCATACTGCTGATGGCGGGCATCGCCGGCGCGGTGACCGCGATCCTGGTGGTGGCGCGCGCGCTCCGGCAGGGCGACTACCGGCTGGGAGCTATTGGCGGGACGGGAATTACGGTCCTGGCGATCGCCGCCATGGCCCTGATGCGCGACATCCTGCGGGACGACTATCTGAAATCTTACTTTCACCCGGAGCGGTTCGTGGTTCAGACGCAGTGGACTGTCCTGCCGCTATTCCTAGCGGTGTTCCTGGGCGGAGTGGCCCTATGGGCGGTAATGTTGTGGCGATATCCGTTCACGGCTACCATCAAGGCGGTGCCAACCGTGCAGTGGATGAATGCTACGGCTCCGGATTCCGGCGGCGATGCCACGCGCCGGAGGAGTTGAACAATGAGAGGCTCTGCCGAGTGAAGCGCCCGGGACCAGTCCGAATCGCACAGCTCGTCGTGGGAGCGCTGGCAGTCGCGGCGATTGCACTAACCTTCGCTCCAAAGCACCAGGAAGCTGGCGACGCAATCGTGCCGGTCCCGCGCCGCACTCCAATGCCGGACTTCACTATGTCCGATCTCCGGGGCGGCGCCTGGAGCCTTTCCGCGCATCGCGGGCGAGTGGTACTGGTGAACTTCTGGGCAACGTGGTGCCCACCCTGCCGCGAAGAGATTCCAGGCTTTATCCGTCTGGCAAAGAGCCGGGGCGATCTGGATATCGCCGGCATCGCGATGGACGACGGAGACGCCGCGGGGGTACGCCAGTTCGCGAAGGCGGCCGGCGTAACCTATCCCGTTCTGCTGCCATCCGCGTCGTCACCGATAGTCGATGCGATTCAGAGTCTGCCGACCACGTTGCTGGTAGATAAAATGGGAAGGATCGCAAAGCAGTATATCGGCGAGGTCAGCGAGAGGACGGTTCGGGAAGACGTCGATCGACTGATGGCGGAACTATAAGGAACTTATGTCTGACTATTGGGTACTAATACTGATTGCGGCGTATATCATTCTGCAGCGTTGGATACTGCCGCGGTTTGGGGTCGAAACTTGAATGTCCAAATCTTGCAGCGTCGAGTCTCGACGCAATAAGAAGAATGCAGAATTGGAGGCCGAACATCGCGGCAACGAGGTGGGACGGTCACACTGATGCAGTGCCCTTGACACCCTCGACAACCCGACGACGTACAACTGGCCGGCTGTACGATTCCAGGTTGCTCATGATACAGGGGACAGCTTGAATATCGCCAGCCGGCCATTCTCGCTCTTTATCGAGTTGGCCGGCCAGCGATTGCGAAAATCAAGAAATGCTGCCGAGGTAGAAAATCATGCTGCGCGGCCAACGTGTATCCTGCCTTCGCCATTTCTAACTTGACTTGTTCCGGTGTGAACCGAAACTCCTTGGGCGGACCCTCGGGCGAATCCGGTTTGAAATCGATAATGGCCACCTTGCCGCCGGGCTTGAGAGACTTGGCCAGTTTTCGGAAATAGACCTCGCGGCCGCCAATGTGGTGATAGGTGTCCACAATCAGGACGAGATCCACCGCTTCCGGCAGATTAGGAGTGTCCGTGGCCGCCTGCACGGCAACCACGTTGTTCAATCCTTCCCGGCTTGCGCGCTCTTTGAGATAACTCACCATGGCCGGTTCGATATCGACCGCATAGACTTTGGGCGCGGCCGAGGATTTCGCGAGCCGCACCGTAAAATACCCGGTACCGGCGCCGATGTCCGCCACGATTTGTCCCTGCCTCACACCCAACGCCTCGATCACCCGATCCGGCATTTGCCAGACATCCCGCGCCGGATCGTCGAAGCTCTTGGCCGACTGCTTCGGGTCGAAGTGGTGCTCCATGTGGTCGGGCTGGCCCTTCTCCTGGCCACCCGATTGACCGAACAGCGCGGCTCCCACTATCGGAATCGCCGTTAGCAGATATCGACTCAAACGCATAGAAAGCTCCTGCCGATCACCATCAAATAGCATTTTATATGAAAGCGCGGCCGACTTCTGCAGTTCACACCAGGAACTTCGTGATCAGCCATCCCCCGGAAACCAGGCCGCCGAAGATCACGGCAGCCAGCAGCAGGGGCCGTGTGCCGGCCTGTTTCAATTGATGCCAGCGGGTTCCAGTACCGAGCGCGAACATGGCGCTGGACAATAGAACCGTATCGAAATCGATGAGATGCTTCCGCGCCACCGGAGGCAGCGTGACGAGAGACTGTGCGACGATCACGGCGCCGAACCAGAACACAAACCAGGGAAATTTGATTGGCCGGGCCGCTCCTGTTCCGCCGCGGCTCCGTATACGGCTGATGATTACGAGCACCGGTGCGAGCAGCAGCACGCGCAACATCTTGGTGACGACTGCCGTGTCGCTAGCCGTCTGGCTGACAGCGCGACCAGCCGCCAGCGCCTGGGCAACCTCATGCACGGTGGCGCCGGTGTAGATGCCGAACTGGCGTTCGGTGAAACCAGTCAAAGGATAGAGCACGGGATAAAGGAACATGGCGATGGTTCCAAACACCACCACCGTGGCCACGGCAACGCTGACCTTGTGGGATTCGCTTTCGATTACGCGTTCCGTCGCCAGCACGGCCGCCGCTCCACAAATTCCGCTGCCCGCGCTCACCAGCAGCGCCGTGTCCGCATCCAATCCGAATACTCGCGTGCCCAACCAATACCCGATCAGGAGCACACAGGCGATGACACCTAAATCGAACGCGAGTGCACGCGGGCCGAGGTTCGACAGATCGTGCACGGTCAGCCGGATGCCATAAAGCACGATGCCGAGCCGCAACAGTTTTTGTTGACTGAAGCGCAGACCGGGATGGAGCCGTTCCAGCAAACCCCGTGGTACGGCGTTGCCCGCCGCCATTCCCGCAAGGATGGCCAGGGTCAGCGCGCTGAGCTGCAGCTTATGATTCCATGGGAGCGTGGCGGCGGCCCATGCCAGCAAGGAAACCGACAGACACAGGGCCGTACCTGCGATGAGTTCTCTGGATGTTTTCGGAATAGACATTTGGAAGCTGATCCGAGATTAACCGTAATTTCCAAATAAAGAAAACGGATAATATCAATATTGCTATTCGGCTGAATCGATTTACAATGGCAGCCATGCAGATCACCCTACGCCAGTTGGAGATCTTCGCGGCCATCTATCAGGAAGGCACCATTACCGGGGCCGCGCAACGCATCGGCCTTTCCCAGGCAGCCACCAGCCAGGCGCTTGCGGAGCTCGAAAACCAGTTGCAGCGCCGGCTCTTTGACAGGAACGGCCGCCGGATTGTCGGGAACACGGCGGGCCGCGAACTGTTGCCGGCGGCGATCCAGGTGCTGGACAGGGTTCGCGACATTGCGGCCGGCGCTGGACACCGGCCGCTGAACCTCAAGCTCTGCGCCAGCCTCACCGTCGGGAACTACATGCTGCCTTCCCCGATCGCCCGGTTCAGCCGGCGTCATCCGGACGCTCACTTCCATTTGGCTATTGGAAACACAGAGCATGTTGTGACGTCGGTACGGCAGTTCGAAAGCGACGCGGGCTGGGTGGAGGGATTCTCCCGCCATCCCGACATTGAGGCGTTTCGTTGGCGAGAGGATAGACTTGCGATTATTGCCGCGCCGGGCCACCCACTCGCCGGTCGCCGCGCCACGGCAGCCGCGCTGGCCGATGCACGGTGGGTGTTGCGCGAAAAGGGGTCCGGTACACGCGCCGTTTTCGAGGAAGCGATCGAGGGCAGATTCCGCCCGCTTCATGTTCCGCTCGAATTTGGGGGGATCGGCGCCGTCAAGCGAGCTGTCATGGCTGGCGCCGGATTGGGCTGCATTTCCCGGTCGGCCGTCGAACCGGAGCTGAAATCCGGCCAGCTTCTCCTTGTGTACGCGTCCTGGCTCGACCTGCGGCGTCAGATCACGCTATTGGTTCATCGCCAGAAATACGTCGATCGGGGCTTGCGCGAATTTCTTCGGTTTTGTGGTGTGGAACTACCTGGAAAGTGAGGGCTCCATGCGAGGCGTCTTCCCATTCCGTCACCGGAAGCATGAGAATTGCATCATCTCATTTCAGAGGTGGAGGAATGAAAGAGCTACTGCTGGCACTATCGATGTCCGACGTGTTTGCTGGCCCAACGCTCAGATGGCAGAACTGTCGGGACATCCGGCACCCGCCGTTCGCTATTCCACTTCATAAAGCGCCTTGGAGAGATGGAGGTGAACATGGCCATTCGATCCGAAGGGGGCAAGTGATGTGGACCTGCCCGCAGGACAGAATGCGAGACGAATTTCGTGTCGGCATTCACGACACTTCAAATGAGTTTCGACTGAAACTGGAGGGCTGCCTCGGCGCCGCAGAGTCGCGGGAGGTGGAATCTTGCTGGCAAACGGCAGCGTCAACGATCGGCGGACGGCATTTCACTGTGGACGTCTCCCAGGTGAAGTCGCTGGACTCGACAGCAGCCGAACTGCTCTCACGATTGCGGAAGAGCGGCGCTGAATTCGTCAGCGGCGCCCAGGGGAATCCGCCGATGCTTGACTGGATCGAGAAGTTGCCTGCGGGTAGGCCCACGTACAAGGCCAACTCAGTTCGTCTGCCGCTGCTTCCGATGCTGCTTGGCTGCTTATTAACCCGGTTGAAGGCCTGGGCCGGCTAGCGAGCGGTCGCTGACAGATCGCTGCTCACAATCTTCGATCCATCTGTCACCGTGGCCGGTTTTTTGCATCTTCAATAGCGAAGTAGATCCCGGAACACCGCCGGTACTCGACAGAGTGATCGTGAATCGCGGACGATCTTAGCGTGCCTGGTGAAGTAAAGTCCGACGCTGAGCTTGCGCTGAATCTGCTGGCTGGCGATGAAGATGCTTTCACGCAATTTGTAAAAGCCTTTCACGCAAGACTCTCGCAGTATAGCTTTTTGATGTGCGGCCATCGCGAAGACGCGGAGGAGGTTGCCCAGGAGACCCTCCTAAAGGTATTTGAGAGCATCGACCAGCTTCGCGATCCGAGTCGGCTGAAGTCGTGGGTCTTCCGGATCGCGAAGAATGAGTGCTTCATGAAGCGAAGGAAGAGTGTTTTCGCGCCCAAGGTAGAACTATCGCTGGACGACCTGAGGCCCAGGATCAGTGAGGGCGAGATGCCCGGAATTGAGCTCGCCGACTGGACCTCACTGCCGGAAGACCTCCTCCTCGACACCGAATTGCGGTATGCATTGACTCGATCGATCCAGGAGTTACCCGAGATTTATCGAAGCGTTGTCCTGCTGCGCGATGTGGAGGAGTTGACGACCGAGGAGACCGCTGAAATCCTCGATATCAGGCCGGATGCGGTCAAGATGCGCTTGCATCGGGGAAGACTGGCTCTTCGCCAATACATGGACCACTATCTGCGTACCGCAACAGGAGGACGTCAGGCATGAATGATAGCGACTGCGGCCGTGTCTTCGCGCTCCTTTCGGAGTACCTTGATTGGGAACTGGCTCCTGCCACGTGCCAGGAATTGGAAGAGCACTTGCGCGGCTGCCCTCAATGTATCCAATTCGTCCAAAGCCTGAAACGTAGTGTACAACTCTGCCATGACTATGGGGACTGCCGCACGGCCCCGCCGGTCGCCCCGGAGGTGATGGCCGGTTTCCGGCGTGCGTACCAAAAGATGCTCGCCAAGCGGCACGGCTCGCAAGAAAACTCCTCGCAAGTCTGACTTGGCCGGCGACCAAATCAGGACTTCGCCGATTGCCCCGCAAAGGGCCGAAACAGGTCGGTGGTGAAATAGCGTTCCATCCGGTCCGGGAAAACAGTCACGATCTTGGCCGGCCACACAGTTTGCGCGGCGATCATGGCCGCGCGATAGTTCAGACCCGAACTCGGGCCGACCGGAAACCCCAGGCGTATGAGCTCGCGTGCTGTTTCAATGGCCTCTTCATCGGACACTTCGATCGTGCTGAGGTTCGGATAATCGGATTCCCGGAACAGGCCCGATGCGCATTCCATTACACCCGGAATGCGGCAACTGAAGCCGCAGCACTCCTGTTCCCGTGTCCTGCCCAGGTCTACCGGGCGCGCAAGAAACGCGCGTTGCACGTGCCGGTCGCTGTTGCATCCCCGCATCAGACCAATCAGCGTGCCACCCGTTCCGACGCCGCTGACAATCGCATCGACAAGGTGCCCGGGGATTTGTTCCAGAATCTCTCGCGCGGTGCCGAATTGATGGGCTTCGACGTTTTCCGGGTTGGAGAATTGGCGCGGCAGAAAGGCCCCGGTTTCGGCGGCCAGCCGTTCCGATTCGCGGATACATCCCTGGATTCCGGCATCCTTGCTGCTGAAGTGGATCGTTCCTCCATACGCACGAATCATGAGGCCACGCTCGTTGCTTACACCCTCGGGCAGCACCGCGATGAATCGGAGTCCGAGTTGCGCGCAAACCAGCGCCATCGAGATGCTGGTGGAGCCGCTGGAAGCCTCAATGACGGTGATGCCCGGTTTCACTTGCCCCCGCTGGAACGCGTTCCCGAGAATATAGCGCGCGATTCGGTCTTTAGTGGAACCGCTGGGATTGAGGAATTCAAGTTTGCACCAGATTACCGGCGCTTTAGCCGACAACTGAATCGGAACGAGCGGCGTCCACGGAGAGTTAGCGGGATATTGGTTCTTCACGGGAACGATGAGGTTCCCGGAGGTTGAAGATCCCATGGATTCACCTCTAATGGCTGCACTGACAGAAGCTTTCACTCGTACCGGTCAGCTCGCCTCTCAAATAGGCTTGGACCGGCTCCTCGACGGGACCGGGCCTGGTAACGATCACCTCGCGTACGCCAGCTTGTTTAAGAGCATCGGCGGCTCGCCGGCCCATACCGGCGCAGATCACCACGTCGCATCCCGCGAGCGCGGTCACAATTGTCGTGTGGTCATGTGCCCCCGCCGACTCGGCTTGATTGCCGCAGCTCGACTGTGCATGTGTATGTTGGGCAGTGTTCTCTTTCATCTGGCGAGAAGTGATCTGACCGTTCTCGGTTTCGAAGAGCAGGAAACCGGCGCTCCTTCCGAAGTGTTCAGCAATCGATAAGCCATCATTTGTCGGTACGGCAATCTTCACGTTGTTTTCTCCTGTTCCCGGTTAGCTATACAAATATCTGCCGGCCGGATCTCCGGCCTGAACGAGCCCGCTATGGGCCAAATGCCATTCCTTCGTAGTGACGATCTGCTGGAAAACTTCCCGGAGCCGGAGCAGCCCCAGCCTCTCCGCCATCCGGAGTCGGCTCCGGTAGTGTTTCAGCATGGCTCGAGCCCGCACCGGATTGCTCCGCGCCGGCGGCGGGTTGGGTCCCCCCGCCTTCAACGGCCCTCCAGGATCTAAGGGAACACCTCCAAGCGCGAGAACTTCAGCGGCTAGCGCCGTAGCGTTGGCTAGGGCAGCGGCCGCACACAAAGCCATTTGTCGCTGTACCACGGGATGATATTCCCTCTGCAGGTAGCCGGCTTCACGGATGCAACTATCAGCCATACGAATCTCCCGCTGAATGTCTCCGTTGAGCACTGCAACCATGCGCTCGATCACATCATTGCGGCTGACCTTCATCTCGGATCGTTTTCAACCTCCGCTGTCTGTCGCTCCACGGTGACGGCAAGGAACGTTCCCCAGGCGTGCGCGAATTCCTCGCCGTCGGTGCCGATAACGGTCGCCTCTGCGCGAATCCGCCGTTTGGAGCGGTCAACAATCCAACCTCGGACGTCAAACTCCTGCCCGGGTTGGATCCGGCGGCGAAATCGCACCCTCATCTCCGCAGTCAAGGCCTCACCTGCACGAGCAGCGACCGCCTTCGACATGGCTTCGTCGAGGACTGTGCAGACAATGCCGCCGTGAATGATCCCGGGAAAACCCTCCCAGGCGCGTTCCGGCACCCAACGGGCGGTCATGGCCCCGTCGCCGGCGAGTTCGTATTTGATTCGCAGCCCGATCGGATGCGTTGGCCCGCAAACAAAACAGGTCGATTGAGTTTCCGCCCTCCGCGGGGCAGAGCGACGGTGGATGGAGGCCGGCATCAAAACAGCCCTACGCCGATTGCCGTCTGACTATTGTGGACCGTCGTCCGCTTCGGCTGGGGAGAGCATGCGCTCCCGTCCCAACCGTTTGAGCTTCCCTGACAAAGCGCTTCATCGATTTGCACATGTGCTCCAACACTGTGATCCATTCCTGAAAGTGCTGCTCCCCGTGCGGGGTGAGGACGTACAACCTCCGTGCCGGCCCGCTGCCCTCAACGTCCCATTCGGAGTTCACGCAACCATTCTTTTCCATTTGGCGGAGCGTTCGGTAGACAGCGGCAATCTCAATCTCGGAGTCGGTCAGGGCGTATTCGTGCAGATCGCTGACGAGTTCGTACCCGTGACACCGGCGTTTCCTCTTCAAGAGAAAAAGTAGTACCGGCTCCACAAACCTGTAGAGATTTCCCATGGCGCACGTGCACGGGTGCTGCGCTCCGTGCCGCGGACAGGTGCGTTGAGGCATGTGGTAATTCGTCCCCTTGCCACAGCCTATCACCTGTGCCATGATAGATGCAAGTTGCATGTATATGTGTAATACTAGCGGGCCCTGGACGGGCGACTCCGGCGAAGAATGCGCCACTTGGCGTATCTGGTCGCCGACCCCATAGCAAGGGCCTGGGAAGGAGTTTCAAAATGAAATTGTTGTTGTTTCTCAGTATAGGCGCGCTCGCGTATAGTGTCGGTTCCGGAGCAGTTTTCGCACACGACTGCTGCCATCACACCTGTGGAAATGGGTACCACGGCTGCGACCATTGTGGATCGCCGATGAATTCACAAAACGGTACTCAGTCGAAGGAAAGTAGCCCTGCCAATCGCGTTGTCAACTTGAAGACCCTGGAAGGCAAAATCGTAGAGGTTATCTACCTCCCGGGCGTGACGCCTGAAAGCGGGATGGTCGACGTCCGAGTCCAGACAAGCAATGGCGCGAAT
>Ga0182030_10020257_pt1 | contig 12565 bp, 10 predicted proteins | sample 812S3MmetaG_FD_121299 | JGI IMG/M metagenome (GOLD analysis project Ga0182030, IMG submission 121299) | Permafrost microbial communities from Stordalen Mire, Sweden - 812S3M metaG (Illumina Assembly) | ecosystem: Environmental > Terrestrial > Soil > Wetlands > Permafrost | place: Sweden... | reverse complement strand
GATCGGCATAACAGGCTAGAAAAGCTGCTTTAGCCTCTTCCGAAGCACTTCGGAACGCTCCGTGGGCAGAATCTAAGCCCGAAACGTGGTCGGCTCTTGAGATTGCTAGACTTTTGTCAATTGTTGCTTCGGGACCATAGAGCTTATCAAATGAAGCCGGTCGCTCCGCTTTGGCTTCGTGGTGTTCTGCGCCTTTTTCCGGCCGAACTTCTGTCATGCGTTTACTTGGTTACTCCGTGCATTGGCTGACAAACAATGGTCTCAAGTCCGAGATTTCGTTGACTGATGCTTCTAGCTTACTTTTGACCCCGGAAGTGGTCAATGTGGTTTCTACGTAGTCCGATATTAACGAATTAGATTGAGATGGAAGATTAGTTGCGCCTAAATCACCGGAAAGGCTATTTCTAATTGGGTCTCCGGACAAATCGGTATCGCAGCTGAATGTATGCGGGCGAGCCGGTTGGGAGGGGGGGCAGAGGAGAGGAAGCCTTAAGTGCATCTAATGCGGCCTTATCCACTGAAGGAATTCCACTGCTTTCAGTTATTTCTGCCTTCTGAATCGTGCCATCTTTGAGAATGGTGAAAGTCGTCATTACTTTGTGGTCTTCGAGACCTTTTGGTGGCTGCCACTTCGCCTGAATAACCTTCTTCATTGTGCCTATATAAGGGTGCAGGTCAACATTTATGGATGTTTCGTCGTGCGAGACCGCCTGTGGGGGCGTTTTGCCTTGAGCAGGCGCGCGTTGGGATGATTGCTGGAGCAGTGTTTGCAATGACGGAACCGGGCCAGTTATCGTCGGCGTCGCCGTATAAGTCTTAGCTAAAGCCTGAGTTGAAGCCACTGAAGCTCCAGCTGAGAATGCCGCTGGTGGGGAGCCAACCGAGGATTTAGGCGAGGAGCCGGCCGTGGATGCGGAGCCAGATGACGGACTCCCTGCTTGGTTAAGTTCTTCAGCTGTTCTTGTTCGGGTCGGTCGAGCTGAAGTTTTAACTGGAATTCCTATTCCTGCACCAGGAAGCAACTCTGGATGGTCGATCGGCATCTGACCACCGTCGATTCCTATTCTGTCTGTGCTCCTGATACCGACTATTTCATTGAGACTCTTATACTTGCCTACGATTGCGCCTATCGCCAGGTTTGCCACAAAGTCTGGCGAGGGTGCCGACACGGGAATTTGTAGTAATTTTTGTTCGGAAAGAACAGTTTGACGAACTTGTACGGTTACTGCGGGTTGAAAGACATCGAGCGGCATTCCGCCGCCAGAGCCATTCAAATCTTCCATAAGAAAACGGGCAAAATAACTGCTTTCAGTAAACGGCGTTTGAGCAGAGCTTGTAGAAAAATTGTTTGCTGAAAAAATGCTGACATTTGTCAGTGCCTCTAATCGACCGATGATGTCCAATTCCGATTGCCCTTTCATCCTCGGGGCATCTGTGAGCAGTTTGTCAGTTGGGATGCCTTCAGTCACTGGTGAAAGATCGAGTAGGCAAAGGATATTTTTGCACCCTGTTCTCTTCCGAACGCTTTTCAGAATGGCTACCAGATTAATGCCTGTCGCCTCCGCATCCGCGACAGTGTCTGCTGCACAAAAGACTATATCCTTGCCGTTTTTGGACGGCATCCATCGAGTGGATATATATAGGATGATCATGTCCGCTGGCAGCGCTTTGCGCGCGATGCCATTGGCAAGAACATCATCTATTGTTTCTCTCGTGGCATCTTCTTGCTGCAAAAGCAGCATGTGGTCATTTTTGAAGTGACCGATCGCGGGATCCAAAAACACCTTACTTAGCTTGATAGCAGAATCTGCGCCATATTTGATGGGCAGAATCTTCGGATCTTTGAAAGTGCTGACGCCGATTACAATTGCCCATTTATCGTGAATCTGGCTCGCACTTTGTAGAGAAGCGGCGAGTGGTGTCAGGGGGATCTGCGGTGGTTTTGCAAATGGTTTGAAATTGAAGCTTTGTCCGGGATTGCTACAAGCCATCGACAGCAATATTGCTGCAAGAATTGACGCTGACGATTTGGGTGATGAGAGCATCTGCTGACGGGGACAAAAGTTAGAGTTCCTGCATCTGTCAGTTCTTGCGAGGCGCATGGTCTGCTGCAAGTCCCAAAGCAGGTGTTCGACGTTGTGGAGTGTACTACATCTATCTTTCACGAAGTGGTGCTCAGGCTCTCTTGTCGGGTCAAGCGGCGGTTTCAGTTGAACTGTACCTTCTTTTGTTGGCAGTTTAAATTTTCTACAGGTGTACGAATGGTGTAGAAAACTCTCATTTATGGTGCTTGTGGCTGGCTTAGAGGGCGACATCTCATCGTTTCAGTTAGGATCATCTTTCGCCCAGATCAAGGAGTTTCGCTCAAACTAGCTTATGACCGTAACGACTGCAAAATCCGCGACGCTGTATCTAATAGGCACGCCCATAGGGAACCTCGGCGACTTAAGTGCGCGAACCCGCAGCGCCATGGAATGTTGCGATTTGCTTCTGGTTGAGGACACTCGAGTGACTATCAAGCTACTTAATCATCTTGATCTCAAAAAGAAAATGCTCAGTTGTCACGATTTCAACGAGCGTCAGCGTCAGGATGTTCTCGAGCGGGCAGTGCGAGAGGGTCTAACGATCGGGTTGATTTCAGATGCTGGGATGCCCCTCGTTTCAGATCCGGGAAATTTTATTGTAAAAGCGGCAGTTGATGCCGGTATGCAAATTATTGCGGTGCCCGGTCCTAGTGCTTTTCTCTTGGCTCTTGTCGCCAGTGGTCTTCCCACAGATAGATTTGTTTTCGAAGGTTTTTTGCCGGATAAGAGCGGCGAGGTAACCAAATGCCTGGAGGCATTGAAAACCGAAGAACGTACTGTGATCTTTTATGTATCACCACATAAGCTGGTCAAGACGCTCAACCATGTGTTGGAAATTTTTGGTGATCGGAATGCTTGCCTGGCACGCGAGCTCACCAAGATGCACGAAGAATATATCAGAGGGCGACTGTCAGACTTGCTGCAGAAAGTTCAGGAGTCCACGCTAAAGGGCGAGTTTGTGCTGGTCTTACAAGGTGCTGAGAAAAATGCGGCAGTCTTTAGTTCCGAAGATATTCAGAAGCTAGTCGAAGAATGTCTATCCTCAGGCATGTCCGTCAAAGATTCTGCACATGAACTGAGTAATAAGTTGAATATGCAAAAATCTGCTATTTATAAAGTCGCTCTGGAAGTCTCACAAAGATTGGCTCTGGATGCCGATTCTTGACCGAAAATACGTGCGATCGATATTGATTCGATAAGAGTCTGGGGGGATGTGGCTATGGATACTAGTGCAATGCCTATATATGAGGCGGTAATTCTTGGCGTTGTGCAAGGCATAACCGAGTTCTTACCGATCAGTAGCACTGCTCACCTTCGAGTCGTCCCCGCGCTCCTGGGCTGGGGAGATCCGGGTGCGGCATATTCGGCGGTCATTCAGTTGGGCTCTGTTCTTGCCTCAATGACTTACTTCTCGAAGGATATTGTGTCTATCAGCAGCGGCGCGTTGAAAGGTCTGCAGAAGAAAGATTTCGGTGATAAAGATGTACGCATGGCTGGTGCCATTGCATTTGGTACCATTCCTGTTTGCGTGATCGGCATCATCGTAAAACATCTTCTTGAATCAGATGACAGCCCATTGCGTTCTCTTATGGTCATTGGGTGTGCTTCAATTTTTATGGCTGCCATGCTTGCTCTGGCGGAAAAAATTGGCACACATAAGCGTGGAATCGACACGATCGGCGCGAAAGACGGCTTGCTCGTCGGCTTCGGGCAGGCGATGGCGTTGATACCAGGTTGTTCGCGGAGTGGCTCAACTCTCACTGTCGCCATGTTGCTCAATCTTAAGCGTGATCAAGCCGCACGTTTCTCGTTCCTATTAGGCATGCCGGCGTTGATTATTAGCGGCATAGTCGAACTTTATCACATGTATAAAGCCGGTATGTCTGACGTCGGCATGAGCGATTTGATAGTAGGACTGGTGGTATCAGCGGTGGTGAGTTACGCTGCAATTGCCTGGTTGCTTAAGTATCTGCAAAACCATGCGACGTGGATTTTTGTCGCGTATCGAGTTCTGTTTGGCATCGCGGTGATTGTTTTGGCATCGAAGGCGATAATCAAATAGTTCTAAAAGTGAACTGCATGTTCGGTAGGTTGCCCGTAAGATTGTGGTGCCACGCTGGGCCCAGCATTGGGCGCAACGCCAGGCATCGAAGACTGAGATGAATCATTATCGAAAGTCGGAATTTGACTTTCTAGAGGCATTCCATCCTTGTCGCTCAACTTGTCCTCGTCCGTCTCTTTGAATGCAGTGGTCATAACGGTGGAGCGGTCGGTGCTGCCCGAACCTTGACCAAGGGTGGTGCCGTTCGTCATCAGACCACTTCGAGCGCTTGCTCCTGTGCCAGCAACTGAACTTGCTCCCTGTTGAAACTGCATGCTCGATTGATGCCCTTCGGACGTGTCTTTATCAGCGCTTGCATAAGTGCGCAGGATCTCCAGCTCTTTGTCTTTGCTGCTGCCGTTTCTTTTGATCGTTTGCAGTTCCTGTTCAAGCCGTGTGCGATCTTTCGAGATGTCGGCAAAATGAACGAAGGCAAAAATACTGAGACCAGTAATTGCCAGTGCCAGGCAAACGACTACCCAGTTAGAAAGTTTGACACTTTTCGCAAGAGAGGGGTCGAGACAGACATCAAGCGCCTCTTTCATCTCGGGCGCTGTTTGAAAACGCAACCAGATGTCTTGGGACGTCGCTCTTTGTACCAGGTGGTCTACTCTTTCGGCAACTTTGGGATTCGATTTTCTCGGCATAGACGTTTGCAATGCCAGTGGTTCGTTTGTGGTCAGCAAGAAGTACATAGTCGCGCCCAGAGCATAGATGTCAGAGCGAGGGTCTGCGGCTCCCCAGTATTGTTCTGGCGGAGAATAACCGGCGGATACAACGTGTGTGTTGTCCGTATCTTCCTGAAAAGGACGTGCAATTCCGAAGTCGACCAGCTTAACGCGCCCCATATTGTCGATCATGATGTTGCTGGGTTTAAGATCTCGATAAATTACAGGCGGGTCGTGGCTGTGCAGGTAATGAAGCACTTCGGCGATTTGCTGTGCCCAGGTGATGACCTGCTTTTCTAGGAACGGTTCATTTGCTTTTTGCAGCAACTGCTGTAGATTCTCGCCTTCGACGTATTCCATGACAAGAAAATAGTCGCCGTTCTCTTCGAAATAATCCAGAATATGAACGATGTTCGGGTGTTGCAGACGGCTGAGAACGAAAGCTTCGCGCTGAAAAAACAGAAGCGCTTTTTCTTTGTCTTCTTGCCTGAAAAAGTCGTCACGCAGCTTTTTTACGACGCATTCCCTGTTCGCCAGTCGCAAGTCGCGAGCCATGTAAACGGTTCCCATGCCGCCCTGACCCAAATGACTGAGAATTTCCCAGCGATTTTGCAGTACATACCGGCGGTTCTGGGCTCGTTGACGGCGCAGGTCGCTGGCACTTTCGTGCGGATTAGGAGGAGGTTCTGGCGACTGGGTCATCTTCTTTCAAAGCGCATTAAAAAGGCGAAAACAGATTCAGTATAACAATGTTTAAGCTTCCATGAAAGCCGTTTTTTGCTTCATCGTCAAATGAATTGACATGCTTTGAAACGATACAGCACACCCAAACATGAGCCTTTATGTTCACCATATCTGGTGCCTGTGGATAGGCGGCATAAGCACTGTCAGCTAGTTTGTGCCTGCCGTTTCAGTTAACAGTCCGTGCTTAATGCACAGACTTCTGTAAAGCTCCAGCCCTTTCAGGTGGCTTGCCGTCAATTCGAAATTTAATTCACGGCGGTAATAATGTTCAAGTCGGGCTTTGGGCAGTCCCGTGCGTTTTTGAGCCTCTTCCAGCACATCGTCAAATCGACCAAGAAGACCATCGTCGAAGAGGTTGCGCAGTTCGGGGCAAATGCTTTCGAACGATCTCTGGTTCTTTTCGACCCACTTCTTTCGTGCCGCCCAGACGCCAAAGACCATAGGTAAGTTAAACTTCTCGAACCACCATTGTCCGAGATCCACCCTCACCAGGTCTTTTGACCAGTTGATGTCGCTGTGCAGGGCGCGATCTCCGATTACCAGGGCTCCCTGGTGTTGATCGTCTATCACGGGGTTGGCTACAGTTTCACAACGAGGAACGAATCCGTAGGTTTCGGCAAACAGAACTTTCAGCAGATTTACAGATGTTGCTGAGTCTGCTGTGATTGCCAGAACGTCGGATCGCAGGTCTTTGAGCTCATGGTTCGCAAAAAAGAGCACGCTTCCAACAGCGCCTTTGCTTGCAATTGAAATTTTCGGAACGAGGCTGAAACAGCCACTTTCCAGAAAGAAAAAGGAACTCATTGCGCCGAGGTCTAATTTTCCATCAAAGAACAGCCGGTTGAGTTCGGAGGGAGTACCTAGCGTAAAATCGATTTTACCGAAGGAGCTGGCCTCAAGCATCGGAATTGTCAACGGTAGGCTATTTATAAAGTTTATCTGTCCGAATCGCGCTGACTCATGATTAGTCGACGAAGTGGCGAGCGCGGCGCCAGCAGGTGCGGCGATTGAGCTGGGTATCTCGCTTTTCAGAGCTCCCGGGCGAGTTGAACGCGTCATTTGATTAGCCTCTGATTCCAGAGCCTAATTATGGCATTTGTCACGCCCAGATTACGTTTTCTGGACGGAACAGACATAAAAGTGCGCAAATGAAGCGGGGAGGAGACCGGAGAGACTTATATTATGCTACATAGGCCTCGCTCCCTAAAAACCATTATCCAGTTCTAAACAAAGCCGTCAAGGGGTTTCGCTACAATCATCCCTGTAGTCGGAACAGCTTGAAGAGGGCACAAACCATGCGCATGGTCGATTTGATTTTGGCGAAGCGGAACGGTCGCGAGCACTCAAGAGCAGAGATCGACTTCATAATTAATGGCGTCACTCATGGCACGATCAAAGATTATCAACTCTCTGCCTGGCTGATGGCCGTGTGCTGGCGAGGCATGACCATCGATGAAACAGCGTTTTTAACCGATGCGATGAGTAAGTCTGGTGAGGTTCTTGACCTGTCTGAAATTGGACCTCTCGTCGGTGATAAACACAGCACTGGCGGTGTCGGTGATAAAACTACTCTGGTATTTGTGCCGATGATGGCAGCAGCTGGCATACCGATGGCGAAGCTGTCTGGACGCGGGCTTGGTCATACTGGTGGCACGATCGATAAACTCGAAGCGATTCCTGGCTTCAATACCGATGTTGGCACAAAAGATTTTATTTCGCAGTTCAAAGATATTGGAATGGCGATTGGCGGACAGACGCAGGAGCTGGCTCCAGCTGACGGAAAAATTTATGCCATGCGCGATGTCACTGGCACGGTGGAATCGATTCCGCTCATTGCTGCATCAGTGATGTCAAAGAAAATTGCTGCTGGAGCGAATCTTATTATTCTTGATGTGAAGTGCGGCAAAGGCGCTTTCATGGAGACTTTGTCAGATGCCGAGTTACTTGCTCAGACCATGGTCAACGTCGGGCGCAGATTGGGAAAACCCGTAATCGCAGTTGTGACCGACATGGACCAACCGCTCGGAAACGCTGTTGGACATACCCTTGAGGTCATAGAGGCAATCGAGACATTGAAGGGAAAAGGTCCCGATGATTTTAGAGAGCTGTGCCTGTCTCTAGGGTCTTTAGCGCTTGTAGCTGCTAAGAAATCTCCCAGTGAAGCTGAAGCTAGAAAGACCTTGGAAGAAATTCTGGCGAGCGGTAAAGCGCTGGATTATTTCCGCAAACTCATAGCTGCGCAAGGCGGAAACGTAGAAATTATAGAAAATTATGCACTCATGCCCACTGCGAAATATGAGTATGATTTTGTTGTTCCTGGAACTGGCGTGAAGTATATAAGTCACATTGATGGCAGAAAGATCGCTGAGGCCTGCAAGCTTATGGGAGCTGGACGAGCACAGAAAGGCGATTCCATCGATCTCGCGGTTGGGGTTGTGCTTTCCGCTAAAGTGGGAAGCAAAGTCAATGGAGGTGAATCTATCGCCAGGGTCCATGCAAACTCAAAAGAATCGTTTGAACACGCAAAGTCAAAATTGACTGAGGCTTTTACTTTTAGTGAAACTCCTGTCGCGCCTCAAGGCATAATTAGGGCTTGCGTGGCGTGAACTTTCGCTGGCTGCCCTATTGTGAAGGTGAAGCCGCCTGGAATATGGCGATAGACGAAGCTATTCTCGAGGCCCATTTGCAAAGGCGCTCACCAACGACGCTTAGATTCTATGGTTGGGCACCGCCAGCAGTATCACTGGGATATGCCCAGCGCATCGATGAGCGGGTGATAGCCGATATAATCTCTCGAGGGTTCCGAGTGGTGCGCAGACCAACGGGCGGGCGAGCTGTTTTGCATCAAGGCGATCTCACATACTCTTTTGTCGGCTCGTCCAGTCAGTCTGTCGGCGGCCAGTCAAATGGTGTTCATGCAACTGGTGCTCATGCAACTGATGCTGAATCGAAATGTCATCCGAATGCTGCCCATTCAATTGGTAATCATTCGACTAGTGGCCAACTAACTGGCAGCGACGTTGCGCTTCTTCCCCCGAGCGTGTCCGAGTCATATCTGCAAATTTGCGAAGGCTTGATCCAGGGTTTGAAACGACTCGGGCTTGATGCGGAAATCGGTCGTGGCAAAGGTGGATATAACCGATTTCAAGATTGTTTCCAATCTACGACATCGGCCGATCTACAGGTGAACGGACTAAAAATAGTGGGCAGCGCCCAATTGCGTAGAAAACATGCAGTGCTGCAACATGGCTCAATTCTTTTGAATCAAGACCAGCTACTGATGCCACAATTGTTGTCTCTCGCTACGTCAGCGCCGACAAGCCCTCGCCATTGCAATGTCTTCGACATGATTGGCACACTTCCAATAGAGAAGATAGAGCAAGCTCTCCTTGAAGGTTTTTACCATGCGAATGGGCAACGTTTCGAGAAAGGAACGTTGACTGATTTTGAAATCGAGCTGGCTAAAAGTCTGCTACCAAAATATGCGATAGCAGGCTAATTCAGCGGCTTTCGTGTTGAGCCGATTGAACGCGTTGCAGCCGATTGAAAAAGAGTTATTTCAAGTCAAGTTTGATTACTTCAATAGGTCGAACCTTCCTTTCATTACCTCCTCGATACGATGCGTTTTGTTACCAGTTCGATGATCGAGCACGTACGAGTTTATAAAATTGTACGTGCGCAATTTACCACTGCGTGTTCCATAACCTAGTTGAGCCGCCTTCTGGCGATTGTGCTCAGCATGTATGAATTCGCGCTCGCGTTCGATTATTCTCGATTGCAGAATCTCTAATGCCAGCTGCTTGTTGCGGTACTGATCGCGTCCATTGATGAAGACACTGATACCGCTCGGCTTATGAATGGCACGCACGGCAGACTCAATCTTATTTACGTTTTGTCCACCTTTCCCATGGCCTCTCTGTGTAATTATCTCTACATCAGCTGACGGCAGGGGCTTGGAGGAATCGACCGTCTGGCACAGTTGCATGACTGCTACCGCGACGGTTGAGGTATGCCTTCGCCCTTTCGACTCAGTTGCTGGAACGCGCTGTACTATGTGCTTTCCGGCTTCTCCGGAAAAACATTCCCAGCAGTTCTTCCCAGTAATTTGTACCGACCAGGCGCTGTCTGAGTTATAGACGAGCTCCGTCTCTAACCCCTGTTCGCGAGCGTACCGCAGATATGCCGCGAGCAAATCTCTGGCAAATAAGCGTGAGTCTTCTCCGCCTTCACCGGCGTGGATGTCCAGTACAAGGCTAAAGTCTTTGCGACTTATTTAGATGACCAAAAAACTTTCCTTGATTAGACATGACCACAACCTCCTTGGTGGTGTTGCGATTATATCATTAGATGCCGTTCCCGACAGGGGACTTCAACGTAATTGTTGTGGTCTCAGTGATTCTTTGACTGTCAGGCGTTGAAAGTTTTCGGCTCAGTGCTGAAATAGAACGAGGATGATTCTCTGTTTTCGGTTTGACCACATTCTCATGCAATATGTTCTGGTAAAACGTTTCAGCTGATATTTTAACGCTGGCGAGAATTAGTGGCATGTCGGTCTTCAGTTCTTTCGCTACGAAAAACTGCTGAAATCCTCCTGCATCAACGAATTTGGCATAAGTAACTACGCAACTTTTGCCACTATCAACTGGATCAATGTGCCAGTATCCTTCGTTCACTTTGAAAGCACCATCGTGCCTTGACCACTCGATGCTAGATGGGAAATGTTCTTTAATATTCAGACTGTAGTCGAGCGTCACCAGATCTTTGAAGACCTTCACTTTGAAGGCGACGACTTTGTTAGCGCCCTCGTCCACTACCACTTTGCACGTTGTCACCTTAGAGTACACCCGCGGGGCATCCGGATAGTTCGTGAGTATTGCCCAGACACATTCTTTTGGTGCTTCTATACGAACTTTATCGACCTGGAAAACTTTGTGATCCAGGACTTCCTGGCTTGACTGGATTGTGTCTCCAATTTTTGCAAGGCTATTATCTATGGGATTGGCGAAAGCGGGAATTGGCAAAGAAAGGTTAGCTGCACTGATACTCAGAATGGTCGTGAGGAAAACACCGTATATGGTGGTACCTCGTTTGTTACCGTTGGTTTTCATAGTTTTCCCCAAAATGATTACCTGAAACCGGTGAAGACCGTACATTTTGGGTGAAAATGCCACTACGACAGTATGCAGGACTGCGAGGTCTTCTATTTCGCAAATGTGTGCGAAACTAAATATTGAGACGTCGCTTACTTGATACTAGTTCCCCGATAGATATCATCATGCGTTCGTCAACCATTGCTACAGTCCGCTCAGCCAACCACGCCACGACTCAACCGTCCGTTCTCAGCCTTTGTATGTGCCATCCTTGGCGAAATAATTTTCCAAAATTCCGTGCTCATATAGTGTGCAATTAGTTCTTTGACTTGCGCAGTTCGGCGTCGCGCAGTGTCTAACCGAACAGTCACAAAATCTGCACAGTTTTTTTGTTTGCTATATTTTTTCGCCATCACATATAGTGCCATCTTTCCTTTCTCTCCCCCCAACGTTTGAACTGTCGGGTTGTAGGCAAAGGAGGCAGTTGGCTCCCGGTGACTTCGCCTCCGTTACCTCCGTTACTGAAGCTTGAGCCGGGGATTTATATGCCGCTCGTTTACATCGCTTCAAGAAGCGACCTATAATTTTACTTATTTTAGGCAATTGAAAATTCAGTGCAGACCCGGGCAGTCTCCTTTGATCACTTGCTCCCGACCCAAAAGCCAAACTGGTTGGGCTTCACATATTTCTGCCCCTGAACCAGTCTGAAAAAAGATGCGAAAAGGTTCGTCATGCATCGTAATTACCGCTGGGCGCGGCCTTTACATAAATGTATAATCTTCATTAACATACAAAACATCAGCCCTTCTCCCCAAAGGTGATCAATGCCACAGGCGATTGAACATCGTCTATTCGAGATACTGCAGCGGCAAAACCGTCCGGCGGACGATGTTGCCTTTATACGCAAAGCTTTCGAATTTGCTTTCAAAGCTCATGATGGGCAGTACAGAAAGTCTGAAGAACCTTACATTATTCACCCTGTAGAGGTGGCATCGATACTTGCCGAATTGAACGGCGACCGTCAGACCGTCTCTGCTGGCTTGCTGCACGACGTGCTGGAAGATTGCGATGTAAAGCCTAAAGAGATGGAAGATGCTTTCGGCAAAGATGTTAAGCAGATTGTCGAAGGTGTAACTAAACTCGGAAAATTCAGCTTTAGTTCCAAAGAAGAGCGTCAGGCCGAGAATTTTAGAAAACTTATTGTTGCTATAGCCTCTGATCTCAGGGTGGTGCTGGTTAAGCTCGCCGATCGGTTGCATAACATGCGCACTCTCGATCATATGGCCGCTCGAAAACAAGCTGAGATAGCCCGCGAAACTCTTGAGATATTTGCTCCTCTCGCCAACCGCTTCGGTCTTGGACAAATGAAGTGGGAGCTTGAAGACCTTGGGCTGAAGTATCTACATCCGGACGAATATGCCCAAATCCAGCAGCTGGTGGCAGATACTCGTCAGGAACGCGAGTCCTTAATTAGCGAAATCGTCGATGCTTTACGAAAGGAACTTGATTCGCGTGGAATTAAGGCTGAGATCACCGGTCGTCCCAAGCACCTCTTCGGCATCTGGAAAAAGATGAAGAAGCAGGACAAAACGTTCGAAGAGCTTTACGACATTCTCGCTATAAGAGTAATCATCGATAGCAACGATAAAAACTATTGCGAAATCGACAATGATCCTGATACCCAACGATGTTATGAAGTCATGGGCGTCGTGCACTCTATCTTTCGTCCTATTCCAGGGCGTTTTAAAGATTTTATCGCCATGCCCAAGTTCAATAATTACCAGTCGCTTCATACGTCGGTTGTGGGCGCGAAGGGTCGCCCTGTCGAAATTCAAATTCGTACTGGGCAGATGCACCATATCGCCGAATACGGGATTG
>Ga0182030_10020256_pt1 | contig 12565 bp, 12 predicted proteins | sample 812S3MmetaG_FD_121299 | JGI IMG/M metagenome (GOLD analysis project Ga0182030, IMG submission 121299) | Permafrost microbial communities from Stordalen Mire, Sweden - 812S3M metaG (Illumina Assembly) | ecosystem: Environmental > Terrestrial > Soil > Wetlands > Permafrost | place: Sweden... | reverse complement strand
GGTCGCCACCGAGAACGCGCAGATGACGGTGGTGTGGAAGACGCACGGGGCCGCACTTCCTGCGGCCGCGATCCAGCACACGAGCTGCGCCCCCGCCGACGCCATCGTGGGCCCAACTCTCGCGATTCATGTGCCTGAGTCACTGCGGACGGCATGCCCGGCGACCGTCCAGGCTGCGGTCGCGATGATCCAGCACGAGTCCTTCGACATGAGCGTCGGCGGGACGCGTCCGGCGCGCGGTTGGCAGCCCATTGCGCTAGGCGGGATCGCCCTGGCGACGCTCGCATTCATCGTGACGATGGTGCTCCGCCACCGGCCCACCGGCGGACGCTGAGTCAGCCCTCGCGCCGCACGACCACGCGTGCGGTGACCTCGAACGCCTCGGCGGCCTCCTCGCGGATCTGGCTTCCCCGGACCCGCGCGAGGGAGCGGACGACGGTGGGATCGAGGTACGGACGGCCGCCGAAGCGCTGCGAGCCGTAGCGCTCCACCATCCGGACCTTCGCGTCGACCGCAGCCGCGCCCAGGGCCACGAAGACCGCCGGCGCGAAGCCAGCGACGTCGTTGTTCGGAAACTCGCCGCCCCAGACCGAGGCGTGCGCCTTGAAGACGCGGACGACCTCGACCGACACCTGCTGGTGGTCCTGGTTGGTGTCGCCGGCCGCGTGCGTCACCACGAGGTCGTAGTCGTCGCGCAGGCCCTCGAGGGCGGCGTAGATGTCCGCGCGTCGCGACTCGAACGCGCCACGACAGGCAGGGAGCATCGTCCCCGTGTGGTCGATCAGCTCCGTTCCCGTCGACTGTCGGAGCCATTCCAGGTTGGCCGCGAGCTCTGCGTGCGCCTGCGCGGCGGTCGCGTCGTCGACGATTCCCCTGTGGTCGCTGAAGACCAGGACCCCGACTTTCTTCTTCGAGGCGCAGCACGCAAAGAGCAACCCGCCCGCTAGAAGCTCCACGTCGTCGCAGTGCGCCCCGACGAACAGGACGCGGCCGGGCAGGATCACGCCACTTCCTCGCGCAGGTGCCCGTTCTCTGCGAGCCATGCGAAGGTGCGGCGAAGGCCCTCCTCGATCGGCGTGGCAGGAACCTCACCGAACAGCTGGCGGAGCCGGGTCACATCCGCCTGCCGCCGGATCACCCGGTCCCAGTCGCGGCGCGGTTCAATCGCGACGTGTCCTGCCGGACGGCGCCGGATGGCGAGGATCGTCTGCGCCAGGTCGACCACGCGCGTCTCGAGCCCGGACGCGACGTTCACCACCTGGTCACGAGCCCGATTCGCGTCGACGAGCACGTGCATCAGGTCCCCGACGTAGGTGAAGTCGCGCGTCGCGTTCTCGCCGAAGATGCGCAGGCGCTCATCTGGCGCATCGAGGGCGCGAAACATGTTGGGGACCGCGTTGCGGTACCTCCCCGGAGGATCGCCAGGCCCGTACACGTTGAAGAGCCGGAGGACGGCGAACGGGAGCGACGATTCGCGGACGAGCTGCTCGCCGGCCAGCTTGCTCGCGGCGTAGGGCGTCTGGGGACGGAGCGGGCCGTCCTCCGACATCGGGACGGGAACGTCGCCGTACGACGACGAGGAGCCCGTGTAGACCAGCAGGCCGCAGCCCACGCGTCGTGCGTGCTCCACCAGGTTCCTCGTCCCTTCCTCGTTGGTGCGGGTATCCAGGGTGGGTTGCTCCATCGAGAGCTCGTTCGCGAAGCTCGCCGCCAGGTGGTAGACGCGGTCGTATGGACCGGGGGGCAACCGCAGGAAGTCTTCGGGCGCGCGGACGTCGCCGTGGACGAAGCGCACGTCGCCGAGGAACCGCTCGATGGACCGGAGAGAGCAGGTCGCGACGAGGTTGTCGAAGACGGTGACCTCCGCCCCCCGGCGGTGCCACTCGGCGACCAGGTTCGAGCCGATGAACCCTGCGCCACCTGTGATGAGCACGCGCATTGGCAGTTGACGCTTGTACCTCGCCCGACGACGCGTCAGCTTAGCTGAGGCCCGATGCCGCGCGCCACGCTCATCCGACCGCCGGGCGTCGTCAGCCGCTACGCGATGACGCTGGACGCGACGCCTCCCGTTTCGGTGGCCTACGTCGCCGCGGCCCTCGCTCGCGCCGGCTGGGACGTGCAGGTCATCGACGCGCTGGGTGAGGGACTCGACGCCATGCACCCGGGGTACCGGGACGACGTGCTCGTCCACGGCCTGGCGATCGACGAGATCGTCGCTCGCGTCGCCCCGGACGCCGACGTCATCGGGGTCTCCTGCATGTTCTCGAACGAGTGGCCGGTCGTGCGACGGCTTCTCGCCGCGCTCGCCGAGCGGGCGCCGGGCGTTCCCATCGTGTGCGGCGGCGAGCATCCGACCGCGGCGCCCGAGCTGTCTCTCCGCCAGGCGCCGGCCCTGGTGGCCTGCGTGCTGGGCGAAGGCGAGGAGACCGCCGTCGAGCTCTTCGACGCCCTTCACGAGGGTCGGGCGCTCGGCGGGATCCCGGGCATCGCGTACCGGGACGATGGTCGGTGCGTCCGGACTCCCCCGCGGTCCCGCATCCGGGCCGTCGAAGAGATCGCGCGCCCGCGCTGGGACCTCGTGCCGTTCGAGACGTATCTCTCACGAGGTCTCAGCTTCGGCGTGCACCGCGGACGCACGATGCCCGTCGTGGCCACGCGCGGCTGCCCCTACCGGTGCACGTTCTGCTCGAGCCCACGCATGTGGACCACGCGCTACTACGCTCGCGCGCCCGAGGACGTGGTCGACGAGATCGAGCGCGGCGTCGAGCAATACGGCGTCGAGGCCGTCGACTTCTACGATCTCACGGCGATCGTCAGGCGCGACTGGATCCTGGCCTTCTGCCGGACGCTCCAGGCGAGGGGCCTCGCGCTCACCTGGCAGCTCCCGAGCGGTACGCGGTCCGAGGCGCTCGACGCCGAGGTGCTCTCGGAGATGTTCCGGTCGGGTTGTCGCAATGTCTCCTACGCGCCGGAGAGCGGCTCTCCCGCGACGCTCCGGCGAATCGACAAGAGGGTGCGTCTCGATCGAATGCTCGAATCGATGCGCACCGCCGTCGGCATCGGCCTCAACGTCAAGGCCAACATCATCATGGGGTTCCCCGAGGAGACGACCGCCGATCTGCACGAGACGCTCCGGTTCATCGGCCGGATGGCGCGCGCAGGCGTTCACGACGTCTCGGTCTGGACCTTCGTGCCGTACCCCGGCTGCGAGCTCTTCGAGCAGCTGCTCACTCACGGCCGCCTGCCCCCGCTCGACGACGACTACTTCGCGGACCTCCTCGTGTACTCGGACTTCACGCGCACGGTCTCGTACTGCGACCAGTTCTCCGCGGCCGAGCTACGGCGGTACAGGACGCTGGGAATGGCCCTCTTCTACGGCGCGAGCTACGCGACCCACCCGGTCCGCCCGTTCCGCTCGATCGCCAACCTCGCGCGCTCCCGGTACGAATCGCGCATGGAGATGTCCGTCGGCAACCTGCTGCGGCGGATCCGGCTGGGCGGCGACGTGGCCGCCGGCGGACCGGATCAGACCACTCTCGGCCTCACATTCCCTCGGGCATGGGGACGGTCTTCTCGGTCGCCGTGATCCGCGCGAGGACGGCGTCGAGGGCCGCCTCGAGTCGTTCGGCGGTCGGAGCGGCCACGCCGCGATCGCTGTCGTTGTAGAAGAGGTCGTAGCGGTCGCTGCTGCGCGGCGGGCGATGAGGCGTCGATCCGCGCGCGCCCACGCGCACCACGAGGCCGGTGACATCCCCGTCCTGCCCGTGAAGCGTGATGGTGATCGTTCCTGGCGACGATTTCGACGGGCCTTCGATGGAGACGACGCGGAAGTTCGCGAGCTCGTCGCCGAGGTCCAGCCCTCCGAGAAGCGCGCGCACGCCCGGGCTCGGGGCGACGAAGGTCGGGATCGCGTCCGGTTGCGCGGGTGAGCGACTGCGATGGTGCTCGCTGGTGTAACTCCGTACGAACGGCAGCGAGCCGAATCCGGCGAGAACGGCGAAGAGGCCGAGCGCGAAGGCGAACGTTCGGCGAGCGGCGCGCGGCGACCCGGGCGCGAAAGGAGGCCGGGTTGAAGCGAGCACCGCGCGACCCCTCAGGCGCGTGACAATCGCCGGCCACGGAAGACCGAACAGCAAGGCGATCGCGACAGCCTCGAAGTAGATGATGTGCGCAAGAAACAGGGTGTTCAGGTGAAAGCCGAGGATCCCGACCGTCCACAATTTTCGCATTGCCGGCGAGACGAGGAGCATGAACGCGCCGAGCTGCACGAAGAGTGTCGCCAGGCCGAACGCCTGGGAGAGGGTGCCGTGGTTCATCACCGCGTCGGCGTAGTGACCGAGAAGAGAGTGGTCGGAGATCGGGTGTTGCGACACGACGATTGCGCGCAGGTGGTTCGCGTCGGCCCAGTCGACCCCGCTGACGAGGAGCTTGCTCGCGCCCGCGCCGACATATGTCGCAGCAAGCACGCCTACGGCTCCGATCTCGGCGAGGCGTTCCTCGTCCGCCACTTCATGACCGAGGCGGCCCGAGCTCACCCCGCGCGCGTAGGCGAGGCCGAACACCCACCCGAACGTGACGGCGCCCACGGCATAGAAGCTTCGCGCAGGCCCTCCGACGAGCGCGGCGTGGCTCTCCGAGAGGATGGCGAGGGCGCTGATGGCGAGGAGCCCGCCGGCGATCGAATGCCTTCGACGCGCGAAGGCGACGAAGCCCGCGATGGCGGTCGCGACGATGACGGCGAGCGCGAGCGGCCGATCGTGGAGTGCAAACAAGAAGCGTGGGGCAAACGGGTGCGAGAGATCGCTCTTCGCGGTCCGATGCAACTGCCAGGCGAGAGCGACCGCGTCGAACGAACCGATCAGGGCGAGCCCGATGCGCAACGGCGCGCGCGACATCCCGTCGTACAGAGCCTTCATCAGCGCAACACGGCGCGGCAAGAAGCCACGTGGCAATCACTCGTCGTCGGCGGCCCTCGGTCGTCCGGGAACGTCCAGATGTGGCGGACGAGCTCGACGGGTCGCGCGCGCGGATCGCTCCCCCAGTGGGTGCGCACGTAGTCGATAGCGGCCCGGTCGACGTAGGTGATGGTGTAGACCCCGCCGCCGGAGCACGCATAAGGGTCCAGGACGGGCGGAGGCATTTCGCCTGGGCGGAGACTCTCGGCGGATGCGGCGTCGCACATCCACGCGCTCCCGTCGCTCACCTCGTGGAGCCCTTGCGCCTCGTCTTTCGCGACGATGCGGCTGCCCGTACTGCCGTGCTCCCCCGCGTACATGGGGAACGTCGAGAACGGGTAGACGTTGCCGACGATGCGCGCGACGACGAAATAGCCGACAAGAGAAAGCGCCGCGACCGCGATGGCCGCACGTCGGTCGCTACGCGTTCTCACTCCCTCGTCCATGGCCGTCGTGGAACTGCGAGAGATGGTAGCGCGGTCTCGAGCGCTACGGCGGCGGGGAGACGGCGCCGGTCGGCGCGACCAGCGCCTCGTACGCGCGAATCACGTCATCCATCGCCGCGGGAACGGCGCCAGTCTCGGCAATGCGCATGGTGCGTGTGTCGACCGCGGCCATCGCAGGAAAATCCTTCTCGCACCGCTCGACGAGACGTTCGGGGTCCATCACCGTCGGGTACGCGAGCGCGCCCGCGCGAGCCCACTCGATCACGTTGTACGAGTCGGCGGACTGACCGTGACGGGAGCCTTCCATGAGAAGCGAGAGGATCTCGCCGCCGCGCGGCCTCGTTCGAGCATGAAGCGCGCCGAGCCGAGCGCCTGCCTCGGCGCGTGCGTCGGCCGACCAGATGGCGCCGAAGTGGATAAGGAGCGCCCGCGGCCTCGGGGCGCCGGCGCCGAAGGGCGAGTCGGGCGGGTAGGCGTCCCTGCCTGTCGCGTTGTGGAAGTCGCCGAGCCGGATGGGGGCCATGCGGGCGAGGCTCGTGCTCGGATCGACGAAGCCCATGAGCTCGAAGTCGGGGATGACTTCGCCCTTTCCGCAGCCACGCGGGCCAGAGGGGTAACTCGGGTCCTCGCAGCGGCCGCTCTTGCCGCACGCTGCGCCACCCGGGCACGCGCCACAGGTTCCTCCGCAGCCATCGGGGCCGCACGCGCGGTCCACGCAGAGCGGCACACAGGCGTCCGGCCGCTCGCCCGCGTCTTGGGCGGTGCCCCGGTCGTGCGCGCAGCGGACGCCGAAGACCTGGAACCGTGAGGTCGGTGGGCTCGCGCGGCGGACCGAGGCGGCTACACCCTGGCGCGGCAAGCCGTAGCCGCCGCTGCGCACGACCCGCGAGGAGCCGGCGTCGAGGGATGCGCAGTCGACGCAGGGGTCGAGGTAGCCCGCAGGCGGGCACAGGTTCGAGCCTTCGGTCGGCAACAGTCTGCCCGGATCCGCCGTGTCCAGCGTCCACTCCCAGACGTTGCCGCTCATGTCGGCCTGACCCCAGCGCGCGTCGCCGAGCGGCGACTTCGAGCCGACGGGGCGTGCGCGAGGCTGGCTGTAGACCGCGTACCGATCGTCGATGGCCTGCGACGCGGGCGGCGTCGACCAGGGGTAGACTCGCTGCTCGTCGCCTCCGGCGGCCGCATAGTTCCACTCGGCCTCGGTGGGGAGGCGTCCGCCGTCCCACGCGCAGAAGGCGAACGCCTCGTAGAACGTGACGCAGTTGAGCGGTAGCTGCTCGTGATCACCGGGCGCGTCCGTCCAGTCGGCGAGGTCGCGGTTGCAGTGGAGCTCGCGCTCGAGCGACGCGGTGTCCGGGGTGAGCTCCGTGTTCCAGGCGGGATCCCATCCGCTACCCGGGATCTTCGGATGCTCGGCCGAACCGGGTGCGGGAGGCGACGCGCGTGTGCCTTGCCCTGCTGTGACGAAGGCCCGGAAGCGCCCGACCGTCACTTCGAAGATGTCGAGGGCGAAGCTGCTCACCGTCGCCGGGTGGGAGCGATCGGTGCACCCGACTGCATCGTAGCTGCGCGCGAAGGTGCCGCCGGGAACGGCGCGACGCTCGCAGCAATCGACGTCGCCGCTCGCACCGCAGCTTCGATCGGCGCCGGCGCGGCCTGCGCAGCTGAGACCCTCCGCGACGAACCCCCCGACGCGCGCGGGGGCGCGGCGATGTGCGGGTCGGGCGAGACGAACCCCCGCGTACGCGAGCGCCGCACCGATGAGCAACACGCCCATGGCGAGTGCCGGCGACCGTTGGCCCGCTCGAACGAGCTGCGATAGGCTTCTACTGCGACGGGATGGGGGGGCGGACATGGCGCTCGGGCGATGGCCCTTTCTGACTCTGGCTGTGGTCATCCTCGCATCGTGCGGGGTCGACGGCGAGGAGACGCCTGCCATCATCCTCGTTCGGGCACGCCCCGGCACCGACCTGGCCGCGTTCGTGCGCGGTCGGGCCCTCTTCGAGAAGCGCGCCACGACGGTCGATGACGCCGCCCGGGCGCACGACGGCGAGGGTGCGGCGGTCAGGAAAGCCTATCTGGAGCTGAGCGACGCCGATCGAGAGAGCCTTCTCGCCTTTGTGATGAGCCTCTAGCTGCCCGCGGCGAGCATCCCGCGTACCGCCGTCGCGATCGTGTCGCCGATGCGGTGGTGGCCGTCGACGTTCGGGTGGCAGACGTCACCGCGCTGCCCGGGCTTCGCGAAGCGTGCGGCCGGCTCGCCCTTGAAGGCATCGGCGACGCGCACGGTCTCGAAGCCGACGTCGCGCGCCACACCCGCGACCTTGTCGTAGATCCGGGTGCACACCGGATCGTCGAACTCCTCGACGACCGGAAGGACCGCGACGAGCACGCGGAACCCATGGATGCGCCGGAGCAGATCGAGGCGCTCGAGCGAGTTTCGCACGATGAGGTCGAACGTGTAGCTGTCGTGATAAGGCTCGAACATCGAGCAGATGCTCCCAGTCCTGGCCACGGCGAGCAGCGGCAGGAAGCGGAAGAGGAAGAAGCTGTTGCCGATCCGGCGGTACCCGCCGTTCTGGATCGCCGCGCTCGTGAGCATGTAGCCGACGATCACGAGGTCGGGCTCGTAACGGAGTCCCACCTTCTCGAGGAGCCTGACCTCCTGGACCGTGTTGTAGCCCTCGCACGAGACGTTCACGACCTCGACCTTGCGGCCGTCGGGTACCGCGCCCGCGAGATCGCGCTCGAGCTGCCGGAAGAAGCGATCCTCGAAGGGGATGGCCCCGTCGTTCGCGATCGAGCCCGTGAGCACCACGACGCGGAACACGTCCTTGGGTTTCGGGATCGCGTGCTCCACGTCGAGGAGGCCCAGCGAGTTCACGCTGAGCGCGACGTCGTGGTGCGGTCCCGTCTGCACGACGGCACCCGGTCGGTAGTGGTAACGAAGCAGCACGTCGTCGGTCTGCACGATGCGTTCTGCGCCGGAGCCCGCCTCGCGGAAACGCGTGTGTGCCTCGAGCACGAGCGCAGCGCCGACGACGACGAACACCGTGACGCGGATGGCGCGGCGGAGGCGGCGCCACGCGATGAAGCCGGTGGCGAGCACGAGGGCGACGACCGCGATGACGGCCACGCGGAAAGGGTCCGGCAGGTAGAAATCCGGATCCGTGCAGGAGTAGGCCCAGCCCTCGAGGACAAGGACGGTGAGCAGCAGTGTCAGCGCGGCGCGATGGCCGAGCTTCCAGCGTAGGAGCCGCGCGGCGCGAGGTGCGCCGGGCTCGTTGGGCGGCGGCGTGGACACGCCCGAGTGAACGGCGAAGGGACGCGCCCGTCAAGCGCGCGCTCAGAAGAGCGAGTAGATGAAGGGCGCGAGCGGAGCGATCGTGTTGATGATCCAGAGGACGGCCGCGCCGAACAGGAGCACGAAGACGAACGGCACGAACCGGCCGAGGCCCTGGTTGCGGAACGCCATCGCCGTGCGCACGGCCGTGCGCGGCACGATGACGATGCCCGAGTACCAGCGTCGCCTATTCGACATCTCTCGATACCACCGTATTATTGAGCACTAGCACGTCCATCTCGGTGCGAGCGAACATCGCCATAGCCTCGACGGGTGTCGTCACCATCGGGTAGCCGCTCGCATTGAACGACGTGTTGAGCAGCGCACACAGGCCGAAGCGCTCGCCGAAGGCCACGAGCAGATCGTGGTAGGCGGGATTGTCCTCGGGGTAGCAGACCTGCGGCCGGGTCGTCCCGTCGATGTGCACCGCCGCCGCGAGCTTGTCGCGCGCGGACTCCAGGACGGGAACGGCGTACTGCATCCATCGATTGGCGCGGACGTGCGCAGGGTCGATGGCGAGCGTCGCAAGCGCGTCGCGCTCTGCAACGGAGAAGGCATAGGGTCGGAGCGCAGCGCGCTCTTTCACCTGCTTGCTCAGACGGATCGCGAGGGCCTTGTCGTCGGGCCGGATGAGGATGGAGCGGTTGCCGAGGGCGCGCGGCCCGATCTCCGAGCGACCCTGAACCCAGCCGACGATCTGGCCCTGCATCAACCTGTCGGCGACTGCCGCGCAGAGCGCCGCGCGGTTCGGGTAGGTACGGGAACGCCACTTGAGACCGGATAGCGTGACGCCGGGCTTGAGGTACGGCGTGATCCTCTCGGGCTTGATGAAGTCGATGAGCTCTATGTCGGCCGACTCGTCGAAGTCGGCTCCCAGGTAGGGAGAGTAGCGGTGGCGCTCGGGCGCTCCGCCGCCATGGCTGGCGGCGTAGTAGAGGGCGGTGCCCACCGAGGTGCCGCCGTCGCCCGGGTCGGGCGGGATGTAGACGTTCTTGAACGGCGACTCGCTGAGGATGCGGTAGTTCGAGACGCAGTTCAGGCTGACGCCGCCGGCGAAGCAGAGGTTCTCCGACGGAGCCATGGAGTGGAGCTTCTTGCAGAGGCCGAGGACGCGCTCCTCGAGGACGAGCTGCGTGCTGGCCGCAACGTCGGCGAGGCGCGCGGCGTCGGCCGTCACCGCGGTGGCCTCCTCGAAGCAGTTGAAGGGCAGATCGTCGGTCGGCTTGCGCGCGGGGCCGAACGTCTCGATGAACTTGTCGGTGACCGGGCCGCGGAAGAAGCGGGTGAAGTTGAAATAGTCCTCATCGACCTGATAGAGCCCGTCGTCGAGCCCGGCGACGACGGCGCGCATCCGGTCGGCGAACCGAGGCTTGCCGAAGGCCGCCAGCGCCATGGTGGTGGCCTCGCTGTCGTTGGGCGAGAAGCCGAGGTACGCGGTGATCGCCGAGTAGACGAGGCCGAGCGAGTTCGGAAATGCCACCTCGAGAAGGCGCTCGACTTGCGGGCGGCCTTCCTGCCATGTGCCGTGATAGAGCGCCGAGCAGGCCCAGTCGCCGACGGCGTCGACGACGAGGATCGCGGCCGACTCGAAGCCCGAGCCCATGAACGCCTGCACGGCGTGGCTGAAGTGGTGGCCCAGGTAGGTGATCCTGTCCGGCGAGATGTCGAGCCGGGCGGAGATGCTGTTGACCGCCCAGAGCTTGCGACCGAGCCAGGATTTCATCGACTGGACGAACTCGCGCCGGGTGTCCGGATACGCGGCCATGGCGCTGCAGAGGACGCGTGAGAACTTGGCGTGCGGATCCTCGTGGAAGACGGCTTGATCGAGATCCGAAGAGGTGATGCCCGCTTCCTTCAGACAGTACTCGACGGCATAGGTCGGGAAGTTCGCGTCGTGCTTCTGCCGCGTGAAGCGCTCTTCGGCTGCGGCGGCGACGACCTTGCCGTCCACCACCATGCAAGCGGACGCGTCGTGATAGCCGTAAGAGATGCCGAGGACCCTCACAGGCGCTTCAGGCTGTTGTTGTCGTAGGTGACGACGCCCGCGGCGAGCTTCCGGCGGGCCGCGCCGAACAGGAAGAGCCCGAAGACGTAGTAGACGACGCTGAGCAAGGCCGTGGCGAGCGTATCGACCACGCGCCGGCCCACGCGAAGCCAGCCCTCCCACAGGCGGCGAAGGCGCACGCCCGCGACCGCCCGACGGATCCCGCCGTCGGTCGCGCCCATGCGCCTGAGCATGTCGTGCGTCAGATCGACGTGGCCCTCCTCGTCGTCGATGACCGTCCTGAGGCACTCCTTGAGCGGGCCCTCCGGCAGCGCATCGCGGAGCAGGCGGAAGCGACGTGTGGCGTCGACCTCGCCGACGTGGACGAAGGCGAGCGTCTTCCACGCAGGCGCGTCGCCCTGATAGATCGACTTGCGCTCGAAGTGCGAGGGCGAGAAGGCGCGTCCGCCGTAGTGGCGGTAGACGCGCACGAACGCGTCGGCGTGCGACTCCTCCTCCAGGCAATGGCCGAAGACGATGGCACGCTCCTTCGGATCGGAGATCGACCTCATGCCGCGGTAGAGGTGCCAGACGCCGTCCGCCTCCGTCGACTGGAACCCCCGGATCACCTCACCGACCCGACCGGGATCGGCCGACCAGCCGATCGAGACCGCGAAGCGGATCTTCAATCGTTCGATCGCGTCGATCATGACGGTTCGTGTGGAGGTTAACCCAGCGGGTTTGAGAGAGCCACCGGCCCGGTCGACACGGATAGCGCCGCGTTGCTCGGCCCTTGTGCTGCTGATAGCTTCGGGAGGATCGTCGTGGTCGAGCTGAGCATCGTCGTCCCCCTCTACAACGAGCGCGGCAACGTCGGCGAGCTCGTGACGAGGTGCTGCGCGGCCGCACGGGCGGCCAGCGATGGCTTCGAGCTGCTGCTGGTCGACGACGGCAGCCTCGATGGTACCGCCGACGAGGCCGAGCGCTGCGGCGACCCCGGAGTCCGGGTGATCCGCATGCCGCGCAATGTCGGTCAGTTCTCGGCCCTGAAGGCAGGACTCGCGCTCGCTCAGGGGACGCACGTCGTGGTGCTCGACGGCGATCTGCAGGATCCTCCGGAGCTCATCGGCGAGCTGGTCTCTCATGCCCGCCAGACGCGCGCCCGCGCCGTGTACGCGATCAAGACGTCGCGTCGGGAGGGCCTCCTCTTCCGTGCGGCCCAAGCAGTGTTCCACGGCATCCAGGGCTCGCTCTCCCGCGCTCCGATCCCGTCCGGCGCCAGCAGCTACTGCCTGCTCGATCGCGAACTCGCCGCCCGCGTGGCCGCGGTGCCGCTCGGCTCGGGGAACGTGGCTGCGGTCGTCGCGGCGCTCGGCGTGCGGGGAGCGACGCTGCCCTACGCGAAGGGAGCCCGCCGTGACGGCCCTTCTCGCCTCGGCCTCGCCGGTCATGTGCGCGAAGCGGTCGCCGCGCTCGCGCTCACCGGCGCGATGGCGCGGCTCGGCTGGTTCGCCGGCGTGCTGTTCGCCGCTGGCGCGATCGCGGTGAGCACGCTCGGAGGTCAGGGAGCCGTGATCGTCGCACTTGCCGCGATGGCCGTGGTTGCCGCTGCGGGGGCGATCGCCGCGGATCGCGTCGTCGATCGCGCGCTCGCGCCGCGGCTTCGTTGATGCGGGCCCTCGTCCTCGGCGGCGCGGGTTTCATCGGAAGCCACGTCTGCCAAGCGCTCCTCGAGCGAGGCCACGCGGTCCACGTGCTCGACACGCAACCCATGCCGGAGCTCGGGCGAAGTGGCAACCTCCGCGCGAGCTCCGGCATGGGTTGCGTGTCGAGCACG
>Ga0182030_10020254_pt1 | contig 12566 bp, 10 predicted proteins | sample 812S3MmetaG_FD_121299 | JGI IMG/M metagenome (GOLD analysis project Ga0182030, IMG submission 121299) | Permafrost microbial communities from Stordalen Mire, Sweden - 812S3M metaG (Illumina Assembly) | ecosystem: Environmental > Terrestrial > Soil > Wetlands > Permafrost | place: Sweden... | reverse complement strand
TTACAGGCAATTCTCGATTGCCAGCGCCATTCCCATTCCGCCGCTGACGCAGAGCGTGGCCAGGCCGCGGTGCGCTTTTCGCTTCAGCATTTCGTGGAGCAGGGTCACCGTGATGCGGGTTCCGGTGCAGCCGATGGGATGGCCGAGCGCGATGGCGCCGCCATTGACGTTGAGTTTCTCGCGGTCAAAATGCAACTCGCGATCGCAGGCCAGTGCCTGTGCGGCGAAGGCTTCGTTGAGTTCGACGAGGTCGAAGTCGCCGAGGCTGAGCCCGAATTTCTCCTCCAGTTTGCGGACGGCCGGCACCGGCCCGATGCCCATGACGCGCGGATCGACCCCGGCGGAAGTCGCGGCCAGGATTCGCGCCAGCGGCTTCAGGTTGTTTTGCCGGACGAATTTCTCACTCGCCAGCACCACCGCCGCCGCGCCATCCGTGATGCCGGAAGAGTTTGCCGCCGTGACCGTGCCGGTCTTGGAAAAAACCGGAGCCAGTTTGGCCATCTTCTCCAGGCTTGCGTCGAGAAACAGGTGTTCATCGCGGGAGAACTGGACGGCGCCCTTTTTGCCCTCGATGGTGACCGGGACAATTTCGGCGTCGAAGCGTCCGCCGGCTTGCGCCGCGGCGGCGCGCTGCTGCGAGCCGAGCGCGAACTGATCCTGCTCTTCACGCGAGATCTTGTATTGACTGGCGAGATTCTCGGCCGTGGCGCCCATCAGCACCTTGGCCAGCGGACAAAGAAATCCGTCCTGATACATGCCATCGACGAGTTCCTGATTGCCGAGACGATATCCCCAGCGCGCGCCTGCGAGATAAAAAGGAACCCGCGACATCGATTCGCTTCCCCCGGCCAGCGCACACTCCATGTTACCGGCCGCAATCTCCAGGTAGGCAAGCGCGATGGTCTTGATGCCGGAGGCGCAGGCCTTGTTCACCGTGTACGCGGGCACTTGTTCGGGAATGCCGCTGCGGACCGAAATCTGCCGTGCCGGATTGGGTCCGCCGCCGGCCTGCCGTGCGCTGCCGAAGATCGTCTCTTCGATCTGCTGGGGCTGCACACCGGCGCGTTCGATCGCCGCTTTGGCGGCAACCACGCCCATATCCGCGCAGGTAAGCGAGGCGAGCGAGCCTCCGAACTTACCGATGGGCGTACGTACGGCGGAGAGAATATACACACTGTTCATCAAAGCCTCCCGGCTACCTTCAGTCTGCTTCACTTTTCTGGTTTCCATTGCAGCGCTTCTTCTTCAGCGCTTCTTCATCCCGGAAATTTTGTTTTTTGTTTTCAAACCGACTCTCTTCAAGGGGTGCTTATGGCAAAGCACCCCTGAAGAGAAAGTAGTTGCCGCAACCTTCAACCGGTTTTCATGCAACCGGTTTTCAGGAAGCGGAAGAAATCCTAACTGGCGGTCACGCCACCGTCGACAAAGAGGGTTTGGCCGGTCATGAAGTCCGACGCCGGAGAGGCCAGGAAAACGCACGCGCCCGCTATATCATCCGGAATCGCCAACCGTCCCAACGGAATATCCTTCCGGTACTTTTCCGCCAGCTCGGGATTGTTCTGAATGTGAATCGTTCCCGGGGTGATCACTAACGCCGGGCCCAGGGCGTTGACGTGGATGTTGTACGGCGCCCATTCCAGCGCCAGGCACTTGGTGATCATCTCCACCGCGCCCTTGGTCGCCGAGTATCCGACATTGCCGCCCGTCTTGCCGCGGATGCCACGCACCGAGGAGAGGTTGATGATCTTGCCCTGCTTCTTGCTCTTGAATACCTGGCCGACGTGTTTGCAGACCATCATCGTGCCGGTGACGTTAACGTCGATGATTCGGCGCCAGTCCTCCATCGGATACTCGAAGGCATCCCGCTTGATGTTAAGACCCATGGCGTTGACCAGGATGTCAATGGTCCCCATCTGCGCCACCGTGTCCTTCACCAACTCGGCCACGCTGGCTTCGTCGGTGACGTCCACAACATGGGTTCGCACGGCGTTGCCGGTCTCCGTCTCAATCTCTTTGGCCGCCTTGGTAAGCGCTTCCTGGTTGCGGCTGGCAATCACTACTTTGGCGCCGTATTGGCTCAAGCGGCGTGCCAGCGCCTGGCCAATGCCCCCGGCGCCTCCCGTGATCAGTGCAACCTTCCCATCTACTCTGAATATCTCGTTCATCTCTCGCTTCTTTCTTTGCTTCTTCGAGTCGAAGCTGCCTTGCCCACCGTAGCCGCGCAAAAACAACGCGTCGAAGGTGGGGCACCCGCGCTCCCTGTCGGCATGGCTGAAGCCATGCCCTTTCAAAACCGGGTCAGGAAACAGCATGGCTGAATCCATGCTGTTTCAAAACCGGGTTAGGTAACAGCTGCCTAGGCCTTCGCCTTCGCCGAACGCGCGGGCAGACCCAGGATCTCCCTGGCTTCATCGGGAGTGGCCGGCTCTTTGCCCAGTTCGCGGGCAAGTCGCACCGTTCTGGCCACCAGCCGGGCGTTCGTTGCCAGATCGCCTTTCGCATAGTAGACGTTGTCTTCCAGGCCGACGCGCGCGCAACCACCCATCAGTATGCTCAACGTGGTCATGGGCAGCTGGGCAGAACCCACCGCGGCGCAGTTGAAGAGCGTATCCGGCGGCAGCAGGTCGATCAACTGCAGCAGCATCTTCGGGGTCGCATCAACCGCCCCCTGGTAGCGCATGCCCAGAACGAAGTCCAGGTAATAGGGCTTCTTCAACAACCCCTTGCCGATCAATTCCTGCACGTCGTGCATCATGGCGTGGGAATAAACTTCCATCTCCGGCTTCACGCCCAACTCGTTCATGCGCGTGACATACATCTCGATCTCGGCGGGCATATTCGACCAGGGAATGCCGATATATTTGCCCGATATCCGCATCAGGGTGCCCATATTGAGCGAGGCCATCTCCGGCCCCGCCTTCAGGCAGTTGATGCGCTCTTCCTGCGTCAGCTCCGGGCCGCCGCCGGTGCTGTCCTGAATAACCAGCGGACAAATCGCCCGGATCTTGTCGTGAATGGACTGGTAAACATCGACCTGCGAGGAGTTCCCGCCCTGTGCGTCGCGGGCATGAATATGCACAATCGCGGCGCCTTCGTTGTAGCAGGCCAGCGCCGAAGCCGCGATTTCATCGGGCTGCTCCGGCACGTTGGGATTCAGGCTCTTGTTGGTGATGGCCCCGGTCTGGGCCACGGTAATGATTACCTTATTTTTTGGCAACGCAAATGGCATATCGGTACCCTTTCGGAAATCTATTTGGTTTTCGCTTCCGCGGCTTTGGTCGCAACCGCGGTGGGATTGGTCCTGAGCGTGAAATCCACCGCCTTCAGAATCCGGATCAGGTTGTCGTCGCGTTCGGCGAGCGTCGCCTCAAGCGGCTTGTCCTGGTAGTCGAAGAAACCTCGGCCGCTCTTTACTCCCAGGTCGCCCTGCGCCACAAGATCGACCAGGCATTTCGGAGCATTGTCGAGGGGCGGCTCGGGATAGTTCGCCAGCCGGAGGTTGCCGGCGCTCAGATCCAGTCCGGTAAAATCGTAGCGCTGCACTACGCCCAGCAGACACATGCGGGGCGCGATGCTCGCCTTGACCGCCAGATCAAGCTGATCGGCCGTCATGTAGCCGTTGTCGAGCAGGAAGAAAACCTCCCGGCCGATAATTCGCAGCAGACGATTGATGGCATGGCCGGGGACATACTTTTTCATCAGCACCGGAACCTTGCCGATTCCCTTGAGCAGTTCGAGTACGACCTTCTCCGTCTCGTCGGAGGTTCTGGGCTCCCGCACCACCTCAACCAGCGGCAGAATATGCGGCGGAGCAAACCAGTGCGCAACCACCGTGTACGGCACCCGCTTCTCCGGGACCAGTTCGAAGATATTCAGATAGCTGGTGTTGCTGGCAAAAATCGCATTCGGACGGCAGAGCGTGTCCAATTGATTGAACAGCTCGATCTTGGCGTCCTTTTTCTCATTGATGCACTCGACGATGAAATCGGCATCCTTCACCGCTTCCGCTATGCTCAGCGTATAGGTAATAAACTTTTCAATCTTCCCAATCTCGCCGGACTGCACCAGTTCATTCTTCGCCAGCGTCAGCAGGTTGGCATGAACCCCGCTTCGAGCCGCCTCCAGCGATGCCTCTCGACGGGCACACAGACGAACCGTGTACCCCGCCTTCGCAAAATCCAGAGCAATGCCCGGCCCCATCGTTCCACTGCCGATCACTGCGATTGTCTTGATGTCCTGTAATGTCATTTTTTCCCCTGTTGGTTGTGGTACTCGCCGGCGGAAAGCTTCGGCCTTCGCAACACTGCCTCAGGCCGCCGCCAGCTCGATACACCGATCATAACAAGCCGCGCTTCTGCACAGCCAGCAGTCCTATTTGGCGATCAGCACAAGTTCGCCCACATTCAGGCTCGCATTGGTCCGCACCGCAAGTTCCTTCGCAATATATCCTTCATGCTCGGCGCGGAGGATATAGTCGGTATCTCCGGCCAGGCCCTTGAATTCAAAATCTCCGAGAAAGTCCGTCTCGGTCACAAAGATCTTCTTCTCCGCCTTGGCCTGGAGCGTAACCTTCGCGCCCCGCAAACATTCACCCGGCTTGTCGGATAACAAAACTTCGCCCGCGATGAATGGCTTCGGCAGACTGATGTACTTCACCACCGGTTTGGTGCCGAACTCGGGCTTGAAACTCTCGGTTTTTCCGGCCTTTGCCTTCAATACCTGCGAAACCTTGCTGCCAGGATCGTCCAGATCGCCGAAGACCAGCGCCCCCGTCGGACAGGACTCGGCACAACGCACGTCCTTCTCTCCGGCATCGAGCATATGGGCGCAGAACGTACACTTCTGCGGCAGATCTTTCTCCTCATTCCAGAAAATCACGCGATAGGGACAGGCATCGACGATCTCCCGATGGCCTTTCGCCTTCTCCGGATCAATCACTACAATTCCATCCTCGCGCCGGTAAACCTCTCCATGGCCGTCAGCCAGCATGCAGGGCGCTTCCTCGCATTGCTGGCACAGGATCGGAATGTAATCCACCTTGACCTTGCTCCCGGCGCCATACTCAACTTCCTCGATCCGAAGCCACTTGTGGCCAGCCGGCGGCTGCGCCGCCGTGACCGGCAGATAGTCGTTGCCTACATATTCATCCTTGCACGCCAAAAAGCAGGAGTAACATCCCGTACACTTCTCCACATCCACGGCAATTCCATATCTGGCCATCAGTTATCCCTCCCACTTTCCTTCCCATTTTCTGATTTCGCATAGGCACGAATTCGGCGTCATGCCCGGCGCGTGCTTCGACAGCATTCTCGACGAAGTCAGAAGATTGACACAGCCACCGCGATCGGTGGTGCCCGGCTTTCCGGGAACTTGGGGATCGTATTTAGCCGTGCAGCCATAACTATGAATCACGCCAGAAGGGACGCGCTCGGTAACTACCGCACTGCAAAGCACCGAGCCCCGGTCGTTGTAGAGTTCGACGATATCTCCGTTCACTACATTCCGCGCCGCTGCGTCTGCCGGATTGATACGTACCGGCCACCAGCGATAGCCGTCCTTCTCGACGCGATGCAAAGGAATCTCGTCGAGCCAGGTCGTATGGTTGTCGTAGTGCGTATGGAAGCTGAACCGGGGATGAGGTGAGATGATTTGCAGCGGATACTTCTTGTACCCTTCGCTCTTGTATCCCTCCCAGGAGGGAATAAAGTGCGGCACGATCGGGCGTTCCTCGTCATCCGGCATATTCTGGCGCAGGCTCTCCGAGGCAAACTCGATCTTGCCGGTATAGGTTCCCAGTTCTTTATCCTTGTCCGTTCCCCGCTTCGGATTGCCCGTATCCGGAGTGTCGACCGAGCGGCCTTCGGCATACCAGCGCATTCCAGGCGTGGCCTTATAGTTCTCCGGACACGGCACAATGTGATAGCCCTTGCGGTTGAACTCCTCCCAGGAAACCGTCTTCGCCACATCCGACGATTCAAAGAACAACCGCGCCCAGTCGTCCTCGCTGTTGCCCTCGGTGAAGAGCTCCTTCATGCCCAGGCGATCGGCAAGCAAACTCAGAATTTCGTAGTCGGACTTCGACTCGCCCAATGGCTCCACGCACTTTTGCTGGCGCACAACTACCCTGTAGTTATTTCCGATGTGGGCGTTGGTCGTGTATCCGCCGCAGGCCGCCCATTCTCCAAGATCGTTCCGCTCGAGGTTGGTGCACGCTGGGAGAATAACGTCCGGGAAGATCGACTCGCCGCCGTACCAGCAATCCTGCATCACGACGAATTCCAACTCCGGGCTCTGATACATCTTGATCCACTTGTTGGTATCCGACATCGTTCCCATGAAGGAGCCGCCATAGCGATAGAACAGCTTGACCTTCGAATGGCCCTCCATCGGATACTGATTGTGAACGAACTGCTGCGCGTAACTTTGACCGCAGAAACCCTCGCCCCAGAAATCTTCCTTGCCCGTGAGGATGGCATCGGGGAGGGTGAGTCGATACAGCTTTTGTTTGGTCTTGTTCTCAAAGCACAACTGTCGCTTGGCAATAGGAGATCTGCCCATCATTCCACGGGGTTCCGCGTAACCGGGAAACCAGGTTTCGTTGTCCGCCGGAGCTCCCATGGTGGTGCCCCAGATGGATCTTCCCGGCTTACCCAGCCCCTGCATCGCCTGCAAGGCAACCATCATGCGCGCCCACTCCGTGCCAAAAGCCGTGCGGCATGCACTGCCTTCGCCACCGCGGCTGCCGCAGCTTATGGTTGTCCTCTTCGAGGCCCACTCCCTGGCCAGCGATACAATCTTGCGGGCCGGAATGCCGGACTCCTGCTCCGCCCACTCCGGAGTCTTGGCAAATCCATGGTCGGAGACGCCTAAGATGTAATCCTTCAGTTCATCGAATCCAATGGTCTTGTCGGCGACATATTCCTTGTCGTAGCTTCCTTCCGTGATCCACACGTAGGCAATCGCCATGGCCAGCGCGGTATCGGAACCCGGCCGCAAAGGCATCCAGGTGCCGTCCATGGCCGCCGTCGTATAGTTGTAAAACGGATCGATGAAGACCGTCTTGATCCCTTTTTCCTTCAACCACACCCGCCAGATCGCCGACTCCTGTCCGCTGTAAGTGCCGCGGGTCGAATCCGGATCATTCGACCAGAAGACAATCATCTCCGTATTCTTGAGCCCGTCTTCCAGCAGGTCAAACTGCTCCGGCATGCCAAGCCGCCAGTAGAAGCCGTAGGTGTGCGTCGCTCCCCAGTGCCAGCCCTCCCAGCTATCCGGGTTGTCCAGAACCGGCGTGTAATTGAGCATGTGCATGAAGCGGTGGAACGGACCCATCTTGTAGCCGACAATCCCCCAGTTGTGATGCGACGACGTCATCCCCGATATCGCCGAGTCCCCATAGGTAGCTCGCACCCGCTTCATCTCACCGGAGACGATATCCAGCGCTTCCTCCCAACTGATCCGCACATAGCCCGACTTGCCGCGATTCTGCGTGTTACGCTCGCCCTTGGGGTCAAAATCCACCCGCTTCATCGGATAAAGAATGCGATTCTCCGAGTTAAGCCGATTTCTTTCCGCGTGAACATAAGGCGCCAGACGTAAAGCCTTGGGCGGGGAAAATTTCTTGTCTCCGACTTCAATCACCCACGGCTTGTAATCTTCCTCCAGCACTTGCAAAGGCCGCACGCGGACGATTTTGCCGTCCTTCACATAAACGGAGATCGGACCTCCGCCGGTCAGATTGCTGAATACCTGCTCCACGATCGTCACTCCTTAATAGTCGGAACTCTCACCTGCAAGGATGTGCAGGTGAAATTATCGAGCGGCAAGAAGCACCAAGACCGCTACCTCGTGCTCAAAGTTATCCTTGATCCATTGTTCTCCTGAAAACATTACAACGGGCGCTCCAAGGTCGCATAATCCTTTATTGGTATGCTTCCATGCCTTCCAGATATGGAGCGTGGAACTGCGGCACCTGCGCTACTTCATTGCTGTGACCGAATGTTTTCGCGTTGCAACAGCGCGTGCAGGTGCCAGTGCGCGATTGGGACGCGCTAGATGCTACGCCATCTGACGCGAGAACGCTGGTGACGCTCTTGCGGTCAGGATGGCAATGGTTCAGCCGCCGTCCGCTTCGCTTTGGCGGAGGCCCGAGTCTCGATGTTCGGCAAAAAGTAAGCAAGAATACCGATGGCCGGGAGGAACGAACAGATGTGGTACACGAGACCGATACTGGTCCAATCAGCGACCTGGCCCAGCACCGCGGCACCAACCCCCGCGACTCCAAAGGCGAAGCCAAAGAACAGTCCCGAGATCATACCCACCTTCCCTGGGATTAGTTCCTGGGCGAATACCAGGATCGCCGAAAAAGCGGAAGAGAGGATCATGCCGATCACCACACTGAGAATGCCGGTCCAGAAAAGATTGACGTAGGGCAGCAGCAGAGTGAAAGGCAACACCCCGAGAATCGAGCACCAGATTACGTACTTGCGGCCAAAGCGGTCGCCGAGAGGCCCGCCGACCACAATCCCGGCGGCACTGGAGCCCAGAAAGAAGAAGAGATGGATCTGAGCGCTCTGCACCGTAACGTGGAACCTGCTGATCAGGTAAAAGGTGTAGTACGTCGTGATACTGGCCAGGTAAATGTATTTCGAGAAGATAAGAACCAGCAAGATGGTAAGAGCTCCGGCCACCTTGCCGGAAGGCACAGATGACGGCAGTGAAGCGTTTTTGACCTGAGCGTGCTTCCTTGAGGCATTTCTCTTATACCAACTGCTGACTCGCGATAGCACGACCATGGCCAGAAGCGCGAATAGCGAAAACCAGGCGATGCTAGGCTGACCGTAGCGGAAGACCACAAGCGCGGCCAACAAAGGTCCCAAGGAAAATCCGAAGTTCCCACCCACTTGAAAGATGGATTGTGCCAAACCGGGCTGGCCGCCCGAAGCCAACCGCGCGATCCGGGAACATTCCGGATGAAATACGGAGGAGCCGATGCCGACCACGGTCGCTGCGATCAGAATGGCCGGGAAAGTTGCAGCTCGGGCGAGCATGATCACACCCGCAAACGTGCAAGCCATGCCGACCATCAATGAAAACGGCTGGGGACGCCGATCCGTGTAAACGCCGATTAAGGGCTGCAGCAGCGATGAACTGGTCTGATAGGTGAGGGTGATGAAGCCGACCTGCGAAAAACTCAAGTGATAAGAGCTTTTCAGGAGAGGATAAACGGCCGGCACCAATCCCCCGATGATGTCGTTGAGCAGGTGAGACAGTCCGATGGCAAACAGAATCGCAAATACCGGGGATCCGGCGAGAATTTGATCCTGCTCCTGAATGCCGCACGCGTTGGATTCGACCGACATGCCAAAATTTTCCCTTCAACCGAACGGCCGTCAGCGGCCGCTCAAGCGCTATCAACTATTAAACCTTCAAGGCCGGCGGGCTCGCGTAGCCATGGCGCAAAGCAAATTCGTCAGGGCAGAGCGCGGATTGCTGGCCTGGCGCCAGCGCGGGGCGCAAATCAGAGGGTGAATTGTCTGGCACTGATGCGCTGCTAACTCAGCTTCACCAACTTCGACTTTACTTTATCGAACTCATACGAGCCAAGCCCGCGCTGGCTGGCCAGCTTGAGATACGGCATCGCGTCCACATCCAGATTCCAGTATCTTTTCGCAACATAGGCATCAATTGCAACCGGATCGGTTCCGGCCACCAGCGTCTTATGCAGCGCAACATCTTCCAGACTTCCGCCGGTTGGACCGTTGCGCACAAGTACACGATAGCAATCGACTACGGTCAGCGATGGGCGCACAAAATCGGCGAGGTCGACGAGGCTCTCGTGAATGCGCTGGTGCAACTGGTTTCTCATGCCGCCCAGCATACCGAACCAGTTTTTCATTCCAAGGGTTGCGCCGCTGAGACTATGGTGCTTGGCGATGGGGATGTTGATGATCTTGTCGGCGGAAAGAAATGGTTCAAAAATCTGCCAAGTGCGCAATACCTCGCCCTCCAGGTCCACATCCTTGAACTGGGCGGGATCGGGCAATAAGACCTGGGCTCCCGCATTGCGCGCCGCTTGGGCGATGCCTGAGCGCTGGAAGCAGCGGCGCGCGTCGTTGCAACTTACATCAGTGACGATGACTTTTCTTGCGCCCACGCTGAGGCACTGGCGAACGACTTCGGCAACGAGCTCGGGATTGGTGTTGGCGGCCTGCTCGGGAGTGCGATCCCAACCAATGTTGGGCTTGACCAGGACAACGTCATTGCGGGAGACAAAGCGGGAGATGCCTCCGAGTTCGCGCAGTGCCGCCTGGATCAGTTGCGCGGGCTCTCCACCTTCAACGATTACAACGTCAGGGAAATTAGCGTCTGGCGCTACGGTGTGGCTGCGCTTGGCATTGGTTACCACGGCCTCGACAGGATGATGACTCCGCCCGCTAAGCCACGCAGAGACAGCGGCGACACCTGCTCCGACAGCGCCGAGGCGCAGCAACTTGAGCATCGCCTGGCGGCGGCTGATGCCTTGAGCAGTGGATGAGGCGCCGTCTGTGGAATCGCCGGTGGTATTCATGGAATTGGACTATACCTCTACCAGCGTGATGCGCCTGGGATCGTTGGTTCCGAGTTGATGCCGCGCATCGGCCGCGGTGGCAATGTAGCGGGGCAGCCGGCCCTCGGCTTCCAGTGGTTTCAGACCCGCTTCCGCGCGCTTGCGTTCAATGATCTGCCAGGCCGTAAAATCCAGCGCCACGGGATCGCTGCCAACGATGAGACTGTTTGCGCGCCAGAGGTACTCAGGTTTGTATTCTGGGCCGCCGTGATAGCAGGCGCTGGTGGCATCGCCGATGGTGAGGCGCACTTTCTTGCGGATGCTGGGCAGCATGTTCACATCCGCTACCCCGGGGTTGCAGCCCCCCCCGTGATAGTGACTTGGGTTGTCGATGACGCCGTACATGTTCTTCATGCTCAGGGTTACGCCCGAGGCTACGTGATCCTTCAGTAGCGGGAGGTTGATGACAACATCACAGGTCTGGGTGAGGATTTTGGAGAGGCGAGAACTGACGCTTCCAAACTTTTCCGGTGTTTGCTCGTAGCCTACCGCATCGGTGCCGATGCAGCGAACCTTTCCGGCAGCCGAAGAGAGCGGGAATCCGGCACGCTCCAACTCGTGGCCCGTCCTGTCCCAGATCACAATGTCATAGGGCTTGATGCCAGCCTGCTGAAGGCGTTCGGTAATCGCTTCGACGAAGGTCACATTAGTGGAAAGGCCGTGGCCGGCGATGGTGTTCACCTTGAGGCCGACGACCTGGCCAGGACGAATCAATTGCTTCCACGCGGCGAGCGCATCCTTGGTGCCGAAAGAGCTCTGCATGGCACGATCCAACAAGGCAGTCATGCGCGACGCATCTACCGTGGAGGCGGAGCCGCGCAGCATTGCGTCTTTTGCGATGACCACCCGGGACTTGGGCGTCCCCATGGCGGCGGCAAAGGCCAAGGCATCGCCAGCGCCCAGCACAACCGCTCCGGCTACGCCGACTTTCAAAAACTCGCGACGGCCTATACCTTGTTTCTCGCTCAAGAATGCCTCCTTCGGGAATTGTACGGCCATTTCTAATTCGAAAGTTTCTTCTCGATGCCCTGCGCGAGCTGGATCAAAGCCTGCGGAGTCTCTGGCGCTTCCTGGTAAGCTACGATGCGCACCAGGAAGGGGCCTTGACGGAAGATTACGCTCTGAGTGAAGACGCGAGCTGCGTCACCGAGGGGAATTATTTTGGCATTTCCGTCAGGATCGGCCTCAAAGATCGTCCGGGCCGCATTGGCGTCGGCCATGACGTAGAGATCGGCGACGGCTTCGATTTTGCCCTGGAATTTGTAATCCGAAGTGGAGACCCCTTTGAAGCCGGCCTTGAGATATTGCTCGGCGCCACCGTCGATATAGTCGGAAAGAGTCGCCGGGGTGAAGCTCCGGGTTTCGCTTGTCTTCTCCCAGCCCGAAAGCTCGTTGGAAGCCGGCAGCACCGGAGATTGCTTCTTGCATCCCCAGGATAGAAGTAGCGTCAGTGCAACTGCGGTCAGTGCCGCCAGGCGAATTCTTGTGCCGAACCTCATGTCTTTGGTCTTCCCTTCATTCTGTTCAGCAGGATCTGGTTGTCGGGTGAGCGGCTCTCGCCAACGCTGGTGACGGTGACTGCCGCACGGTCCTGCAAGACGCAGGCGTGCTCACAGGCCCCGCAGCCAACACACTTCTCAGGATTCAGCCAGGGCTGCTTGATGGTCTTAACCTTGCCGCCAGCGTCGATGACCTGGGCTTCGCGAAGATAAATCGCCTTGGGAGAGGTTGGGCACCATTCCTCGCAGACAATGCAATCGGTGGCCATGGCCCACGGCAGGCAGCGTCCCCGGTCATAGAACGCGGTGCCGATACGGATCGGCTTGGCGTCGCTGGTTCCAAGACCAACCACCCAGCCCTTTTCTCTGGCTGTAATCTCCCAGATCGCGCCGGTCGGGCAGACCTGCGAGCAGAGGACGCAGCTCGGTTCGCAATATCCGATATGCGGGACGACAAC
>Ga0182030_10020253_pt1 | contig 12567 bp, 5 predicted proteins | sample 812S3MmetaG_FD_121299 | JGI IMG/M metagenome (GOLD analysis project Ga0182030, IMG submission 121299) | Permafrost microbial communities from Stordalen Mire, Sweden - 812S3M metaG (Illumina Assembly) | ecosystem: Environmental > Terrestrial > Soil > Wetlands > Permafrost | place: Sweden... | reverse complement strand
GATTTAGAACGAGAGCTTCTCTCTCTTCTCTCCTTAGACGTCTAGAATACCAATGAACTTGTACTACCTCTTTATTTGCACCGAATTAAGGCCCTTATAAAGCAAGTACTGCGAGTGTGACATGGTAGCAACACCCCTCTCGATCTAGACCTCCGAAGAAAGATTTGAGCGATACCAAGTTACCTCACGACCCCCCCCACTACGACTCAGCGACAAATACACATTTCGACCGCGAACGCATAGAAGGAGCAGGCCTTTAGGGGAGTGTGGAGAATTCCCTGACCCCGAACGTCTCCCTGTGATCCTCTATGCCGCAGAGGAAGAAATCCCAGCACCGAAAACGAGGACCAGACGGCAGGTTTATCTCAGAAGACCCCGCATCAGCGCCCGACGATCTACCGTTGAGGCTTGAACACCTACAACTGGCTTCCCCAATCTCTCTATCAATAGCACCTCCAGCCCCTCGAGCACAGCGTTTTGTTGCAAGAGACGTGTCTCCCGTGGAATCCAGGTATCGGACTCCAAATTCGGAAGCGGCGATCGAAAGCACAAAACCCTCGAATCGAGAAGAATCACAAAGCCCTCCTAGCGTAGGACAACCCGGTCTCCGACAACGACAATTCCCTTCGAACAACAACGCAGCAGACCTTGCCTACCTCGCTAGACCCTTACCCGACGTATCAGACCTCAGCAGCGAAGGCACATACTCCCCCTCCCTCAACTTGAGCGAGCTCTACATAGGCGAAAACCAAGAAATCCCCAACATGGCGTTGCGCTACACCACCGAAGCTTGGACCCAGGATGCAGCCGTGGTAAAGGTGGTTCACGAAATGGTTTTCGGCGACGACAACATGTACCCAGAAATCCAAGAGATCTTTAATGATACTGACAAGCCCACTGCGAACGCGGTCCTCCGTCTCCTAGAACCCGCTGCACGAATCGAAGCTGAAGCCCGTGCTCTTCAAGGAACCACAGTACAGACGCATTCGTGCCGTAACGCCGCTACTTGGACCAACTTCATGGAACGCTTTAGAAGAGGCCCTAATCACTATTCATCTCCTGAACCCGATCGTGGATTCGTACGTCCGTCAATCGAGCGCCACAACGCCACCCCTCAACCCCGCGAGCACACCCCTGTTAGATCGGAGCAACGTAATCCCGCTATAGCACCCTCGTTTACCAACAAACTCAAACAGAGAGATCTCGAGTACGATGGCACAACTCCAGTCACCTCCTACATCAACCGCTTGTCTTACATGGCACAGACCTACGGAGAAGAGGCTGTCCTAGGACTTCTCCCCACGGCTATGCAAGGCAACGCCAAGATCTGGTTCGACAGCATTTTCCCGGCGACTCGCATGCAAATGAACTCCAGCTTTGACATGTGGGTTAACAAATTAACGAATCGTTTCCGCGTCGATCCCTCCAAGTCTCTCGAAAAAGGCGATAGAATGCTTCATCGCTTCGAACTCACAGGAAACGCCGAAGAAGACAAACATATCGTCGTCGATGTCCGCGAATACCTCAATCTGAAGGGCCAAGCATATCTAGAGGCCGGGGAAGAAAGCGAAGACCTCATCGTTCGAAGACTCCACGCCGGACTCGACCCTACCCTCAAGATCGCAGTTCATCTCAACAAGTACAATAGCGTCGATGCATTTACAAGCAAGGTGTACGCGGCGGAGGAATCGGCCAGAGACCAGCACGAATCGCTAGTTCAACGAATCAAAGCAGCCAGTCGACCTGAACGCCGCTACAACTACAATTACAACAGCTACGGTAACCGCATCTACAACAACCGCAACTACACTGAGACAGCCATCGCCGAACCCCCTCGAGCCCTAGTCCCTTTGGATCCTCAACCCATGCGTTATATTCCACGAGAGGCGGCTAAACGTATCACTGAAGAAGTCGTCAAGGCTGCCACCGCCCCGGTCAATCGACAATTGCAGGCAGCTCCCAAACGCGACAGATACCCTTGTACTCATTGCGGCTCCAGCGATCACATAGACCCACAATGCCCCCAAAACCCTCGCAATCAACTCGGTGCCACGAACAAAGGAAACTACACACCCCGTAAGGTCGCGCAAGCCACTGCCGTCGGAGTGCAAGCTTACTACACAACTGATGAGATGGGACCATCGGATCTTGTCCCCGTAAATGAAGCTATGTTCCAGAGATACCAAGGCGTGTACCTTGCCAATCCAGAGAATGACATAGAAAACGGTACTCCCCATTCCTCTGGTTCACCCGCAAATGACTATTCGGAAAACGAACTGGGCTGCCACTCGGGGCTGGTGAGCCGCCCTTAACGCACTCTGTTGAAGCCTCTTTTGCTCCAAATAGTGCTACTGTTCTTGGTCCGTTAATAGCTTCTACAACAAATACATTTGCAACAGAGAATACAAAGGCAGTCGACTTACTCTCCGATTCATCCATTACTAGCTTACTCGATACACCCAACGCTGATATCCCATTCCGCAGTCTTACAGACGACATAGTCTTAGCACCAACCTCACATAGCTCCCTTAATATACCTAAATCATATCAAACGCGAACACGAGAACATGAGACTTACATTCTTGACGGCGTCGCTCATAAGTGCTACACGAACGCAAAAGCCATCCTCTTTACTCCTACAAACCAAGCTTGTGAATTCTGCCCGGATACTGGCACGGGAATCTGCCTCATAGATCGAAAACTCCTTCAAACACATTTCCAGGATGCTCCAATTAAGACGGGACCTAATCCAGTCAGCCTGACCGGAATTGGCAAAGGCCCCACAACTTCTGAATACACGCATCTCCCGATACAACTCCTAACTACAGATGGGGAAGCATTAAACTTCTGTCCAGAGACATATATCGTCGATAAGTTGGCATGTGGAATACTTCTGGGTAATTCGTTCCTCAAACCAAATGGATTCTCCGTAATCTACACGGAATCGTCCAAGTCCTACGATTATCTAGAGTTCCAAGGAAAGAAGATACGCATCACCTGCACTGCTACAAACCCCAAACCCCCACTCCCCTCAAGAGCACAGGTCTACGTTGCAAAAACTACGATCATATACCCCGGATACGGTCAAAACGTCAAGGTCCACCACCGTGTTCTTCCCGCGCGAGCAGCTGGCTATCTCCTAACTCCTAAGCGCCACTGCGATTTAGCTATAAACACTTATGGCTCTCTTCCTTCATGTATCATAGACGGCACGCCGCGTCCACTACCGTATAGCAACTTCGGTCGTACCCCAATAAAGCTTAGACAAGGGCAAGTCATCGGAATGATCGACCGCGTAGAGGACGATCCCATCCCAGCTGAGGAAGTATACTTAGGTCTAGCCGAGGTCTTCCAAGGGCTACCACCAGTCGCTGAAGACACTGAAGGCAGAATCCCTGATGGTTATCCTTTCGCGATCCCAGACCCCGATCCTCCTCTAGATATATCGAAGGCGAATATCTCTGAACACCTAAACGAGGAACAGCGTCAGAAGATCGTTAACGTTATCAAGGAAAATAGCTCACTGTTCCGCCCTGGACTAGGCCAATTTAATGACGGTGTCGAAATGCCTATTCCGTTCAAAGACGACGTTGATATCAAGGATCTGAAACAGCCTCCGTATAATATGTCCCCGAGAGATCGCAAGGCTTTCGACAAAATCGTGGATCCTCTCAAAAATATTGGAGTCGTAGAAAATGTTCCCCTGGGAAAGCCTTCTCCAGCTTCCTCCCCAGCGTTCCTGGTTTGGCGCGATGGAAAAGAACGAGTCGTCGTAGACATGAGAAGAGTGAACACAAAAATGAACTGCGATGCATATCCACTCCCAAAACAAGACGATATTCTAACAGCCATGGGCGGTGCTACGGTGTTCTCTGTATTAGATATGACTAAGAGCTTCTTTCAGCAACGTATCCGTCCTGAAGATCGATGGAAGACAGCGTTTGTAACTCCACATCGAGGTCAAGAACAGTTCACAGTCGCCACTATGGGCCTAGGCATATCACCCCCCTTCTTCCAACACCGTATGGAGAAACTCTTCGGACAATACCTATGGCAATTCGTTCTAGTCTATATCGACGACACTATTATCTTCTCAAAGGACATCGAGAGCCATATCAAACACTTGTCAATCGTCCTCAACCTACTCCGCAAATCAGGCGTCACCCTCCAACTTGGAAAATGTCACTTCGCACAGCAAGGATTGAGAGCCTTGGGACACTGGGTAAGCCGCCTCGGACTCAGTACAGTTGAAGACAAGGTAGAAGCTATCAGAGCTCTCAAATTCCCAGAGAACCTCGTCGAATTAGAAAATGGCTACGGTTTCTTTGGCTACTACAGAAAATTCGTATCGCACTTCGCGGGCATCGCGAGGCCCCTACAAGAACTCAAGACACTCGGCTTTAAGGGCTCACCCATAGACAAGAAGCCCCGCGCAGCCTTCGCCAGGAAGAGAAGTCTTACGGAAGTAGTCGGCGACAATCGAAAGCTCCTAGAAGACTGTAAGCAGGCATGGCAAACCCTGAAAGATCGCCTCTGCGAAGCTCCTCAATTGGCATTCCCAGACTTTGACAAGCCTTTCATCCTATACGTAGACGGTAGTAAAGAAAGAGGTTTCGGCGCTGCCCTTCATCAAGTAGGCGAAGATGGCATTGAGCACCCCGTCCTATTCTTGTCCCGGGATCTCACCCCAGCAGAGCAGAAATATTGGCCCACTGAACTCGAAACAGGAGCTCTCGTTTGGGCACTGCAGAAACTTCCGCAGTACCTGGATCATGGCAAGTTGACCGTACACACCGACCATAGCTCAATTACCAGCGCTTTCAAAGATCTTGGTCCAGTGCATGGGAAGCGCTCCAATAGGCTTGCGAACTGGCGATTATTCCTTCAAAAGTACATTGATAGGATGGAAATTAAGCACCGTCCTGGCAAGCTGCATACAAACGCAGATGCTCTCTCAAGACTCCCCAGAGAGCCTTATGACAACGTCACTTTACCTCCTGACAACGTCACTTTGCTCCCTGACAACGTCACTTTATCTCCTGACAACGTCATTTCACCCCCCGCTGACGTCACTTTACTACCATCAGAGCATCGCACACTCATCCCAAGCAAAGGTTGCGTTCAGTTCCAATATGTACAAGCTTTCCCAGTGCAGACAAGAAGTTCGACCACGAAAGATGTTCGTTTTGACGAAGTCGTTTCCGTCATTCCCCCCACCGACAACATAACTCCGACAACACCCAGTCCTCTTCCTCCATCGCCGAAGGAAACAAACAGCAATCATAAACCAAGTCAAGAAGCACCCGAGGAAGAGCAGCATTATACATCCACTACGTTCAGCCTGCACATCAAACCTAGACTCTTAAAAGAAATCGCCAAAGAAACACCATCTGACCCAGCCTTCCGCAAAGTGTACGGCGCCCTCGTTAAGATGCACGATAAGACTTCGGCAGATGCAGATGGCCCCGTCACAACCCTACATTGTTTTCGAAGAGACCCCGACACAAAACTTCTATACTTCACAGACAAAGGACAGCACCGACTCTGTATCCCTAAGCAGTGTTTCCCGCAGCTCTTGACTATGTTTCACAATAATAGAGCGCATATTGGTCCAGATCGAGTTTACAGTTTGCTACACCCTCACGTCTACTTCCCAAAAATGCGGCACGAGATCCTAAAATGGACATCGCACTGTCCCACATGCAAAAAAGCTAAACCGAAACATAACCTACCATGGGGATTGCTCCAGCCAATCGAACACCCGGGGAAGCCTTTTTCAGTACTCTGTTTCGACTTCGTCGAAGGTTTACCACTCTCACGGCAAGGGAATGACAAGGTCCTATTTATCACGTGCAAATCGACGAAGTACGTAAAATACTTGGTGGGAAAAGAAACATTCACTGCAGAAGATTGGGCAGCATTATACTTCGAACGTATCTACTTGGACTGGGGGCTACCAGATTCAATCATATCAGATCGGGACTCCCGATTCGTCTCATCTTTCTGGACGCGGCTCTTTTCTCTCGCTAAAACAGAGCTAGCTCTCACTACCTCCTACCACTCGCAAGCAGACGGTCAATCAGAACGCACCAACCAGACATTCATACACGCTCTGCGATGTGCTCTGGAGGGCAAATACGATCAATCTGGATGGGAAGACCTGTTACCATACATACAACTCTGCATGAATTCCGCCATTAACACCTCCACCAAGTCCACACCGTTTATGCTCATGTACGGGAGAGATGCCAAGACAGAGTTTTCGCCAGACGAGTCAGAAACCCCAGATTTCGTCCAACAGAGAATCGACCTTCGCCAAGAAGCAGCCGATCTAGTCAAACTCGCCCAAGCAAAGATGAAATTATACTACGACGCAAAGCACGCCCCACCGAAATTCGAAGACGCGGTGTACCTCAAACTAACCAAGAAAGGCGAAAAGGGATATCACCTACAGAATCAAACGAAGCTCTCCTTCTTTAAAGTTGGCCCACTGGACATCATACGCCCTCACGGCAACCTGGCTTACGAAATCGAACTACCTGATTGGCTGAAAGGAATTCACCCCGTCATTTCAGTGGAGCATCTAGAACCCGCCAACAAGGACCCCTATAACCGCCCTCAACCCGAACCAGGTCCTATTTTCGTCAACGGAGAACATCGTTATATCATCGAGAAAATCATCGGTAAAGAGCTACGGAAAGTAGAAGGCCAACCCCGTCGACAAATATTCTATCACGTAAAATGGCTAGACCACTTAGAAACTACTTGGGAGTCTCGGCGAAGCCTTCTCCAGCAGGTCCCTAAGATAGTACACGATTATGAGGCTGACCGGTCGAGAAGACCGGCGCAGTCATCGTAATCACCCATCATAGGCCACGGGTTGTGCATCCCAGCAAAATGCAAAAACGGGTTCTGCATCCCAGCAAAATGCAAAAACGGGTTCTGTGTCCCATCAAAACGCTGTCCGTTCTTTCCCCTCGCTGTTGCCATGATCGTTAGAGTGATACCCGTCGGCACCCATAGAGGCCTCGACAGATCCCTCCTTTAACGAGTCTGGTAACGGTCGTCAAGTCTACGGTTTTGCACTCCGACCACAAAAAGGCATTTCCCAGGCGTGGCGCGGAGCCCCTGGAAGACTGGAAACACCAGTTTAATACAACTTTTTGGAATCATCACTACGTAAGTTTTGTTATGATCCACCGCAAGATATGCGTTGGCACCCATGGCGGCCTCGATGCATCCCTCTCGCACCACAGTTTGCTCGGAAGACAAACTTTATTCACCATTTCCCCGCACGGTAAACAAATAACCTTATCGGCTACTTTTCGCGCTAACGCACACACACTCGATCTGCGAAATTGTTACACAAGCCACAACCTTTTCGTAAACTTCATCTTCGTAATTACTACTGCAACTCAAAGCAACCTTCAACGCAAGCGTAATTACACTCTATCATACAGGCATCCTCACAGGCTATCGCCGCACTCTCTAAAGTACTTTCCATCAACCGCGAGCAACATGGCGTCTCTCTCTGCAGACTTGACCGCGCGACCTGACGACAAGGAGTACCCCACGGAAAAGATCGCCAACATCCCCACCCACTTTGCCCTTAACGGCAAGTGCTACGGCGAGATCTTCCAAGCAAACTTGGTTGGCAACGATCCCGACAAGTTCCCTACCTTCTACCTCGAGCTCTATCAGCGCGAGAAGTACTTGCCTGCACATCTTGCCATTGTCATCAGAGCTTCCCGTGCGATCGACAATACATCTAACCCCACAAACGCCAAGTACGCATTCTCAACAATCAGCATCAACGCACCCCACATCGAGGACTTCAAGGTATCGCATCCTGGTGAATACAAGCTTCCAGAGTACTTCGACTTGCCCAAGGACTACAATGCAGACGACAAGGCCTTAGTTACCTTCTGGACTCGCGAGAGCTTGCTATTCAACCCCGAGGTTCCTGTCCTTCTCAACGACTCAGCGCGCCCCAAGCTACAGTCCCTCCTTAACGACATCCAAGGCCTCACGGTCTCAAAGGAGACGCAGAAGTACGAGATTCTTGTCAAATGCCCAAAGCCGGATTCACCTGCCTACACTCTCTTGGATTCACTCGACGCCCGCATTAAAGAGCAAAAGATCAACAATCCCTCCTACAGCTGGTCCAAGGACTCCCCCAACGAGCACTTGGTACTGAAGAACAACATCTACGTCGGTCAAGACAAGCCTCCCATGTCAAAGGATTATCGTCTCTATAATAGGCCTTTGACAGGTAACGCTCACTGGGATCTAGTCACACACGTCTACGCGGCTACTGATGAGCACAACGTCCAAGTCCTCCAAGCCTCAGAAATCGGCGCTACCGTTTTCAAGGCAGCCTTCCTCCCTGTCCCTGGTTCAGCCTTCAAATCCTCTGACCAAGACAACAACTTGCCTAAGATCATCATGGCTAGCGTACCATGGGACAATAACCTCCTCGATCGTCCCAAGGAAGGCGACGTCTACAGTTTCACCCTGCCCTTTGATGTGCCAGACTGCCCAGAGCCAGTGGGTGAAAAGAAGCCTCAGCCAAAAGGCCCACATAAAGTCGACCCCAGTGACGACGGTGTTGACGAGAGCAGTGGCGAGTGGACAAAGACGCATGAGACAAACGCAGAAAAGAACGATGCCGTGTCTGAGAAGCAGCACGAGGAAGCATTGCGCCGTCGCAAGATCTGGCCTGCAGTCGTGATGCCCCCAAACTCTCTATCAGCTGGTGGACAACCCATGTTCGCTCTCTATCGCCCACGAGACCCTCTCTGGCAAGGAGTTTCTAGGGATGACGCTCCGACTGTGGGTACCGTAGTCCCGTTCATCGTTTCCGAAATCAACAGCACAGCCAGACTCAAAGATCTCCTATCAGCCGAAAAGCTAAACCGTCAATCTGTGATGATCTCCAAAGTCGTTCATGACCGCGTCTACAATGATCTCGTTGCAGGCCTCAACAAGTTCTATCAAATGGCAATCAGCGACAACGATGAACTCAAGCGCGGCGTCTTATCCTATCACCTCGCTGAATTTATGACTAACGGAAATCACGCTCTACCATATCACGAAATCAAGATGGTCAATCACTGCTGCAAGGACGCCATCCATTTTGGTAAGAATCTCGCGAAGCATCAGCAAGGTCACTACAAGAACTTGATGGAGAACCCTCAGTGCTGGCGTCATGGAGTTGCGCTCATCGCAGGCGTCCCAGCTAGCTCCAAGTCCTATATCATGGAGAAAGTCGCTGTAGCTTTCGCCGCCAAGGAACGCGCAGATAACGAACCCCGTCAGCAAGTGCTCATCGTCACAGATACAAATGACCACGTCAATGAATGGGGCAAGCGTCTCTCTACTCAAATTGAGACCACGTGTGAGGCTTTCCCAGACACTCGGAAGCTCACTATTATTCGCGTGCATTCCCTCACGGTCGAGAAGGATATGTTCATGAAGGACTCCCTTGGCCACAACCCTCGCAGCTATTTCGACGCGCCGAAGAACACCGAGTACCTAGTCCAAAACGTGCTTGACATCCTCGGACAAAAAGCCGTTGCTCGCAAGAAGGCCCGAGACAAGAGATTCGACCTCGAAATTGCGAACCTCGACCTCCATCAAGCCGTCACCCGAGAGCTGTATGATAACAAAAAATGGGCGGATTTTCAACTAAAGCTGGCAACCAAACGCGATAACCCGAATGACAACACAATCAGTATGGCTGAACTCAGTTCATACTATGCAGAAATCCAAGATCACGTATTAGAAAACGCAGATTTCATTCTCACAACTTGCTCCTTGGCCTGCAGAGCCGCACTCGCCAACAAGATCAGCCCTATCCTTCTCATCAAAGACGAAGATCTTCGCTCTCCCAAGTGGTTCGCCAAAGCTATCCTAGCCAACTACGAGACACTACGCATGGCCGCTTTCGTCGGAGACAGAGCTCAGAAGAACCCACACCTTGAAACCCTTATTCGACCTGGTTTCAAAGCAATGTTTCCCAACTTCCCAAAATACACCATGTTCGAATTCCTACAAGACTCAGGCTGTCACACCACTTTCTTGGCAGTACAGTACAGAATGTGGAACGCGCCCCTAGTTACGCATCTGTCTCGCTGGTCTTACAACGGAGCAATGATCGATGGAAACGCCAACAAGCCCGAGCCAGCAGAAGTACTTTTCTTCAAGAAATGGGTCAAGCAGCAATTTAACATCGACTCCAATTGTGTCATGATCGTGGTCAATGGCTCCTACTCCTCAAGAGAAGACGGCTCACCATCAACAGTCAATCTTGGCATGCAACGTCTAGCCACCGAACATCTAACTAGCCTACTGAAAGCCCTCAATGAAGAAAAGGAAGTTCGTCTTGATAAGCAGAAATTCTTCGTCAAAGTCATTTCTCCGTACCTGGGAGTTGTCAATGGCATGACCAACACCATCAATGACTTAAAGGATTCCCGCTTTTCGGCATCAAGTCAAAACGTTGTCCAAGGCCTCGGTGTCAACGTCATTATGCGACTCATTCCAAATAAAGCCTTAACGGACTTCTCGGGGGAGCATAAAGACGACTTAGTAGCAATGAGCAGATTCAAGCACGGATTCCTGTACTACATCACCAAGGAGTCTGTAGAAGCCTCCACCTACAAGTTCGTAAAGGAAGACGGGCTCATGCAAACTTACCGTACCAAGAAGGTCTCACAGCATCACGCCTTCTTCCAAAAGCAAGGATGGATCGCAGAAATCAGCGCTGAGGACTCTCGCGTTTGTTCTAAATGCAAGCAAGTCGGTCACAGCAAGGACGACTGCGAATATGCACAGGCCTGTTCAAACTGTTACAGCCTGGAACACGAAACCGAAGCCTGTGAATTGCCAAAAAACTGGGTGCAAGAAGACACTCGCGTGTGCCATGCCTGTCAACTACCGGGTCACACTGCATCCAAATGTCCCACACGTGTTCGTGGCTGCAAGCGTTGCCGTCGCGCACACCCCACTGCCGATTGTACCGAGCCATGGTGCAAGACATGCAAAGTCGTCGGACACACCCACGCAACTTGTCCGAAAGCCTTCTGCGACAACTGTAACGAACGTGGCCACTGGAGCAAGTCAATGGTATGCCCGCGATACAACAACTGCTATAAGTGCGGTCAGAAGCACGACCCCAAGTACTGCACCGTCGCTATCAGCAAGGACTCTCTATTCCCCTCGATGGTGTTCAACATCGAAGAAGGCCCTACTGTCGCAGTTGATCAAGTAGGTGATGCTGAAGAAGTTTTGCATAGAGAGACACACCCAGAAGCATACGTCTCAGCAGAGTCTACCGAGGAGGTTGCCCAAAACGCTGCTGAACCCGCTCAATCATGGCAGGCGGACAACGATGGCACTTGGAATATCGAACAAACCGGAGCCTCCAATTCGACCGGCAACAGTGCTCAAGCCTCTTGGGACACAAGCAAAAACGACAATAGTTGGGAAACTGTTCGAACCAAGACTTCCGATGCTACTGCTCAAGCCTCCTGGGACACAAGCAAAAACGACAATAGTTGGGAAACTGTTCGAACCAAGACTTCCGATGCTACTGCTCAAGCCTCCTGGGAAACAAGCAAAAACGACAATAGTTGGGAAACTGTTCGAACCAAGACTTCCGATGCTACTGCTCGAGCCTCCTGGGAAAGCCTTCCAAACGACGATCATACTCAAGCTAAGCACAGCTCCGACGACTCTACCCCCATCACCCAAGAGGAAGCAAAGACCCCTTACGTTCAAGATAAGGCACACATCGAAGCTCAACGCCAAGCTGCCGATGACGCTTTGGCAGCCGCCTTTCCTAACGGCTATAAGATGTTACCAACCTCGGGAAAGGGTCTCCGCTGTGGCATCTACGCTATCCAAGGAAGCATTGCACATCAGCAGCCGCAACTCACAGTCCCGACTGAAGAGCAACTCGTTCACGCTGCACTTCACGGGGACACGGCCGCCGCAATGACTGCAGTTCAACCAAGTGAGCCACTCGATCACTGGTTCCACACAGATCATCTACAGGGAGTCTTGCAGGATTACGGTGCAAATATCGGCGTTAACTTTCGCCTGGCAGTCATCTACGACACTGGTCCAATCTTCCAAACAGCCCTTGAGGTCGCACCAGACGGTCCTACATACATCATCTGGGTCTACCACCATCCATCGCGCATCGGCCATTATCAAGCAATCGCGCCCCTCTGAGAAGTCGTTTAGGTGATACTTGGTGTTAGTTGCATGGTATTTCTTTTCCTTATTAGCAATGGACTATAGTTGTGGTCTTTAGTGACTGAACTCCAAAGCTCTATTTTTCCTGTCTGCGAGTCGCACTTGATTCGATCTTCACTGATCGAACGTGCACATGTATCTAGCATTTCATCGTTCTGGGACAGAACGCATTGGGGAGGGGGCATGTCATGGTCACGTGAGGAGGCTACGTTAGCTCCTACCCTAGCACCTTAGATTTAGAACGAGAGCTTCTCTCTCTTCTCTCCTTAGACGTCTAGAATACCAATGAACTTGTACTACCTCTTT
>Ga0182030_10020252_pt1 | contig 12567 bp, 12 predicted proteins | sample 812S3MmetaG_FD_121299 | JGI IMG/M metagenome (GOLD analysis project Ga0182030, IMG submission 121299) | Permafrost microbial communities from Stordalen Mire, Sweden - 812S3M metaG (Illumina Assembly) | ecosystem: Environmental > Terrestrial > Soil > Wetlands > Permafrost | place: Sweden... | reverse complement strand
TGAGAGCAGCTCTTTGGCCGCGGCGACCGAGACGGGACCGATGCCCTCTATCTCGCAGAGCTCGTCGCCTTCGGTGGTGCCGCGGCGTAACGACTCGGCGTTGACGATGATCAAGGTGCGCGGCGCGGCTGGACGGGGACCGCCGACCGGGCCCGAGCCGCCGCCTCGGCCGCCGCCGGGGCCGGGGCCGGGGCCGGGGCCGGGGCCGGGGCGGCCCTCGTCATCGCCGCCGCCGCCGCCGTCCTCGTCCTCGCCGGCCCACCGGGACCCGCCGCTCATCAGGTCGATGAAGGCATCGAGCCGATGGGCCTCTAAGGAGTCGCCCCCGTTCCCAGCGGCCTTCCAGCGCCGTTTGGCTTCGGCTTCGAGTCGGGGTGCGATCCGGGCGAACTCGACCTCGTCACAGAAGAACCCGCCCCTGATACCGCCGTTCTCGTCCTGCCCCCAGCGAAAGTGGCGGTTGGTATGGACCTGGGCCCGACGGAGGCGCTCGTCCTCGCGGCTTCGGCCGGCGGAGCGCATGCGGGCGGCGGCGTCGCGCAGCTCTTTGTGCGAGGCCCCCTGATCCACCAGTTCGAGCAGATCGCCGGCCGCGTCAGGAACCTCGGCCGACGTCCTGGTCACGAGTTCGAGCTGGGCCGACGAGAGCTCCCCGTCGTGCAGCGCCTCGGTCAAACGCGGATCTTTGGCGGCCCGCTCCGCCGCCGCCAGGCGCCCCTTGGCCGCGCCGCTCGATGAGCCCGAGAGCTTCCCGAGCCAGTCCGCCGCCGATCCGTGCCCGTCTTTGGTGTAGTCCCCGGTCTCGAGCACCCTCGGGGTGAACAGGGCCACCCCCGAGGCCGCCGCACGCTCGGCCTCGCTGAACAGGGCCACGAACCGCCGCGCCGCACTGCCTGAGAGTCCGCCGGGGACCGGGTGCCCTATGACGCCCCGTAGGAGCCGCACGGCCTGCGTGAGATCGGCGCACAGGGCGGCCTCGGAGGGCATCGCCGCTTCGATTGGGAGTGTCGCTGAGACCACACGAGAACCCTAGAGAGTGGGTGTGACACGCCGGTGGGCTGGGCCGCCGCGCCCGAGGGGTCGCGCTTCCTCTCGCACGTGATCACGACGAGGCAGGCGGCGTAGATCACCGGGAGCCCGAGCGTCCTCGGTGGCCGCCATGAACTCGCCGCGTCCCGCATTCGGGGGGTCATCACCTCCGTTGCAGGAGCGACCGTTGGATCTCCGCCGCCGATGTCACACCCCCTCTTTAGGGTGGTCGCATGAGGTACGAACAGGCGTTCGACAAATCGGTTGACATCGAACGTCTGTTCGTGCTGCAATGTGGATCAAGCGAACATGTGTTCGAAAAAGGAGACGCGATGTCGGTCGCACTTGAGCTCGAGTACGAAGCGTTCCATCCCAGGTTGCAGGTCGTCCCCGACGTTCCGGGGCGAACCGGGCCCTCGGCACGCGTGCAGAGGAGGCGGGTGATCCTCGGCGTGGTCGTGGTGGTGCTGCTGGTCCTGTTGATGTTGCCGATCAGGGCACTGGGCGGCAGGACGATCGCCGGCTCCGCTCCCGCCGCGGGGCAGGAGTACGTGGTTCGCAGCGGCGACACCCTGGCCTCAATAGCCGCACGGGTGGGTGGCGGCAATGTGGCCGGCCTCGAGCGGCAGCTGGCCGGCGAAGCGGGGTCGACCGTGCTCGTGCCGGGGGAGCATCTCCTGATTCCCTGACTATCGTCGGCGGTGTGCGATGTCCGTGGTGCGCCGTTGACGATGACCGGGTCGTTGATTCGCGTCTGGCTGAAGACGGCGGTGCCATCCGGCGCCGGCGTGAATGTCTCGGGTGCGGACGTCGATTCACCACGTTCGAACGGGTGGAGGAAGTACCGCTGTGGGTGGTGAAGCGCACGGGGCTTCGGGAGCCGTTCGACCGGGCCAAGGTGGTGGCCGGTGTGCGCTCAGCCTGCAAGAACAGGCCGGTGAGTGACTCGGATATGGAGGAACTGGCCCAGGCGGTCGAGGATGCCCTGCGGAGCGAGACCTCGGAGCCGACGAGCCAACAGGTGGGAGTGGCCGTGCTCGAGCGACTCCAGGCGCTCGACGATGTGGCATATCTCCGGTTTGCCAGCGTGTACAAGGGTTTTGAGGATGCCGGCGACTTCCAGCGGGAGGTCGGCCTCCTCACCAAAATGACGGAGCCCAAGCGACGGTGATGGATGACATACCCGCGGTGGCGTTGGCCGTCTACGCCCACCCGGATGACGCCGACGTGGCATGTGGGGGCACCCTGGCCCGTTGGGCCAAGGAGGGAACCTCGGTGCACCTGGTCGTGTGCACCGACGGCGGCAAGGGGACATTCGACCCCACGGTGAAATCGGAGGAGCTGGCGGCGGTGCGGTCGGGGGAACTGCGGGAGTCGTCCGCGCTGATCGGCCTGACGAGCGTGACCAACCTGGGGTATCCCGACGGCGAATTGGTCGATTCGGATGCGTTCCGCCAGGTGTTGGTCGAGTCGGTACGGCGGCTGCGTCCCGAGGTCGTGTGCGGACACGACCCCAGCGCCATGTTCTTCGGACAGGAGTACTTCAACCATCGCGACCATCGGATCGCCGGTGCGGCCGTTTTGGATGCCGTCGTGCCCGCGGCCGCGCTCCCGCTCTACTTTCCCGCCGCCGGCCCGGCCCATCAGGTGGCCACCGTGCTGCTATCGGGCACGCTGGACCCTGACGAGTGGGTCGACGTGTCCGACACCATTGAGTGCAAGGCCGCCGCCGTGGAGTGTCACCGCACCCAGTTCGCCGAGCCCGGCGGGTGGGCCGGGGAGGCCATACGGCGCCGGGCCGAGGAAGAGGGCCGCCGCGCCGGGGTGCCCTTTGCCGAGGGCTTCCGCCGGCTGACGCTCCGTGCGTGACCTGAGCGACACCCCCAGCATCCTGCACGTGGACATGGATGCGTTCTTCGCCTCGGTCGAGGTCCTCGACGACCCGACTCTGGCGGGCCTGCCGGTCATCGTCGGTGGTGCGGGCGCCCGGGGCGTGGTCGCATCGTGCACCTACGAAGCGAGGGTCTTCGGGGTGCGCTCCGCCATGCCCTCGGTACGCGCCCGTCAGCTGTGCCCACAGGCCGTGTTCCTCCCGGGGCGGCACGGCCGCTACGCCGAGATCAGCGGACAGCTCCATCGGATCCTGACGGACATCACCCCCCTCGTCGAGCCCATCGGGCTGGACGAGGCGTTTCTGAACGTGGCCGGGGCGATCCGGATGCTCGGCTCCCCCGAGACGATCGCGCAGCGGCTGCGGGACCGAGTGCGAGCCGACCTGTCACTGGACTGTGCGGTGGGCATCGGTCGCTCGAAGATGATCGCCAAGTTGGCCTCGCGGGCCGCGAAGCCCCGGGTGAGCCGGGCCGGCCTCTTGCCCGGACCCGGCGTCGTTGCTATTGCCCCCACCACCGAGTTGGCCTTCCTGCACGGGCACCAGGTGGAGGCGTTGTGGGGTGTCGGGCCCGCCACCGCCACCCGCCTCCATGAGCTCGGGGTGCGCACGGTGGGCGATCTGGCCGCCGTTCCGCCCGAGACGCTGGTCCGGCGGATCGGGAAGGCGAGCGGGCTCCATCTGGCCGCCCTGGCCCGGGGCGACGACCCCAGCCCGGTCACGCCCGACCGTCCGACCAAGTCGATCGGCCACGAGGAGACCTTCAGCCAGGACCTGGTGGACCGGCGCGAGCTCGAACGACACGTGCTGCGGATGGCCGAGTCGGTGGCGACCATGTTGCGGGGTTCCGCCAGTGCGGCCCGTACGGTCACGGTCAAGGTCAAGTTCCGCGACCTCTCCTTGCAGACGCGCTCGCACACCCTGGACCGCGCCATTACGACGGGCGGTGCCCTGGGACAGGTCGCCTCCTCCCTCCTGTCGGGAATCGACCCGGGCGAAGGGATCCGGCTACTCGGCGTGAGCGCGTCAGGACTGGTCGAAGGTGGCGGGGATCAACTGTCCTTCGACCTCGGCGACGATCGCGACGACGGCACGCAGAGCGCGACCTCGCGCGAGCAGTCGTGGCAGGACGCCACGGCGGCCATCGATGCCATTCGCGACAAGTTCGGCCGATCCGCCGTCGGGTCGGCCTCCATGGTCACGGACGAGGGGGTGCGGGTGCCGGCCCGGCGTGACGCCCCATGGGGCCCGTCGGAGTAGCCCACCAGCGCAGCCACTTCCCGTGGTGGTGCATGTCCGCCAGGCGGAGCGGCGCCGAGCCGTCCGGGGCGACATGGACCACGGCCGTCGCCAGGTGTGACGTCGAGCTGGGCGACGGGGAGGGGGGAGTGGGGAGTCCGGGGGCCTCGATGGGCGCCTCGGCGTAGAGGTAGTGGAGGGGCCGGGAGCGCGACAGGTTCCGCACGGTCTCGACCAGCTGACTCTGCCGCTCGGGGCTGAGGTAGGCCGCCACCCACGAGTGGAACACCACCAGCGGACCGTCCGTGTCGATGGCTTCCACGACACCGGGCAGGGCGTCGATGATGTCGCCGCGGTACACGGTGGGTGGATCGGCGGTCATGCGGGCGGTCGCCAATGCCCCGCGCAGGCGATCGAAGCGCGGCAGGTTGTCGGGCCACAGGCAGGCCAGCAGCCAGTCGGCGCCATCCTCGGAGGTGGGGTCGATCGGGTGGGCGTCGATCCCCGTCCGGCCCGCAATGGGCGGGAGGTCCAGTGCCGGCAGGTCGCGCAGCTCTCCCCGGACGGAGCAGTCGAGGTGGACCAGCGCGCCGCTGCGGCCGGCGACGAGGGTGGCCCCGTCCGACCGTTGGCGGTAGGTGTAGGCGTAGGAGTCGAAGAGCAGATTGAGTCCGGCCGATGTCCCGAGGTCGAGAAGCCACAGGGCCTGGCCGTCGGGGTAGCCGCCGGCGATGGTCGCTAACGCGGGGAGAAGGGCGGTGCAGCGCCCGACCTCGTTGGTCTGCGTGCTGCGCTCGGCGATGAGGGCGAGGAGCTCGGTGCGGTGCACCATGACGAAGTCCTTGAAGTCGGCGACCAGGTCCCCGATCGGCACCGGGGCGGAGTCCGCCGGCCCATCGCCACCCCCGGTGAGAGAGCGGACCGTGTCGTAGTGGTCGGCCAAGGGGTGGGCGGCACCGCCGAGCAGGAGGAAGTGGACAGCGGCCAGGAGCAGGTTCGGCCGGCGTTGGCGCACGGGTGCCTCGCCGATCAGCCTCAAGATGTCGGGATCGTTGGCGATGCCGCGGCAGATCACGTCATAGGTCGTCGCCCCGTCGCGCGCCGCCCCCTGGGCGAACAGGCGGAACTGCTCGGGAAGTGGTGTGGTGCTCAGTGCGGGTTGACCGTCGTCAGTTGACCGTCACCAAGGTGCCGAGCGGCGTGAGCGGAAAGACGACGGCGGCGTTGGCGATGGGCATTTCGACGCACCCGTCGCTCTGGGGGAACCCGTAGGAGGCTCGCGGGAACCCGTGGAGGGCGTCGCCGCCGTTGAAGTAGCTCACCCAGGGGATCCCCGGGTCGACGTACTTGCTGCCGTCGGGGTTGGTCCCGCTCATGGTGGTGACGGTGTACCGCGCGTAGACGGGGAAGGTCCCCACGCCGGTGGGTGCGCCGGCCACTCCGGTGTTGGCGACGGTCTGGTAGACCTCGGCGCCGTTCTGGTAGACGGTCGTGCTCTCCGGGAGGGTCTGACTGACGTAGACGTACCCGTAGGGGAGGGCGTCGCCCTGGCCGTTCTCGACGGCGGTCAGGACGGCGCCCCACACGGCGGGGCCGGCTATGCCGTCGACCTTGAGGTTGTGCTGGGACTCGAAGTTCATGACGGCGCCCTTGGTGATCACGTTGTAGGTGCCCGGCGTCCACAGCGACGTCAGCGAGGCGGGCTGGTTGGCCCAGCGCCATGTGAACGTGCCGACCTGGGCGTCGCCCTCTTGGGTGGGTGAGGTCAGGGGTGAGGCCGCAGTGAAGTTGAGGGGGAGATAGCCGAGCTCGGCCAGCATCTGCTGCAGCCGCAGCGTGGAGCCCGGGGCCACGGTGAACGACGCCGTGAACGGTGCGTCGAGGTGCTGGCCCCGTGAGCCCACGACGCCGTGCGCGCCGTCAGGAACCGTGATGGTCTCCTGCGTCCCCGGGACCAGCGGTGCGGTCGCTTCATACTGCAGGAGCGAGGCGGACAGCACCGCCCACTGGCCGGCCACGGGTGGCGACAGCGTCGGCAGGGGGCTCCCCGGCGCGAGATCGGTGGAGAACTGGACGGAGATCACCGAGCCGCCGTCCACGTTGGCGCCGGTCGGCGACGTGGACAGCACGCTCAGGACGGGCGGCGGCGTGGACGTGGTGGCCGCGGCGGGGCTGTGGGTCCGGGGGATGAGGGCGAATCCGGCCGCGGCCACGGCCAGGGCCACGACGGCGACGGCGATCACCCAGAGGCGGGCACCCCCGTGTGACGATTTTTGCGCGTGCTGTCCCTGGGCCATAGCTGGGGAGATGCTACCAGGGGGTTTGGCGCCTCAAGCAGGCAGGGAGGCCCAGACCGCGGCGATGATCTGGTTGAGGCGATGGGGATCCGTCACCTTCGCTCCCTCGGCCTCGCGGACGTAGAACGCGTCCACCACGAGCTCGCCGAGCGTGGAGACACGGGCCGAGACGACATCGAGGCTGGCTTCGAACAGGACGCGGGTGATCCGGTGGAGGAGACCGACCTCGTCGCGAGCCCGCACCTCCAGCACCGTGGCGCTCTCCGAGGCGTCGTTGTCCACCCGGACGTCGGCACCGGGCAAGTGCGCGGCCGAGCGCCGGGGGGCCGGATACACCCGGCCGCGGGCGGACAGTCGTTCTGCCAGGGCGGTCGGGTCGGACAGCACCGCCGCCAGGTCCTCACGGAGCCGGGCCGTGTCCGGCCAGGTGCCCCGGGCCACCTCGACGGTAAAGACCTCGACGGCGACACCGCCCTCGCCGCTCACATTGGCCGCCCGCACATCCATGCCGTGGAGCGCCAGTGCGCCCGCGACGGCCGAGAGCAGTCCCGGTCGGTCGGGAGCGGCGACGACCACACGGGGCGGGTCGAGGGAGACCGAGGGGAGCCCGCTGGCGTGTACCTCGTCCATCAGGACCTGATAGCCGGGTGGCAGGGGGGCGGGACCCGCCGGCCGTGCTTCGCCGGCGAGCGCGCGGTCAGCGCGTGTGACGAGCTCTGCCACCAGCCCGGCCTTCCACGAGCCCCAGGCCGAGGGGCCGGTGGCCCGGCTGTCGGCTTCGGTCAACGCGCCGAGCAACTGCAGCGTGACCCGGTTCCCGGCGGCCCGGGCCACGTTCGACACCGTCGTCGGGTCGTCCAGGTCGCGCCGGGTTGCGGTGTCGGGGAGGAGGAGATGGTGCCGCACCAGGTCCACCAGTATTTCCACGTCGTCGGGACCGAATCCCATGCGGGTCGCCATGGTGCGGACGAGCTCCATGCCCACCCTCGTGTGGTCGCCGGGATAGCCCTTGCCGATGTCGTGGAGGAGCGCGCCGATCAACAACAGCTCCGGTCGCTCGACCCTGTCGGTGAGCCCCGCCGCCAGTGCGGCGGTCTCGAGGAGATGCCGGTCGACCGTATAGGTGTGATAGGCGTTGCGCTGCGGTTTGTTGCGGACGGCGGCCCATTCGGGGATGAGCCGCACCAACAGCCCGTGCTGGTCGAGCGACTCGATCTTGTCGACGGCGGGGCGCCCGGCGGCCAGGAGGCGCAGCAGGGCTTCGCGCACCGCGGGGGGCCACGGGTCCCCCGGTGGCGGCATGCGGTCGGCCAGGCGGTGCAGGGACCCTTTGGCGATCGGCCGGTCGAGCTCGGCCGCCGTGGCGGCGAGGCGGAACGCGAGCGAGGGGTCCTCCGAGACGGGCGCGGTCGGGAGGAGCGCGATCTCGCCCCCGACGTCGACCATGTCGGGGCCGACGGGGACCGGCCCGACCGGGGTGGTCGCGTGGTCGCCGCGACGCAAGCGCCGTCGGTGTGACTTCGGCGGCGGCGTGGGGTCCCACAGACGACGCCGGCGCCAGACGTCGTCGCTGACCCAGGCGATCTGGCGTCCGGCGGCCGAGACAGCGGCCATGAGGACGTCGGCATCCTCGAAGTCCAGGGCGGCGGCGATCTGGTCTTGGTCCTGAAGGAGCAGCCGGTCCTGCTCGCGCCCGGCATTACGGTGGAGCTCGACCCGCACCAGAGTGAGAAGGGCGGTGGCCGGCTCGAGCGAGGCCAGGTCGGCGTAGTCGGCCAAGAGCGGCGCATAGGCCGAGATGGCCCGCAGCACACTGACGTCGCGCAGCCCACCGTGGCTCTCCTTGAGATCCGGCTCGAGGAGAAAGGCCACGTCGCCCACGGCGCGGCGCCGCTCCTCCATCTGGGCCCGGAGGTCGGGGAGGTAGCGCGTGCCGAGGGACTCCCGCCAGGCGGTGCGGGCATCTTCGATCAGCGGATCGGCCACCTTGGCGTCGCCCCAGACGAGGCGGGCGTCGAGCAGGCCCAGGGCCACCCGGACGTCGTCGGCCGCGGCGGACAGGACCTCGGCCGGGCGCCGCACCGAATGGTCCAGGTGGACTCCCTCGTCCCAGACCGGGTACCAGATGGCGTCGGCCACCGCCTTGATGTCGCGGTGACCCCGGTGGACGAGGACCACATCGAGGTCGCTGTAGGGGCACAACGAACCCCTGCCATACCCTCCGACCGCCAGGAGTGCCAGGTGGCGGTTGGTCTCCCCAACAGCTCGTGTCGCCACACCGGAGAGCCAATCGTCGGCCTCGGCGGCGTAGGCCCGGCAGAACGCGTCTCCCTGGAGGTCGGCGCGGGCCAGGAGGGCGCCGCGCCGCTCACGGAGTGACGTGTCGGCGACCATGGCGGGAACGTAGCATTGGGATCGTGAGTAAAGAGGTAAGCCCCCGAGGAAGCAGTTCACCCGTGACGCGGACCCATACCCTCGCCATGTTCGTCGTGGCCGTCGTGGGGGTGATCATCGCCTTCGTGGTCCTGAGCAGCATCGCAGGGATCATCTTCGAGATCGTCAAGATTGCCGTGATCGTGGCCCTCATCGCCGGCGTCTTCTGGCTGGTGGGCCGGTTCCGGAGGTAACGGCATCGCCCACTAGGCTGACCGCCCTGCTCTCACGGCGGCGTGGCCGAGTGGTTTAGGCAGGGGCCTGCAAAGCCCCGTACCCCGGTTCGAATCCGGGCGCCGCCTCCGGACCTCGGCGCGGGACCCGCCCCGGCGAAGTTCCAGGACAATTGGGACTTCTGGTCCTACTCTCGATCCCGGGGCGCGGCTAAAATGTTCAGAAACAGAGCGGAGGGCTCTATGCGAATCAAACGAACTGTGTCGAAGTCGGACACAGCTCGGCGGGAACTGGCGTCGGAGCCGGCTGCGACCGCGCTGAAGGTGCTCGCCCCGCCCGCCTTCGATCCCTCGGCGGAACCGTTCCAGGCGAGCCTGGAGGCCATGTTTCAGGAGATTTCCTCCACAGACCCGGGCGATGGCGGTGCGACCCGGGCCGGGCCGCCCGCCACCAGATACGACGACCTCTGGCAACTTTCGTTGGCCGACCCTGTGACCGGTCTGGCCAATCGGATGCTGCTCCTCGACCGGTTGACCCGTGAGCTGACCCGGTGCCGGCGGCACGGTGGCTGCGTCGTGGTGGCGCACATCGACCTGGGCAACCTCAAGGACATAAACGACCAGCTCGGGTATCCCTCGGGCAACGAGGTGCTCCGCGGCGTGTCCCGGCGCCTGACCTCCATGCTCCGGGGCGAGGACACCGTGAGCCGGGTCGGCGAGAGCGAGCTGGTCGCCGTCATGACCATTGAGAACGAACGGTTCGTCGGCCCGTTGATGCAGCGCGTGCAGGACGTCCTCGACGACCCGATCTCCGTTTCCGGCGGTCGCGTCCAGGTCTCGGCGAACCTCGGAACCGTGACGGCGGGGAGCGCCGAGTCCGCCGAAGAGGTCCTGGCGAGAGCCGGGGACGCGGCGTAGGTCCTGTTCGCCACGGCCGCCCGTCCTCTCGGGTGCTCCCGCCGCCCGCGGGATCTTTTCACCCAAGTTGGGGATTTCGGCCCTAGTTGGTCACGCGGCATATAGGTAATCCTTAGGTGTGTCGATGTACAGCGAGCTTCTGAGCGACCTCTGGCTTAGCTCGGACGCGGACCAAGAGCCCCCGTCGAAGGAGGAGCTCGTCGCCGATCTGCAACAATGTCGGCTGCGCCTCCACCGTCGCGCCTCAGTGCAGAAGCACGTCGTGGCCGAGGATCTGGCGCGGGAACTCGACCATGACCGGATCCTGCTGTCGCTGTGTGCGGCGATGTCGATCGACCACGATCCCGCTCGGTTCGTCAACCCGATATCCGAGCGCCGGCGGCTCGAGCAGATGCTCCGCGAGCGCGGGATCGAATTCGATCCGCTCTGAAGACGACGGAGCGGGTCAGCCTTCCTGGGGGAGTGAGTTTCTCGGGTTTGCCGCCCTGCGCTCGGCCAGAATGGCCGCGTAGACCCCTGCCTCGGTACGCCGCTGCATCCCGAGCTTGGAGAGGAGGCTCGACACGTAGTTCTTGACGGTCTTCTCGGCCAGGAAGATCTCCTCGGCGATCTGACGGTTCGAACGACCCTGGGCGATGAGGTCGAGGACCCGTCTCTCCTGAGCCGAGAGGCTCGACAACCGCGCCTCTGTCTTCTGGGTCTTGCGCAACCGGTCGAAGATGTCCTTCGAGAGCGTGGCGTCGATGAGTGACTGCCCCTGGCTCACGCGGCGGATGTCGCCGATGAGGTCGCTGCCGCCGATCTCCTTGAGGACATAGCCGGCGGCGCCCGCCATGATGGCGGAGAACAGCGCCTCGTCGTCGGCGTACGAGGTCAGCATCAGGCACGCAATCTGCGGATAGGCGGAGCGGATCTCCCGGCAGACCTCTATACCGCTTCCGTCCGGCAACCGGACGTCGAGGATTGCCACATCGGGCTGCAGCGTGGCGATCTGTTCCAACCCCAGTTGAGCGGTAGCGGCCTGCCCCACCACCTCCATGTCCTCTTCGCATTCGAGCAGGGTTTGCAGTCCTGTCCGGACCAACTCGTGGTCATCGAGGACGAAAATGCGAATCGTCATTGGAACAATCTTGCCACGGCCTGGACCCCGGGTGGCGCGACCGTCGCATCCGTGCGTTTTGGTGCCCCTCTTTTCGGCCCACGACCCGACCACTACCCTGAGGGGGTGCCACCACTCGATCAGATCGACGATCCCGTCAAACTCCGAAGGCTGGTGCAGGCGATGTTGATGATCGAAGGGGAGCTCACCCTTCCGATCGTGCTCCGGCATCTGGTCGGAGAGGCGTGCGCACTGGTCGATGCCCGCTATGGCGCGCTCGGCGTGCTGAGCGAGAACGGCACGACGCTCGACCAGTTCCTCACCGTCGGTCTCGAGCCCGACGAGGAGTTCGCCATCGGAGCCCGCCCGAGCGGTCGCGGGGTGCTCGGCACCCTGATCATCGAGGCCAAGCCGTTGCGCCTGGGCAACATAGCGGACAGTCCGGACAGCTACGGGTTCCCGCCCGGGCATCCCCCGATGACGTCGTTTCTCGGGGTGCCCGTGCGGGTCCGAGGAGAGGTCTACGGCAACCTCTATCTCACCGAGAAGATAGGCGCGTCAGCATTCTCCGCGGAGGACGAAGCCACCGCGGTGACGCTGGCGATGGCGGCGGGTATCGCCATCGAGAACGCCCGGCTGCACAGCGTGGCGCGGGACCACACCCTCACCGAGGATCGGGACCGCATCGCCCGCGATCTCCACGACACCGTGATCCAGCGCCTCTTTGCCGTGGGCCTTTCACTGCAGGGGACGGCCCGCCTGGTGGATCGGCCCGAGGTGGCCGGCCGGATCGGCGACGCCATCATCAAACTGGACGAGACCATCCGTCACCTCCGCACGGCAATCTTCAACCTGGAGATGACCATCAACCAGGATGGGTTCCGGCGCATGGTCTTCGACCTGCTGCACGAGTTGACGCCGGTGATCGGGGCCGTCCCGCATGTGACCTTCACGGGCCTGGTCGATTCCGCGGTCACCGGGTCCATCGCCGATCACAGCCTGGCCACCCTTCGCGAAGCCTTGACCAACGTGGGCCGGCACGCCGCCGCCACCCGGGTTGCGGTCACCATCGCGGCGGAGAACGATCTGCGCCTGGTGGTGGTCGACGATGGCCGCGGCATGGCCAATGCCGGCGTCAATGGGCGAGGCCTGAAGAACATGCGAACGCGAGCCGAACGGCTCGGAGGAAGTCTCGAGCTGGGCACTTCGCGCGAGGGTGGCACGCGCCTGATCTGGCGCATCCCGCTCACCCTCAACGAAGGGTAGCTAACTGGCCTCTTCCACCACCGTGGAGAGGACGTGCCACGACGAGCTCACGTCCCGGGCCGAGGTGGCCGAAGAACGGGCAGCCCGCCGCGCCCCCCGCTTGCGCTCGGCGTGGATGGTGCGCAGCACCCGGATCCCGTCGGAGAAGGCATTGAGGTTCGAAGAGCCGAAGTGGCGGCTGTGCTCGAAGCTCGGGACCTCGGCCACCACCAGCCCGGCCTT
>Ga0182030_10020251_pt1 | contig 12569 bp, 9 predicted proteins | sample 812S3MmetaG_FD_121299 | JGI IMG/M metagenome (GOLD analysis project Ga0182030, IMG submission 121299) | Permafrost microbial communities from Stordalen Mire, Sweden - 812S3M metaG (Illumina Assembly) | ecosystem: Environmental > Terrestrial > Soil > Wetlands > Permafrost | place: Sweden... | reverse complement strand
AGCTCGTTGCCGCAGCCCGTGCCGTTGGCGTAACGCCCATGCTGGTCCAGCCGGTAATAATATCCCGGGTAAACCTTGTCAAAAATGGAATCCGCCCGCCGCCCCGTCGCCGCCGTATGATTGAACACCACGTCCATCACCACCCCGATGTGGTTCCGATGAAACGCCTGCACCAGTTCCTTGAACTCCCGCTGCCGCGCCGTGCCGTCCGGATCGCTCGCGTACGACCCTTCCGGGGTGTTGTACAGCACCGGGTCGTAGCCCCAGTTATACCACGTGTACGCATCCGCCTTCTCCGTCTCATCCCCGTTGGCATAATCAAACACCGGCAGCAGGTGCACGTGCGTCACCCCCAGTTTCTTCAAATGATCCAAGCCCGTCGCCTGGCCGTCCGGCGCCTTCGTCCCCGCCCGCACCATGCCCAAAAACTTCCCGCGCTCGTCCGCCGGCACACCCGAATTCGCGTTGATGGTAAAGTCCCGCACGTGCACCTCGTACAGGCACGCATCCACGTTGTGCTCCAGCGTCACAAACCGGTCCTGCGCCCAGCCCTCCGGATTCGTTTTCACCGGATCATAGATCAGCGTCCGCCCGTTGTTCGCCGAGCACCCCCGCGCATACGGATCATTCACCCGAACGTGGCTCGCCACGCCATTCGACGACAGCGAGGTGATTTCATACTGATAATACTTCCCGTCGCAATCGCCGGTGAGCTTCGCCCACCAAATCCCGTCCTCCGCCCGCGTCATGGGCACCGACGCGGACGCCTCGCCCCGCGGACCATCAAACAGCACCAAGCTGACGGCATCCGCCACCGGCGCCCAGAGCTTGATCGTCGTGGCGTCGCGGCTGTAAACCGCTCCCAAGTCGTCCTTTGGATAACGATACGTGTCCATCCCGGCTACAACTTGCGGTGCAACCCATTCCGCGGCAAGGGCCGAATACCCGCCCAGCCCTGCCAATGTCACCAGCACCGCGTAACGCAACAAGCCAGCGAGCACGCACCATTTCAGTTTGCGATAGTTCATAAAGCTAATTCCTCTCTTCGAGATTACGGACTTTGGCTTGGATCATGCCCATCATAATAAAACCGTCCCCCCGCTGCCAGCGGAGTTTGTGCGGCCCCGTGGCGGCAAACTGGCGTTCACCGCCAGCTAAAAAGATTAACGGGCCGGCATTATTCAAGACCGCGCAATAGCGTGACCCGCGCAGAGCGGGACCGGACGGCGGCGTTCACGCCGCTTCAGCGTGCAACCTCAGACGGGCTTGGCATTTCACCGGCCGCGTGTTTTTGGAAATCGAAGCGGGCCGAAGCCCGCGGTCCGTCACTGTATTGTGCGAGCCTCGATAGCACGATTTGTTTCCAACCTTGAAAGCAAATCATGCCATGCCTAGACCCTTTAGAAGCGTCCCCCCGGTTTATCACGGCGATCTGACCCGGTAAAAACGCGCCGGAAAATTTGTCCACTGGAAATCGCCGAAATAAAAAACGCCGTTGGTGGTGGCTCCGTTGCTAATGGCATTGGTGCCCAGTGGAGACCAAGCCGAATTGACCAGACTCGTGGCGGCATCGACCGCGATAGGCCAGCTTGCGCCATAAATGTCGAATCCAAACTGATTGGACCGGATGCCAAAGTTGTTATCGAACTGAACCTGCGCATTCCACGGCGGCAATGGCAGGGGCGTGAATGCGACGTAATCAGGATTGACGCCTCCGTTCCCGCCGGTGAGCAGGATGACATTCGTCCGTCCTGGCCCCAAGGGAATCGTCAGGTAAGAATTTCCGGTGAACGTGCTCCAGCCGCCCGTATTGAGCGTGTTGAGATACGAATAATTATGACCGTTCACAGTCAACAGCAATTTGGACCCATCGATATCCTCGGCAAAATGAAGATCCATTGAAGTGAGTCCTCCGCTGAGGCTGCCGTCCACGTTGGTCAACTCAAAAAAGGTGTTGGTGGCTATGTGCATATTCTGGATGCACCAGCCGTCCCACGCGGCGCTATCATTGACGAAAATCGCCCCGTCTCCGACGATGCCGTTTGTGACGGAGTAGATGAGGGTGTTTGTGCTGGGGGGCGGCGCCGGTCCATTGGCGGGCGGTCCGCTGGTGGTTTGGACCACGGGCAGGATATTGCCGTTGGTATCGAAATTCAACACGTCCACACAAATGGAACGCAGGCAGCCGTTATCGGATATGACTTGGTTATGGTAAAACTGGTACCATTGGCCGTTGTATTCCACCACCGACCCCTGACTGGTGCTGCAACCGGTAGAATACAGATAGACGCCCTGGGAGGTCCAAGGCCCCAGCACATTGGTGGCGGTGGCATATTCCAACTGATTGAAATTGGGATTATTGTCGGCATAGGTCAAATAGTACACATGGTTGCGCTTGAACACCCAGGTGCCCTCGTGGAAATCATTCAGGTTGGTCACGGCTTGGGGTCCCCCGTTGACGGAGATCATATCGCGATTCAATCTCGCCACGGCGCAATTCCCTCCGCCGCCATAAAACAAATAGGCCTGTCCATCGGTGTCCACGAACACGTCCGGGTCAATCATCGAAAAGCCGCCGACGCCCTGGATATAATTCGTCAGTGGCGTGAAATCGCGGCAGGGACTGAGGCTGGTGGCCACGCCGATCTTCCAGGTATTGTTCCAATTCGTGTCGCTGGGGTCGCTCGGATGAGGGAAATAATAATAGTATTGCCCGTTGGCGCAGGCACAATCGGGCGCCCACATAAACCCGCCGGGCGGTCCACTCCAGCCGATCTCGCTGGCCCGCAGAATTTCGCCTTCGTCCCGCCAATTCACCATGTCGGCCGTCGAAAAGACATGATACCGGTCCATCAAATTGCAACCCTGCGGCGGGTCTATATCGTGCGATGGATAGACATACAGCCGCCCATCCGACCACACGTGCGCGGCGGGGTCCGCCGTGTAGATGCTGGTAATGAACGGATTTCCGCCGAAGCAGGCCGCCGTGAGGGACGCTGCCGCCATGGCCGCCGATGCGAATAACAGTGAGACAAAGCTCTGCCTGATCCAATGTGGGTTGCAGCGGTTCAACATATGCTTGGTCTGTGGATGAAATCGACGATACCTCGCACAAATTGGTTTGCCGCTCCACTCCCCGATTTCGGGGAGGCAAAGGAATTCATCGCCGTCTCCTTTATTTCGCAATCAAAATGAACGCCAGAGCCGGTCCGGAGATCGGCCCGCCGGGAATGTTCTGTCTGTCTGCCAGTCGCCCGAATTGGGTGAAGGGGGCCACCCAGAACAGGGTCCGCCCGCCGTCGCAACGCGACGCCACGAAAATAGCCGGGCGTTTCAACGCCCGGTGGCATTCGGCATGGCCAAAGTCCCGCAGGGACGGCTGACAGGTCGCCATGTCCCCCATCAGATCGGAATCGCGTAAAGATTAAACCGTTTGCCGTCCTTGCGGTGAAAATAAAGCAGACTTTCATTGGTGCTGAACGCCGTCCCTTCAACGTACTCGCCCAAGCCCTGCAGATGCACGATATTGCCAAAGACAGCATCAACGGACTGGCGGGTGGCCCGGTAAATTTGCGGTCCTTTGAAGCGCGAATGAGCGTCAAACCGGGTGAAATAAAGCGTCAAAGTATTGGCAGGAATCGTCGGGGCATATTGCAGGGCGGACTTTTTGTTCACCTGACCCAACAACCTGGCGCTTTCGGCCAGGCGCACAAACTGGGTTCCATCCCACGATGCCATGACCAGATCGGCAGACTTCGGGCCGCGAGTGGGACTGAATCGGCTGTCCACAAAAACCAACGTCTTGCCGTCCGGACTGACATCAACGTCAAAGTTGACCATGCCGGGCTGTTTGCGGGAGATGGACTCAACCATCTGCACATCGGTGACATTGCCATCTTTAAAAACCCCGGTATAGATCGTGCATAATGTCTGCTCGTAGTTCCGGGGAGAGACAAAAAACATCCTGCCCGCCCGGTCCATGGTTGGGCAACCTTCCAGTGCAGGAGTGTTGACGCCGTTGACTTTACCGCGATAGAACCAGGTATAATCGTCCTTTCGCTCAGCGAAATGAATGTCTGTATTGGTCGTCGGCTCGTTCAGGTTATTGAAGAGAAGGTATCGCCCATCCCGGCTGATGAACGGCTCCATCGCATCGTCATCATAGCCGGTGATCTCCACGCGTTTAGGCTGCTCACTTTGGAGATCAGCAACGGGCGGCTGCCGGTCGCATCCTGGCAGCATGGCCATGGCAGTTGCAGCAAGTGCAAACAATCTGAGCATCCGTTTCATTGGCAGTGTGCGTGGCAATCTAACGAGTTGCGCTCCGGCCCCGGCGGCCGGGGCTCCAAGGGCGATGACGACCTCCAGTTTTCATCACTCAATCCAAATAGCAAGCAACCGTATCGTGGAGCGTGCTTTCAGGTGGGATTCCCAGCCAGCCGAATTCCGGCACCGCCTGCCGGGGTGCCCGTCATGATGCGAGCAAATGCGTGGATTTTGCGCCAAAACTCTTTCCTTCGGGTTGGCCGCTCCCCAATCATTCACAAAAATTCGTGTGATTCGCGTCTAAAATGCGGCTTGTGTTTTCTACCGGGGTGGACCAATTTCGTCGTCTCATGAATCCGGCTTGGTTTTCGTCCATGATCGATCGTTGTTACGATTTTGTCGCAGCCGCCAAGTCGCAAGGCCGTCCCATCGTTGGCATCATGTGTGAGTTCACCCCTCGCGAAATCATCCTCGCCGCCGGAGCTGTGCCCGTTTGCCTGTGCGGCGGTTCAGCGGCCACCATTCCGGCCGCCGAGCAATTCCTGCCGGCCAACCTTTGTCCGCTCATCAAATCCACGTTTGGCTATCAGGTCACCGGGAAAAATCCGTTTCTGGAGTGGGCGGACCTGATCGTCGCCGAAACCACTTGTGACGGCAAAAAGAAGATGTTTGAACTGATGGGCGCCACCAAGCCGATGCACGTCCTCGAACTGCCGCAGAAGGGAAACGATGCCGATGCGTTTGCCCATTGGGTGCAGGCGGTCGAGAAATTCAAGGGTCACCTCGAAGACCGGTTTCAGACGCCCATCACCGGCGAAAAGCTTCGCGCCGCCAGCCGCCTGATGAACCGCGAACGCGGGCTGCGCCGGGGGCTGGCCGATTTGATGACGCGCGACCAGCCGCCGATGACCGGCCGGCAACTCATCGAATTTAAAAGCCTCATTTCGGGCATCGAAAGCGATTTGGAGCAGTATGCCCAGGCGTTGGAATTTTTCAGCGGACAGCAACGGCAGCCGGCGAAGGCGGAAGTCCGGGTGTTGCTGACCGGCGTGCCGCTGGTTCACGGCGCGGAGCGCGTGCTGGACCTGATTGAAGACGCCGGCGCCGTGGTCGTGGCCATGGAGAACTGCACGGGCCTCAAGCCGATTCTCGACGATGTGGACCTGGCCGAGCCGGATCCCCTCCGCGCCATCGCAAAAAAATATTATCATCTCCCGTGCTCCGTCATGATGCCAAACCCGGGGCGCTTCGAATCACTCCGGGCGCTGGCGGCGAAGTTCCGTCCGCAATGCGTCATTGAACTCGTCTGGCAGGCGTGCCTGACGTACGACATCGAGTCGTTCCATGTCCGCAAACTGGCCGAGGAGGAACTCCACCTGCCGTATTTGAAAATCACCACGGATTATTCCCCGGCGGATTCAGCCCGCATCTCCGCGCGCGTCGAAGCTTTGTTTGAAACCATTCATTGCCGGCAATTGGAATCATGAAAACCGCACCTCAAATTCATCTCGCCGATGTTCAATCCGTTTATTCCGGACCGGAAGGCCGGCTTTGGGAACTGCTCATGGGCGAGCAGATTCACATCGGAGGTTTTCAATCTTCGATGGACCTCGCGCAACGCGCCGGCATCGGCGCCGGGAGCCGCGGCGTTGATCTGTGTTGTTGCAGCGGCGCGGGCATGAGATTTCTGGCGCGGTTCTTAAACGTCGCGCACATGACCGGGGTGGATGCCACGCCGGCGATGATCCAACTGGGACGGCAGCGCGCCGCCGCCGAAGGGTTGGGGGAAAAGATTTCGCTGGTCGAAAACAACGTCTGCGCCACCGGCCTGGCGTCCGGTCAGTTTGACTTTGTCTGGGGCGAAGATGCGTGGTGCTATGTGGAGGACAAGGCGCAATTGATTGCCGAGTCGGCCCGGCTGATCAAGCCGGGAGGGAAAGTCGCCTTCACCGACTGGATGGAAGGCCCGGCCGGATTGCCCGGGGCGGAAGCGGCCCGCTTGCTTGGTTTCATGAAATTTCCCAGCCTGCTGACGCTGTCGGAATACCGGGCGCTCCTGGAAAAGAATGGCTGCAGCGTGACGGTGGCGCACGACACCGGACGTTTTGCCGCCGCCATGCCGCTTTACCTCGACATGATTGAAAAGCAACTCACCTACGACGCGCTGAAAATCATCGGCTTCGATACCGCCCTGGCGGCCACGCTGATTGGCGAAATGAAATTCATCCAAGGCCTCGCCCAGGCTGGCAAAATCATCCAGGGCCTCCTCGTTGCGGAAAAGGGCCGGTAACCATGCGTGTGTGGCTCACCAGTCCGTGGATCCCGGCCGAATGGGTCAGGGCGCACGGGCTGGAACCGCGCGGCCTCTGGTTTGAGGACCAGTTTTGTTCCCAAGTCGCGCCGGGTTCCGCCGGGGTCTGCGCCTTTGCCGAGCACGCCGTCCAGGTTGCCGAAACGCAGCCTGACGCCGCGGTCATTTTTACGACGACGTGTGATCAATTACGGCGGGGTTTTGACGCGGCAACTTTCCAGGGCCGATCCCGGGGATTTTTATTCAACGTTCCCGCCACGCCGTCGCCGGCGGCAAAGCAGATTTACCGCGCCGAGGTGGAACGGTTGGGACGCTTTCTTTTGGAACTCGGCGGCGTGGCTCCCACGCCGGAAGTTTTACGCCGCGAAATGCTTCAAGCCGATGAAACCCGCCGGGGCCTGCGGGAAGCCGCACAGGCTGCCCCGGCCTGTTCCGTTGCCGAAGCCGTGGCCGGATGCGGCCACCGCCGGGCGTTTTCCGCCCCAGGCGTCGCGCCATCGGAACCGCTGGTTCCCCTGGCAGTGATCGGCGGACCGCTGCGCGCGGCGGAGGGAAATTTATTCGAGGCCATTGAAGCGGCTGGTGGGCGCATTGCCCTGGACGCCACCGAATCCGGGGAGCGCAATTTATGCCCCGTGTTCGGAAATGCGGACGATCCATTTGACGCGCTGGTCGCCGGTTATTTCGAAAACATCGTGGATGTCTTCCAGCGGCCGAACACGCGGCTTTATGCCTGGTTGAAAGCGGGTCTGTCGGACCGCCGCGCCCGGGGCATCGTGCTCTGGCATTTTACCGGCTGCGATCTTTGGCGGGCGGAGGAGCAGACGTTGCGCGAAACCTTCGGCCTGCCGGTGCTGCCGCTGGAAGCCGCCGAAGGCGCCCGGCTGTCCCCGCGCGAGGTCACCCGCATCGAGGCTTTTATCGAGGCGCTGAAATGAACCCCGCCCCGCGCAAACTAGACCTGGCCGCCTGGGATGAACGCCACGAGCAACTGCGTCAGGCCGGCCTGCGCGAACCCGATTATGGCGGATCGCTGCGGCGGCACGTCATTCACGGGCAGGATTTCCGGCTGGAACAACTGCATTTTGACAATTCACCCGCCGCGCTTCGGCTTTGGAATTTTTTGCTGACCGAAAACGAACGGCTGGCGCAGGCCCGCGCGCAGGGCGATAAAATCGTCGGGACGATGAAAGACCTCGGCACGGTGCCGGTCATGGCCTACGCGCTGCCGGGGCTCCGCGCGTTTTATCCTGATGGCGCGTGGTGGACGCCCTGCCTCATGGAAGGGAGCGACAAACTCTTTCAACAGGCCGACGCGCTCGGGATTGACGCCTCCTTTTGTCCCGCGCGCGCGATGTTGGGCGCCTTCGAGAACCAGGAACATTTTCCGGCCCCCGATCTGCTCATCTGCAGCACCGGCGCGGTTTGCGACGATTTTTCCGCCATCGCACAACGCTTGGAACATCTGGGACATCCGATTCTCTGGTGGGAGATGCCGCGCCGCCGGCGGCCCGCCGCCGGTGAACCGCCCTGCGCCTTGCCGGGAAATCTCGTTGCGCCCAAAATGCTGGTGGATTGCGTGCAGGCGGAATTGCAACGTGTCCGTGAAGCGCTCGGCGAGCTGGCCGGGAGGGATTTGGATGACTTGCTGCTCGCACGGGGCATTGAAACTGCCAATCAGGTCCGCCGGTTGTTGGCGGCCCTGCGGAAAACGGTTTATGCCGCGCCGGCGGCGCCATTGCCCGCGCTGGAAATGCTCGTCGCAGAAATGCTCGCCCTGCATTTCTGTTCCGACCGCGCAGAAAGCCTGACCGTGCTGGCCGGATTGCTGGCGGAGGCGCAATCACGCCTGCAGCAAAACCAGATTATCATCGGTCCCGACGCCGTCCGCATTTTCTGGGTGAATCCCGTGGCCGACTTGCGGGCGATGAATTTGCTGGAAGACCTCGGCGGGCGGATTTGCGGTTCGGATTTCATGTTTTCGCACGCGCTGGATTTGATCCCCGAAGATCTGCCGCCGCTGGAAGCGCTGGCCCGCATTGCGCTGGCCGATCCGATGGTCGGTCCCACCAGCGACCGGGCCGACCGGATCGTTCGGGAATGCCGGGAAAACCAGGTTGAGGCCGTGGTGATTTCACGGATTCCCGGCGCGAGCCATTGTGCCCGCGAAGGGGAAATGATTCGCGAAGTCATCCAGCAACAGCTCGCCATTCCGGCAATCGAGCTTGAAATTCCGCCGGTTTGTGATGCCCTACTGCCGGCCCTTAGCTCGCGGTTGCAGGCGCTCATGGAAATCGCGCGAGCCCGGAGGACCGAATGATCTGTGCCGGCATCGATGCGGGATCACGCTCGATCAAGGCGGTGCTCTTTGACACCAGCCGGTCGCAAATCCTCGCTTCCGGCCTAGCCGATCAGGGCGTGGAACAAGAGCGGCTGGCCACCGAACTGTTTGAAAAACTCCTGCGTGAAGCCGGGCTGGAGCGCGCGCAAATTTCCGGCGTCGTGGCCACCGGCTACGGCCGGAACGCCATCCGGTTTGCCGATGCCACCGTCACTGAAATCACCTGTCACGCGCGGGGCGTTCACCGGCTGGTGCCGGAGGCGCGCACGGTCATCGAAGTCGGCGGCCAGGACAGCAAGGTCATCATGCTGGAGGCGGGCGGGCGCGTCCGGGATTTTGCCATGAACGACCGTTGCGCCGCGGGCACCGGCCGCTTTTTGGAAATGGTCGCCACCCGGCTGGACATGAATTGGGAAGAGTTATCCGGCCTGGCGCAACAGAGCAAAAAGCCGGCGCTCATCAGCAACATGTGCGTGGTGTTCGCCGAAACGGAGATCATCGGGCTGCTGGCGCAGGGCCGGCCGCTGGGGGACGTGGTGGCCGGGGTGCAAATGGCCATTGCCACACGCGTTTCCGCCTTGGCGGGGAGGGGAATGTCGCCGCCAGTCTGTTTCACCGGCGGCGTGGCGTTGCAGCCCGGCATGGCACGCGCCTTGGCGGAAGTTTTGGCGTGCCCGGTCCAGGTGGCGCCGCAACCGCAATTCACGGGCGCACTCGGGGCGGCGATTTCGGCCAGCCCGGCAAATCAGGCGGGGTCTGGTTTATGACCATATCTTGTCATTGCACCCAGCAACGCACGTTGAGCGTTTCAGAAGTTGAGGAGCTACCATAGTCCGACAACGATGCTGGAGCGCAATACGCAGATATAATTATGCCAGACCAAAAACAGGAACTGCTTCGCGCGCTCCCTTCTGTCACCGATCTGCTGAAGAGTCCGACCGTCGCCGGCTGGCTGCGGCAGCATCCGCAACCGCTGGTCACAGAATGTCTCCGCCGCGCCGTGGCAGATTTGCGGCAGCAAATTCTCGACGGGGCAACGGGCGTGGCCGCTGATTCCGTCCCCGCGCGGGCGGAGATACTCCTGCGCCAGGCCTCCGATCCGCACATCCGCGCAGCCATCAACGCCACCGGCATTGTTTTGCATACTGGACTCGGCCGCGCGGTCATTCCGACGGGCGTGGTGGACTCGATCCTGGGTGAACTGAAGGGCTATTGCACGCTGGCCGTGGATCGCGAAACCGGCGAACGGGCCGAACGCGATGAACTGGTGGAATACATTTTGACGGAGCTCACCGGGGCCGAGGCGGCCACTGTGGTCAACAACAATGCCGCCGCGACGATGCTCGTGCTCGCGGCGCTGGCGGCGCAGAAAGAGGTCATCGTCTCGCGCGGGCAGCTGATTGAAATTGGCGGCTCGTTCCGGCTGCCCGAAGTCATGGCCCAAAGTGGCGCGCGGCTGGTGGAAGTGGGTGCGACCAACCGCACGCACCTCAAGGATTATCAGCAGGCCATCACCGACAACACGGCGGGCATCCTGCGCGTGCATCCGAGCAATTATCGCGTCATCGGTTTCACCAGCGAAGTGCCGTTGCGCGAACTGGCGGAGACGGCGCACCGTCGCAATTTGCTGTTGATTGATGATCTGGGCGCCGGTGCGCTGGTGGATTTAAAACCATTTGGCCTGCCGCACGAACCCACCGTGCGCGAATCGGTGGCAGCCGGCGCGGACGTCGTTTTGTTCAGCGGCGACAAGCTCATCGGCGCCGGCCAGTGCGGCATCATCGTCGGCCGGAAGGCGCTGATCGAAAAGCTGCGCAAACATCCGCTGATGCGCGCCGTGCGCGCGGACAAAACCAGCCTGATGATCCTGGAACGGACGCTGCATCTCTTTCGTGATCCGATCCGCCTGCAAAATTTGCATCCAACCTATCGGATGTTGGGCACGCCGCTGGCGGAGATCAAATCGCGCGCCGAAAGGCTGGCGCAACTGATCGGCGCCCAGGCACCCAACGCCAAAGCGGAAATCCGCGAGAGCGAGGCCTTCGTGGGCAGCGGCTCGTTGCCGACGGAGGCAATTCCCAGTTTTGAAGTCATGCTCACCGTCGCGAAGCTGGGCGCTTCCGAACTGGCGCGCCGGCTGCGGCTGGACGAGGCGTGCGTTTTTGGGCGGATTCAAGACGAGTGCGTCCGGCTGGACGTTCGCACGCTGACGGAGGAACAAGTGCCGCTGGTGGCGGCGGCGGTGGGGAGAATTTCCGGATGAGCCTGTCGCGCCGCAACTTGATGCTCGGCACCGCGGGCCATGTGGATCATGGCAAGAGCGCGCTGGTAAAGCTGCTCACCGGCTGTGAAACCGACACGCTGGCCGAGGAAAAGCAGCGCGGGCTGACGATTGACCTCGGCTTCGCGCCCTGCCAGCTCGCGGACCAGCGGGTGGTGGGCATCGTGGATGTGCCGGGCCACGTGGATTTCATACGCAACATGGTGGCCGGGGCGCAGGGCATTGACGTGGTGATGTTCGTCGTGGCCGCCGACGATGGCATCATGCCTCAAACCCACGAACACCTGCATATTCTCACGCTGATGGGCTTGAAGCACGGCTTGGTGGCGCTGACGAAAATTGATCTGGTGGATGCCGCCCGCCGCGAGTTTGTGGTGCGGGACCTGCGCCGGCTGCTGGCGGAAACTTTTTTGGCACAGGCGCCGATCTGCCCCATTTCAAACCTCACGGGCGAAGGGTTCGACGGTTTTTTTGATGCGCTCAACCAGACCGTGGAGGCGTGCGGCGACCGTTGCTGCGACGGATGGTTCCGGCTGTGGGTGGAGGATTCATTCACCATTCGCGGCGCGGGCACGGTCGTCACGGGAATTCCCACCCATGGCCGCGTCCGGGTGGGCGACACGTTGCATTTGTTGCCGGCCGGCTTGACCGGCCATGTGCGGAAAATGCAGGTCTATGGCAAGGACGCGGCGGAAGGCCGCGCGGGCGAATGCGTGGCGTTGAATATTCCAGAGCTCGACGTCGGGGCGGTGCGACGCGGAATGATCCTCGCGGAATCCAATTCGCTGCCCGCGGTGACGATGGCCGAGGCGGAACTGCGCGTCCTGGATTCTGTCGCGGCCAAGATCGAAGATTATCTCGAGGTCCAGCTGCATGCCGGCACCGCGGCCGTGGCGGCGAATCTCGCCATGCTGGAAAACACCGAAATGACCGGCGGACAAACGCAGTTGGTCCAGCTTCGGCTGGCGGCTCCGCTGCCGCTGGTGCCCGGCGAGCGGTTTGTGGTTCGCGCGAATGTGGCCGGTGCCGGCGGCACCGGTTTAACCACGATTGGCGGCGGACAAATCCTCGGTCTGAGCAACATGCGGCTGCGTCGCCAAAAATCATGGACGCTGGATTCGCTCGCCGCCCGGCGCGCTGCCATGGGCGATCCGGCGCGCTGGTGCGAGCAGATGGTGCGCGAAAGCAAGTCGCCCGCCACCCTCGCCGATCTGCAGAAGACCTGCTGGAGTCGGGCGGAAGAAATCGCCGCCGCGCTGGGGCAATTGCGGGACCAGGGCCGCGTGGCCCAGACTTCCGGCGGCGGCTGGCTGCATTTGGCCGCGGTTCAAAGCCAGGCGGCAAATGTTTTTGCCGTCGTGGAGAAATTT
>Ga0182030_10020250_pt1 | contig 12571 bp, 6 predicted proteins | sample 812S3MmetaG_FD_121299 | JGI IMG/M metagenome (GOLD analysis project Ga0182030, IMG submission 121299) | Permafrost microbial communities from Stordalen Mire, Sweden - 812S3M metaG (Illumina Assembly) | ecosystem: Environmental > Terrestrial > Soil > Wetlands > Permafrost | place: Sweden... | reverse complement strand
CTCGTTTTACCTCGCAGCCGGGCTTTATGACTTGACCCATCGGTCTCAGAGTTGTTTAGTTACCCAAGGGTGCCACACTATTGGACCGCCGCCCGCTACAGTTTTCAACCGCCGTTTACACATGTCAACATTTCAATGATTTGGACTCATTGAACTCCCCGGTTGATTGATTCTTCGGTTCCCCGGCGGGCGTCATACTTCATCAGTTGATTTTTGCGCCATGCCACAAGAATGCCGCGCCCCTCCCGCTCTGGGGACCGACAATCAGGGCAAGGCCACGAAGATCCACGGTTAGGTGGCTTAGAGAACGACCTGCACTTTTTGGCGGTCGAGTTCGACAAGTGAGTTTTGTTGCAGCGAGACGACGATGACGGCCAAGTGTGTTTGGAACAGGGCTTTGAGGTCGCGGGCGCGAATGTTACCGGTGCGAACGAGCAGTAATTTCCACGGTTTTCCGTACAGCAAATGAGAATAGTAAAAATCCGAATCCTTGGTCACAACCACTCGCTGTTCCCGAAGCGAAAGCTCATTGAGGAATTCGTCGGGAGTCCGGTTTTGCGCTGGCAATCGGCTGGTATGAACGGCGTCATGTCTTTCCGCCAGCAGCAGAGAGCACAAACTGGGTGGTAGCTGGGCGTCCACCAAGAATTTCATCTGAGTGCCAGGTGCTGGCTTTTAAGCTTAAGAGATTGCGTGGCGAATTCGAGACACGCCCGCAAATCGTCGCGTTCCAGATCGGGGAATTCAGCCAGCAGATCTTCAAACGTGTCTCCGGCCGCGAGGTACTCCAGCATTGATTCGACCGGATACCGCAAGTGGCGGATGGCTGGTTTGCCATGGCAAATATCCGGGTCAATGGTGATGCGGGATAAGAGCTCGTTCATTTCTCGTACTATAATCTCATTACCTGAAATTGACAAGCCACAAGCCCCACAACATGAATCGCCAAATTTTGAGCCGATTGTCAATAAAACATAATTGACAAACAGGGGCTCAACCCGCATTTCGTCCAATGTTTACAGGGTTTTCGCATTACAAAGATTCTGCTCACCATGCGCGGTACGATTTTCGCCCTCTGTGCCATAATGGAGACAAAGTGAGAATTATGATGGCAGAAGAGAAGAGGCGCGTCACACCCCGCAAGGCGACCGGGGCGGTCGCGCTCCCCGATCATTCCCCTGCATCTCACCTCTACACCATCCTTGGCCAACCACTCTGTCAACCGAATAGAGAAAAAAATTAAAAAATGCCAAAAAAGCCCAAATCCGTGCAATTTAGATTTTCAGTTGAACAGACTGGCGTGGAGCCGGGTTTGCGGTATCATGGCTCGTGCAGTTTCATTCTATGAAGACGAGATATTTGCCACTCTTATGCGGTCTTTGGCTCGGCGCCCTTGCACTGCTCCCCCAGCCCGTTTCCGGCGCGACCAACCTCTACACCGGCGATACCTGGGCCTTTCTCGATGTGCAGAAGGTCATGGCGGCGGCCTCCGACATCACGCTGTCCAATTACCCGGACTGCGACGAGGCCACGGTTGATAAAAAATTGGTGCGGGTTTATCGCCCCGACGGCACGGGCGAATGCCAGGATGAAGCATTTGTCAAAGTGCTTACGGAAAAAGGCAAACGCGGCAATCGCACCCTGTCCCTTTCATTCATGCTTCCCTATACGACGGAAGAGGTCGTGAAGCTGGAGATCATCAAGCCGGACGGAACAGCCGTCCCGGTGGATGTGGCGGCCAATTCCAAGGAAGCCATTGATGACAGCCAGATGCAGATGAACATCTCTGATCCCAACAGCAAGGTGTTGCAGGTGAACCTGCCCAAAGTGGAGATAGGCGACGTGGTCCACTCCATTTCCCGCCAGACTATCACCCGTTCCTATATGCCGGAGCAATACGCGGAAGTGAACGTGTTTGAAGACCAGGGCTTCATCCGCCACATCTCTTACGAGGTTCACGCCCCGGCGGATCGGCCGTTGTTGCGCATCGCGTTGCGCGACGAAGTGCCGGGCACCGTCCATTCTTCCACCCAGCCCGGGCCGGAGCACACCGTGATTTACCGTTGGGAAATCAACAATGTCCCGCGCATGTTTGAGGAGCCCTCCATGCCGCCGGGAGAAAATGTTCTGCAGCGCGTGCTGGTCAGCACCACCCCCGATTGGCAGGCGGTGTCCAAATGGTATTGGGACCTCAGCCGCCCGCATCTCGACGCCACCGATTCGGACATGACCAACAAAGTCAATGAGCTGGTCGCGGGCGCCAATACCGACATGGAAAAGGTCAAGTCGATCTTTTATTACGTCTCCAAAACCATTCGTTACATGGGCCTGACCCCGGAAATAGACCGCCCCGGCTTCGAACCGCATGACGTCAAGATCACTTTCGGCAAAAAATACGGGGTCTGCCGGGACAAGGCGGCCTTGCTCGTATCACTGCTCAAGACGGCGGGCTTGAAATCTTTCCCGGTGCTGATCAACGTCGGCACCAAGATGGATGCGGAAGCGCCCGATCCTTTTTTCAATCACGCCATCGTCTGCGTCGAGGTTTCCGAGGGAAAATATGTCCTGATGGACCCGACCGACGAACATACGCGCAAACTTCTGCCTTCCTACGATTGCGACCAGAGTTATCTGGTCTGCCGGCCCGAGGGTGAGAACATCAAGATCAGCGCCATTGAACCGCCCGAGGAGAACATGATGAGCATAAAAACGACGGGTGTCTTGACTGCCGCCGGCGCATTGCGCGCCAAATCGGAATTGTCTTTCGAAGGGGTCAACGACGATGCTTATCGGAACGCCTTTTCCCACATGAAACCGGATGACCGGCGCAGATTTTTTGAAAAGAATCTCAAACGAGCGATGCCCGGCGCCCGGCTTGGCTCATTGAAGCTGCTGCCGGAAGACATGCTCGATGTGACCACGGCGGTGCGGGCGGAGATTGAGTTTTCCGTGGACGGCATGACCGCCGATGGCAGCGGGAAGTCGATGGTCAGCGTGCCGTGGATCGGCAAGAATTTCGGAGTGGTCAATTTCATCCTCGGCGGGTGCGGCCTGGAAAAGAGAAAATATCCGATGCAGACCGAAGTGGCCTGTGGGATGCAGGAAAATATCTCGATCAAAATGATGGGCGGTTTTGACGGGGCGGTGTCCATGCCTTCCTGCCCGCCCGTAAACGACGATTGCATCGGTTATAACGAAAAATGTGGCTACTCGGAAGGCATTCTCGATTGCTCGCGCGACTTGAAGCTCAAAGTGGTGGAATTCTCGCCCAAACAGTATTTGACACTGAAAGAGACTTTAAAATCCACGGAATATGACGAGCGAAAAGTCCCAGTCCTCGGCGTCTCGGAAAGCGCCGTCACCGAAGCGGCAGAGAAACCGGCCCCGGCAGCGCCGCCGGTCGATTCCGACGCTAAGATCTTGAAGAGCGAGAAGTTTCTGGTTTTGACCGACGCGCACAGCGGAGTCTTTCGGGTGCATTATTCGAAGCAGATTTTGAATTACGCCGGAAAAATCAGGGAGGCTGAGGTTAAACTCGACTACAATCCCTCCTGCCAGGAAGCCAAGATTATCCGTGGCACTGTCACCTCTAAAACCGGCCAGTCCCAGCAAATCGCCACCAACGAAATGAACGTCATGGACGCCGGTTGGAATGCTTCCGCCAAACGTTACACCGGCGGCAAGATACTGGTGGCCAATCTGCCCGGCGTGGATATTGGTTCCACCATCGATGTGGAGTATGAGATCACCAGCACAAACAAAGCGTTCATGGCGGGATTTGAACCTTTCCAACTGCGCGATGCGCTGGAGCAGAAATCATTTCAGATGCAGTTTCCGGAGAATCTTCCCGTTCAGAAAATGGTCACGGGAAAATCACGCGAGCTTCGACAGTTTGAAGTTCGGCCCAAGGGTTTGCGAGTATTCAAATGGGGCGCCACTAATGTGGCCGCGCTTCCGGCGGAAGGCCAACTTCCGCCAGATTGGGCTTACAGCACGGGGGTTGCTTATTTTGTGGGCGATACGAAGGACTATCTCAAGACTCTTAATGACACGATGCTGGACCGCTCACAAAAAAGCGCAAAAGTCGCCGAGATGACCCGCCAGTTAATCAGCCCCTGCAAAACACAACTGGATTCAATCAAGGCCATTCGCGATTTCGTGGCCAAGTCGATTCGCGAGGCCGGGCCCTCCTTCACGGAACTGCCTTTGAGCGAACTTTCCGCCGCCGATACCACCCTGGCCGAGGGTTACGGACACTCGGCGGATCAGGCCATTCTCTTGCACGCCATGCTCACCGCGGCGGGATTCCAACCGGACTTTGTGCTGGGCTCGGAATTGCCGCCCATCGCGGGAATCACCAATGTCTCGCTTTCGTTTCCCCTGCCCTACTCATTTCGCGCCCCGCTGGTCAAAGTCGCTTTGGACGGCGAAACTTATTACCTGAACGACACCGATCAATATGCGAAATTGGGCGCAACGTCGTTCGATGGCAAAGAAGCCCTCGTGCTTTCCACCCAGGCACAGGAAATCATCCACGCCGCCAAGGGATGCGAGGACAAGACTGAAACGGATTATACCCTCTCCATTTCCGACGGCGGGCAAACGCGGGTCGGTGTCACGCGGCATTATTTTGGCGAATCTTACGCCGGAAAGAACCGGTTCTTTTCCGAGCTGCCACCGGAGGAAAGGCGGCGTTATTATCAGGACATCGTTTCGCAGGTCGCGCAAGGGGCGCGGCCCGTGGGGGATTTGATCACTCATTTTGACGTCTATCCCGGCGTGGAACAATTCACGGTGGACGTGGACAACTATTGCGTCGTCGACGGAAAATATCTTTACTTCGATCTGCCCTTTAAGCCGTCTCTTTTCCCTCCCGGCGCGGACAGCCGAACACTGCCTTTATTTGTCCAGCGGACGGATCGCGACACTATACGCACCGAGATCGATTTGCCGCCGGGCTTTCGACATGACGTCATCGCGCCCCGGAGCCGCGAACTGGACGTTCCGGACGGAGGCGGCAAGGCCCTCATCGTCTCCACTGAAACGCCCGGAAAATTCGTCATGACAGATGAATTTGACACCGTGCCCGCCATCATTGAACCGCGCGACTATTCGGCCCTGCTAAAGATGGAGTCAACCTTGGAGCGAAAATCCTCCAGGGCCTTCCTCTTCTCGTCCGCCCAACCGTGAGTCCGGGGCGGACAGATGAGGCGAGTCCAAGGGAACCATTTGCCTGGGCGGGGCGAATTGAGGTTGCGGGGATTTGTGTTTTGGCGTTTTGGGCAATCTGGCTCCTGCATCAATCCTGGCGGAAGTGGCCGGACCCGATTATTGACTCCGGTCCGCAATGGTATGCGATCTGGCGGGTATCGCTGGGAGCGATTCCCTACCATGACGTCGCCTGGAATTACGGGCCTCTCTCCCTTCTATTCAACGGATTGCTTTTCAAGTGGTTTGGACCGGGAATGATGGTTCTGGCGGCGGCCAACCTTGTCGTCTATGCCGGGATCGTATCGCTGGCCTACATCGCGTTTCGGATGGCTTGGGGAAAGCTGGCCGCGTTCACCGCGCTGGCTGTTTTTATTTCCGTCTTCTCATTTTCTCTGATCAACTCGGTGGGCAATTATAACTATGTCCTCCCTTACGCCAATGAAACGACGCACGGTATGTTGCTCATTCTGGCCACCGCGATTGTCATGGTGCGATGGTGCGATCATCCATCGCGGACCATGGCGTTTTTGCTGGGCTTGTGCGGCGGGATTGCGGCGGTGTTGAAACCCGAATTCATGCTGGCCGGCGGTGTCCTCGGAATGGCGGCGTTGGTCTTGCGCTACGCCCAAAAGAAACCTGTGCGACTGCCGGAATACGGATTGTTATTGGCGGGGGTGGCTTTGCCGACGCTGGCGTTCACGGCGTGGTTCGCGCGCGGGGAATCATGGCATTCGGCGCTGATTGACTCCTGCCAGGCATGGCGGCTGGTGTTCGTCACGCATTATGTGACCAACGGCATGGACGAATCCAGTTACATGGGCTTTGACAATGGCTGGCGCAACGCCGGGTGGGAACTGGAGTTTGCCTTCTGTGCCGTTTTAATGATCGGCGCCATCTGGGTTGCGGGATGGATGGTCAATCGTCCATGGCCCTGGCCCATGCGCGTAATCGGAGCGTTGCTGGCCTGCGCCCTGGCTTCGTCGGTTTCTTTTGGAGGGGGTTTTGAAATCGGCCCCTGCCTGCCCGGCTTGATTGCGGTTGAATTCGTGATCGTCCTGGTGCGGCTCGTCCGCCAGTTGCGGCAATCCGGGCGCTTCGAACCCAGCCAGATAATGGCCGCCGCACTGGTTTTACTGGCAGGAGCCATGTTGGTTCGGATGGCGTTGCGCGCCCGCATTAATCATTTTGGATTTATTCAGGCGGCTCTCGCGGGAATGGTTGTCGCGGCATTCCTGGTATCGGAAGTTCCGAAGTGGACTGGGCCTGGCCGGTGGGGGCGCCGCGTGGCTTTGGCGGGTATCATGGTCATGCTGAGCCTCGGGTGCAGCGCTATCGTGGCCGACTCGGCGGCAAATCACGCCGCCCAAACCCAGCCTGTCGCCTCCGGCGCGGACCGTTTTTATGCCTTTGGCCCCAAACTTGACGAAACGGGCGCACTGGTCAATTGGTGCGTGCAACAGATGCACGGCGCTCCGCCCGGAGCCACGCTTCTGGTGCTCCCCGAGGGAGTGATGATCAACTACCTTTCCCGGCATCCGCAGCCCATGCCTGAATTCCTAGGGAATGAAGCCGGGTATATCGACCAATTAAGCCGGGTACGCCCTGATTATGTGATCTATATCTGGGGCGACCAACGTGACAATGGCATCAGCCGTTTCGGAGATCCTGGCTTCCCAGGCGAAAAGATCGCGGACTGGCTGCGCGAAAACTACCTCCTGCAAGCCACGCAACGCGGCCACCAAAAGTGGGCCTTCATCTTCCGCGCAAAACCCGTCTCCTGAATCGTATGAGAAAGCGCTTGGTGCTTGCAATGGAACGACGGGTTTGTGAGGCTTGCCACGTGAAATGCATTTTCAGCCCCGCCATGAGAGTCGGCGGAGGCGCTGGCAGACTAACGTGGTGGTTTCTTTGTTTAATTGGCCTTCTGAGTTATCCGATTGCCGCCCCGGCTCAAGACATCACCTGCGCTTTCCTGTCACCAGCCAAGCCGCTCGTTGCCGGCAGCCGCGGGAGCCTGTGGCTCTATTGCATGAATAGTTCGCCCAAAGCGGTCAAGCGGACGTTCCCACCGCAAATTCCAGGCGAATTCCTTGTTGGAGCCGATCGACTGGAAATTGTGCTTTCGTTAACTGACCCCAACAACGGCAGCAGCGGCAAAGAAACTGTCGTGATCCCGCCCGGAACTTTCGCAAGGCGGGAATATGTCATGGATGTGCCGTGGACCCTTTCGAATCGCGTAGTATTGACCATCAAAAACTATAATCAACTCACCTTGGATGTGGCGAAGGGTTCTCCCGCGGTTGCATTGGTGACGCCAGCGCCGCTGCCAGAGTCATCGACCAACGGGATGAGGACAAACGGGCAGCATTTCTTCGCCGTCGTGACTAACTTCAGCAAATACTTGACACCCTACGAGCCGATTTATTTTCTCCTCGGCTCCTATCCTGCCGCGGAGTTTCAATTCAGCCTGAAATACCAGGTCTTTGACTCGACGAATCACTGGCTTCACCCGATCAGTGACCTCTATTTTGCCTACACCCAAACTTCGTTCTGGGATCTCTTCAACTCGGACCCCTCCTTCTACGACACCAGTTACAAGCCGTCGGCCTTCTTTTATTTTCCTGATCTGCTTGAAACCAGGACGTCCACCCCTCTCCAGGTTGATTTCCAAAGCGGTTATGAGCACGAATCAAATGGGCGCGGCGGCAACGGGGAACGCAGCTTTAACACGCTCTACGCGCAACCCACGGCGACGATTGCCCTGCCCGACGACCTGCAACTTTCCCTTTGCCCGCGCGCCTGGGTTTACATTTTGGGCGTGAGCGACAACAATCCCGACATTGCCAACTACAAGGGGTATGCGGACCTGTCGGGAACGGTTATCTGGAGGAGAAACTACCAATTGACGACAAAATTCACCATCGGCGACCAGGGAAACAATCCCAGCCTGACGTTCGACTTTAGTTTTGGTTTGCCGCATTTCACGGGATTTACGCCCAGAATCCATGCGCAATATTTTAGCGGTTACGGCGAAACCCTCCGTCAATACAACCAAATCAGCCACGGATTTCGCGTCGGATTGTCCCTCTACGACTCTCCGTTCGAATTTGCGCCTTGACCGTAAAACAGCAACAGCTTAAGCTTATCTTATCAAGCAACAATCAACCATCCGACGGTCTGGTTTTCAACTGCTTCCCGGATACTGCCGCGCGATCATCTTCCTTTTGGCGGCGCTGGGATTGGACGCTTCCAACTTGACGCTGTCCGCAGCGCCGGCTGTCAAACCTCCGCTGGCGTTGGTAACGGCTGTTTCCACACCAATTGACGTTTCCAGCGACGGCGGGCTTTTGTTGCTCTTCATGCCCGGGCTGAAGGGCTTTGAATTGGTCAATACGCAAACTGGACGGCGCGAATTGGTTTCTTCGACGCCTTGCACCGGTTATTATGCCACCCTCTCCCCGGACAAACGGTTTGTGTGTTTCAAAGATTTTCAGACTGTGGATGGCCAACGACTCCAAGTACCTTGCCTTTACGAGATCGCACGGAAGAAAGTGATTGCATTGGCACAACCCGCGCGGCTCGCGGGCAACCCGGTGATGTCGAACAGGGGCCAGATCGCCTACACGCTCGGAGAAAACCTGATGGTGCTAAATCCGGATCTAAAGAAGGCCATGCAATTGCAACTTGGCGAAGGCATTAACGTGCTGGCTTTTTCGCCCGAGGGCCGGCGGCTCGCCTTTGGAGATGCCCATGAAAAGATCTCGTGGCTGGACTTGGATACCGGCCAACGGGTGACATTGCCGTTCGACCGCCTGCATGGCTCCCAGCCGCGGTTCTCGCCCAAGGGCCAATCATTGCTGGCGCGCAGCGCCAATGGGGAGGTACGGGGTTGCACTTTGGACGGCAGTCAGGCCCGAAACTTTGGCCGCGCAGAAACCGCAGCCTGGCTGGATGAGGACAGGGTCGCCCTGGTCCGGAAGGACGTGGCGAATTTCAGCGTCAGGACGACTGCGGTTGTAAAAAGCCGGCTTTCGGATGGAACCAGTTCAATCTTGCTCGCCCGGGAAGGCGATGCGGCTATGGCGCTAAATAGTTCCACGTTGGCCTTTGGCGCCGCCGATGGAATTGGTCTGGCCGACACTCAAAGCGGCTTGGCGCGGAGTTCGCTTGTCGCATCCCGTTCTGCGCCAGCCGGCGTCGAGACGCCGGTAATAACAAGGACCACATCAATGGCCCACCCAATGTTCGTGGTAACCAACGCGTCAACCGTTCAGTTGACTGGCGTCCCCTATATTCACCAAGATTACGACACAGCGGATAGTTTCCCAGGAGGCGATTCCTGCTGCAATGCAACAGCGACTTTGATGGCAATCCAATACTATGGCAGGCTGCCGATTTATCCGATGACATGCACCCGGGGAGGAACGCACACGTCTTATTACGGGTATTATATCACCAGCAGTTACAGTTATAATGGCTACACATACAATATCCCGTCCTCTTCATGCTGGGGAACAACTCTGGCCGGGTATTACGGCGGATTTGGGTATTTTCTGCAAGATACCACGGATGACTCGCTGCTGCACAGCACCCGGTTAAGCCAGTGGGTTGCGAATAACAACTTGACGTCCGGAACAGATGACACGGCAACGTTCAGCAAGGCGCAGGCGGAAATTAATTCCAACCATCCGGTCGTTCTCCTGAACAGTCTCACCAGCGCCGGCCATTACATTACCTGCATGGGTTATTACAAATCGCAGTACACTTTGCTGTTCAATGACCCGTTCGGCAACCAGGCGGTCGCTTACCCCGGCTGGGCGGGGGCGGCCGTCCCGTATGACTGGCCGGGCTATAACAACGGCTATCCCAATCTAAACACCGCCTGGCGCTACATCTACGCCCGTGGAACAGGCGCGTCCCCCGGCATGTATTGGGACCTGAATGGAACAACGCCTGGCACTGGCACAGCTCCAAGTGGGACTTGGGATACGACTACCGCCAATTGGAGCTGCGACCCCAATGGCGCTGCGGCAACCGGCCCTTGGGCGGGCCATAACGCCTATTTCTCAGCCGGAACCACTGCAACCGGCTCATACAACATCACTATCAGCGGGACCCAGCCAGTGGAAGGATTGTTCGTCCAAAGCGGCACGGTGACATTTAATGCCGGTCAACTTGATTTCCTGAGCACGGGCGCCTATTACACCAACTACGTTGCCGCCGGTTGCACGGAGATCCTGAACACGCCTTTGGGCGGCTCCGGCGCTCCTGATAAATGGGGCGCGGGAACCGCCGTCTACAATTCAGCCGCCGCGGTGACAGGCGGCGCTTACTGCACTTTGAATCAGGGCACCCTCGCCATTGGCAACAACTCCGCCCTTGGCCCTTACCAGTTTATCCTGGGGGATTCCACCGGCGCCAACGTGGTCACGTTCAAATCGTCCAGCACGAGCACCTATGTTATTTCCAATTACGTCATCGTTTCTGCAAACAATTTTATCCTCGATACGGGAGGGAGCCTCACCTTCGGCGGCCCGATTAACCTCGGCACTGTTGCCCGCACCGCCACGGTCAATAATTCTTCCCTTTTCTCGGGCGCTGTCACCAATAGCGGCAACCTGATCAAGGCCGGAGCCGGAACATTGACATTGAGCGGAACCACCATCAATACGTATGGCGCTACCGTGGTCAGCGCGGGGACACTGGTTTTAAGCAAGTCTGCCGCGAACAGCTCCATCCCGGTCGCAGGCGTGACCATTAACGCCGGCGCGATCCTGCAATCGGCGGCGGCCAACCAAATTAATGACAGCGCTCCTATGACACTGGCTGGCGGAACATGGCTGACGGGAGGATACAATGAACAATTGGGCACGTTAAAGTTGACAGCCAGTTCCACGATCAATTTCGGCTCGGCCAGCGTGGTGAAATTCGCCGCCAGCAGCGGTGTCACCTGGACCGGTTCAACCATCCTGAGCGTCGTGGCCTGGAACGGCTGGGCCAACGGCGGCGGTGCTTCGCAATTGTTCGTCGGAACCAGCAGCGCGGGCCTGACCGCGGCGCAACTTAGCCAAATACAATTCATCGGTCCGCTGGGGCTTTCCGGAAATTTTTCCGCGAAAATATTGACTTCCGGGGAGATTGTGCCCATGTTTTCGCCGCCGTCCCTCAGCGTCCAACCGCAGCCCCAGGCAGCGGCGGCGGGCGCAAATGTGACTTTCACCACTGTAGCCAGCGGAACCCGGCCGCTGTGCTATCAATGGAAATCCGGCGGCAGTATTGTAACTGGCGCCACCAACTCGGCATTGACGTTGACCAATGTGACGCAATCCGGGACTTACTCTGCTGTGGTGACGAACGTGGCCGGCACAAATACAAGCGCTCCGGCACAGCTCACTGTTTATGCCACAGCCGCAGCCACGCTGGGTTTGCCCGCGGCACCAATCAATGGCCAATTCAGTTTCGGAATTTCCGGCGTGCCGGGCTATAGCTACGTTATCCAATCCTCGACGAATTTAGTAGAGTGGATTCCACTGCAAACGAACATCGCCCCTTTCACATTCACCGATACCAACGCAGGCAATCCATCGGAATTTTATCGCGCGCATTATTCGCGATAACGCCCGATCACTGCAACTTCCGCTCTAAAATCTCGCCAATGAGGTTGGGGTTGGCTTTGCCTTTGCTCAACTTCATGACCTGGCCTTTAAGGAAATTTAGCGCGGCCATTTTGCCGGCTTTGTAATCTGCAGCCGGACCAGGATTGGCGGCAATGGCTTGTTCACAAAAGCCTTCGATGGCGCCGGTGTCGCTCACTTGGGCCAATCCCTTTTTTTCCACGATGGCATTGGGTGACTCCCCGCTCGCGAACATCTCCGCAAAAACCTGCTGACCGGCGGAGTTGCTGATTTTTCTGCTCTCCACCAAATCAATCAATTCAAGAATGGATTCCGGTTTGAATTTTAAATCAGCCAGGCTTGTGTTGGTTTTGGTCAGTTCAGCGCGGAGATTGTTAATGACCCAATTGGCGGCGGCTTTTGGACTCTTGCAGCGCTTGGCGAGAGATTCAAAATACGATCCGAGCGTCACGTCCCACACAAAAGTCTGCGCGTCTCCCGGCGGCAAATGATAATCGCGAATGAAACGCTGCTTTTTGGCGAGAGGCAATTCGACCACTCGTTTTCCGACCTCCGCCAGCCATGGCGCGGCGGGCTGGAAGGGCATCAAATCCGGCTCGGGAAAGTAGCGGTAATCGTGGGCCATTTCCTTGCTCCGCATCGTTTCCGTCACGCCAGCCTCGTCATCCCAACGCCGCGTTTCCTGATTCAAGGCGCCTCCTGCTGTCAAGACTCCAATTTGCCGG
>Ga0182030_10020249_pt1 | contig 12571 bp, 8 predicted proteins | sample 812S3MmetaG_FD_121299 | JGI IMG/M metagenome (GOLD analysis project Ga0182030, IMG submission 121299) | Permafrost microbial communities from Stordalen Mire, Sweden - 812S3M metaG (Illumina Assembly) | ecosystem: Environmental > Terrestrial > Soil > Wetlands > Permafrost | place: Sweden... | reverse complement strand
CGCATCATCGTTCTCGAAAGCGGCAAGATCGCGGAAGAAGGCAGTCACGATCAATTGGCAAGTCTTGGAGGCCGTTACGCCGAAATGTTCGAAATGCAGGCCTCAAGCTATCGATAGGAAAAAGCGAACATAGCAGGCGATGCGAAAGCGCAAATTCGAATGGAAGACAGCGTTAATCTGCAACTCGTCCGAACCGAACCTGAGGGGGGAACGTCGCCTGCGCCGGTAAGTTTTTCCCCATGCGACTTGGTGATGCGATCAAGCGCGGGGAAACTTGCTCATACGCTAGCGTGGATACCGGGAGAGCGGGAATCGCGCGACTTTGCAGATCGCTGTCGAAACCTAGTCCAGACGTTCAAACCTTTGCTCGCGGCGCTTGAATCAACGCCGGCGTCATCTGTGTTCGATGATCTGCAGGAACTGCACGAGAACGTTCATTTGATCGAGGGGGAACTTCAGCGGGTCTGCCAGACTTTTCAGCCTCGCCACAAAGTCGCCCAGGTTCGTACGCCGGATGGCCACGTAATTTCCAGAATTGCCGCCGTAGCCGACGACTATCTTGCCGCTTCCGGATATCAGTTTAGCGAGTCTGGCTTTACTGCCTACATTCGAGCCTTTCAGCAAGTCTCGCTTCTCAATGTAGCGGAACTGTGGATGCTAATCCCCGTTCTGAAACTCGTGCTACTCGAACACGTGGCGAAACGCGCCGCCCTACTGCTCAGAGATCGCAACCATTCTGACGGCGCACACGACCTGCTCGCCAGCCTGCAGGAGATCCGGCAAACGTCGTGGAAGGTCGTAATCGAACCCTTGATCCTCTTCGATCAGGTTCTGCGCCAGGATCCGGCTGGCGCGTATTCCCGTATGGATTATGACAGCCGCGAGCTTTATCGCAGGAAGGTAGTCGACATCGCCGATCACTGCGACTGCAGCGAGATGAAGGTGGCGAGCGAGGTGCTTTCGCTGGCGCGTCGGGCAAAGCAGCAGACCCACCAGAATCCTCGGAGCACGGAGCGCTATTCGCATGTCGGATCCTATCTGATCGCGGAAGGGACCGAGGAACTCGAGCGAAAAGTGGGATTGAATCCGTCCTTTAGCCAACGCTTAGGCTCCTGGATCCGTCAACGCCCGGACGACTTTTACCTTCCTGGAATTGCGGTCCTGACGGTCGCCATCGTTTCGAGCGTCGTTGTGCTGCTCACGGAGCCATCCACCTCGCTCGGACTCATCTTTCTGGCTCTTCTCGCCGTGTTGCTACCCAGTTCGCAGAGCGCCATCCAGATAATGAACTATGTTGCGAGCCTTCTAATCACGGCACAGATTCTGCCGAAGCTGGATTTTTCAGAGGGGCTTCCCGACGATTGCGTCACCATGGTTGCCATCCCGACCATGCTGTTGAATGAGAAGCAAGTTCGCCATCTGGCCAACGCACTGGAAGTGCGCTTCCTCGGAAATCAAGACCGAAATCTTCATTTCCTGCTGCTCACGGATTTGCCCGACTCACCGTCGGAGCCTGTGGAAGAAAATGCTCTCGTCGACTTGGCTGCCGACCTGATCCGCAAACTCAACGAGAAATACGCTCCCAAGAGAATGGGATCCTTTTTTTTGCTCCATCGGCACCGTGTCTATAACTCTCGCGAGCGAGTTTGGATGGGGTGGGAACGCAAGCGCGGCAAACTGATGGACCTCAATAACCTGCTCTGTGGTCAGTTCGACAGTTTTCCTGTCAAAGTCGGCGATCTCTCTCTGCTGTCGAAAGTTCATTACATCATTACTCTTGATTCCGACACCGAGTTGCCGCGCGGGTCCGCGCTTCGCATGGTCGGGGCCATGGCGCATCCTTTCAACAAGGCGATTATCGATCCCACAAAAGGGATCGTCGTCGCGGGATACGGTATTTTGCAACCCCGGGTTGGAGTCAGCGTGCAAAGCACGGCGCGCTCCCGGTTAGCCGAAATTTATTCGGGGCAAACAGGAATCGACATCTACACCCACGCCACGTCTGACATTTATCAGGATCTCTATGGCGAGGGAATTTTTGTAGGAAAAGGAATTTACGAAGTAGAGACGTTGCACACGGTTCTTCACGGCCGATTCCCCCGCAATGCACTTCTCAGCCATGACCTGATGGAAGGCGCATACGCCCGAGCGGGGCTGGTCAGCGATATCGAGGTCATTGAAGATTATCCGTCGCACTACAGCGCTCACAACCGGCGCAAACATCGTTGGTTGCGCGGCGACTGGCAGATTACGGAATGGCTGCTTCCGCGCGTTCCGGACGAGTCTGGACGGCGCGTATCAAATCCGCTTTCGGTCATTTCGCGATGGAAAATTCTCGACAATCTGCGGCGCAGTCTATTGGAACCCGCGTTTTTTCTTTTATTCGTGCTGAGTTGGACCGTACTCCCCGGCGGCGCAGAACTTTGGACCCTCGCCACGATCGCGATTTTGTTTCTGCCGGCGCTTTTCCAGTTTGGCTTTGAACTAGCACAAGCCGTGGTGAAAGGCAGCCGCTCGGCGCTCGCGGGCGCTCTCGACGGTTTTCTGAACGCCAGCATCTCCAATGTCCTGATGATCACCTTCCTGGCGCATCAGGCACTCCTCTCTCTGGACGCCGTCGTACGAACCATGGTCCGCCGGCTAATCACGCGGCAACGCTTGCTGGAGTGGGAGACAGCTGCCGAGGCCGAACTTGCAGGCGAGAAGCGCACCATGCTCGACATTTACCTGAACTGGACGCCCGCGCTCGCTCTCGCGCTCTTCTTCTCGATCGGCCTGCTGAAACCGAGTGCGATACCGGCAGCGCTTCCTATCCTCATTCTATGGGGCTGCAGCAAGCCGATTTCAGCGTGGCTTGATCGACCGAGTCGCAATCCCAGGGTCAAGGCCTCAGAGAGCAACCGCTGGTTGCTGCGCTCTGCGGCACTTCGCACATGGCGGTATTTCGCCGAGTTCAGTACGGAAGAGCATCATTGGCTGATCCCCGACAACGTACAAGAAGAAGGCACTCGCATCGCCCCGCGAATTTCACCTACTAACCTCGGCCTTCTTTTCAATGTGCGGCAGGTCGCATGCGATTTCGGATACCTCACGGTGCCTGAGTTTGCCAAACTCAACCTGCTCACGATGGAATCCGTTTCCCGGTTCGAGCGATGCCGCGGTCACTTGCTCAATTGGTATGACACGCGAACTCTGGTTCCGCTGACTCCGGCCATCGTCTCCAGCGTCGACAACGGTAATTTGGTGGCTTCCCTTTGGACGTTGCAGCAAGGTTCCCTGCAACTTCTGGGGCAACCTCTACTCAACGCGGAACTGGCGACCGGCCTTTTAGATCATTTCTATCTTCTTACTATTCTCGGCGCTTTACCTCGCCGCAAATTCACGCTCGCAGAAAAAGAGCTGAATCGACCAGAATGGCTGCATTCCCTTTTATCGTCACCCGCCGCTCTGCTTTCTCACATCGACTCGAATCCCAGCAGCCCGGCGCATGCTACGGAGCTCATCTGGTTTGAAGAGCAAATAAAAACGCGGATCCAGCAGGTTTCCCAAATTGTTGAACAATACGCTCCGTGGCTGCTGCCCGAGTATTCCGGCCTTAAAGAGATTTCCATTTCTCGGCCCCAAAATGCCCTTGACGATCTTCCCCCGATTGAGCAGATGCCGGCATTCATTGACAGTCTCATCGGCCGTCTTCAGGATGCAGAACAACCGACGCCAAACACTGAATCGAGCGCCCGTTACCGGAAGCTCTTGTCACTACTGCCTACGGCTCGCCTTCATGCCGTAAAACTCATCGACGACCTCAAATCGGTTGCGAAGCAAGCGGCACAACTGGCCGACGAAATGGATTTCTCCTTCCTCTTTAACCAGCGCCGCAATTTGCTTTCCGTCGCTTTTGAAGTGGCTAAGCAGCAACTGCTTCCCTCCTGCTATGACTTGCTCGCCAGTGAAGCACGCATCGCGTACTTTGTCTCCATCGGCAAAGATGAAATCCCGCAGGAGAGTTGGTTCTTGCTCGGCCGCGCCCCCACCGAAGATCAGCCGATGGTCGGGCTACTCTCATGGACTGGCACGATGTTCGAATTCCTGATGCCTGCCCTTTGGATGCGAAGCTATCCGAACACTCTCCTGGAGCGCGCTGCGGTGGTTGCGGTGGGCGCGCAACAGGCCTATGCCGCCGGAAAAGGGGTGCCTTGGGGCATCTCCGAATCAGCTTGCGCAAAAACGGACGACGCGGGAAATTATCAGTACTTCCCCTTCGGCGTGCCGCAACTTGCGGTGCACAAGCCGGAAGAGTACGGTCCGGTGATTTCGCCCTATTCGACGTGCCTCGCTCTCAGCGTTGATCCGCCGGCGGCGTTGCGCAATTTGCGCAAGATTCAACAACTGCGCGGCGTGGGTCCCTACGGATTTTACGAATCGTTGGACTTTAGCCCGTCACGCGACCGATCCCATGGACGTGGTCCAGAGATCGTCCGCTGCTGGATGGCTCATCATCAAGGCATGAGCTTGCTTTCGATCGCCAACTTTCTGCACGACGAAGTCGTGTGGAAATGGTTTCATAGTCATCCGCGCGTTCAGGCAACAGAATTGCTTCTGCAGGAAAGACCAGTCGGGCCGATGCGCACATCGGCGACGGGCGCAAAGGCTGCGTGATCCGGACGGTGCTATTTACGATTTCCGGCGGCTTCTAATTCCGTACTTCATGTCGAGAAAGAAGAGCAGTTTCGACGGCGCGGCCTCCGCTAATTCCTGCCAGGTCAAGATGCGAAGTTCGGTGCGCAGTTCCACCGGCTTCACGCATCGCATGAGCGCGTACCACGCTTCCGCCAAATCAGACCTTCTCTCGTCAATTAGCACGCAAAACGAACATTGCAATGCATGCGCCGCCAGTACGTTTCGAATCAATTGATAGGAAAGATAGCGATCTTCGCTCTGCGGCAATCGCTCCTCATCGAATACATCCCCGAAGTCGCGATATCGAACCAGACCATCTTTCTTGGCTGTCTGGAAATCGCTTTCCGTAAGCTTCGCCTCTACAAGCAGGTTCCCCCATCGCAAATCAACTTCGGTTCGATCGAATTTCCCATTCGCCAGCGGAACACGCGCCCTATAGCCGAACTTTGGAACCGAATCGGGCTGGATTCGCAACAGCGACCGTACCTTTTGAGATCGCGCGATTCCCGGATAGCAGAAAATGTTCATCAGCAGGGCGTCGGAACTCGCGCAGGTATCGAGTTCCATCCACCGTCCCCGTTCGGTTTGTGGAAGGGAACGCCGGCCCAGTGTGTGAACCTTCTCCAGACGCCGCCTCCAATCCGGATTGGACTGGATCGCACGAAAGCTTGCTTCCAGAAAATTGCCGTGCCGCAAGTCCTGTTCGTACGGGGAGAAACACACGCGGGGAGCTTCGCCGTAGCTCAGGCTATGGGGCAACGCATTCGCCAGCGCGAATTTCTGCGCTCGCTCAGCCAAGTCACGACGAAGGCATGCGGCGACGTTCATCCGACTTACGATTGTCACTGATTCATTATGGCGAACATAAGACGAATGCCAACCCTCTCTCAGGATGATAGACTGCGCCTATGGCCGCCAAGAAGAAAACCAGGAAGAAAGTTTCGCAATCAACCCGAACTGCCGCTCATAAGACGAAGCCGGCGAAAAAGGCGCCCAAGAAAAAGGTAAGTTCGAAGAAGAAATCGCAGAAAAAGGCGCCGCGAACAATTGTTGTCAAGAAGACCGGCGTTAAGGGAAGAGGCCCAAAATCGAAGCCGGTGGCTACGAAGACCCTCGCCCGTAATCCCGTCACAGCCTCCTACAAGGGACAACTCCGGGATGACGCTCAGGTCATCGAAGTTCCGCCCGTCCGGCGGAGGAGTCCCACAGGTGATTCGGGCGGTCAATCGGGTGATCTGCAGGGATTGTCCAACAGCGAAAGAGCGGATTCGGAGAGCGTCGATGAGTTGCTGGAAGAAGGAAATGCTTTCGAGGCGGGCATCGTCTCTGGCGTAGAGGATGCCGACAACGCTGACGAAAAGGAAGTGCACACACGCGAGGTTCCCGAGGACGACGTGCCCGGAGAATATCTGGACGAAGAATAGAGCCGGTATCGTCGCTGATAGAGAGCAGGACAAACCTCAGCCAGCCGCGAATGCAAGCGGCCCACTGGTCCATATCCCGTTGCACGCGCGCCACGGAAAAACGATCGCCCTCTGATCCGTTTCGTTCACAATCGCCCGCGGAACTGAATGATTCGGCGACGGTCGCGTTTCGAGGGTCGACCTGAGGGCAACTCTTCAAACTGCCTCATCGCCCGGCGCTCTGCCGCCACTTTTGCACGTAACTCACGGCTCTCCTCCGTCTCACGGAAGAGGGTTTGCGCAACCACCGCCGGACCTCGAGCCTCGCTCAGCGCCAAGACCTCGACTTGAAAATCACCCCCGTCGTTCGTTACCCGCAGCATATCTCCGACCCGAATCTCTCGGGATGCCTTCGCAGGACGGTCCTTGCTTTGAATTCTGCCAAGTTCACAGGCCTTGGCGGCGAGTGCTCGAGTTTTGAAGAAGCGGGCTGCCCAAAGCCACTTGTCGATTCGTACGGAAATCATGATCTATTTTCCTATACGAATCGCCTTCTCGCTGCGGCAACAAAACACGCGGAGAATCCGCACAAGGATCGGCGATGCCTTGACGACTGTCGCACCATGCGAACTCAGCCTTCCACTCTACGCAGCTTTGTGAGACCTCGCCATTGTCTTTCGGGGTTTCTTGGCGACACCCGATGAACTTTTCGTAGTGTTGGCCTGGGTCTCCACCCCGATCGGCAATCCCTCAGTGCCGTCTTTCGCAAGGCGATGGTGGCCATGATGCAACACCTGGATTCGCGCAGCCTCTTCTTCTATTCGAATCTTATCGGCTCTACGTTTTTGGCACTCGTCCTCAAGATACTCTGGAATTGTTTTCGTTGTCATTCTCTGAGTCTCGCATGATTGTTCCGCCCGAACTGTCCACTTTTGGTCACTTTCGTTGATACACCCCTCAGCAATCAAGAGTGATCCATTGTGACAAGACACGATGCTTTCGGGATCTACTGTGCTGGACAAGGAAGACTCGATACTCTTACAAAAGGCGTGTCGCACGTCTGTCCTCTCGGTCGAGGTTACAAAGTGGAAACACAGTTGATCGTTTCGTCGTTGTTATTATTGCTCGACGGCAGCTGGAGATATTCTCACTGGCGAAGCTAACGGGTTCCTGGGGAAAGCGCGATTACATCCGCGAGTTATCTGGCCAGCACACTTCTAATTCCTATCTCATGTCTATTATTCAGGCAGGCAAATTCAAGCCAGATACGATGCGATGCCGAGTACCATGCAACAAAAGAGGCGGTGCGGATTGAACGCCCTCGGAGAGAGAAGCACACCGCACCGCCCAGAAGGGAACCTGACCTCACCCACTTCCCGGGGGAGAATGTTACTCGCCAAGCCCCATCTTATTAGTTGACGCCTCCGACCCTAGCACACAGCCCATCAGCTGTCTGCAGGATAAAGCCGGACGTGATCTGATGTAAGAGCTAAGGTCCGCAGCGAAGACACATGGAGGGCTACAGCATTGCCGCGGGTTCCGTGGTCAATGACTTGCCACATCCGCTGCCGCTCACAGCGCCTATCACCTTTTTCCAGACGTATGTAGACTGAGCGATCAGTTCGAAGTATCGAGAAGTTGCCGCAGTCTCTTCGCTAGCATATTCCTGGAAAAAGGTTTTTCGAGAAATGCCCAATCCACTTTGTGATCCAAGGGCTCAATGCGTGCGTATCCGGAAGTAAGAAGAACCTTCATCTCCGGTCTTAGAACCGAAAGTGTTTGTGCCAGAACGTTACCGTTCACTTCCGGCATTACCAAATCGGTGAGCAGCAGATCGATCTTCCCCACAAAACTCTTTGCTATACAAGTTGCTTCCAAAGGTCGTCCCGAATCAAGCACGGTATATCCCAAGCCTTCCAGGACGGTGCGCGTCATCTCCCGGAGAAGATCGTTATCTTCTACCAACAGGATCGTTTCCCGCCCTCCAAGCACCGACGACAGCTCCTCGAGACTTGACAGCGACACCCCGGCTGAAATGCAAGGCAGATATATCTTGAACGTCGTCCCTAATCCCGGTTCACTGTAGGCATAAATATATCCGGAACTCTGCTTCACGATGCCATACACCATCGACAGGCCCAAACCGGTACCTTTATTGGATGTCTTCGTCGTGAAGAAAGGTTCGAAGATGCGCTCTTTTGTCCCGCTATCCATACCAATACCGTTATCAGATACCGCCAGCATTACATAGGCTCCTGGCTTGAAGTCGACTTGCAGCGCATCTTGGTCCAATACCACGTTGGCAGTGGTCAGTTCAATCTTTCCACCCCCTGGCATCGCGTCCCGCGCGTTCACTGCCAGATTCATCAGTATTTGTTCGATCTGCGTCGAATCGGCTTTCACGGTACCTAAATCCGGGCACAACACCTTGGAAATGGTCACATCGTCACCGATCAACCGTCGCAACATCGGTTCCGTCCCAATCACCAGTTCGTTCAAGTCCAACAACACCGGCCGTAGTACCTGGCGTCGACTAAACGCCAGAAGTTGCCGGGTCAAGATCGCAGCATGATTGCCGGCACTGTGGATCTGCTCTATCATCTTTCGGGCTGAGTCTTCCGGCGTGAGCCGGTCTTCAAGCAGTTCACAGTACCCCAGAATCACTCCAAGGACGTTATTGAAATCATGGGCGACCCCGCCCGCCAGTTGTCCCAGGGCTTCCATTTTCTGCGATTGCCGAACTCGCTCATCGGACTGCTCCGCCACTTTCAGCGCTGTGATATCTCGGACGTTACACTGGATAACAGTGCTGCCGTTCAGTCCGTAGACGTTACTAACGAATTCCACACTGACCCGGCGTCCAGTTTTCGCTTCGAGGAGCAGGTCATCATAATGGACGTATCCTTTATCTTTTAATCCCAGAAAAGCTGTTCTTGCCGCTTCGACATTCTTACAGGGACCAATGTCCCACAACTTTTTCCCGATTAACTCTTCGCGTGAGTAACCGAGCAGGACTATTAGCGACGGGTTGACGTCAGTTATCAGGCCTGCGGGTCCATCAAGAATCAGTATCCCGTCCTCGGCGGTTTCGAACAGCTTACGATATCGAATCTCGGAATCTATGAGTGTCGTGTCTGCGAGTTCCAGTTGTGGTTGCAACTCAGCTTTGCGACGAGCTTCCATTTGACACTCTCCACTCGCGTGCCGACGGCTACTTCGGCCGATTTGATTCGACGTTATTGCTGAGAATACTTACGCTACTTATCTTCGCGAGGGCACGCTGCGTCGATCGACTTCGTAGACGCGGTTATTACTTTGTTAGTAAGCTATAAGTCATTTTTAGCTCCGTCTATCCGGCTTTGGCCTGACGAGTGCCAGTTAATTCCTGACAAGGGTCGGCTGCGATGCAGTACACGGCGTGAAGCTGTCGAGACAGATACGACTACTGAGACGGGATAGATTGTATATAACGTGTTGGCTCGCTTTATTAGACAGGTACTTATCTTTGTATGGATTGTGACGCGCCTTCATAGCCCCTGTAAGCGGGGCGTACGGAGAGTCACGGATGCAAGACAGTGGCGCAGATTGTCTAAATCCACATTAGATTGCGGCCAAGGGCAGTGGCGGCAGCGCCCGTAAGTTCGGCAATACAACAGGAGTCGACAATCTAATACCTTCTACCTCTGAGGGGGATGTCGACGACTGCCTATCACTCTGTTGTACATCTATTGTAACGACTGAAGGATGGCTTGTTCTGCTCACATACTGTCCAGAGGAAGAGTATGCTTATGACATGTACAAAATCAGTAAGGACCCAGGTGGCGTCTTCCTGATCTGTCACAACTGCGCACACGTAGAACGGGTCGACGCTTTCGATGAAAGTTTCGGCAGTCGCCGCACGCAAGCGGCACGAGCGATGCAGAACCATTCGCGCGACAAACACGGTGCGGGTTCGGTTCTCAAACCTGTTCCCGCGCACTACCCAGCCGCGGAACCCAGGGATACGCCTGTTTAGCGTGCGCACCAAGGGCTTGTTCATTTTTCTCGAAGCTTCCGCCGAAATAAACCCACGCTCAGGTCGTCTTCCCGCAAAAGCCAGGGTCGACTGGATCGCTTCAATGCGACTCGCGCGGCACGTCATTGCCTCGACAACCCGTTAAGAAATCCAGGTCCGCTCCTGTATTGGCCTGCATCACTCGCTCCACATAGAGTTGCTGGTATCCACCCTTGAGCGGGCTCAGCGGTCGTTTCCATTGCATACGTCGCTGATCTAGCTCTGCCTTCGAAACATCGAGATGGATGCGCCGCGCATCGACATCGATTTCAATCACATCGCCATCCCTTACGAGAGCGAGAGTCCCGCCAACCGCCGCTTCCGGGCAAACATGCAACACAACTGTCCCATACGCCGTTCCACTCATGCGGGCATCGGAAATACGCACCATATCGGTGATCCCGCGTTTCAAAAGTTTCGCGGGCAAACTCATATTGCCGACTTCGGCCATTCCCGGATAACCCTTCGGCCCGCAGTTTTTGAGGACGAGGACGCAGTTCTCGTCTACATCGAGGTCAGGCTGATCGATGCGCTCTTTGTAATGCTCGATATTCTCGAACACAACCGCGCGTCCGCAGTGACGCATAAGGCTAGGCGAAGCCGCCGACGGTTTGAGCACCGCCCCGTCCGGCGCCAGGTTGCCACGCAAAACAGCGATCCCGCCATGTTCGACTAGCGGCTTTTCCAAGGGGCGGATCACTTCTGCGTTCCAGTTGGAAGCATTTTCACAATTCTCCCAGATCGTCTTTCCGTTGACTGTAACGGCCTCGCGATGGATCAGGTCGCGCTGTCCAAGCGCTCGAATCACGGCTGGCACTCCGCCGGCGTAGTAAAAGTCTTCCATGAGAAAACGCCCCGAGGGCATCAAGTCGACGAGCGTCGGCACATCGCGGCCGAGGCGATCCCAATCCTCCAGAGTTACTTTCAAACCGACACGTCCCGCAATCGCCAGAAGATGGATAACCGCGTTGGTCGAGCCGCCGACCGCGCCATTCACAACGATGGCGTTTTCAAACGCTTGCCGCGTGAGTATCTGCGAGATACGCACATCGTTGCCCACCATTTCCACGATCCTGTGTCCCGCATTGTGCGCCAGCACGTAACGACGAGCATCAACTGCAGGAATCGCGGCGTTCTGCGGCAACGCGAGCCCCAGCGCTTCTACCATGCATGCCATTGTCGAAGCCGTTCCCATCGTCATGCAATGGCCGGCGGATCGTGACATGCACGCTTCGGCTTCCATGAAATCCTGCGTGCTGAGCGTTCCCGCTTTCAATTCTTCATCGAAACGCCAGACTGCAGTGCCCGAGCCGATGTCGTGCCCACGGTACTTTCCATTGAGCATCGGGCCGCCGGAAACCACCAGCGCGGGGACATCGCAACTCGCTGCGCCCATCACCAGCGAGGGCGTGGTTTTATCGCACCCGCACAGCAGGACCACCCCGTCGATTGGGTTTCCGCGTATGGACTCCTCGACATCCATGCTCACCAGGTTGCGGAATAGCATCGCCGTGGGCCGCATGTTCGTTTCGCCCATCGACATCACGGGGAATTCCAGAGGCAAACCGCCGGCCTCCCACACTCCGCGCTTCACATGCTCTGCAATCTGCCGAAAATGGGCGTTACATGGCGTGAGTTCGGACCACGTGTTGCAGATGCCGATTACGGGACGCCCGTCAAATACGTGATCAGGAAATCCCTGGTTGCGCATCCAGCTGCGGTGCACAAATCCATCTTTATCGGTCTTAGCAAACCAGGCGGCCGAGCGATAGCGGCGTTTTTCTTCAGGCATTGATTGAAACCTTTCTTTAGCTGTCTAGCCCTTCGGCACCGCTAAACCTAAATGACGGCGATTTTTACGAAGCGCCATGCCGGAAGGCCGTGAGCGCGGCGTCCAAACGCTCAAGTCCACCCCGCACGGTCGCGGTGGTTCCGCAGAAGCCAATGCGAAAGTGTTGGGGCTGCTCAAAAAAGTCTCCCGGGACGACGCTGGTTTCGAAACGCTCTCGCAATACTTTTACAAACTCTTCCGCTGAGCCGCTTTTCAAGCGGGGAAACACGGTCGTGCCGAAGCGGCTGGGTTCGCAATCGAGGTCAGGATGGCCCGCCAGAAATTCATTCACCAGCACGCGATTCGGCTCCAGCAGCGAACGCGCGCGATCCCGCACTCGAGTGAGATGATCGAGCACCGCCACCGCCAGAAGTTCGGCAGGATGCACTGGACTTCCATAAGTAAAATCGACGATCTGCCACATGCGCTGCGCTAAATCGGGCTGCGCCAGGATCCATCCGCAACGAATACCGCTCAAGCCATAGCCTTTGGTGAGGCTGCTCGTGATTACGAAGTTCGGTCCCAGATGAAACGCCGAACGCCACGGCTGATCGAAGATCGATTCCAGATACACTTCATCGATTAGAACGCGCGCGCCCACTGTGG
>Ga0182030_10020248_pt1 | contig 12572 bp, 9 predicted proteins | sample 812S3MmetaG_FD_121299 | JGI IMG/M metagenome (GOLD analysis project Ga0182030, IMG submission 121299) | Permafrost microbial communities from Stordalen Mire, Sweden - 812S3M metaG (Illumina Assembly) | ecosystem: Environmental > Terrestrial > Soil > Wetlands > Permafrost | place: Sweden... | reverse complement strand
GGCTGCCTCCGCGCACGTCGTGGTCGTAGAAGCGCCCGTCCACCCCTTGGAGCAGGGCCGCCTGCGGGACGCCATGGGCGTGATGGCAAAGCGCCTGGCCCGGCTTGGCGTGCCAGGGGCGGTCGTGCGCGCCCAGGGCGACGACATCGTGGTCGAGATGCCGAAGCCGCCGGTCGCCACCCCGGTCGTTGCCGTCCTGGGCCAGCCCGGCCAGTTGGCGTTCCGCCCCGTGGAGTGCATCATCAGTCCTTATTCCGGCGCTCGCCACGCGCCGGCCGTGGCCGCGCCGGCGCTCGCTTGGCCGGCGGCCAACGCCACGGGCCCAGGCAGCTCTGCCATGTCGGGCATTTGCGGGCTGAAGGCGGCCCGCCAGGCCGCCTACCTACCTCCTCATGGGGATGGGTACGGGGACACCCCAGAGGCCTACGACACCAAGGACGCGACCGTGGTCCTCTCCTACCGAGAGGGCTACGAGTACGGCCGCTACGTGCTGGGCCCGGCTGAGATGACCGGGTCTATCGTCAAGGCCGCCACCGCCGTGCTCAACGCCCAGACCCGCCAGTGGGAGGTGGTGCTCAGCTTCACCCCGGCCGGCTCGGCCCAGTTCAACGGCTACGCGGCTCGCCATTACGCCTGCTATACCCGAGAAGTACAGGACCCGCCCTACTGTGCCCTCGAGGCGATCGACCTCGACGCCACATTGGAGTCCGCACCGGCCATAGAGGCGTCCTCTTTCCCGGGAGGGGCGGTTATCAATGGCCCTACCGCGGGCGCTTTCACGCGGCAACAGGCCACCACGCTTGCCGTCCTTACCAGTTCTGGGCCACTGCCAGTGGCCTTCACGGCCGCGGATATCAGCACCGTGACGCCAGCCTTGGCTACGGGCGGCCCAAACTAAAGCCGCGACCGGGCCCCGATGGCCCGAGCTGAGACGGCCTTCTGGACCGCGCCAGTTCGCAGGTTCGCCGGTGCCGGCGCACGCTAAGCCGCCTCGATAGGGCGCGGGTTAGACCGGGGACGGCATCGCTCGCCCAGCGCTCAGTAACGGGCGATCTGGCCACGTGAGCCGGGGTACGACGCAAGGCACTCGATCTTGAGCTTGTAAGCCTGGTCGTGGGCGAGGTACCCGGGCGCTCAAGAAATCAGGAGCATCTCGGTCTGCCCCGGCCGGCCATTGAGCGTCACGCTTAGCTTGTCTTTGACCAGGTGCACCTTGGCGTGGGCGAGCGCCTTCGACCCGGCGGCGGTGAGCATGAGCCTGACCGTGGCGCTCTTGCCGTTGGCGACCGAATAGGCGGCAGTCGCCAGCACGGCCGCTGTCTCTGCGGTGAGCGTGGCGCGGCCGGCACATGGCCGGCCGGGGGCAGCCTCGTACACCCCGGCACGAGTGTGCCCACAGGACAGCCTGACCGGCAGGTACCTGCCCGAGAGCGCGGCCGAGGAGGAGCCGATGGAGACTTGGCTGGCCGAGATGACCATCTTGAAGGTGCGAGTGGCGACAAGGTTGGGCACGCTGTCGACGGTCGTCACCGTCACAGTCACTTTGAAGGTGCCCGCGCTCTGCGGGTAGCCAATGACCGACGGGCCCCATACGGCAACCTCTTGACAACGCGACCCCCCAGAAATCCCCTCATTGCCTTCACCTTCTACGCCGCTCAGGGACAAGCCGGGAGGAAGGCCGGTTTGGCTGGCCTGGTAGGCGCTCCCGTACATGTCCGGGCCGCTGAGAGAGACCGTCTCGCAGTACGGGGACCCGACCACTCCCGGATCCAAAGAGGCCCGGACGATCGAGAGCGCCGGCCCGTACGCCAGCGCCAGCGCCCCGTCGACACCCGGCACTGTCTGGCCGGCGCTCAGCGAGACCTGCTTAGCGTACGAAAGGGAGGCGAAGTAGCTGCTCTGCGAACGGTCACAAGTCGGGTCAAAGCGCACGTCGTAGGGCTGTGCCGCCAGGTTGGCCACTTGGTAGCCGCCACTGGCCCCGGTGATGGCGTGCCCGGCCACGCTGCCGTCCGAGGCCAGTGCGTAGACGCAGATGCCGGCGTCGTCAAGCGCTCCCGTGGCGGTCACGGTGCCCGAGATCGTCGCTCCAGGCACCAGCTCGGCGTCGATGCCGGTGGCGTCAACCGGTACCGTCACGCCGGTAGCCGCCGTTAGGTCCGGCCCAGCCTTGTAGTACTGGGGAGCGTAGGTGCTGGCCTGGGTGCCGGCGCACGTGGGGTCGAAATAGACGTCGTACGTGCCGGCGGGGAGGTTGCCGATCGTGTAACTGCCGTCAGCGACGGCCTTGGCGCTGTTCACGAGGTGACCGGCGCTGTCATCGGCACTGGCGCAGACGGTGGCCCCACTCCCGCCTGCTTCGGTCACGGTGCCCGAGACCGAGTACCCCGCTACCAGATGGGCGTCAACCCCGGTGGTGGGGCTGATCGCGGACGCGAACACTGGGTTCGCGTCCTCCATGTCTAGTTGGCCGAAGTAGTACTGGAGGGCGTACGGGCTGGGGACCGTGCCGTGGCACGAAGGGTCGAACTCGACGACGTAGTTGGCGACCGGGACGCTGACCGCGTAGCTGCCGTCGCCCTCGGTCAGGGCCCGGTAAGGGGCCCCTGTGGTTGCCCATGAGCCCTGCTCGCCGCTGGCCGGGTAGGCGTACACGCACACGTCGGCCACGGGCGCACCGGACGTACTGTCGTCCACCGAGCCTGCTATCACGCCCGTTGCCGCGCCCGCCCCGGCCGGCGTAGTGCTGATGACGACGGTCGCCGCCAGAAGGGCGGCCACCGCGAGCGTGGACCTGGACCGTCCCATGGGTGGTGCTACCTCCTCATCGGCCGGCACTGAAGAGGACCTGGTTGGGGCCCTGCCTGGCCGCCCATGACCATGATCGTACGGCCGCGACTGATGTCCACGCTGGGGAGGGCTTGCCGGCAGTTACCCGAGCACCCGGCGGTGGGTGACTATCTGGTCGGCACCTGGACGAGGAGGCGGACGAGTGCGCCAGCCTGGATGAGGCCAGCCGGAGCGTGGAGGGTGGACGCAGAATACCCAGGCCCCCTCGGGAGTACGGGCACTCGTTCTGTAGCGCGTCGTAGCGGGCTTCGTACCAGGAGCAGCGCAAAGACCCGTCTGATGCTATTGGCTACCCCGCTCGGCCCTGGCCCGCCGGCGCTGTGGCTTCGCCAATGGTGCCCGCTCAGCCGTAGGAAGCGACCAGGGCGCCAACCTCCCCGGCGGCGGCAGAGATGTAGCCGTTGGCTATGTCGGGGCAGTCACCGAGCTCCGCCCATAGGTCGATGTCCGGGCGCTGGGGGTAAGAAAAGGCCAATACCACGTACTCGCTCGGACCAGAGCAACCGAGGGAAACGCCGCCGTCGGTATGGCTGAGCGGCAACGCGTCCACCGCTTTGGCGACGCGCACGGCCGCAAGTGCGGACAAGTGGACCGTGCGGGCCAGGGCACCGAGGGGCCAGGGCCGACCGTTGCCGTAGTAGCCGTGGTAGGAGCACATGAGCGCGGCCGTGGGCAGCCCGGGCGGCAGCAGCCGGTCACCGAACGGGCCCCCCGGGTTCTTCGCGCCGACGTACCCGGCCACAGAGCCGGGACAATGGCCGTCGACTAGCACTCGGGCGCGTTGCCCAGGCTGGTCGTCGGGCAGCGGCCGGGGGTCCAGCCAGATGATGACGGCGTCAGCCCTCAGCACCGACGTCGAGCGAGTGAGAAGGCCTAGGGTCAGGTCCAGTTGCGCCGATTGCCAGCGGGCGCTCGCCGGAGCGCTGTAGCCGAGGCCCTCCCCGCCATCCGCGGACGACGTGAGCACCAGGCCGGCCGGTGGGTGCGCGGGCACCCAGGACGTGAGGAAGGCGTAGGCCATCGGCACCCGCCAGAACGCAGCCTCGTCCACCACGCTGGTGTCCGATGGCTTGCCAACCAGAGGCCCCCAGGCGACTGACGAGGGCGCCTTGGCCATCCGCCCCGCACCGTGCGGCAGCTTCACCAGGGACATGAGGCGGGCTGCCTCCTCCTTGGCCGCCTGCCGGTTCCCTTGGAGGCTAACCGCCGGGGCTGGCGCGCCGCGCCCTGCTCGAGGTGCAGCGGGCCCGGCGCACCCCGCCAACCCAAGCGCCACTATTGCGAGGACGACCGCAAGGCCACGAACAGGCATACAAGGCGCAGGCTACTTTTTAGCTCCGCTTGGCACTTCGACCTCGAGCGTGAGGAGGAAGAACGGGTCGTCCTGGCCGACAAAGCGCGCAGGCCGTTGAGGCGAATCCCTGGCCGGGGTACCCCAGTCGTACCCAGCCAGCCACGAAGGCTCAAGAAGTGCAGCCATCTCCCAGGGGAACCTCTGCCCAGGGTGCCTGACGAACTCTCCCGGAGCCGCCTCGTTCCAAGAAACTGTCCCGCCCGAGGCCGCGACATGCCGCGGCCTCGTTCCAAGAAACTGTCCCGCCCGAGGCCGCGACATGCCGCGGCGGCCCTGCCTGCCGCGGGCGTAAGTTCGCCCCATTAGGGCGAGAAATAGGGAACGATTGTGTCGCGTAGGCCATCGTCACGACCACGCCGAAACCGCTATGGCCGGCCCCAATGGAGCCCGTCGTCGGTGGTGACCAGGGCGCTGCCAAATGAGCCGTCGCCCAAGAAGGCCCACCCGTGCCGTGCGTCCACGAAATCTATGGCGTCCACGCCGTAGCCGTAGTTGCCAACGAGCGAGCGTTGCCAGTGACGACCACCGTCGAGCGACATGAAGAAAGTGTTCTCGGTCCCGATGTAGAAATGGCTTGTCGTGGGGGCGGCCAGCGCCACGGCGCTGTCCTGGAGGGGCAGGCCTGAGCGGCCCGGGCTGACCAGGTTGGTGTCCGCCGCCCGCAGCGCCCAGGTCCGGCCCCGGTCGCTCGAGACGTAAAAGCCGTGGGTAGCCGACCCGCCGGCTGCCGGGCCCAGGCAGAACACGGCCATCGTGCCTCCAGGTGGTTCGCCCAGCGCGTTTACGTTCCACCAATGGGGTGGCCGACAGGGGTCCCGGGCAACCTGCCAGCTCCGCCCCCCGTCGCTCGTCCCTGCGATTAGCGGGGGCGCATCCCCGTAGTGCGATGTGGCCACGAAAGCGTCGGATGGAGCGGGGCCGAGGCTGATGTCCGCCTCAGTCGTCTTCGGCGCCACGGGAATGGACGAGACGAGCCGAAACCGGCCCGAGGCGGCGGAGCGCCAGAGCTGCCATTTCCCCCAGGTAACGGCCAGGGCCACGCTGCCTGTTTGGGCCACCGACGCCACCGGGGCGCCCAAGTGGGCGGGCTCCCAGGACCTGCCGCCGTTGTCCGTGTACGACAGCTCCCCGCCGACTTCGGTCCAGCCGGCACGCTCGGAGGAAAAGGCCAGCTCGACGGTGAGGTCCGGTCCGTTGCCGAGCGAGAGCGGCTGCTCTGGAGGGGCGAACCAGGCGCCGGGCCGCGAACCCGGCGGGGCCGATGCGCCTTCGACCTTCCAATGGCGGCCCGCGTCCGTGGTCAGGACCAGGCGGACCGGTAGGGCGCGGCTCGTTGGTTGGCTCACCCCCGGGCCCGCCAGGCAGTAGACGGCTCCGGCCGAGAGGCCCACCCCGACGCTCGGGGTCAGGAAGTCGAAGTCAGCGAGCTGGCTGCCGGCGATTGTTGCCCCCGGTGCCAGTTGCACCGGCAGTTCCGAGCACTGCCCCGGCGGCAGCACCAGGGGGACGACAGACGGGAGGCTCCCGAAATACGGGCCAGTCCCCAAGAGGGCCACGGCCAAGACGATCGCCCCGCGCACGAAGGAACCCACACACCGTTTACTCCCTTAGCCCGACGGGGCGTTCCGAGGTTGGCCGACCGACGGCGCCGGTACGCCGAAGGTCCCGCCTGGCGTCGCGCCCTTCCCGGCCGTAGGCCTGGGCGGCTGCGACCTCGACGATCGAACACCGGGCTCACTGACGCCACCTGAGCCCAGTTGTCGCGAGGTCCTACCAGCCCGGAGACGTCAGCAGGGTCGACGGTACTGACGGCGAGAGCGGAACCTTCGCGGGCCTGTTCGGCTTCCAAGGGTCGGGGGCAGGGTAGCGAGGACCGCCGCTTGTGGGCTTGGGGCCATGGGATGCCTCCTGTGCCCCCATATGCCCGCACCGGTCTTGGCGCAGGCCCGCCAGGCTGACGCCGTAGCCGCTAGCCACCCCAGGGCTTCCAAGGTCTACAAGCTCCCAGGGGTCGGCGCCCCCGGCTTCCCCGTCAGCATTTACCCGCCGGCGTCGTCGAAGACGGTGAACACCGTCGGCCGCTGCCCCTCCACGTCCGGCTTGCGCCCGCCCGGCCACGGCACGCGCCCCGTTGCCGTAGCTATCGCTGTGGGCTTCGAGCGCAAGAGCTTCATGGACGACCTGCGTACGAGCGACCGGGCGATGTGGCCCCAGGTCCTTTCGGACTGGCAGAACGGCTACGCTCCCCAGCCCACCTCGAAGGTGCCCGTCCTTTACGCCGGGCCCCTCGCTGCGCGGTGGCCAACGACGTTGGCGTACCGGACCTCGTGGGCTTGGTCAGGCGTTGCAGTGCCGCCCTGGCTGCTTCGTCCTATGCAGTCGTTTTCGGGTACCCGCAACGGCCGGGCCTACAGGGCGAGTTCCTCTTCTTCGACCGGCGAGGTCGGCTCCCGCTCTATTTGACCTACTAAGGGGCACCGCGGGTGCAAATGACGCATAGAGACCAGATCTGGGACCTAACGACGTTGGCCAAGCTCGCGCTTGGCGGAGACAGGTAGCGGCTTGTCTACTGCCGAAGCCCAGGTTCAGCCTCGCGAGCGCTAACGGCACCCGGGCAGGCCGACCTTGTCCAGGTCGACCTCAGTGCTCTGCGGTGGTGTCGTCAGGTAGTACAAGGCGCCCATGGCGTAGCCCACGGCCCTTCCTGGCAGAGGGGTGGCCGGGCCCGGTAGCAGGGCCAATGGCTGGCCAGTGGCGGTCACGCCGCAGTAGTTAGGAGCCTTGGCGCGAGCCCCGTACCCTGCGTAGGCGTTGAACAGGAACCTGTTGCCTGAGACGACAAGCTGAGGGCTGTAACCCCACCCGTAAACACTGTGGAACTTGCCGTCGGCGAGGTCCAGGCGCTGGAAGATCGAACTGTTCCCGGTGCCGGTCTCGGTGAAGACCTGCCCGTCAGCGATACCAGCAATCTGTGCGCCTTCGCCTTGGCCCCCTTTGTAGCTGGCTACGGTGCTCCCCGTGGAGGGGTTGAGGACGTCGACGACGTCGTCGAAGTGCGCCGACGCCAACATCCTGCCCGTACTGTCGCTGGCCAAGTCCTCGGTGTGCGGCGCCGGCAGGGCGGCGGTGCCCTTGAGCTTGCCCGTCCGTGGGGACACTTTGGCCAGGTAGCGGCTCGTCTCGGCCCACACCCAACCCCCGGCCGCGGCCAAGCCGACCTCGGGCGGCCCACCGAGGGTGAGCAGGTGCCGGACTTGAAGGTTGGCCGGGTCGAGGCCAATGAGCTCGAACGCCCCTGCGGTACCGCTGGTGTGGTGCCAGACCGTGACCCACATGCTGCCGCCCGCGAGCACCAGGCGGGGCCAGCTGGTCAGCGACCCTGGGAGGTGCCCGGTGGCTTCGGTTCGTCCGCTCAGGCCCAACCGTCTGATGGTGTCGACCCCGGACGAACCCGCTGAAGATGTGACGAGGTAGAGGCTCCCAGGACCGAGCCAGACGGTCGGGCCCTTTAGGCCTCTCACGAGCACTGTGCCTGCTTGGGACGGTGGCGCCGCCATGGCCGGTCGAGGCGCGAGGCGACCGGCTGGCGACCCGGGAGCGGCCCGAGGCAACGTCTGAGTTGCCGCATCCGACAAGGGCCCGGGCACCCTGAGGGCCCATGGAGGGAGAGATCGCGCTTCACTCGTTAGCACGGCGGTCACGTAGCTGCTGCTCGTAACCGCTTGGGGCACTTGATAGCGAGCGATGACGCCGCCGGTGTCCAAGCACACGAACGCGACGGGGTTGCCGACCGGCCCGTACAGCAGGCACGACTGCGCGTCGGCACCGGCTCCCTGATCGAGGAGGTGGGGCGCCTCAGCAGCAACATGTGTCCCCAGGGCCGCCGGGTTTGGGTACGTCGCCACGGCGTTTTGAAGGCCGTCGAGCAGCGCTACCTGCGGGCTGGGGCCGAGCAGCTCGGCTCGGCCACCCATCGCCGCGCTGGCGTCACTGCCGCACTTCCACGCGGCGCCGGGGGCCGAACGGACGCATGAGTAAAGCCCCGGGGGCTCGTTCCTGGGGTTCATGAACACGGCCGCGGAAGTGCCCGAGGAGCGCACAGAGAAGATCGAGGGCGATGCCTGGTACGCCCAGCTCGTCGCTGACGCGATCGCGGCGTCCAGCGTGGTTGGTACGCTGCCGACGCTCGTGCGGGCCGTGTAGCTCAGCCGCACCGGACCGTCGAAGCCGGTGGCGGCGCGTGCGACAAAGCGCGCCACCTCTGTCGCTGTGGCCGTGGGCAGTGTCGAGCGCACGGTCGACACCGGCGCGTAGCCGTCGGCCTCGTGCTCGCTCACGAGCGACGAGATGTTCACGAGCGGGATGGCCGGCGGCACGGCGCAGAGCAGGTACTCGCTCGGGCCGTTCGCCGTCAGCACGGTGGTGGTGCCGCTGACCCGGGGCAGGCTCACCTTCATCTCGGCGGCGGTCCGACAGACGAACTTCGGGCTCATGTCATCTGCCGAGGTGATCACGAAGCCTGCTTTCGCCCCGGGAGCGAGAACGACAGGCTGCGGTGGCGCGAAGGCAGGTCCGGGACCGTCGTGGCCGACGTGCACTGGGATGGCCGAGCCAACTGCTTCGAAAAAGGACACGTTCGGCCGGCCCTCGACCGCGCACGTGGACTTAGAGATGTTCGTGGCTCGTAGCGTCACGATCCCAGTACCTGTCGCCGCGCTGGCCCCGATGCCACCGATGCCCAGTTGCGACGAAGCGCACGCCGGTACTGCCACGGCGTGAGGCGCCCGCTCCAGCGGACGTGGCGCGGCTGCCGCGGAGGCCACCCCGCCGGCGAAGAGGGTGCTGACCATGGCTGCGCCCGTGGCGAGCCTCTGGAATGTGCACGTGCCATGGGTCTTCATCGGAGGGAAGGTTCGCGCCCACTCTGGGCACGCGGGTCGCGGCTTCATTGGGGAGGGCTGTCTAAGTGGGCAGGGCTTCCTCGAACCAGTAGCCGACCTCGGGCCTTGTCGCCTGGCGCAGAACTGAGGTTACGGCGCCTGTGGAAGCTGTGGGCTGACAACACGCCAGCACAGTGCAGACGGCTCCGCGCCCAAACGGCAATGGCCCGGGTGACGAAAGGATGTGCAACCTAGCAGCACTGACTCGGAGCTGACAGGCGAGTTGACTACGATCCGGAGCGAGACGCGATGAGGTCCATGTTCATGACAAAGGCGCGCCCCATGGCGCTCGCCCTGGCGCTCGGGGCGGCCGCGACAGTCCTTGGCACGACCCCGGCCTCGGCCAAGGCCTTACCCCCATTGCCAAAGGCTTTCATTGCCGCAGTCAACAAGACTGACCTCACCATTGTCGTCGCCACCGCCGCGCAGGCCTCGGCGGCGACCGTGCCCGAAGAGGCGGCGGTGGGTGCCGCAGAAAGGGCAAACGGGGCAGGCTCTTGGGCTGTTGCGGCGAGCCTGGTCGAACTGACAAACGCCCAGTACCCCGCGGCCCACCTCGTCTGGGCGGTGGGCACAGGACCTGTCGGGGAAGGGATGTTCCTGGCCGAGCTGGTGGACGCCAAGATCGGCAACTGGCTCGAAGGGGACTCGGGGTACTACACCCAGCTGCCCCCGCCTGTCCCGGGCCACCCCTGGCCGGGCTCAGCCGTCGTCGCCCAAAGCGACCTGGCCGCCGTCAGTTGCGTCGGTCCGTTAGCCTGCGTGGCGATCGGCCAGCAGGGCCTCCGCTCCAACGACTCCCCAGTACCGGTCCTTGGTAAACCGGGCAGGCCCCTCGCGGTCATGGTCGGCCGGACGGCGGCGGTCATCGGGGGTGCCCCGGCTCCCGTGCTCAGTGGCTGGGACGCCCTGTCGTGCACGTCTCTTCGGGACTGTGTTGCCGTAGCTGATGGCTACGCCGGCGTCTTCGACGGCAGGGGCTGGCAAACCGAGGTGCTCCCGGTGCCGGCCGACGCCACCGGGGCCAGCAAGTCGGCTTACCGGCTCGTCCTATCGAGCGTGTCGTGCGCCGGCCCGGACGACTGCATGGCCGTGGGCCGTTACACGGGCGCTGGAGGACGATGGGGAACGCTGGCCGAGCGCCTCGTCGGGCATCGCTGGTCTGTCTCGCCGACCGTGCAGCCACCCGGCGCCGGGCCGAGCTATGCGGCTGAGCTCAGCTCGGTGTCATGCCTATCAGCCAGCTCGTGCGTGGCCGTCGGGGACTATTATTACGACTCTCGCGACAAGGCCATAGCCGAGGTCTTCGCGCACGGGCATTGGACGATGAGCCCCGTGCTGAGCCCGGGCAGGAAGACCACCACCCTCGTGTCGGTCGCCTGCCAAGTTGGCCCGGCCTGCACGGCCGTCGGCTATGTCTACCCGACCGGCGCTATCGCCGAGTCGTTACGGAATGGCCGGTGGTCCCTCAGCACCGCTCCGAGCCACTACGCGGTGGACCTGGCCACCATCTCATGCCCGGCGACGGGCTGGTGCCTGGCTGTCGGGCAGGCGCCGGGGCCCTGCTGCCGGGCTGTGGCTGAGGAGCTGGCCGGCGACCGCTGGGCCATGGCCCCAACGCTGCTCGTGCCGTTCGAAGGGAGCCCGAGCGCCCAGTTGCAAGTCCACGCAATTGCGTGCCCCGGGCCGGGTTCCTGCGTCGTCGTTGGCTCTGATGTGGTTTCGGGCCGGACCACTGTCATAGACCCGGTCATTGAGAGGCTGACCGTCGGGAGGTGGGAGGTTGTCCGGCGGTGAAGGGCCGCTTACCGCAGGTCGTCATCACTGGTGGGCCTTCCCTGAGCTCGTTACATATCGCCCGTTACGGGGCGGGCGTTATTGGCCAGGCCCACTCAAAAATGCACCGGGGACCAGCGGCGGCCTCCGTCGAAGGTCATGACATGACGGTGGTGGCCGAACTGCCAGTGGGCGGCTCGGACAAGCCCACGCCTTGGCTTGCGCTCGTGAAACCGAGGTAGAAGAAGTAGCCACGGTAGACGACCTGCCAGTGGTGACCGCCGTCAAAACTGGCGACCAGGTCCTCGTGGTCGTACCAGCGGCTTGTCACCACCGAAGCGGGACGAGGTGAGGCGAGGACGCCACCGAAGATGTCATTGCGCGGCCCGAGCTCAGGACCAGGACGGAAGCTCTGGCCTCGATTGCCCGAGACGTACAGCCAGCTGGAACCGAGGGTTGCTCGTGGGGGGGCATGCTTGGGCGGCACGTCACCGAAGCCGCCCATCACGCAAACCGCCACGAAGTCGGTCCCATTGGGCGTGGCCGGCACGGTGTAGCTGTTGCCGACAGCCTGGCACGGCGGTGCCCACCGTCCCCACGTCCCCTGGCCTTCGAGCTCCGCACTGCCGGTTATCCCCCGGTCGTTCCCCTCGACGAGCCAACCTTTCTCGCCCAACAGGACGATGGCGCCGCCGGCTTGCGCTCCTCCGGCCGGGAGCAGTAGCGGGGGCGTCCTATCGGCCCGCCAGGCGTCTTTTGCGACAGGCGAGCTTTCGACCACGACGGAGGTCCCGGACGTGGCCGTGGCCATGAAGTACACGGTGCCGTCGGCCGCCTCTAGGTCGAAGATGGCGTCGTCGGGGCCCAGGCCCGGCAGCCGCTGTTGGTGCCAACTAGCCCCCCCGTCGTGGGTCGACCACAAGATGGGCCCGCCATTGGGGAGCCCTCCGTAGAACCAACCGTTAGCCGCGTTAGCGAATCGCACGTCCAGCCAGCTCGCAGGGCCGGCGTAAAGGAGCACAGGCTGCCCGTAGAGCTTGTGGTCGGCCGACGCGGCCAAGGCCGCCGGGACGGGCCGGGCCGTCAAGCTGTGGCCCGCATCAGTCGTGGCGAGGAGGGAAAGGCAAGCGCCGGAGGCCTTGCACGGTACCGACCCCAGTGCCCAGCCGTCACTTAGGGAGATGAAGCTGACCGCGCGCGGGCTGAAGGCACCTGCAGCGGCGCTCGCCGGCGCGACGGCTAAGAAAACGCTGGCGCCAAGGCCAGGTCATCTCGTGGGCCCGGCCCGAGGGAACGGCCGTCGTGGCCTCGTTGCCAGCCAAGTACGCCGGTGCCGAGGGTTAGCAAATGGTACGCGCCACCAGAACGGTCATGTGGCCAACCGAAAAGCTGTTGCTCGTCTAGGAACCTCTTCTTCCCCAACGCGGTTTTCGACATGTACCAACCTCGCGGTGTGCTCGCCGGAAGACGCTTTGGGCCCTTCTCGCCTTGGCGCTCGTCCTCACGTGCACGGGCGTGGGCGCCACCATGTGGCTAAGAGAGCGGGAGGAGATTGCGCTCGCTGAAGACCTTCTTGGCGACGAAGACTGCGTTGAGGGCGCGGGGGAACCCCCAGTAGGCCGAGGCGTGCAGGAATGCCTCGACGATCTGGC
>Ga0182030_10020247_pt1 | contig 12572 bp, 8 predicted proteins | sample 812S3MmetaG_FD_121299 | JGI IMG/M metagenome (GOLD analysis project Ga0182030, IMG submission 121299) | Permafrost microbial communities from Stordalen Mire, Sweden - 812S3M metaG (Illumina Assembly) | ecosystem: Environmental > Terrestrial > Soil > Wetlands > Permafrost | place: Sweden... | reverse complement strand
TGGATCCAGCCACTGGTTCGGCGCTACCTGGCCGCTTGCCGATAACGAAATCAGAAGGCTGCTCGCGACGTCTCTCTGCGTCAGTCCGGCCTCGTCCGCCAGAATCCGGTCGACGTTCACGTCTACCGTCGGATAATCCAGGCGCTGCCTGACAAAGACATCCACGGCGCCGGGCAAGCCGGCGATTTGGCTCCGTAGCTCTTGAGCAATTTGAGAATTTTGATCCAGATTGTTTCCGCTCACTTGAACGTCCACCGGAGCGGGTAAACCGAAGTTGAGAATTTGACTGGTGATATCGGCTGCTTGAAAAAAAGAATCCTCGGCGGGAAAGTTTGCCGCCAAGATGCCGCGGACTTTCCGGGTGTACTCGAGGGTCGGATGATGACTCGGCTTGAGCGAAATCAAAATCTCGCCGTCCCCGTTGCCATTGGTGATGCTGTCGCTGAAAGCCAGATTGATGCCGGAATTGGGCAGCCCGATATTGTCGAGGATGGAATCGAGTTCCCGAGGCGGGATCACCTGGCGAATCTCCCGCTCAATGGATGCAAAAATCACGGCCGCCTCCTCGATGCGAGTCCCGGTGGGAGTGCGCACATGCAGACGCATTTGTCCCGAGTCGACGTAGGGAAAGAAATTCTGGCCGACGACAACAATCAATCCCGCTGACGCCAGCGCGAAAGCCAGGAATGCTCCGCCGGTGATGGCCCGATGCGCGAGCACCCATTCCAGCAAGCGGAGATAGCGCTCCCGGAAACTTTCGAACTTTCGATCGAACGCCTGATGGATGCTCCAGATTAGGCCCTCGGAACTCGAGGCCGCAGCGTCCGTCCCTTCGCCCTCCTGGTAAAGGTGCATTTCCGATTGCAGCATGTAGTGGACCAGCGTCGGGACAACCGTACGCGTCAGCAGATAAGACGTCAGCATCGCGAACGCCACGCCCATCGCCAGCGGCGTGAACAGATATTTCGCCGCCCCGGACAACATGAGCACCGGAACGAAGACGATGCAGATGCACAACGTCGAAACAAAAGCCGGTACGGCGATCTCTTGCGCACCATCCAGTATCGCGCGCACCAGCGTCTTCCCTTTGATTCCCATATTGCGATGGACATTTTCGATTTCCACCGTCGCATCATCTACGAGGATCCCGACGGCAAGAGCCAACCCGCCCAGGGTCATCACGTTGATGGTCTCTCCCAGCAGTCCCAGAACCGTGAGGGAGGTGAGAATCGAAAGCGGGATCGAAATGCAAACGATCAGCGTGCTGCGCCAACTCCCGAGGAACAGCAGGATCATGAGGGCGGTCAGCAAGGCGGCGATGCTTGCCTCACGAACTACGCCGAAAACGGCGGCCCGCACGAACAGGGATTGATCGAAGAGCCGGGTGATATTCAGTGCTGGTGGCAGGGTTGCCTGTATTTTAGGAAGGAGGTCCTTAACGCCCTGGACCACAGAAAGAGTGGATGCCCCGCCGTGGCGCAATACGGTCAGCAGTGAAGCGAGACTGCCATCGATGCGAACAATGTTCGTCTGCACCTGATATCCATCCCTGACCTGTGCGACGTCTCGCATATACACCGGCGCGCCGTTCACGGTCTTGATCGGCATGTCGTTCATCGCCGAAACAAGCGCAGGACTGCTGTTGAGTCGAACCAAGTACTCGCGCGTACCCACCTTCGCGGTGCCGGTTGGAAGGATGAGATTCTGCAGGTTTAGCGCGTTCGAGATGTCGGTGGCCGACAATCCTTTTCCGTATAAAGCATCGGGATCCAGGTCAACCATCACCGAGCGCACTTTTCCGCCGTAAGGCAGGGGCACGGAGATGCCCGGGATGGTTGCCAGCCGAGTACGAATAAAATTCTGGCCATAGTCATAAAGTTGCTGCTCGGTAAGCGTACCGCTGCTAAGACCCAATTGGAGGATGGGAACGCTGGAAGCGTCGGTCTGTACAATCAGCGGCGGGAAAATGCCTGGGGGCATCGTCCGCAGCAGTGTTTGCGAGACCGCCGTTACTTGTGCCACCGCCAGGTCCACGTTGGTCCCCGGTTGCATGTAGACGCGAATGAGGCCCACGCCGTTGTACGCGGTCGACTCGATGTGTTCGATGCCATTGACGGTGGTGGTCATGGCGCGCTCGGAGACAATGAGGACGCGTTTCGCCATATCGTCCGGGCTCATCCCGCTATAGGTCCAGATCACGCCGACCATCGGTATATTGATGTAGGGAAAAATATCGGTGGGAGTTGTAACGATCGAAAGTCCACCCATGATGCCGATCAGAATCGCCATCACGATGAAGGTATAAGGACGGCGAAGTGCAAGCCGGACGATCCACATTTGGATCTGATCCTTGCACTCCGACAGCCAGTCGGCTGATCGGTGCCAGTTCGGTTGCTACATAAGAAATTGAAAGCTCAACCAGTCCACGCTCTCTTCACGGTTTGAACTCGACCGATGTCTTCATGAGCCTTTGTGGTGACACTACTGTCAGCCTGACGTCAGCAAGGAAGCTGAGATTTTCAGTGGACGGGCTGGTTACGCGCGCCGGCTAAACGAATTGCTCCACCCGGTTCACGGCGAAGACTTGGCGACCGCAAAAGCAGGGGAACCACTGAACTCAGCAGCATCACGATGGCGATGATATCCATCGCGCCCTGGTAATGCCCGGTCGCTTCACGCACGCGGGCAATCAGGGTCGGGCCGAACAGGGCAGCCGCACCCCACGCGGTCAGCATAAGGCCGTAGATCGATCCTACCTGTTTGGCTCCGAAGTAGTCGGCGGCGAACGCAGGCATGGTGCCGAAGCCGCCACCATAACAGAGCAAAATCAGAAACGCCAAGAGCGAGAACAAAGCGAATTGGTGCGCATGCGCGAGCATCAGGAACAATACGGATTGCAGTAGAAACATCATTAGAAAGACGTTTCGGCGTCCGACAACATCTGAGAACCACGCCCATAGAAGGCGTCCGGATCCATTGGCTATCGAAATCAGACCAACCAGACCGGCAGCGGTGGCCGCCGTCACGTGCGAAATTTCCTGCGCCATGGGAGAGGCCTGGGAAATTATTGCGATGCCGGCGGTTGTATTCAAAAACAAAGTTATCCACAGCGCGTACCATTGCCAGCTTCCCAGGGTCTCCGTGAGTGTGAAGTTCTGTGTTGACGAACTAGTTTGGTTAACGGCTGTCGATTGAAATCCCGGCGGAGTATACCCGTCCGGCGGATTCCTCATGAATGCCCCGCCCGCGAGAACGATCACAAGGTAGGCCCCGCCGAGAATCTCGAACGTGGCCGCCACGCCGACCGACGTGAGTAGCGACTCCGCGATCGGAGCCGTAAGCAGCGCACCGGCGCCGAACCCCGCCACTGCAAGTCCGGTAATCATTCCCCTCTTATCGGGAAACCAGCGGATCAGCGTTGCCACGGGAACGATGTAACCTAAGCCGAGGCCGGCCCCACCAATTACGCCGTAAGCCAAATAGAGCATGCCCACGCTGTGTGCTCGTCCGGCTAGGATTGTACCCCCTCCGTAGAGTATGGCGGCCAGCATCGCAATCAGGCGCGGCCCAGTTTTCCTCATCCACAAGCCGCCTGCAAAGGACGCGAAGCCGAGTACGAGAATCGCAAGCTCGAAGGCAAAGGTCACCTGCGAAATGGTCCAGCCATAAGTCCGAGTGAGGGGGATGCGAAAGACGCTCCATGCGTATACCGCACCCAACGCCACCTGCATTAGTATGCCCGCGATTGCAATGATCCATCGATTAGTGTTCGTCATAAGTTAGTACCTTGGTTATCTCCAGTGGCCAGCGTATTGATCGCGCGACTGATTCACGGCAAACGCAAATGCAGTTTATTTACCAAAACGAAGACACGTTGTTCTCGATATGTTGTTCATGAAGGAAAAGACTCAATCGCGCCGGGAGTGTCGATGAGATGACGCGCTGGGCGTCCTTGAAGCTTCCGGCGTCAGGACATCAACGGATGCGCATAAGCGTCAAGATCTTGTTCGCCCCGGGCATGGAGACATTGGAAATCCTTTTCGATCAGCAACTGCAGGCCCGCCGAGGACGATGCCTCGATGCCGACTTGGTCGCTCTCGGCCCACTGCGCCATCACCTGCGCCGGAACCGTCACCCGGATGGCTTGGCCGTCGAAAGCGGCGTCAACCGACTTGGCTTGGAACGAGCCTTCCAGTAGATAGACCAACTCTTGCCCCGGCGAAAACTCAATAAGCGACTCAAGCCGCCCGCGATCGCGCAAGTGGGCGATTTCCTTCTGCGTCAAGCGCAGACGTAGTGAGTTTCCTTGAATGCGAAGTTTCATGGTTGATTCTCAATCACGCTCATAGCCCCTTCCCCACGCTCTCCAGCAAGTCCAGAGTCACCGCGATCGCGTGCCGGCTGTCCTCACTCCGCAGCCTGCGCAGCAACTCGAATACGCCCGGTGCCCGCTGCGTTTTTTCCCGTTGCGCCCCTTCCATAACGGTTTGCACCAGGCTGTTCAAAATGTCCGGCGGCATGTTGCCGAAGAATTTCGTCAACAAGATGAAATTGCGAATCGCGCGCAGCGATTCAGGGGTATCAACGGCGGCCGTCAAAGTGCCTACCAACCGATCACCCGCGCCCACCGCGCCGCGCAGCAGTTCCAGCACGCCGCGATCATGCAGGAGTTGCAGCAATTCGAGCGCGGACAGGATTGCGTCCGCGTGCTGGTGGGGCCACTCGCGCAAGCGTCGATCGGCGCCCGCCCCATTAGGGGGCGCTACATTGAAGGGAATTGGTTGAGCCATTGATTTTGCGCCTCCTACTTGGTCTGGACCTGAGCGGTATCGATTTGAATCAGCCCGTTCCCTGGGAAGCGGTAACCCGGCTGCTTCCATTTCCTTTCCACTTCCACGCCTTTCTGCGGAGTGGGATGTCCGAAACGGTGATTGATCCGAGGCAGAGGACTTTCGCCGTGCGGTTCCAGAACCTGCATCTGGACCGCTGTCTCCTTGTATGCCGGCGTGTGAGTCACTGGGTCCACATGGCTGCCAGTGAGCAGGTTTACCGGGCGTTCGGTAGAGTTCATCGGCATATACAGTTGCCCGTTCTGAACCCGGTCTGTGACCAGTGCACGCACACGGACGCGACCCCGACGCGAGGTAAGTTGCACCAGACTTCCACTTTCGATACCTCGCTCGCGAGCCAGCTCCAGCGAAACCTCGACGAAAGTGTCCGGAGTCTTGGCGTGGATGCCGGGACTGCGGTAGGTCAAATTCCCCTCATGAAAATGTTCCAGCAGCCGGCCGTTATTCAGATGAAGATCGAACTGACTGTCCGGCTGTTCCGGTGCTTCGTGCCAGGCGAGCGGAAATAGATGGGCCTTACCGTCCGGAAAGTGAAAGCCCTTCGTGTAAAGTAATGGCTGGTCGTTTCCGTTTGCGGCGACAGGCCACTGCAGACTTTTGTATCCTTCGAGCCGTGTGTAGCTTACACCGGCGAACATGGGTGTCAACGCTGCGATCTCTACCATAATTTCCGAAGGGTTCCGATATTTCCAGCAGGCGCCAAGCCGCTTTGCGACGTCCTGGATGATCACCCAATCCGGACGACTTCCTTCGAGCGGTTCGAACACCTGATGGAGCCTCTGGACGCGCCGCTCCGTGCTGGTAAAGGTGCCCTCCTTTTCGAGGCTGGGGCTGGCGGGCAGAACCACATCGGCAAAACGGCAGGTCGCGCTGAAGAAAATGTCTTGCACCACGAAGAAATCGAGCTTCTGGAACGCTTCGGCGACGAAGTTGGCGTTTGAGTCGACGATACTCATTTCCTCGCCGCACAAGTACATCGACCGCAGCTTGCCCTCATGAATCGCCTCGACCATCTCATGATTGTCCAGGCCTTTGGTTGACGGCAGACCGACGCCCCAACCGCTCTCGAAGCGCGCGCGAACTTCCGGGTCGTCCGCCGATTGGTAGCCCGGCAGCATGTTGGGCATGGCGCCGTGATCACTAGCTCCCTGGACGTTGTTGTGTCCGCGTAGAGGGTACGCCCCCGTTCCCGGACGCATGTAATTGCCTGTGACCAGTAACAGATTCGAAATCGCCGTGGAACTGTCAGACCCGTTGCTATGCTGGGTGATCCCCATCGCCCACAGAACGCAGACTCGCTCTGCCTTTGCGATCATGCCGGCCACCTGCTTCAAGGTGTCGACGGAGATGCCGCAAGTTTTCGCGGCGAAGTCCAGAGTAAACGGTTCGAGGCTCTTTCGATATTCTTCGAGGTTATTGACCCATTGGTTCAGGAATTCGGTATGGGCGAGACCCTGGTCGAGTATGTAGCGGCTCACGGCTGAGAGCCAAACCAGGTCTGTGCTGGGACGTGTATGCATGAACAGGTCGGCGCGCCGCGCCATTTCATGCTCACGGATGTCCGCAACGATGAGCTTCTGCCCATGGAGTTTATGCGCTCGCTTCACGCGCGTTGCGAGAACCGGATGGCTCTCCGCGGTGTTGCTGCCCACAATCAGCACCAGGTCCGCCTGCTCAATATCCGCAATCGAACCGGAATCGCCGCCATAGCCCACCGTTCGGAACAACCCGGCGGTCGCCGGGGACTGGCAATAGCGCGAGCAGTTATCGATGTTGTTGGTTCCGACCACGCCGCGCGCCAGCTTCTGCATCAAATACGCCTCTTCATTGGTGCATTTCGAAGAGGCGATGAACGCTAGCGCATCCGGGCCGTGGAGCTTTTTGATCTCCGTGAACCGGCGCGCGATCAGATCTAGAGCCTCATCCCATTCGGCTTCCCGGAACCGATCGCCTTCCCGGATGAGCGGTTTGGTGAGACGGTCTGGGCTGTTGACGAAATCCCAGGCGAACTTACCTTTGATGCACGTTGAGACGCCGTTGGCGGGACCCTCGGCCGGTTCAACTTTTAGGATGTGCCGGTCTTTCGTCCAAATGTCGAAGCTGCATCCGACACCGCAGTAGGTGCAAACAGTTTTCGTCCGCCGGACACGGGTGTCTCGCATGGCGGCTTCCACTTCAGAAACTTTCATTATCGCCGGATAACCCGTCTCGGCTTCGAGACCCTTGACCACATCAATCATGCCGTCCAGAACCGGCTTGCTCATGCCGGTCATGAATCCCGCATGCCCGAGCATGGACTTCTCCATCAGGGCGTTGCAGGGACAAACCGTGATGCAGTGTCCGCAGGAAACGCAGCTCGACTGGCCGATCGGCGCGCCGCCATCCCACAATACTCGAGGATGCGGGTCCTCCCAGCGGATGGACAGAGTTTCGTTGACTTGCAGATCTTGGCAGGCCTCGACGCAGCGGCCGCACAAGATGCATTGATTGGGATCGTATCGATAGAACGGATTGCTGCTGTCGACCTCATACGGCTTCGCTTGGAATGGATAATGCTGATGCTCGACCCTGAGAAGCTTGGTGGTGTTATGAACGGTGCAATTACCGTTGTTGTTATCGCAAACCGTGCAATAGAGTTCGTGGTTCCGGAGAATGCGGTCAAACGCTTCGGTTCGAGCTGCCTTCGCTTCCGGGACGATCGTGGAGACCTTCATCCCGGGTGCGACCGTGGACGCGCAGGCACGGACGAGTTCTCCATTGACCTCGACGATGCACGTATCGCAGGTCTGAATCGGCCCTAGTTGCGGGTGATAACAGACCTGCGACAAATGTACGCCGGCATGGTTGATCGCGTCGATCAAACGGTCGCCGGCTACCGTCTCAAATTCAGTTCCATCAATGGAGATTTGGGTCATGGCCGGGAGATTAGCTCAGGCGGTTTGCAGCGTCAGCACCTGCTCGATTTCGAGCATGTCCTCGGCGCTCAGCATAATGTCCGGCGCGCCGGCAATACCACTCACTTGTTGAGGACTGCGGACACCGACGATCGCACCGGTCACAGCAGGATTCCGCAGGGTCCAGGCGATGGCTACCTCACCAGGCGTAGCGCCGTGGCGCTTGCCGATGGCGCGGAGAGTTTCCACCAACTGTAAGTTGCGGGAGAGCAGCGGTTCCTGGAAGTTCGGATTATGTTTCCGCCAATCGCCTTGAGGAAACGCCGCGATGCGTTCTCTTGTCATGGCGCCGCTGAGAAGTCCGGAGGCCATGGGTGAGTAGACGATTACGCCAATATTGTGCTGCTGGGCATATGGAAGGATCGAAGCCTCGACCTCCGTCGACAGAAGCGAATAGGGCGGCTGGAGAGAGACGATCGGAGCCACATGGGAGGCGCGCTGCATTTGCCGGGCGTCAAAATTCGAGACACCGATGTGACGGATCTTCCCTTCGGCTTTGAGCTTCGCCATCTCGCCGACGGCCTCTTCTATCGATCCGGGCGAGGCGTTTTCCGAATTGCCGTTCCACGCCGGCCAATGGATCTGATAAAGGTCGATGGTGTCGACTCCCAAGCGCTGCAAGCTGGCCTCAGCCTCCCGGCGAATGGAGTCAGCGCGCAGGCTGTGTCCAATTTTACCGGACTCGCCCCACACCAAGCTGCACTTGGTGAAAATGTAAGGGCGCTTCTGAAGCCCCTTGATGACGCGACCGACTACGGTTTCCGAATGCCCCAGTCCGTAAGCCGCCGCGGTATCGATCCAATTTATACCGCGGTCCAGTCCCGCGCGGATCGCGGCGACGGATTCCGCGTCATCCTGTGGGCCCCAGCCGAATTCCCACTTTCCTCCGCCGATGGCCCACGCTCCAATTCCAATTCTCGTTATCTTCATGTCACTCTGTCCGAGCGTTCGCGATGTCATTTTCATGTCTCCTCAGCAAAATAGATTCGATTCTCAAACTCCCATCGAGTTCAACAAAACACGATCCAACGAAAACGCACCTGAGCCCTTCGCCACCAACACCACCACCAGCGCGATAGCCAGGAGATGATATTCATAACCATGGTTTTTCCGGGCGCCGAACCAATCCATGAAGAGGCCGTTACGGCCGTGCACCATCACGATCGCGGCCAGCATCGTCACGCCGATTCCGACCGCAGCCACGCGGCTCAGCAAACCGACGATGAGTCCCACGCCGCCCAGGAATTCGGTCGCAACAGACGCGAAAGCCAGCAGAGGCGGAAGTCCCAAATACTCGTGCATCGTCCGCATGGTCTCCTTCAAACCTGGCCCGCCGAACCAGCCGAGGAGTTTCTGGGCGCCGTGAGCAAAAAAGACGACGCCCAGAATGCTACGGATGATGGTTAGTGTCCAGTCGGGATTAGTAGAGAATAGGTCTCGTAGCATGCGCTCCTCCATTCTTAAGCCACCGGCGTCAGCTTGCTCTCCGCTCCAGCATCATGTTCCATACGCCGAACGACCGCTGAGAAATCTTCCTCACTGCCGGACGCAGCCTCGGCGGCATTAGTTGCCGCAGCCGCCTCAGTCGCGGGCATTGCAAGTCCAGCATGTGTGGCCGCAGCCAAGACCAATCCAAAATCCTTCCGCATGAGGCGTACCGGGAATTGCGGCGCGTAGTCATCCCTCTTTGCGCTTGCAAGTTTTCCGGCATGGGCGGGAGCCACCACAGCAGTCTTAGCCAACGTATCGAACAGAAGATCGCGAGGCAGGTCCAGCTTCAAACCCAACGCGACTGCCTCCGCGATAGCCTGCATGCCAACTCCCAAAAGCGTATTCACCACCAGTTTCATGGCCACACCGGATCCGCTCGGGCCCATGTAAAACCACTGGCTCGCGATAGCGGCGCAGATCGACTCGGCGGCTTCAAAACCTTTGCGGTCACCACCACCGAATAGCGTTAGCTTGCCAGCTTCAGCGGCAGGCGTGCTGCCAGAAACGGCCACATCTAATACAGAAATGTTAAGCTGCTGCGCCGCTCGGTGTAACCGACGGGACAACTCGGGGGAGATCGTACTCAATTCGATAATTCGTGTACCGTTCCTGGCGTTACGCAGAACCTCGCCCGATCCCAGGTAGATCTCCTCGACGGTGATTTCATCTGGAAGGCAGGACAACACCACATCCACCTCTTTCGCCAGTTCTGCAGGATTCCGCGCGACTTCGGCGCCGGCGTGAGCGAGTTCCATCGCGCTCCGATGATCGAGATCGTAGACCACCACGGGAAACCCGGCAGCGACCAAGCGGCGCGCGATGGGTGAACCCAAGTGCCCCAGCCCGATGAATCCCAATCGGCTACGTAAAGTAATTGTTTCGTCCGGCAGCATCTGCCCTCCATTCAGTCGCTGGCGAATCTGCCAGTCGTCTTGAGTGAATGCACCTTACTTGCCAACTCCCCCACGAGGTGTTTTGCCTGCGTTCCAAGCGCATCAAACCCGTCAAGCTCTAGGGCTTTGGGCTTGCACCAAAGCCAATTCTTCAATGTGCCGCGCCCCTCGGTCTGTTACTGGAACGTCAGCGATGGCATTTTATCGACACGTTGTGCCTCTACCCCGAGCGTTACAGGGCTCAAACCCGAATGACATCGCGTGTCTCCATTTCGACGCATTAGCGATTTCAGACCTATAAGTCATATACGTGCAGGGACACAAAGTATGGAAGGTCACTTGCATGCTTTGTGACGCATGGCAGACGGTTCAGAGCTGATCATACTTGGGGACACGCCCAAAGCAGTCTCGCGGCGCAGGTTCATAAAAGGTGTAATCGCCGGAGGCGCGGCAGTCTCCTCCGCCAGCTACTTGTTTCGCAGCTCCGCGGTTCACGGGGCGGGCGGCGCGGGCGAACGGCTCATCAGCCTGAACGTCAATGGACAGCGCCGTCGCGTGGACGTCATGAAGCAAGAGACACTGGCGTGGACGCTGCGCTACAAACTCGGACTCACCGGAACGAAACTGGGCTGCGACCGCGCCGAATGCGGCGCCTGCACGGTCCTGCTCGGCGACGTGCCGCATTATTCATGTTCGGTTCTCACACACACGGTACGAGACCAGAAGGTCTTGACGATCGAAGGACTCGCTAAGGATGACGGAACGCTGCATCCGATCCAGCAGGGCATAGTAGACGAACAGGGATTCCAGTGCGCCTTCTGTATGTCCGGCTTCGTGATGGCGAGCGTGGGATTCCTTAAAACAAACCCCAACCCCACCAGGCTGGAGCTGGCGCACGGTGTTTCGGGAAACCTGTGCCGCTGCCAGGACTATGACAAGATCCTCACCGCCTTGATGCGCGGCGCCGAAAACCTAAGGAAGGTGGACCATGTCTAATCCCCTGAACGAACGTAAATACGGACCTCAGTACAAACTGATCGGCAAGAACTATAAGACTGCCGATCTCCTTGCGAAGGTCACGGGAAAGTCGAAATACGCCGAAGATTTTCGCGCCGAAGGCATGCTGTTCTGCAAGCTGTTACTCAGTCCGCTGCCGCACGCCAGGGTAAAGCGCATCGATGCGAGCGAAGCGCTGGGAATGCCTGGTGTGAGGGCAATACTTACTGCGGATGATCTTCCTGCGCCAGCCGACACGCTCACCGACAACGGAACAGTCGTCAAGGCTAGCAAGTGGGGTGAACGCGGTCTCACGATGGAGCCTGTTTACCAGGGCGAGCCGATTCTCGCCGTGGCCGCCGTCGATGAGTTAACCGCCGCCGAGGCCATCGAGAAAATTCGGATCGATTTCGAGCCACTCCCGTTCGTGGTTGATCCCCTCGATACGTTGCGGTCCGGGGGACCGAATCCGCGAACCGACGGGAACATCTGGGCGACCCAGCCAGGCGCACAGGGCCCCGCGGTCACGGAACTCAAATGGACCGACGAGATCTTCGCGGAAGCCAAGCAGGGGCGGCTCCCTATGGGCAAAACGCCTGACGAATGGTCGTACGGCGACCTCGACGCAGGTTTCAAGAACGCCGCGCTGGTGCTGGACGAAACGTTCGTCACTCCGGACGTCAGCCACCAGACGCTCGAAACACGAAGCGCGATGGCTTACTGGCAGAACGGCAAGGTCTACCTACATACCGGTACTCAGAGCACGGCTCAAACGCGGCCTGCCATCGCACGCTGGCTGAACATGCACGTGGACAAAGTTGTCTTCATCAGCGAATACACGGGAGGCGGATTCGGCAGCAAGATCACCGGCGGCGTCTCCATGATTATCCCGGCCCTGCTGTCCAAGAAGGCCAACGCCCCCGTGATGATGCGCATCAGTCGTGAGGAGGAAACGTTTATCGGGCGCGCGCGGCCCGGTTTTCAAGGTCGGATGAAGGTCGGCTTTTCCAAAGATGGACGCATCGTGGCCCTTGATATGTTCGTGATTTCGGACAACGGCCCCTACGACGCACAGGGCGACGCACCGACATCGGGGCATATGGTCTCGCTGCTCTACCAGCCGCAGGCCATGCGCTGGCGCGGGGTGACGGTCATGACCAACACGCCGCCGCGCACCGCGCAGAGTTCGCCCGGCGGATTGCAAGGAATCGCCATCCTCGAACCGATCATTGCGAAAGCGGCACGTATGCTCCAGGTGGATCAGGTGGCGATCCGCTTCATAAACTGCCCTGAGGGCAAGGCCCCCTACGGGCCGCCGGTGAATGGCAAGCTTCAGCACGCGACCAGCGCATTCCTCAAGGAGGCGCTGCAACGCGGCGCGGAGCAAT
>Ga0182030_10020246_pt1 | contig 12573 bp, 12 predicted proteins | sample 812S3MmetaG_FD_121299 | JGI IMG/M metagenome (GOLD analysis project Ga0182030, IMG submission 121299) | Permafrost microbial communities from Stordalen Mire, Sweden - 812S3M metaG (Illumina Assembly) | ecosystem: Environmental > Terrestrial > Soil > Wetlands > Permafrost | place: Sweden... | reverse complement strand
GCTGCTGGTACGCGATGTGACGCGGGAAGCGCTTCTGGAAGCCATGCGCAAGGACTTTGTCGCCAATGCCTCCCATGAATTGCGCTCGCCGCTGACTGTGATCAGCGGCTACCTGGAGACCCTGGCGCAGGACGCACAGCTTGACCCGCTGCTCAGCGGACCCATCCAGGAAATGCGCCGCCAGGCGCTGCGCATGAACGCCATCGTTAAGGACCTGCTGGAGCTCTCGCGACTGGAGGCTTCGGACCGGCCGGTGGTCGGGACTCCTATCAATGTCGCCGCCTTGCTGGCGCAGCTGCGCCAGGATGTCCTCGCCCGGCCAATCCATCCGGCGCAGGTCAGCATCGCGCTCGAATCGACTGCGGATCTGGTCGGCGAGGAGGATCAGATTCACTCAGCTATCGGCAATCTGGTCGACAATGCGGCCAAGTACACGCCCCCCAACGGCTCGATCGCAATTCGTTGGTGGACCGACGAGACGGGCGGGCACCTGGCAGTCACAGATACCGGCATCGGCATCGCGGCCGAGCATCTGCCGCGCCTGACCGAGCGCTTTTACCGCGCCGATGCCGGACGCAGCCGCGCCACGGGCGGCTCGGGCCTTGGGCTTGCGATCGTTAAGCACGTCCTGCAGCGCCACGGCGCTACGCTCCAAATTGAGAGTGAGGAGGGGCGCGGCAGCACTTTCAGCTGCCATTTTCCCCCCGAGAGGGTCCACCAGCGCGAATAAGCTTCGGACGCGGGCCGAGGTTCAATGCGCAACGCTGCGAATTAGTTCACATTTTTTTCATGTCACTGCGCTATAGTTGAACTTAATGAGCCTAGCGCTTGACAACCTGTGGATGAGCGCGCTGTGAATATGGAAGCTGCTGACCTCTCGCACCACACCTCGCGGCGTTTCAATGAAGAACTTGAGCGCGTACGGACCAAGGTGCTCGCCATGGGCGGCCTGGTCGAAGAGCAGCTGAGCAAGGCGCTGACGGCGCTGGTGCAGGGCGATAGCGCCCTCGGTCAGACCGTGGCTCATGAAGACCACAACGTCAACGCGATGGAAGTAAACATCGATGAGGACTGCAGCCGCATCCTAGCCACCCGTGCGCCGGCCGCCGGCGACCTGCGCTTGATCGTGGCCACGATCAAGACCATCACGGATCTTGAACGAATTGGCGATGAATGCGAGAAGATCGGCGTAATCGCCGCCCGCCTGGCCTCGGCCGAGCGACCTGCGGACCGCTATCGTGAAGTTAAGCACCTCGGCCGTATCGTCCAGACGATGGTGCACGAAACGCTTGACGCCTTTGCTCGCTTGGATTCGGAGCTTGCGCTCCAGACTGCGCGCTCTGACCGTGTGGTCGATGAGGAATATGAATCAATCCAGCGCCAGTGCATTACCTTCATGATGGAGGATCCGCGCGCACTGCGCAGGGCCCTGGATGTCATGTGGGTCGTGCGTTCGCTCGAGCGCATTGGCGATCATGCGAAGAATATCTGCGAGTATGTAATCTACATGGTCCATGGCAAGGACATTCGGCACGTGTCGCTTGAGAAAGTGGAGCGTGAACTGGTCCGCCGCACGGGCAGTTAGGCTCTCCGGCATCGCACTGCCAAGATGACGATGAATCGTCGCCCGACGAACGCTGTGGGCCTGCTCGTGTGCGTGGCTCTGCTGGGCTTCGCCTACTACGCGCAGGCTTACCTGCATCTGGAGCCCTGTCCGCTGTGTATTTTCCAGCGCGTGGGGGTTGCGACAATCGGGGTGGTGTTTCTGCTGGCAACCTTGCACAACCCCAAAGGATGGGGTTCGCGCGTCTATGGACTGCTGATAGCACTCACGGCGTCAATAACGCTGGCCGTCGCGGCGCGCCACGTCTGGATCCAGCACTTGCCCGCCGATAAGGTACCGACCTGCGGCGCCAGCTTGAATTATCTTCTCGACATCTTCCCGCTCACCCAAGTCATCCGGACCGTGCTGACGGGCTCTGGCGAGTGCGCCAAAATTACCTGGACGTTTCTCTCGCTGTCGATGCCAACCTGGGTCGGGATTGCGGCAGCTGGCTTGGGGGTCTTGGGCCTGATGGGCAATTTCCGCGGCAGCAGGACGGTAGCGGTCAGATGGTGAGTGCTGCTTGCCGCTGAGGCCGCCCGCAGTCGCGGACGGCAGGTCACTGGCAGGGCGCTGCAATCTCATGCTGGCGGCGCGCCCGGTGGCCTCGAACAACGCTGCCTCTGAGGCCAAACACGGACTTGTTAGGGTATAGATAAACACATGGCATATGAGGCACTGAACCGGCTCGACTTTCCACTGGATCGTTGGCTCAATGGCCAGTTTGGAAAGCATGCGGCATTTGACGGGCTGGTAGGCTTTGTCAGCGGCAATGAGCTGATCAGCGGCGCGCTGCTGATGAGTGTTTTCTGGTGGGCTTGGTACCGGCGCCCTGATCTGGCGGAACGCAGGCGCGATCGCGAGCACGTCCTTGCAACATTATTTGCGGGCGGTTTGGCTTTCTTTCTGGCGCGCGTGCTGGTTTTTGTGTTGCCGTTTCGGTCGCGGCCGCGTCTTGAACCAGCTCTTAATTTTGTCCTGCCGCCCAGCTGGAACGCCGCGCTCACCACCGACTGGAGTTCGTTCCCCTGCGATTTGGCGATGATGGGGGCCGCACTGGCCGTGGGCCTGTGCTTCGTATCCCGGCGCGTCGGACTGCTGGCGCTGCTCTGGGTTCTCGCCGTGAGCAGTTTTCCGCTCATCTATCTGGGGCTTCACTATCCGAGCGATGTGCTGGTCGGGCTGCTCATCGGTGCGGCTCTGGGTTGCCTGCTCAATCAACCTGCGCTCCGTGGGAAGATCGCCGGCCCGTTCCTGGAGTGGGAGGCGCGCGCGCCGGCAGGCTTTTACCTCGCACTGTTTCTGCTCAGCTATGAGTTCGCAACCCAGTTCACGAGCGTGCGCGCCATGGCAGGAACTCTGGCACGCGCGGCGCATCGCATGCTGGGCTTGCACTAAAGCCTGCCGCCACTCGATCACAGCTGAGTGGACGGCTCGGCCGGATGAGCGCGGGGCATGGGCCTGCGATCAGCCTCTGGGGCGCGTGCCGCGATCATCGTTAACGCGCAGCGTCTGGGGCTAGGCGCGCACCTCACCGGGGTTTATCGAGGCAGGTGCGCATAACTCGAGGCCTTGGCTGCGCCGGCCGGTCCCGCATCCAGAAACAACGCGCTCGCTCAATAGAATTCACTCGGCGCAACTGCGGTCGTGAGGGGCTGTTCGCTGATGCGTGTGAGTCAAGCTTGAGACAATACTGAAACATCCCGGTCACGCCACTGACATCGCGCAGTGAGAGTGTTCACGACCTGATTTGGCGGGCTTTGCACGGCCAGACGGCAGCGGCCGTGCTCTGGAAACTCTCGACTCAGGGGATGAAAGATGAAAATGGTTTCCGTGGCATTTGGTGTGACATGTTGCTGGTTGGGCGGCGGCCAGGTGCTGGCTGGGCCCCACGACAGTACGCATTCGCCAGGTCCGGCTGCATTGGTCAGCTTTGCGACCTCGAACAACGCGCTGTCGCGTATTGGCCTGACGGGAGGGCCGCCCATGATCCGGCGCGTGGACGCCGCAGCCGGTGGCCTGGATTTGATCAATCGCCTACCTTTGCTCACGCCCACGCACCTTGAGGCCGACATGGTCCTCGTGCGGCGCGGTTCCTCGCTGTGGATTGAGCCGAGGTCTTGAAGTCGGCGTAGCGGCCTAGCTCAGCAGGTTCTTCAGCGCCTGCAGATACATCTGGTGCAGCACCTCGAGCTCGGCGACGCCGACGTTTTCGTTGACCTTGTGGATCGTGCGGTTGCAGACCCCCAGCTCGATGACCTCGGCGCCCATGGGAGCAATGAACCGTCCATCCGAAGTGCCGCCACCGGTCGAGACGGCGGGGCTCTGCCCGGTCACTGATCGAACTGCCTCACTGACCGCCTGCGACAAAGCACCGGCAGGTGTATAGAAGGGTTCGCCTGAAACGTACCATTCCAGCGTGTACTTGACCTGATGGCGCTCCAGGATCTCTTCGACGCTACGCTGCAGACCGGCCAGCGTCTGTACCGGCGAATAGCGCAGATTGATGCGTGCCTTGAGCTCCCCGGGGATTACATTCGGTGCCCCAGTGCCTGCACTGATATTGGAGACCTGAAACGTAGTGGGCTGGAAATGCTCGTTGCCGTTATCCCAGACGCGCGCAGCCAGTTCAGCCAACGCCGGTGCAAAACGGTGGACCGGGTTGTCGGCAGCCTGAGGGTAGGCGACGTGACCCTGAACACCATGTACGGTCAGACGCCCCGAGAGCGATCCGCGCCGGCCAATCTTCACGGTATCGCCGACGCGATGCTCGCTTGAAGGTTCCCCGACGATACACCACTGAATCTGCTCATCGCGCGCCATGAGCATCTCAACCACCCGTTTGGTGCCGTCCACGGAGGGACCCTCTTCGTCGCTCGTGATTAAAAAAGCAATGGAGCCGCGATGGTTAGGCTGCGCGGCCACAAAAGCCTCCGTCGCAGTGACCATGGCGGCCAGACCGCTCTTCATATCCGCGGCGCCGCGCCCATACAGGAACCCATCGCGAACCTCCGGGCGGAACGGATCCGAGAGCCACTCCTCCAGAGGACCGGTCGGCACGACATCGGTGTGGCCGGCAAAGCAAAGCAGTGGCGCTGCAGTGCCGCGCCGCGCCCAAAGATTGTCGACACTGCCGTAGCGGAGGTTCTCGATGCGAAACCCGGCGCGCTCCAGCCGTTCGGCCATCAGAGCCTGGCAGCCTTCGTCGGAGGGCGTCACAGAGGCGCGGCGGATCAGATTCTCAGTCAGCTCGAGCGTGGCGGACATCGGTCTCCTTCACTGTTGGGCTCCGGTCGTGGCGAGGCCTCGCCGCGCTCCGCGCCTTATACGGTGTGCGACCTGGAAGGGCAAGCGGCTTGCTGGTTGCTAAGCAGGGAGCGCTGCGGATGCCGCTGTCAACGTGCCGCAGCAAGGATTTTTCCAGTTGCGCCACAAACTGCCACAAAAGTGTCACATCGGCTCAGTATAAGAAACGCGGGCAAGGACTGACTAGGGCACAAGCCCTTGATAGTCTGGGCCAGATTGTCTTCGTCCCGTCACAGGAGCGGGGCTATCCTGTGCTTCAAGCGGGCAAAATAAAGCGGTTCCGCTATGATCGCGGCCCCGTCCGAGTTCCAAGCAAGTATCAAATCAAATGGTGAACTGAATGAGATATCTCAAGACCCTGACCCTGGGCGCAATGGCAGCGGCGTCGGTGCTGTGCGGGGCTGCGTCGGCGGCCGACATCTCGGGCGCCGGAGCAACCTTTCCGTATCCCATTTACGGCAAGTGGGCGGAAGCCTACAAGCAAAAGACGGGGATTGGTTTGAACTATCAATCCATCGGCTCGGGCGGCGGTATCAAGCAGATCAAGGCCGAGACGGTCACGTTTGGCGCTTCGGACAAGCCGCTGGACCCGACCGAACTCAGCGCTTCGGGCCTGGTTCAGTTCCCGATGATCATCGGCGGAGTCGTTCCGGTCGTTAATCTGACCGGGATCAAGCCCGGCCAGCTGATTCTAGATGGCCCGACTCTGGCGGCCATCTACGTCGGGGAGATCGCCCAGTGGAATGATCCGCGCATCAAGGCCCTCAACCCTAAACTGACGCTGCCCAACCAGGCGATTGCCCCGGTCTATCGCTCGGATGGTTCGGGCACTAATTTTCTGTTCACTTACTACCTCTCTAAAGTCAGTCCCACGTTCCGTTCGAAGGTCGGCGCCAATACCTCAGTTGACTGGCCAAGCGGCATAGGCGCCAAGGGTAATGAGGGCGTCGCCAATATGACTAGCGTGACCTCCGGCGCCATCGGCTATGTCGAGTACGCCTACGCGAAGCAGAACAAGATGACGACGGTGCTGCTCAAGAACCTCGAAGGCAAGATTGTTGCGCCCGAAGCGACTGCGTTCCAGGCGGCGGCTGCCAATGCGGAATGGTCCAAGGCCCCGGGCTATTACCTGGTGCTGGTCGACCAGGCCGGCGCCGCGAGCTGGCCGATTACCGGTGCCAGTTTCATCCTGGTGCACGCCACGCCAAAGGACCCGACGGCGGTAGCCGCGGCCTTGACGTTCTTCGCCTGGGCTTACGCCAGCGGGGGCGATATGGCTGCCGCGCTTGATTACGTCCCGCTGCCGCCGAGCGTGGTCAAGATGGTCGAAAACACCTGGGTGAGCTCGGTAACGGCGGGCGGCAAGCCGGTCTGGACTGGCAAATGAGGCACAGCCACCCGGATCACAGCGTGTAGCAATTCATCAACCCACCGGGTCGCTGGCCTTCAGAGGCCGCCTGGTGGCCTAATGCACGCCCATGGACGCAACTCATTACAAAGAACTGCAGGGCCACCTGCGTCGCGAGGCACGCGTCGAAGGCGTATTTCGCGCCGCCACCCTGATTTCGGCGCTCTTCGTACTTGCGGTCCTCGCGGGCGTTATTCTGGCACTGATCTATGGGGCGTGGCCGGCGCTTCGGACCTTCGGCGCCGGCTTCATCACGGGCCAAAAGTGGAATCCGGTCACTGACATCTACGGTGCCGCCGGGCCGCTATACGGTACCGTGGTCACTTCGCTGATCGCGCTGCTGATTGCGGTCCCGCTGAGCTTTGGGATCGCGGTTTTTCTGACCGAAATCTGCCCTAACTGGCTGCGCGGCCCGATCAGTACCGGGATCGAGCTGCTGGCCTCGATCCCGAGTATCGTCTATGGCATCTGGGGCCTATTTGTGCTCGCACCAATCCTGCAGCACTCGGTGCAACCCTGGTTGATCAGCCATGTCGGTCCGCTGCCTTATGTGGGCAAACTGTTTCAGGGGCCGCCCTTTGGCATCGGACTGCTGACCGCCGGTATCGTGCTGGCCATCATGGTGCTGCCCTTCATCTCCTCAGTCATGCGCGAAGTGTTTCGGATGGCACCGGGATCGCTCAAAGAGGCAGCCTACGGGCTGGGCGCAACCCAATGGAATGTGGTGTGGGATGTCGTGATGCCCTGGTCGCGGGCAGGCGTCATTGGCGGCATCATGCTCGGACTCGGCCGGGCACTGGGCGAGACGATGGCGGTCACGTTCGTCATCGGCAATGCACATCGGATCAGCACCTCGCTGCTGGCGCCGGCAACGACGATTTCCGCCGCGATTGCGAATGAATTTACCGAGGCGGTCGGTGACCTCTATACCTCGGCCCTGTTTGCGCTCGGCTTGCTGCTGTTTGTCCTGACCTTCATCGTGATTGCCAGCGCGCGGTTGTTGCTCATGCGACTGGAACGTGGCGGAGTGCGGCGCACATGAATATGCTGCGCCGCCGTCGGATCAGCAACGCGGTCGCCTTTGCGGCCTCGATGGTGGCGACGGCCATAGGACTCGCGATCCTGTGTGCGATTCTGTGGACCCTGCTGTCCAACGGGTTTGCTGCAATGTCGTGGAGCCTGTTTACGCAGATGACGCCGGCTCCGGGCAGCCAGGGCGGGCTCCTCAACGCCATCTACGGCAGCCTGGCGATGACAATCCTCGGAATTCTGGTGGGCACGCCGATCGGCATGCTCGCGGGTACCTATCTGGCCGAGTATGGGCACCAATCCAAAGTCTGCACCGTGATCCGCTTCATTAATGATGTCTTATTAAGCGCGCCCTCGATCATCATTGGCCTGTTCGTCTATACCGTCGTGGTGCTGCGCATGGGTCACTTCTCGGCCATCGCGGGCGCCGTGGCGCTCGGCATTATTGCCATGCCGGTGATGGTGCGGACGACTGAGGACATGCTGAATCTCGTGCCCAAGAGCATGCGCGATGGTTCAGCAGGACTTGGCGCGCAGCCGTGGCGCACGATTACCCAGATCATCTATCCGGCCGCCCGCAGCGGCATTCTGACCGGACTGCTGCTGGCGGTCGCGCGGGTCAGCGGCGAGACGGCGCCGCTGCTGTTCACGGCGCTCAATAACCAGTTCTGGACGGCCAAGCTCAACGAGCCAATGGCCAACCTGCCGGTGGTGATCTTCCAGTTCGCAATGAGCCCGTATCCGGACTGGCAGCATCTGGCCTGGGCCGGCGCCTTGCTGATTACCGGATTCGTGCTGATTCTGAGCATCATCGCTCGCTCGGTGGCGACGCTGTTTGGCCAACACGTCAATCCCGGTGAGTAAAAGCGCGAGCGCTGAATTAGTCTGCCCCGCTTAAGCGCGGCCTGGTCCAAGGGAGTGTCGCACGGTGGAAAACGCGGATCTTTCTCATCACATCCTCAGTCGCTTCAACGCTGATCTGGAACAGCTGCGCACCAACGTGCTGCAGATGGGTGGCCTGGTGGAGGCGCAGTTGAAGCTGGCGCTACGGGCATTGCTGGAGGGCGACGGCGCGGCGGGCGATGAGGTGGTGCGCGCCGAATATGAAGTGAATTCGATGCAGGTGTCGATTGACGATGAGTGCAACCGGATTCTGGCGACGCGTGCGCCAGCGGCATCTGATCTGCGGCTGGTGGTGGCGATCATCAAGACGGTGACTGACCTGGAGCGCATCGGCGACGAGGCTGAGAAGGTCGGCTACATTGCCTCACACCACGCCTCGCTAGAACGCTCGATGGACCACTACCGCGTTATGCGCCACCTCGGGCGTGTGGTGCAGGAGATCGTGCGCGATGCCCTGGATGCTTTCGCGAGACTCGATGCGAAAGCGGCGCTTGAAGTGGCCAAGCGCGACCGGCTGATCGATGAAGAGTACGAGTCGGCCCAGCGGCAGTGCATCACCTTCATGATCGAGGATCCGCGCTCGATCCGCCGCACAATCGACCTGTTGTGGATTGCACGCGCGCTCGAACGTATCGGTGACCATGCCAAGAACATCTGTGAGTACGTGATTTATATGGTCTACGGTCGCGATATACGCCACGTGTCGATGCGGGACGTGGAGCGCCATATTCAATCGCTGTCCGAACCCCAGTCCACGGGCGTTGCGGCGCGGACAGAGCCCTGATCCGGCTGTAGAATCAATCGATGAACGATAAGGCCAAAGTCGCCGACGCCGGACCGTCGACCCGCGATTTGCCGGCGCGGCCGGCGGGCGCGGCCAAGCTGCCCCTGGAGAAATCGCCGCCCCGGCTGCCGCGGCCGCGCGCCGAAGTGCAGCACCTGAGTTTTCACTACGGGGCGCATCAAGCGCTCAAGGACATCAGCCTGCCAGTGGCTGACTGTCAGGTCACAGCGCTGATCGGGCCCTCGGGTTGTGGCAAGAGTACCTTCCTGCGCTGCTTCAACCGCATGCATGACTTGCAGCAGGATACGCAGTATGAAGGCGCGATCATGCTGTATCCGGAGAGCATCAATCTGGTGGGCCGCGAGGTCGATCCCATACAGGTGCGTATGCGCGTCGGCATGGTGTTCCAGAAGCCCAATCCATTCCCGATCTCCATCTTCGAGAACGTTGCTTACGGGCTGCGCCTGCGCGGGATACGCAAACGTGCTGTGCTGGCTGAGGAGGTCGAGCAGGCACTGCGCGGCGCGGCCCTGTGGGAGGAGGTGGGCTCACGCCTGCACCAATCGGCGATGGCGTTGTCCGGCGGTCAGATGCAGCGGCTGTGCATCGCCAGAGCGCTGGCTACGAGACCGGAGATCCTGCTGTTTGACGAGCCCACATCGGCGCTTGATCCGATCGCGACGGCAAAGATCGAGGAGCTGATTTCGACGTTGCGGGAGAAAGTCACGGTGCTGATCGTCACGCACAACATGCAGCAGGCGGCACGTATTTCCGACTACACTGCATTTATGTACCTTGGGCAGCTGATCGAGTTTGACGAAGCGGCTAAGATTTTTACGAATCCATCCCAGAAGGCAACCGAAGACTACATTACCGGCCGCTACGGTTGATCGGCCGCAACCGCCGGTCTGCCAAGGCAGCGGTGCAGCGCTTCAGCCGGCACAGGCGCGTGCGTTAAGGCTTGTCGAAGGACTCTCCATGCATCCTTATCCCCATCGCTACACCGTCAGTGCCACAGGTTCTGTCTCCGGGTTGGTGACCCTGTCCGCGACCGGATTGCCGCAAATCACCAGCGCGCCGCCGGTAGAATTCGATGGCCCCGGCGACCAGTGGTCGCCCGAAAGTCTGCTCTGCGCTGCATTGGCGGATTGTTTTCTGTTGACCTTTCGGGCGATTGCCCGCGCCTCGAAGTTCGAGTGGCTGGAGCTGTCCTGCCAGGTCGAAGGGGTGCTCGAACGTGCCGAAGGCACCGTGCACTTCACGCAATTTACGACCCATGCCGCTTTGAGGGTGGTCGCCGGCGCAGACGTGGCCAGGGCAAAGTCGCTCCTGGAGAAGGCGGAGAACGGCTGCCTGATTGCCAATTCCGTGCGTGGCGTACGCCATCTCGTGGCCGAAGTCACCGGGGCCGGATAGCGCTCGTCGGCTGCTGGGTAGCCTGCGCCCGGACCGCCAGCGGTGGCTGGAGCCGTCGTCGGCTGGCCAGCACGGTTGCCGTATAGCGCTTCCCTGTCCAATCAGTAATACACTGGCAGGTAGAACAACAAGAATCCGAAGGAGGCCGGCATGTTTCATCAGCTCCTGACACCGGTTGGCGGGAGCCTCGCGCTCTCGTTCGTTGTGGCCATCCTGCCGGTCCTGACCGTGCTGGTGCTGCTGGGCGTGTTACGCCGGCCGGCCTGGCAGGCGGCACTGGCAGGTCTGATTGTCGGCCTCATCGTGGCCATCGGACCCTGGCAGCTGCCGGCACGGCTCGCGCTGCATGCGGTATTCAATGGCGCGACTTTTGCGGTTTGGCCAGTCATGTGGATCGTCGTCAATGCGCTGCTGCTCTACAACATTGCGGTGCGCTCGGGCCGCTTCGAAGCCTTCCGTAACTGGGTGCTCGATCACCTGCCGCACGATCGCCGGGTGGTGCTGGTCGTGGTCGGGTTTTGCTTTGGTGCCTTGCTCGAGGGGATCTCAGGGTTTGGCACGCCGGTGGCCATAACCAGCTCGTTGCTGATTCTGATGGGCTTCCCGGCTCTGGAAGCGTTGGTGTTCGTGCTGATCTTCAACACGGCGCCGGTGGCCTTTGGCGCACTGGGTGTGCCCATCACGGTCCTGGGTGCCGTCACCGGCCTGCCCGCCGCCACACTCGGCGCCATGGTCGGGCGCCAGTTGCCGGTGATGGCGTTGATCCTGCCGTTTTACGTGATGGCCCTGTACGGCGGCTGGCGCTCGGTTCGTGCGCTCTGGCCGGTACTGCTGGTAGCCGGTGCCAGTTTCGGGGCGGCGCAGTTCATCGCCTCAAATTTCCTCGATTACACGCTCACCGACGTTCTCGCCTCATTGGGCTCGCTGATTATTACGCTGCTGTTCATGCGCGTGTGGAAGCCGGCACCAGATCCGGAGTTTGCGATCGTGGCGAGCCCGGCCCGGGCCGCCACGAGTGGTGCTTCGGTTGCGAACTGGCAGGGATGGCTACCGTGGATCGTAGTCTCGGTGGTCGTCATCTTATGGAGCACCTTCAAGGTCGCCGCCATCGGCCATCAGGATGTGCATTGGCCGCTACTCGATAAGGCGATCGCCATCACGCTCTATCATGACAAGCCCTATGCGGCCGTCTGGACCTTCCAGCCGCTGGCGACCGGTACTGCGATTCTGGTTTCGAGTCTAATCACTGCCGTGCTGGTTCGGCTCTCGCCCGCCGACTTCTTGCGCTGCATCGGGCAGACCGCGCGCCAGTTGTGGCTTGCGATCGTGACGGTGATGCTGATCCTGGCGCTGGCCTACCTGATGAACTACTCGGGTCTGGCCTATACGCTGGGGCAGGGTGCGGCCTCGACCGGGCGCCTGTTCGTGCTGTGCTCGCCCTTCCTGGGATGGATCGCGGTGATGCTTTCAGGCAGTGATACCTCAGGCAATGCGCTGTTCGGTAACCTGCAGGTCGTGGCCGCCCGCCAGCTCAATCTCAATCCGATCCTGTTCGCCGCGACCAACTCCTCGGGCGGTGTCATGGGCAAGATGATTTCACCACAGAATATTGCGACCGGTGTATCGGTCACGCACCTGAAAGGTCAGGAAGGCGCCGTATTCGCCCGCACCTTCATCCACAGCATTGTACTGACGATGCTGCTGGTGGTACTGGTGGTGATCCAGCAGTACCTGATCCCCGGCATCATTCCGGTGGTACCGGCCGGTCCCTAGGCGGCCTTACATCACGCGGTGGAAAGCGCCGCCGGGCTGTTGCTTGTCGCACCCTAAAGATGGCGGTAGGCTGGAATTTGCGGGGAGCAGCGCGCGCTGCGGCAGTCGACAGCAGTGAATTCTCTGATAGATTAAATAGTGCTTACAAGAGATTGAGCGGGGGTGGTTTAAGTGAATAGCCTGGTTAAAAAACTGCTGTGGCTGGCGCTTGCGGTATTGGGGGGCGTTGCCCTTGGAATTGTCGCACTGGCGCGCGGCGAGACGGTCAGCGCGTTATGGGTTGTGGTCGCGGCGGTCTGTGTGTTCCTGATCGCGTACCGCTTCTATAGCCTCTACATCGCCAATCGCGTT
>Ga0182030_10020244_pt1 | contig 12573 bp, 11 predicted proteins | sample 812S3MmetaG_FD_121299 | JGI IMG/M metagenome (GOLD analysis project Ga0182030, IMG submission 121299) | Permafrost microbial communities from Stordalen Mire, Sweden - 812S3M metaG (Illumina Assembly) | ecosystem: Environmental > Terrestrial > Soil > Wetlands > Permafrost | place: Sweden... | reverse complement strand
CGCGCGCCGCTCGCCTCCAGCATGGCCAGCGCGTCGACCCCCAGGAAATCGGTGGTGGCGAACAGGGCGCGCGCGCCGCTCTTCGAGAGGACGTAGGCCGCCTCTTCCCCCTTGAAGCGCGTGTTGATCGGGACGAGCGCCGCGCCGGTCGAATGCACCGCGAGCGCCGCGACGATCCACCGCCAGCCGTTCGGCGCCCAGAGAGCCACGCGGTCCCCTCGCGTGACCCCGGTGGCCTGGAGGGAACGTGCCGCACGCTGCACCTCGCGTGCGAGCCGGGAGAAGGAGAGAACCTCGTCGCCATCGACGATCGCCGGGCGGTCGCCATGTCGCTCGGCGGCCACACGCACCAGGCGCGCGATGGTGACGTGCTCGCGGTCACCCCTTCGTCCCTCGTCCATCCCGCTCCTCGCCTCACCCCCCTGGCCGCGCATGGGACAGGAGGAAATCGAACGCCATCGGGGCGAAGCTCGAGTTGAACCCGGGAACGTGGCCCTCGTTCTCGATCGTCCAGAGATCGACCTCGCTCGGCGTGGTGCAGCCGGCCGCGTAGCGGGTGACGTTCGTTTGCGTGCCGGGGTTCCCGTCGATGTCGATGGATGGCTGCGACGTGTCCGGCGGTGTCGAGCATCCGTCGAAAGTCGCCCAGTCGCCGACGGTCGTCGTCGCCCCGGGGTAGGCCGTCGCGGGCTGCACCCCGCCGTCGACGGGACCGATCGTGCCACCGTCGTAGAGGATCTCCGTGTCGGCGGTCCCGTGCACCTCGAGGACGCTCACCGGCGAGGTGGGCGTGCACTTCGACGGTTCGAGCCACATCGCTCCCGCGATGCTCACGACGGCCGCGACCACGTCCGCGTGGTCGCACGCCATGCGGTATGCCATGAACGCGCCGTTCGAGTGCCCGATGAAGTAGACCCGTGTGGGGTCGACCGCGTAGCGCGTACCGAACTCGGTCACGAGCGACGCGAGGTAGGCCGAGTCGTCGACCGTCGAGCCGTAGAAGTTGCAGCACGCGTCGGTCGCATTCCAGAAGTCGTTCCCCGACGGGTCGGTCGTCCCGTCCGGGTGGGCATAGAGGACGGTCTTCGACTCGGCGACCTCGCGGAGGCCGAGGTAGAGGTCCTCCTCGGCGCCGTTCGCGCTGTAGCCGTGCAAGAGGATGATGAGCGGCGTCGGAGCGCCCGTGTACCCGCTGGGGACGTAGAGCTCCACGGGGCGCGACCCGCCGAAGGGGACCGGATCGTACTCGCCGAGGATGGCGTCGCTGTCGCCCGCGTCGACCGGGGCGGCGCCGGCCTGCGGCTTCTCCGAGCAGGCCGCGGCGACGAGGAGCGCGAGGATCGGCAGGACGAGGGTACGCACGGCGACGTCTCAGCCCCGTCGCATGACGTCGAGCGCCTGCGGCGAGACGCCCCTGAGGGTGACGAACCGGTCGTCGACGAAGACGGCGCGCAGGATCCGCGGCCTCTGCAGGAGCAGCTCGATCGGGATGACGACGAGGATCCCGGGGAAGAAGAGGAGAAAGCCGGTCCAGACGACAAACCCCTGGTCGATCGCGATGCCCACGAAGGCGAGCCCCAGCCCGCCCACGATGGGGCCGATGATCGCGAGCGACCGCAGCACCCTCGCCGTGGTCCACCGCGAGTTGCACGGCGTGCAGATCGGGAGCCACAGCGTGGCGCGCTTCGTCAGGACCATCTGCACGATGACGAGGGGCAGCAGCCCCGCGAAGAGGAGGAAGTACGTCCATGCCGGAAACCACGCGAACGCCTGCGAGCGCCCGCGAAGACCGTCCGGTGTCCCGCACTTCACGCAGAGCGGAGGCAACGCGTACGTCTTCGCGATCGTCACCAGAGGCCCTTCGACCCGTGGGGGCGGCACCGCGTACTCGGCCGGACCCGCGGGATAGGCGCCGTACGCCGCCTGCGGCGGGGCATACGGATTCGGAGGGGGCGGCTGCGGGATCATGCGAGGTCCGCCAGCAACCTCACTGCCTCGACCTGCGAGGTCCCCACGATGAGCGTCCCGATGGGCAGCGACTTCCACGCCGCGAAGCGCTCGCGAATGCGCTCCGGTGTCCCGAGGAGGTGCAGCGCGTCCACCAGCGCATCGGGCACCGCGGCGACGGCTTCCTCGCGCTTGCCCTCCAGGAACAGGCTCTGCACCTTCACCGCCTCGGCCTCGTAGCCTACGCGCCGGATGTACTCGTTGTAGAAGTTCTTCGCCTTCGCGCCCATCCCTCCGAGGTAGAGCGCGAGGCTCATCTTGAGAGGCATCCGGCACGCGTCGAGGTCCGAGCCGATGATGCAGGCGATGGTCGGCGCGACGTCGAACGTCGCGAGGCTCTTGCCGCCCCCCGCCTTCGCGAAACCCGCTTCGAGGTGAGGCTGGATGACGTCGAAACGCTCGGGGTGCATGCACGTGAGCAGCAGCCCGTCGGCGATCTCGGCGCTCATCTCCTGGCTCTTCGGCGCCATCGAGCCCGTGTAGATGGGGATGTCCTTGCGCCCGTGGAGGATGCTCTTCAGCGGCTTGCCGAGCCCCGTCGACCCGGGGCCGCGGTACGGGATCTGGTAGTGCTCCCCCGAGAACTCCAGCGGCTTCTCTCGCGCGAGCGCGGCCCGCACGATGGTGACGTACTCACGCAGCCACGTGAGCGGCTTGTCGAACGGGACGCCGTGCCATCCCTCGACCACCTGCGGCCCGGACGTCCCCAGCCCCAGGACAAAGCGGCCTCCCGACAGCTGGTCGAGCGTCATCGCCGTCATCGCCGTGTTGGCGGGCGAGCGCCCCGGGAGCTGCATGATCGCCGTCCCCAGCTTGATCTTCGTCGTCTGCGCGCCGATCCACGCGAGCGGGCTCACCGCGTCGGAGCCCCACGCCTCGGCGGTCCACACGGAGTCGAACCCGGCCTTCTCGGCCTCGTGGATCAGGTTCATGTCGAGGGAGATCTGCGCTCCCGAGTAGCCGACCATCAGTCCGAGTCGCATGTCAGGGCCTCCTGGGTTCGAGGACGATGCGCCCTCGCAAGCCACCGCCGCGCACCAGGCGCTGCGCCTCGTCGGCGCTCTCCAGCGGCATGGTGCGTGCGATGGGGAAGTCGAACGGTCGCTCGGCGTGCATGTGTAGGACGGCACGCATCTCGTCGCGCGTCGCGCCGCTGCCGCCGAGGATGGTCAGGCCCCGCGTGATGACGAGGCCCAGGTTGAGGCCGACCTTCTCGCGCGTCACGTTACCGACGGTGACGATGCGGCCCCCGATCTGGAGCGCGTGAAGCGCGGCGAGGAACGTGGGCGCGCCGACCGTGTCGACCGCGACGTCCACGGACGAGACGGCCTTGGCATCGGTGGTGACCTCGCTCGCGCCGAGCGACCGCAGGAAGCCCTCGTGGTCCTTGCTCCGCACGAGCGCGACGACGTGCGCCCCGAGGCGCGCGGCGATCTGCACCGCCGCGGTCCCCACGCCTCCGTTGGCGCCCGTCACGAGCACGCGCTCGCCCGCGCGCACGCGGGCCAGCGTGACGAGGTCGCGGTACGCCGTCCCGAAGGTGCAGTGGAGCACGGCGGCGTGCGCGGCCGGCATCGCGTCGGGCACGCGGTACACGGCGGAGGCGGGGGCCACCACGTCGCTCGCATAGCCGCCGTCTGCCAGGAGCCCGAACACCCAGGCGGCTCCCACGCACAGCGTCGTGTCGCCTCGCCGGCACGCGACGCAATCGCCGCAGGCGTCGCGGTGCATGGTCGCCACGCGCGCGCCGACCTCGAGCCCCGTCACTCGCGCTCCGAGCTCGACGATGCGCCCCGTTGCCTCGTGACCGGGCGTGATCGGGAGTCTCATGAACGGAAAACGTCCCTCGCGATCGAGCAGATCACGGTGGCACACCCCACACGCCTCGACGGCGACGCGCACCTGATCCGCCTCCACCGGAGGGCTGGGTGCGTCCGCCTCGTAGTCGAGCGACGCGTCCCACCCGGGCTGGAGGAGGCGGACGCGCTGGCTCACTTCGAGGGCGGCAGAAACGCCTGCATCTTCTGGGCGAGCATCACGTTTCCCGTGACCTTGAGCTTGCCCTTCATGAACGCCATCGTCCCCGACAGCTTGCCGTTGACCATCTGGACGTAGTCCTCGGCCGCCATCTTGATGGTCGTGTTCGGAGAGTCGGCGGGGCCTTCGCTCACGGCCATCGTCCCGTCGTCGACCTTCACGTGGTACGTGCCGCCGCCGTCGCCGGCGAGCTCGAACTGGAACGTCGCCTTCACGCCCTTCGCGGCGGTCGCCACGAACCGGTCCGGCAACGTATCGAAGTACTGCTTCACGCTCGTGACCTGCTGCCCTGCCATCGCCGCTCCTCCTTGTGACGTCACCTAGATTGCGCGCTCGCGCCCGGCCCAGTACGGGTCGCGCAGCTTGCGCTTGTAGAGCTTGCCGTTCGGATCGCGCGGGAGCTCGGGAACGAAGTCGATCGACTTCGGGCACTTGAAGCCTGCGAGCTGCTCCTTGCAGAACGCCAGCAGCTCTTCGGCCAGCTCCGGCCCCGCCGTCACGCCCGGGGCCAGCTCGACGACTGCCTTCACGTGCTCGCCCCAGTCGTCGTCGGGAATGCCGAACACGGCGACGTCGCGCACCTTCGGATGGACCACCAGCACCGACTCGACCTCCGCCGGGTAGATGTTCACGCCGCCCGAGATGATCATGTCGTTCTTGCGATCGCAGAGGTAGAGAAACCCCTCTTCGTCGAGGTATCCCGCGTCGCCGACGGTGAAGAAGTCGCCCTTCCAGGTGGACGCCGTCTTGTCCTTGTCCTTGTGGTACTCGAACTTGTGGGCGCCCATGCTCATGTAGACCGTGCCCACCTCGCGCGGCACGCACTCCGCCCCGTCGTCACGTACGACGCGCAGCTTCGAGATGGGCCACGCGTTGCCGACGGTGCCGGGATGCTTCAGCCAGGCCTCGGGCGTCGCGAGCGTCCCGCCCCCCTCGGACGCCGCGTAGTACTCGAAGATGACGTTGCCCCACCAGTCGAGCATCCGTCGCTTCACGTCGACTGGGCAGGGAGCGGCGCTGTGGATCACGTGCCGAAGCGAGGAGAGGTCGGCGCGCGCGCGCTCGGCGTCGGGCATCGCGAGCAGGCGCCGGAACTGGGTCGGCACCATGTGCGTCGTCGTCACCCGGTGGCGCGCGATGAGATCGAGCGTGCCCTCCGGCGTCCACTTGTCCATGAGGACGACGGTGTGCCCGAAGTGCAGGTGGTTGGTGCAGAAGTTGAGAACCGCCGTGTGGTAGAGCGGCGAGACGACGAGGTGCACGCCGTCGTCGTGGGGCGTGATGCCGAAGAGGCGCAGAAAGAGCGCGTTCGGCTCGGCCAGCGCCTCGGGCTCGACGGGAGCCAGCGGACGGCGGACGCCCTTGGGCCGCCCGGTCGTGCCGGAGGTGTACGTCATCGATGCGCCCGCGGTGCGTTCGTCGGGGAGCGACGTGGGGTGTCCAGCCTTCAGCCCGGCGTAAGGGAGGAAGCCGGCGTGCTCCGTCGTGGCGAAGCGCGCCGCGCGGGGGAAGTCGATGCTGTCGAGCGCGAGCGCGCACGCGTCGGCCGTCCGGGCCGAAGCGAAGACGGCCCGCGCGTCGCAATCGCCGACGATGTACGCGATCTCGGGCGCGGCGAGGTGGCTGTTCAGCGGCGTGATGTAGAACCCCGCCTGCGTCGCGGCCAGATAGAGCTCCAGCATCGCCGTCTCGTTGGTGAGCATGGCCGCGAACGTGTCCCCGCGACGGAGCCCCAGCGCCCGCAGCGCGTGGACGACGCGGTTGGCTTCGCCCAGGAGCTCGCCTGCGGTGACGCGCCGTCCCGTGGGGTCGATCACCGCCACGTGAGCCGGGTCGTCCTGCGCCACCTTCCAGAAACCGTAGGTCGCCATCGTTACCCTCTTCGAAGCGCGCGGCACAACCTACGCGATAGTAGAACGTGTTTCAACCCCTGGGCGACCCTCGGGAGCCCGTGCCGTGTGATTCACACGGTCTCGGCGAACCGGAACACGCAGCGCCGCGTCACGGGGCGAGACTGACACGCCAGGATCATCCCGCGCCGCTGCTCCTCGGCGCTCAGCGCGTCGTCGGCGGCCATCACCACGCGCCCCTCCAGGAGGTTCGAGGCGCAGCATCCGCAGAAGCCCTCTTCACACGAATACGGCGCGTCGAGGCCCGCGTCGCGCGCGGTCTGGAGGAGCGTCTTGCCCTGCACGTACGGAACGCGGTGCTGCTTGCCCTCCAGGATGACCTCGACGAACTCGGGCATCTCGGCACCGTCCGGCGCCGGCGGGGGAGCATCGTTCGCGTGCGGCGTAAAGACGAAGCGCTCGACCCGCACACGCTCCTCGGGCACCCGGGCCGCCACGAGGACGCGCTCGACGAGGGCCATGAAGGGCGCCGGTCCGCACAGGTAGAAGGAGGCGTCGCGCTGCTCCGAGGCCAGCGCGCGGACCGCGTCCTCGTCGAGCAAGCCGTGCGCCTCGTCGAGTCGATGCACGACGCGCAGACGCCCCGCGTGCGCGCGCTCGAGCCGCGCCAGCTCCTCGGCGAAGATGACCGACCCCGCGTCCCGGTTCGCATAGAGCAGGGTGACGCTCCGCTCCGTCGTGGCCAGCGTCGTCTTGAGGAGCGACACCACCGGGGTGATCCCGCTCCCGCCCGCGAAGAGGACGAGCGGCGCGTTGCTTCCATCGAGCACGAATCGCCCTCCGGCCGGAGCACGGAGAGGACGTCTCCCACGCGGAGCGAGTCGTTCAGCCAGCTGGAGACGCGACCGCCTCGCGTGCGCTTGACCGTCACCTTGTGCTCACCGTCGCAGTCGGGCGAGCTGGCCAGCGAGTAGCACCGCCGCAGCCGCTCCCCGCCCAGCTCCACCTCCACCGTCACGAACTGCCCGGCGCGGTACGTGAAGTCGGCCGCCAGGGCCGCGGGGACGTCGAGGACGATCGACTTCGCGTCGGCCGTCTCCTCCACGATCCCAGCGACGCGTACCGGATGAAACATGTTCCACGACTTCCTACGAGACGGTCCGCCGCTTGGCAAGGTAGGCCCGGGCGCCGCTCCTTGCCGGGGCGAGTGAAACATGTTTCACTCCGGTCGATGGGACGTTTCGATGGTCGTTCGGTCTTCGTCTCCGGCGCTGCGTCCGGCATCGGCCGGGCGACGGCCGAGCGCTTCGGTCGGGAGGGCGGCCGCGTCGCCTGCGCCGATGTGAACGTCGCGGGAGCCGAAGAGACCGCGGCCACCATCCGGGCCGCCGGGGGTGACGCGTTCGCCATGCCGTGTGACGTCACCAGTCCCGGAGCCGTGGCCGAAGCCATCGCCGAGACCGTGCGCCGCCAGGGCGGGCTCCACGTGCTGGCCAACGTGGCCGGCATCGGCTTCTTCCGGCGGACCACCGAGACGACGCTCGAAGAGTGGAACCGGATGATCGCGGTCAACCTCACGGGTCAATTCCTGACTTGCAAGGAGGCCATCCCGCACATCCTGAAGACCAGGGGGGCCATCATCAACACAGCCTCGGTCGCGGGCCTCAAGTCGCACCCCTACAGTGCGGCGTACTGCGCATCGAAGGGGGGCGTCGTGCAGCTCACGCGCGCGCTCGCCGTCGAATACGGGCGGAAGGACGTGCGGATCAACTGCATCTGCCCGGGAGGGGTGGAGACGCCGCTCATTGGGCAGTTCACGCTCCCCGAGGGCGTCAGCCAGGCGGCGCTCGGCCGCATCATGCCGCTCGGTCGCATGGGCAAACCCGAGGAGGTCGCGGGGACGATCGCGTTCCTGGCCTCGGACGACGCGACGTACGTCAACGGCGCGACCATCGTCGTCGACGGCGGGATGATCGCGTAGGCGCCCCGGCCATGGCCTTCGGTCTGAGCAAGTGGGACGCGACCGTCGACGTCGTCGTCGTCGGATCGGGGATCGGCGGGCTCTCCGCGGCCATCGCGGCCCACGATCGCGGCGCGAAGGTGCTCGTGCTGGAGAAGGCGCCCAAGCTGGGAGGGGTCTCGGCGTATTCGGGGGGCGAGGTGTTCGTCCCCGCCAACCACGTGCAGGAGCGGGACGGCATCGGCGACTCGGCGGAGGAGGGCATGCGCTACCTCCAGTTTCTCGCCGGCGGCTACGCCGAGCCGGAGCTCCAGCGCGCGCTCCTCGATACCGGGCGCGTCGCGGCCCGCTACTACGAGGAGAAGGCTGGCGTTCGCTGGAAGGTCGTGAAGGGCTTTCCCGACTACCACTATCCCCACGCGCCCGGCACCGTCGCCGCGGGGCGCTACCTGGAGACGGAGCTCTTCGACGGCCCGACGCTCGGCGACTGGCAGAAGCGCACGTACCTCTCCCCGCACATGCCCAACGGCATCACCCACGACGAGCTCTTCGCCTGGGGCGGCTTCGTCCACGTGATGAAGTGGGACTTTGCCGTGATGGGCAAGCGCTACAAGCAGGACAAGCGCGGCTTCGGTCCCGGCATGATGGCGTACTTCGTCAAGGCGGCGATGATCGACCGCGGCATCCCCGCGTACCTCGACGCGCCGGCGCGCGCGCTGGTCGTCGAGGACGGCGCGGTGGTCGGTGTGCGGGCCGAGCGCGGGGGGAAGGACTTCCTCGTGCGCGCGCGTCGAGGGGTCGTCCTCGCGGCGGGCGGCTACGACTGGAACCCGGAGATCGCGCGCTGGTTCGAGCTTCTGCCGGAGTGGCAATCGATGGTGCAGCCGAGCGTGACCGGCGACGCCATGACCATGGGCGCCGAGATCGGCGCGACCATCGCGGCTGTTCCGGCGTTCAACCTGGGACTCTTCTTCGGATATCGCGTTCCCGGCGAGGAGCACGACGGCAAGCCCCTGTGGCGCGGCTCGTGGGAAGGCGGCTTCCCCCACGCCATCTGGGTGAACCGCGCCGGAGCGCGCTTTGCGGACGAGTCGTTCTACAGGGACTATCTGCCGAAGACGCGCGCCTGGGACGGCGTCCGCCAGGAGCACCCGAACTTCCCGCCGTATCTCGTCTTCGATTCCAACTACCGCGCCAAGTACCCGCTCGGCACCGTGCTCCCCGTGCAGGACTTCCCGCCGGGCATGGTCGAGACGGCGGACACGCTGCGCGAGCTCGCCACGAAGCTCGGCATCGATCCGGCGGGGCTCGAGCGCACGGTCGAGCGCTTCAACGTCATGGCGGTCGAGGGCGTCGACCGCGACTTCGGCCGAGGCACCTACCCGTGGGCCGCGATGATGACCGGTGACAGCACGCGCTCGAACCCGAACCTCGGCCCGCTCGACAAGCCGCCGTACTACGGCCTGCGGCTCCACGTCGCCAGCGTCGGCATCAACGCCGCGGGCCTGCGCACCAACGTCGACGCGCAGGTGATTCACGTGCGAGGGCGGCCCATCGACGGGCTCTACGCGGTCGGCAACAGCGCGGCGCCGCTCGACATCGGCGCCGGATACCAGAGCGGCCTGTCGAACCTGCGCGGGATGGTCGGCGGATATCGGGCGGCGCTCCACGCCGCGCAGCGCACGTAGCCCCGAGGAGCGCGATGGACTGGTTCAAGAAGAAGAAGCGCTGGGACCTCGAGACCGACGTGCTGGCGCTCGGCACGGGCGCCGCCGGGATGACCGCGGCCCTCGCAGCCCACGGCGCCGGGGCCAGCGTCATACTTCTCGAGAAGTCGCGCCTCGTCGGCGGGACCACCGCGGTCTCGGGCGGCGTCGTCTGGGTGCCGAACAACCACCACCTCGCCGAGGTCGGCGTCGAGGACTCGCGCGCCGAGGCGCTGGCCTACGTGAAGCGCCTCACCGACGGACGCACCGACGACGCGCTGGTCGAGCGCTTCGTGGATACGGCGCCGGCCATGGTCGAATGGGTCGAGGCAGAGACGCCACTCCGCTTCAAGGCGCTCGCGCGGTATCCCGACTATCACCCCGAGTTCCCCGGCGGCAAAGCGGGGGGGCGCTCGCTCGATCCGGGCCTCTTCGACGCGAATGATCTCGGCCCCTGGAAGAAGAGCCTGCGGCGCAGCCCCGTCTTCGGAATGACGGCGATGACCGTGGCCGAGGCGACCGACTGGGGCGTCTTCTCCAAGCCGCTGAAGCTCCCGTTCAAGCTCCTCGGGGAACGCTACGGCAAGGGCCTCGTCTGCTACGGCGGCGCGCTCGCGGGGCAGCTCCTCAAGGCGCTCCTCGACCGCAAGATCGAGCCGCGCCTCGAGCACGTCGCGCGCGAACTGGTCGTGGAAGAGGGGCGCGTCACGGGGGTGCGCGTCGAGCACCAGGGGCAGGAGCTCTTCGTCCGCGCGCGGCGCGGAGTGATCCTCGCGTCGGGCGGTTTCGAGTGGAACCGCGCGCTCGCAGCGCAGTTCCTCGGCGGCGTGCTCACCCATCCCAACAGCCCCCCCGGCAACGAGGGCGACGGTCTCAAGATGGCCATGGCCGTCGGCGCCGATCTCGCGAACATGAGCGAGGCCTGGTGGTGCCCGTCCCTCGTCATTCCCGGCGAGGAGTACGACGGCAAGCAGCTTCACCGCGGCGACTTCGCGACGCGCTCGCTGCCCCACACGATCATCGTCAACAGGAAGGGGCGCCGCTTCGTCAACGAGGCGCAGAACTACAACGATCTCATGAAGGCCTTCTTCGCCTTCGAGCCGAATGCCTACGAGCGCCCGAACCTCCCGGCGTGGCTCATCTTCGACCACGCGTACCTGGAGAAGTACGCGCTGATGACGGTGATGCCGGGGCAGCCCGCGCCCGAGTGGCTGACGCGCGCCGATACGCTCGACGAGCTCGCCCGCATCGTGGGAATCGACGCGCGCGGTCTCGGGCAGACGGTGGACCGGTTCAACGGCCTCGCCGTGGAGGGCGTCGACCCGGACTTCGCGCGCGGAGAGAGCCTCTACGATCGCTTCTACGGCGATCCCGACCACCTGCCCAACGCCAACCTCGGCACGCTGACGAAGAAGCCTTTCTACGCGCTCGAGGTGCACCCCGGCGCCATCGGCACCAAGGGCGGCGCGCGCGTGAACGTCGACGCGCAGGTGCTCCGCGTCGACGGCGCGCCGATTCCCGGTCTCTACGCCGCGGGCAACGTGATGGCGGGGGTGACCGGCGCGGGATACCCGGGCGCCGGCTCGACGATCGCCGCGGCGATGACGTTCGGTTACCTCGCCGGTCGGCATGCCGCGGCCACGAGCGGGACCTAGGAGCCCGTCATGCCCGAGGTGGAATACACGACCCGGGTCGCCCGGCCGCGCGAGGCGGTCTGGGAGTTCGTGAAGGACATGAACAACTGGGCGCCGTACCTCACCGGCTACCAGACGCACGAGGTCCTCAGCGAGACGGACTCCATCTGGACGCTGAAGGGGGACGTCGGCGTCCTCGCGCGCATCGTGAAGCTGAAGGCGCACGTGACCGAGTGGAACGGACCGGAGCGGGTGTCGTTCACGCTGACGGGGATGAACGAGCAGGTCGACGGGGACGGGACGCTGGAGATGGGCGCGACGGTCGAAGCGCCCGAGGGAGGGAGCGCGCCGTCGACGGCGCCGGTAGTGAGGCGGTCCTTTCTCGGGCGAATCCTCGACGCCGTCTTCCGCTTTTTCTTCCGACGCATGCACGGCCCGGCGCCGGTGCGCGCGTTGCCCGGTGGTGGAGGACCGTCGTCGCAGCTCAGGTTCCGTTTGCGTATGGACGCGGGTGGGCCGACGGGGCCGCTGGTCAACGCGATGCTGGCACCGGCGCTGCTCCCCGCCGCCGAGGATCTCGCCAACAAGATCGCCGCGCACCTCGAGGGCGAGAAGAAGTAGGGCCTCCTCAGGGAGGCGCGGGTCCGGTCCACCACGATGCGCGTAGTGTGTGCCCTTCCACGCCGCGATCCACGCCGCCTGCTCCAGTCGAGCACGATGGGACCTGCGCCCTGCGCGCCGCCGTCCGCCCCGCTCTCTGCCATGGCCCAGGTCGAGGTCTGCCCCATGTCGTTATACTGGCTGATGTTCGCCTGGTAGAAATCCATCGACACCACGTCGACGCCGCCCAGGTTATCGCTCGCGTCGTACGCGCCCGGCCAGTAGGGCGTCGGATCGGGTTGCCCCCAGGCGATGCACCACTGGATGAAGAGCAGGCCCCGAGCGGTGAATCGACTTGTTGGCAGTGGGCATGATGATGTCCTCCTCGTTCCTGGTGGACGCGTCTCGTTCGATAAATGTCGGCGAATACGCAGCGAAGGAAGGTGTTCCGCTCTCCGGAAGTCGTGAAAAGGCAGCTATGAATCGTGAGTGAGCAAAATGGAATCGTCAGCGAGACCTTCTCGAAGGCCGGCGAGCGATTTCGAATCGTCAGCCGTACTTTTGGAATCGCGAAAGAGCAGCGATGAATCGACAGCTGCTCGCGAAGAATCGTCAGCGAGACATTCTCAATCGTCGACTGCTCGCAGAGGATTGAACCTGGATTTCGCTCCATCCCCGCTTCGAGCCGGATGACGGCGTGAGCGACGATCGCGCTGGGAGGGCTTGAAAAGTCGCGCGGCGTGTCCATGTCTTGGGCACTTCCGATGACCAAAACCATG